>ENA-OQLB01000012-OQLB01000012.1-human-gut-metagenome-genome-assembly--contig:-NODE-12-length-114586-cov-15.832350_pt1 | contig 114586 bp, 130 predicted proteins | sample MGYA00242656_ERZ504813 | MGnify/ENA primary metagenome ERZ504813 (study PRJEB26092, sample SAMD00036388) | human gut metagenome | host: Homo sapiens | study: EMG produced TPA metagenomics assembly... | reverse complement strand
TGCTACGATGGGGCGGTTCATGAGTGAGAACATCATGCGAATCATTGACCTCGCGTGGTCAGAACCTGTCCCGTGCCGAACTGTTTGCCGCGATGCCGCGTGCTGCAATGGGTACTTCCGAAGCCACCGATTTGGTGCGTCCGATTCTGGACGATGTCAAAGAACGCGGCGCCGCTGCCCTGCGCGACTTCGAGGAGAAGTTCGATCACGTGCGTCCCAAGAACCTGCGCGTGCCGGTCGAGGCGATCAAGGACGCCCTGACCACGCTCGACCCCGAAGTGCGCGCCGCCATCGAGGAATCGGTGCGCCGCGCCCGCGCCGTGGCCGCCAACCAGGTGCCGAAGGACTTCTACACCGACCTCGCCGAAGGCGCCCGCGTGCCGAACGCTGGATTCCGATTCAGCGCGTCGGCCTGTATGTGCCCGGCGGCAAGGCCGTCTACCCGAGCTCCGTCATCATGAACGCTGTGCCGGCCCAGGCCGCCGGCGTCGAATCGCTGGCCATCGCCACCCCGCCCGCCCGCGACAATGAGGAAGGCCTGCCGAACAAGACCATCCTCGCCACCTGCGCCATCCTCGGTGTTGACGAGGTATACGCGGTCGGCGGCGCTCAGGCCATTGCCATGTTCGCATACGGCGCCAAGGGCAGCGAGCCGCAGGACGGCGACATCCTGTGCGATCCGGTTGACAAGATCACCGGCCCGGGCAACATCTTCGTGGCCACCGCCAAGTCGCTGGTCTCCGCATTCGTGGGCATTGACGCGGTTGCCGGCCCCACCGAAATCGGCATCATCGCCGACGAAACCGCCAACCCGAGCCTGCTGGCCGCCGACCTCATCGGCCAGGCCGAGCACGATGAGCTCGCCGGTTCCGTGCTGTTCACCGACTCCACCGAGATTGCCGACAAGGTGCAGGAGAGCCTCAAGTACCGCGTGCCGCGTACCGAGCACGCCGAGCGTGTCCACACGTCGCTGTCCGGCACCCAGTCTGCCATCGTGCTGACCGACGGTCTCGACCAGTCCATCGACGCGGCCAACGCCTACGCCGCCGAACACCTTGAGATTCAGACCAAGGATGCCGATGCGGTCGTCAAGCGCATCAAGAACGCCGGTGCCATCTTCCGCGGTCCGTACTCCCCGGTGCCGCTGGGCGACTACATGTCCGGCTCCAACCACGTGCTGCCCACCGGCGGCACCGCCCGCTTCGCCGCAGCCTCGGCGTGCACACCTTCATGAAGCCGGTCGAAGTCATCGAATACGACGAGGAAGGCCTCAAGGCCCTCGCCGCCCGCATCAACGCCTTCGCGGTATCCGAGGACCTGCCCGCCCACGGCGAGTGCGTGCTCTCCCGCTTCGTCAAGGATCCGTATGACAAGGCCACCCTGCGCGAGCAGGAGAAGGAAGCCGGTCTGCGATGAGCTCGATTCCTGCAAACCTGCCGCTGCGCAACGACCTGATCGGTGAGGAGCCGTACGGCGCTCCCCAGCTGGACGTGCCGGTGTGCCTGAACGTCAACGAGAACCCGTATGCGCCGGACCCGGCCGTATGCGACACCATCGCCAAGCGTGTGCGTGAAATCGCCCCCACACTCAACCGATACCCGGACCGTGAGCACATCGAATTGCGTCAGGCATTCTCCGATTACCTGGCCCGCGAATCCGGTACCCGTCTGGACGTGGACGAGCTGTGGGGTGCCAACGGCTCCAACGAGATCATGCTCCAGCTGTTCCAGGCTTTCGGTGGCCCGGGCCGCACCGCACTCGGTGCCGACCCGACGTACTCCATGTACCCGGAGTACGCCCGCGACACCTTCACCGGTTGGAAGCTCGCCCACCGCAACGCCGACTTCACGCTGAACGTCGACAAGGTGCTTGAGGCCATCGCCGAGGTCAAGCCCTCGATGGTGCTGCTCACTAGCCCAAACAACCCGACCGGCACCCCGTTGCCGATGGAGGATATCGAACGTATTCTCGCCGCCTGCGAAACCGCTGAAGTGGTCGGCGCGGGCGAGGGCGTGCACCCGATTCTCGTCATCGACGAAGCGTACGTGGAATTCCGCAAGCCCGGCACCCCGAGCGCCGTGAGCCTGATCAAGGACCACCCGAACTTGGCCGTCAGCCGCACCATGAGCAAGGCCTTCGCCTTCGCCGGTGCGCGAGTCGGCTACCTGGCCGCGTCCAAGGGCATCATCGACTGCGTGCGTATCGTACGTATGCCGTACCACCTGTCCGCCGTGACTCAGGCCGCCGCACTGGCCGCCTTCGAACACACCGACGAGCAGCTGAGCCGTGTCGAGCACCTGCGCGAAACCCGCGAGGCCACCGCCGCATGGCTCAAGGAACAGACCTACAAGGACCAGCCGCTTGAAGTGGCCGAATCCGGCTCGAACTTCCTGCTGTTCGGCGGGCACTTCGACAAGCGTGAAGCCATCTTCGACGAGCTCCTGAAGCGCGGCGTACTCATCCGCGTGGTCGGACCGGACGGTTGGCTGCGCGTGTGCATGGGCACCGACGAGGAGATGGAAACCTTCCGTAACGCCCTTGTTGAAGTGCTTCGTATAGTGGAAGCAGCATAAGGGACGTTTCTTTCCGATTGCGCGAGACCCGAAGCGATTCGAGTCCCGCCGCAATCCAATATGACGAATCACACAGGAGACATGATGGCAAGAACCGCGCACATCGTCCGCGAAACCAGCGAATCACACATCGACCTCGAACTGAACCTCGACGGCACAGGCAAAACCGATATCGATACATCCGTGCCGTTCTACAACCATATGATGACCGCGCTCGGCAAGCATTCGCTGATCGACCTGACCATCCACGCCCACGGCGACACCGACATCGACGTGCACCACACTGTGGAAGATACGGCCATCGTGTTCGGCGAAGCTCTGAAGCAGGCTCTCGGCGACAAGAAAGGCATCCGCCGCTTCGCCGACGCCACCGTGCCGCTCGACGAGGCGCTGGCCAAGGCCGTGGTCGACATTTCCGGCCGCCCGTACTGCGTGTGCAGCGGCGAGCCCGAAGGCTACGAATTCTGCATGATCGGCGGCCATTTCACCGGCTCGCTGGTCCGCCACGTCATGGAATCCATCGCCTTCCACGCCGGCATCTGCCTGCACATGCAGGTGCTCGCCGGCCGCGACCCGCACCACATCGCTGAAGCCGAATTCAAGGCGCTGGCCCGTGCGCTGCGCTTCGCCGTGGAAATCGACCCGCGTGTAGACGGCGTGCCCAGCACCAAGGGAGCCCTGTGATGACCGACGACAAGTTCGATCCGGACGAATCGCACTTCTCCGACGAGGAGCTTGAGGCTGCGCTCGCCGGATTCGAGAAAGAATTCGCGGACGATTCGGTATCCGGCGATGCCAGTGATACCAGTGATGCCGATAAAACAGCGGACGCTGCTTCAGCGAAGTCCGATTCCGACGCGAATGATGATACGGCTGATAAGGCTTCCGCTGATTCCGGCCGGCCTATGACCGACGACGTCACCGGGTCCGTTGCGGATGCGGTGAACGAGGCCATGGCCGACGTGGTCGACCCCTCGCTCGGCTTCGACAACGAACTCGCTGGACTGTTGGGTAACAAGGCGAAGGTGGCGCTGATCGTTACCCGTCTTGCCTCCGCCGAACTGTTGGCCGCGTTCTGCCAGCTGTCGGACATCTCCGCCGCATGCATCGGTGCCAATCAGGGGGCCGTCGCGGTGCTGAAGAATCTGAACGGCGACGGCCCGGAAGCCGCAGCCAAGGACCTGACCACCGTGGTATCCGGCATGGCCGTGATTCTTGCAGTCAACCGTGCCGACAAGCTTGAAGTGGCCATGTACGTGCAGGGAGAGGCCGGCCAGAGTTTCGCGCCGCCCGTGCTGTTCACCTCCACGCCGCGCTTCGTCGAGGACCTGATGCTCGGCATCGTAACCCTGAATCAACTCAAGACCCAAGGGTTCGAAGTGGTGGATTCCGCTGGACTCGACCATGATCAGGCGATGCAGATTCTCGCCAACCACACTAGGCGCGGACGTGGCGGGCGCGGCTCCCGCATCGAATAGACGCCAACCAAACCAGTAGGGGATAGGAGAGCAGATGACCACAGCGGTTGTTTTCGATTACGGTTTCGGCAATGTACGTTCCATGGTGCGTGCGCTCGCCAATCTTGGCGTCGACACCACCCTCACCTCCGACTACCGGCAGTCGTTGGAGGCCGACGGCCTAGTCGTGCCGGGCGTGGGTGCGTTCGCCGCATGTATGGAAGGACTGAAGAAGGTCGACGGCGACCGTGTGATCTATGATCGCATCCGCGCTGGCCGCCCGGTGCTCGGCGTGTGCGTGGGCGAGCAGATCATGTTCGAACACGGTCTGGAGCACGGTGCCCATGCCGCAGGCATCGGACTGATCGGCGGTTCGGTGAACCTGCTGGACGCCGACGTGGTGCCTCACATGGGATGGGACACGATCGAGGCCGCCCCCGATTCGGTGCTGCTCAACGGCGTGGAGAACGAACGGTTCTACTTCGTGCACTCCTACGCCGCGATGGAAGTGAAGCCGGCGGATACGTCCCGCTTCGACATCGATCTGAGCGATTCGCCCGAACGCGTGAGCTGGTGCTCGTACGGCCGATCGCGCTTTGTGGCCGCCTACGAACACGGCCCGCTGTCCGTCACGCAATTCCACCCGGAAAAGTCCGGGGACGCTGCTCCCAGCTCCTCAAGAACTGGATCGCCACGCTGTAAAAAAGCATGAAGCTCCCTCTGACGAGGGAGCTCAAATTGTGTATAAGTAACTGAAGAAAGGCTCTTCTTATGTCGTTGACTCTGATGCCCGCCGTCGATGTACGCGATGGCAAGGCCGTGCGCCTGCGCCAAGGCGAATCCGGTTCCGAAACCGATTACGGTTCGCCGTTCGAGGCCGCCCGTACTTGGGTTGAGGCCGGTGCCGAATGGATTCACCTGGTCGACCTTGATGCCGCTTTCGGTACGGGCAACAATCGCGATCAGCTGCGAGAAATCGTTCATGAGCTCGGCGACCGCGTGAACATCGAACTGTCCGGCGGCGTGCGCGATGACGCTTCGTTGGACGCGGCCCTTGAGGCCGGTGCCGCCCGAGTGAACATCGGCACCGCCGCTTTGGAGAATCCGGATTGGACCGCCTCGGTCATCAAGAAGTACGGCGACCGCGTGGCTGTTGGTCTGGATGTGCGCGGTCACACACTGGCGGCGCGCGGCTGGACGCGCGAAGGCGGCGACCTGTTTGAGACCATGAAGTTCCTTGACTCCGTGGGCTGCTCGCGTTACGTGGTAACCGACGTGGCTAAGGACGGCATGATGTCCGGCCCGAACATTCAATTGCTGAGTGAAGTCGCTGAACGCACCGACGCCAAGGTCACGGCTTCCGGTGGTATCTCCAAGCTGGACGATTTGCGCGCCATCAAGGAACTGGCTGAAATTGGTGTTGATTCTGCCATCCTCGGCAAGTCCCTCTATGCACGTGCGTTCACGCTCCAGGAAGCGCTTGAAGTAGCGAAGTAGGCAAAGGACTCGCCTTAGCGAGACTGTTAATCTACCTTCGCTCAGCTATCGCTTCACTCAGACCCCTCCTACGGACAGCCCAATGGGCTGTCCGCTTAACGGCTCAGCAAGGGAGGTCGCCGGATTTGAGGAGCTTTTTGAAGACGGCGTAGTCTTCATCATTCTGTTCGGCGTAGCTGACGGCGAATGAGGCGATGGCCTGATCAAATTCGTCGGTGCCACCCATGTAATTGGCGATCGCAATCGAATCGCCGGTGCGGGCGTGGGCGTGCGCCAACGACCATGCGCACATGCGTGACAGATCGCTCAATCCCGAAGCGTTGAGATTGTCGATATCAATCGACCCCTTGCCATTCCACAACTGGCGCACGTAATAGTCGCGCGGTCGGCCATCCTCGGCCATAAAGCTCGACCAACCCAACAGCACATCGGCCGTATTCTGAATCAGCTTCTGCCCCTGAACCACGCGCTCACCGTGCGTGGCGTACGGCGACGCGCCGCAGTAATGCTCGAGCACGGAATACGTGGCCTCCTTCATCTGAATCATCATCGGATCGTCGATATCACGCGCGATCCACACCGACGTCCACGCGCGCTGGCCCACCGAGCCCACGCCCACCACCTTGCGGGCCGCATCCTGATAGCGCAAATGATCGAACACCCAACGGCGATCGTCGTACAGGGAATGCCGGTAGCTCTCGAACAGCGTGTCTATACGTGCCTGCAACGCATCCAAGTCGGCGTAATCATCCAGCTGATTGATCGGCACCAGCTCGGGCGGATTGGATTTGAACCTGAGCTTGCCGCTCTCATAACGGCACAGTTTGGCCGCCGCCGCGTCGTTATCCTTCAGCAGCGCCTTCATGGCCGCCTCACGCAGCACACGGCTGCGTTTGGAACCGGTGGTCTCGAAGCGGTCGAGCGTCTCCTCCACGTCCAGGTGCTCATACCACGCGTCAAGGTAATCCATTTCGGAGAACCACTTCATGCGTGTGCGGTACGTGTGTACGCACTGGACCACGGCGGCGCGACGGTCCTTCTCCTTGATTTTGTTGGCGCGTCCGCAGATCTCCACCGAGGCGGCGAGACGTTTCAGATCCCATTCCCACGGGCCGATAGCGGTTTCGTCGAAATCATTGATATCGAACACCAGACGGGCGGAAGGGGAGCGGAAAATGCCGAAATTGCCGATATGCGCGTCGCCCACGCACTGCACCGGAATGCCAGTGACTGGCGTGGAAGCCAGGTCATTGGTCATGATGAGCACGGTGCCCCGGTAGAAGGTGAAGGGGCTGGCGCTCATACGCTTGTAACGCAGCGGAATCAGATCCGGTACGCGAATCGCGGACTGCTCCTCCAAAAGGCTGATCGCCTCACGCCGGCCCTCCTTGACCTTCCATATGGCATGTGCGTCCAGCGGCGCTTGGTACGAGTGGCGATGCCGGCGCGCGAACGGTCGCGCGGGTCGGTGGCCTGCGTCCAGCTGGTCACGTCGACGGGCGGATTGGCGGATGGGGTGAGATGATCTTCGCTCATAGTCACTACCATAGTGCCGTGCCGGCATGGGCCCGAACCATGCCTGACATGCGGACCGGGGCATGTTGATGAAATCTCGCGACTCGCAGGTGACGAACAGTGAGATGTTAACGCCCTTCGTAACACGGTTATGGAACGATAGGCGACTATGGATAAACAGCAGGAGTTTGCGCTGCGCACGGTCGAAGAACGCGACGTGCGCTTTATTCGTCTGTGGTTCACGGACGTGTTGGGAACACTGAAGTCCGTGGCGATTGCTCCGGCCGAACTGGAAGCCGCGTTTGAGGAGGGTCTCGGCTTCGACGGTTCCGCCATCGAGGGCATGACCCGCGTGTCCGAAGACGATATGATCGTTCAACCCGATCCCTCGACGTTCCAGATCCTGCCGTGGCGCGGTGGCCCGCAAGGTACCGCCCGCATGTTCTGCGACATTCTGACCCCGGACGGCGAGCCTTCGCTCGGCGATCCACGTCACGTGTTGAAGCGCACGCTCGCCAAAGCCAAGGACAAGGGCTTCACGTTCTACGTGCATCCGGAAATCGAGTTCTACCTGTTCGAAAGCCAGGACGACTGGTCCAAGGCCCCGACCCCGATCGACGAGGGCGGCTACTTCGACCACGTGCCGCGCAGCCCAGGCATGGACTTCCGCCGTGCCACCGTGAACATGCTCGAGCAAATGGGCATCTCGGTGGAATACTCGCACCATGAGGCGGGGCCAGGCCAGAACGAGATCGATCTACGATACGCGGACGCGCTCACCATGGCCGACAACATCATGACATTCCGTACGGTGGTCAAGGAGATTTCCTTGGAGCGTGGCATTCACGCCAGCTTCATGCCCAAGCCCCTGGCCGACGCGCCCGGTTCCGGCATGCACACGCACCTGAGCCTGTTCGAAGGCGATTCCAACGCCTTCTACGAGGCCGGTCAGGAGTTCAACATGTCCCTGACCGCCCGCCAGTTCGCCGCCGGCATCCTGTACCATGCGGCCGAAATCTGCGCGGTCACCGACCAGTACGTCAACTCGTACAAGCGCCTGTGGGGCGGTAACGAGGCACCAAGCTACATCTGCTGGGGCCACAACAACCGTTCCGCGCTGCTGCGTATCCCGCAGTACAAGCCGGGCAAGGGCAACTCCGCGCGCATGGAGTTCCGTGCGCTCGACCCGGTGGCCAACCCATACCTTGCCTACTCGGTGCTGCTGGCCGCCGGTCTCGACGGTATCGATAAGCAGATGCAGTTGGGCGAGCCTACCAGTGATGACGTGTGGGAGCTCACCGACGGCGAACGTCAGGCTATGGGCATTCAGCCGCTGCCGCGCTCGCTGGACGAGGCGCTGAAGATCATGGAGAAATCCGACTTCGTGGCCGACGTGCTCGGCGAACACGCCTTCGGCTACTTCCTGGACAACAAGCACCAGGAATGGGAGGAGTACAACCAGCAGGTCACGCCTTACGAGCTGAAGAAGTATCTGCCGAAGCTGTAATCGCAAGCGTTGCACATGTGCCAAACCCCGTCGATGATTGGTCATCGGCGGGGTTTTCTATGGCGTGTCGTGGTGGTGGGTAGCGGGCAGAGGCGGGAATAACGTTGTCGCTGAGTTGATACGAAAAAACGATTGACATAACCGACGAATCAGCTTGTAGTACGAGCGAGAGCACTCAAGAGAGCACCCATGACGAACGCACCTGCGAACACCGCGCGTACCGGCCGGCACTTGGGTGGCCGATACCTTTGGTTGGCGTGTCACCTTTGCCTTGGTCTCGGTGCTCACCGCCGTGCTGATGGCATCGATGGCAGTGTCTCTGCCACGCAACTCGCATCCGGCGAAGATCGGTTTCCTGAGGCAATTCCGCCTGTTCTTCGACCGCCGCATCCAGCTCGGCGTGGCGGATGTGGTCTTCGGCGCAGCCGCCTCCTATGTCTTCTACACGTATCTTTCGCCGATCATGCGCGACGAAATCGGCGTGCCCGAACGCTATATCAGCATCGGCTTGGTGATTTACGGCTGCGCCTGCCTGTGGAGCAACCTGTACGGCGGCAAGCTGGCCGACAAAGGTCATGGCGTGGAACCATTGACCCACATTCGACCGATCTACTGCGTGCAGGCCGTCTGCCTGTGTCTGCTGGCTTTCGCCTCGCTGCTGGCGGTTGGCGCCACGACCTGCTGCTCCATACGTCGAACGCTGACAGTGTTGGCCGAGTCCAATCGGACAAGACCGGTCAGCTGCCGTTATCAGCTTCGCGGCGAACCGAACCAGCTGGTGTAGATAAGCGCGAAGTTGCGGTTGCCATAACTGGAGCAGGAATCGCCGGTACCGTTGCCAGCGGCCAGTGCGGCGATGTTCGGCTGGTAGGGCGTATAGATGTAGAGCAGGGCGGTCGCCTTGTTCTCGATATACACTTGTGCGCCGCCGCATGCCGCGTTCGGATGATATTGGATGTAGTTGAGATTGTGCGCCGTATACCCGTACTGTTCCTCGTGCTCGAGATAGTAACGGTACCGCTTGGCCGCGCCATACACCTGCCGAAAGAATCCGGCATAGGCGGGATCGCAGTCGGCGGTATCCGGACAGTTCAACCCCATCGCCGCCATAAGCTGATAGTCGCTGGGATCGACGGCAGTGACCAGATGCTGCTCCTTCTGCATCACGGTGAGCAGCACTTTCTGGCTCACCTTGCAGGCGCGGGCCGACTGGTCGATGATTGCCGCCGCCGACTCGCCTTTGGTGCCTGTATAGTCCGCGCACAGGCCTTCGCCTGACTCGTTCGATGTGTCGAAGGTCATCGCGGCCAGCGAGCCACCTTGTGTGTCCAAAAACGATTGGACTTCGGCCTGACTCATCGCCGAACCGTTGAAGAACTGACCATCCGAAATAATATTGCCCGGATTGAAATCGTATGTTCGCGTCAGTTCCAGCTGTGCCGCCTCGGCTGCGCGAACCTGTGCCCGCCAGTTTGTGAAACGAACCAGCCCGGCCACCAGCGCTACGACAACGACCACCGCCACCGTGGGAATCAGCACCATCTTGATACGGGTCGGCCAGTTCGCCTTACGCCAGGAACGCTTCAGAGCATTGATCGGACCGTGCCTACGATTGCGTTTCCTGTTCCGATTGCCGAGGCGTCCGCGCACTTGCCCACGCTGTGATGACGGCTTGCGCGTGCGCTGGCGCGTGGCCTGGCGACTTGTTTGCCGTCCGGTCACGCCAGCGCTTTCTTGATACGGTTGAGCGAAGCCGGCCCCTTGGTGCCAAGCTCCTGCGCCCATAGGGACACGTAGAACTCTTCAAGCATCCAACGGGCCTGTTCGGCCTGCTTCATCAATGCCTCATGCTTCGGGCCGGCCGGCTCCGCCTTGGCACGGGCCAACGCCTTATCAACCACCTGACGGGCCTCGTCGGCCTGCCAAGCCCACTTGACATCACGGTTCTTATCGGTTTTCGCCTTATTGAGTCGGCTCAGATCGGCTCTCAAATATCGGCTCAACGACTTCAGCGCATCCGGGGGAGTGCGCCCGATGAATCCGGGGTAGACGAGCGTGGCGATATGGTCGCGAATCGACTGCAACACCGAAAGCATCGGCAGATCAGCCTTGCCGCCAGTGGCCTTGTCGACCTCGGCATAAGCCTTGAGCACGGCGATCACGTCATGCGCCACCTGATAGACGGTGTCCTCGTACACTTCGCGCACATCGAGCACCGCATTGGCTAACGCCTCATCGTCCGAGAGCCTGTCGACATTCGGCATCAGCCGTTTGACCGTGGCCAGCTGCAGGTCTTCGACCAGATCCTTGGTGGACTTGTACGGAGCAGAAGCCAGCATCAACGCCTCGGTACCCAGCCAGCGCGACGAAATGCGTTCGGCCGGCAATCGCAACGCATCCAATGCGCCACGCCAGAGCATCGTGGCCCGGGACTCGGTGGTGGCACCCGCCTTATGCAACAGGTTCGCCTGACTGACCAGCTTGCCCTGTTCTCCAGCCTGATCGGCCTGCTTCTTGACCATTTGACGGGCCGACGCCTCCGCCTGCGCGGCGAACTTGCGTTGCAGCGCCTTCAGATCCTTGGACACACCCAGCACCTTGATGGGGCCGCGCGCATGCCGGCGTCCACGAGGGTGCTTGCCGGCCGGCAGTTGCTGCTCCACCGAGAACGTGACTCTGAGATACGGGGAAAGACGCTCGACCAGTTCCGGCCCCAACACTTCGGGATGAATCTGCGCACCTTGGTGGCGATGGCCGCCTTGGTGAACACATGTGCCAGATCGGGCCAGCCAACGGTCGTGCCATCCTCATCCACCGGCGGCAGATTCGGCTTCTGCTGCGAGCCCGAGCCCGGCAGATCCGGGTAATGCTCGTCGATCCAGTCACGAATCGCACGCGCGGCATCCGGGGCCGGCACGAACTGGACGCGCAGCTGCTTGGGCAGCGCCTTGATCATCGACAGGATCAGCTCATCCAACAGACCCGGCACATTCCATGTGAACTGGTCGGGCGTGATACGCGAGAGCGCCTTCAACGGCACATGCACGGTGACGCCGTCGGCCGGGTCGGCCGGATCGTACACGTAGCTCAGACGCAGGTCGATGGGTTGGCCGTCCGATCCGGTCGTATGCCAATGGTCGGGGTAATCGTCCAGACTCACCGAATCGCTGGATGCCAGACGCTCCACCTTGGCCGGGTCGAAATCAAGCAGATTCGGCTGACGGTCATGCTCGGACTTCCACCATTTCGCCAGATCGGCCACGCTGATCACATCGTTGGGAATGACCGCGTTGTAGAAGTCGAACAGATCCTCGTCGGACACGGTATCCGCCAGCTGGCGGGTGCGGCTCGCGTCATCGGCGGCATCCTCGAGAATGTCGCGGTTTTTGCCCACGAAGTCGTCGTAACTGAAACGCTGCTGAATATCGCCCTCGACCAGACCCTGGCGAATCAGGAAGTCGCGCGCCTCAAGTGGATTGATGCGTCCCCACTGCACGGCACGGTCCTGTACGATCGGCAGACCATACAGCAGCACGCGCGCGGTGGCCACAGCCGAGCCACGCGAACCCGACCAGTGCGGCTCCGCATACGTGGTGCGGGTCAATTGGCCGGCCAATGGTTCGGCCCACGCGGGGTCGATGGCCGCCGAATAGCGGGCCCACAGGCGAGAGGTTTCCACTAGTTCGGTGCTCATCACCCATGACGGGGTCTTCTTGGCCACGGCGGAAGCGGGGAACAGGGCGAAACGGGTGCCGCGTGCGCCCTGATAATCGTTCTTCGACTGCTTCTGGGCGCGTTTCATCGCACGGGCGCGCGCCGAACCGGTCAGCCCCGCGAAATCGGAGGCCTTGGGCTCGCGCACCACCTGCATGCCCATCATCGACAGCAATCCGGCGAGCATCGACTTGTGGATGCCGTCCGCATCCCACGCGCAGCACAGCGAATGCGCGGCCTGCTGATTCAACGGCAGCTGGCGGATCTCCAAGCCTGGGCGGGAGGCGGGCAGCGGGTCGCCGACCTTGAACTTCAGCTCCTTGCACATCTGGCGTAGCTGGGAGACGAGATCTTTCCACTGGCGCATCCTCAGCCAGCTGAAATACTCGGTTTTGCAGATACGGCGCAGCGCGTTGTTGCTCGGGTCGCCGTCTGCTTGGAACACGCGTCCCAGATATTCAGGGCCGTCAGGAAGTCGGAGGTCTCATCCGCATACCGGTTGTGGATGCGGTCGGCATCCTCACGCTTGTCGTCCGGGCGTTCACGTGGGTCCTGCAAGCTCAGGAACGCCACGACCACGAGCACCTGGGCCAGAAGATTCGGCGAACCGGTTTTCGCGGCCTCGATAACCATACGTCCCAGACGCACGTCGATGGGGATGCGCGCCAGCTGACGACCGGTATGGGTGAGCGTCACCTCGCCGCGCTTGCGGCCGATGGCCTTGAGCTCGGTGAGCTCATTGAAACCGTCCGACACGGCCTTCATATCCGGCGGATCGATGAACCCGAAGTTCGTGACGTCCTCGGCCGTGCGGGCCACGCCCACCGACAGCATGTGGAGTACCACGGCACCCAGCGAGGTACGCAGGATTTCCGGCTCGGTGAAGCGCGGACGGGTCTCGTAATCCTCACGCGAATACAGGCGGATCGCGATGCCGTCGGCCACACGGCCGCATCGGCCGGACCTCTGGTCGGCACTGGCCTGGCTGATCGGCTCGATCGGCAGACGCTGAACCTTTGCGGTCTTCGAATACCGGGAGATACGGGCGGAACCGGGGTCCACCACATACCGGATACCGGGCACGGTCAGCGAGGTCTCAGCCACATTGGTGGCAATGACGATGCGCTGGTGAAGGTGCGATTCAAACACCTTATGCTGGTCGGCGGCGGACAGTCGCGCGAACAGCGGCATGATCTCGATGGCATCCGGCCGGCGCATGTCGTCGGCGCGCGGGCCGTAATGATGCCGCAGTGCGGCCTCGAACTCGTGGATGTCGCGCTCGCCGGAGGCGAAGACCAGAATATCGCGGGGACCGCGCTCGTGGGAGGAGTGAATCACCAGCTCGGCGCAGGCTCGAGCCACGGCGGTAGGCATATCGGTGATGCCGTCATCGGCATAGGAAGCACCGGACCGGCCGCGGGGCCGGTCGGAATCGGATTCCGCGATGGCGCTGGCCAGCTCGTCGTAATCGGCGTCGCCGGGGCGGGCGCCCACCGCGAATCCCGGCACTTCGCGCATCAACGCGGGCGCGGTGCCAAGCGGCTCGTAGACCACCTGCACGGGGAAGGTGCGGCCGGAAACCTCGATTACCGGCACCTTCTCATGCAAGGCGTGCTCGAAATGCTCCTGGAACTTGACCGAATCGATGGTCGCGGAGGTAATGATGAGCTTCAGATCGCGGCGCTGAGGCAGCAGTGCCGTCAGATAGCCGAGCAGAAAGTCGATGTTAAGACTGCGCTCATGCGCCTCGTCGATGATGATCGTATCGTATCGGGTGAGTTTCGGATCGCGCTGGATCTGGGCGAGCAGAATACCGTCGGTCACGACCCTCAATCGTGTGCTGGGCGAGCTTTCGTCGGTGAAACGCACCTGATAGCCGACCTCGTCACCGAGCTTCACGCCCATCTCCGAGGCGATACGTTCGGCCACCGTGCGTGCGGCGATACGGCGAGGCTGGGTGTGCACGATCTGCTTGCCGTGCGTGCCACGGCCAAGCTCAAGCAGGATTTTCGGCAGCTGTGTGGTTTTGCCCGAACCGGTCTGGCCGGACACAATAACGACTTGGGAACGTTTGACCGCGCTGGCTATCTCATCACGCGCGGCAGATACGGGAAGTTCTGCGGGATACTCATATTTCATGACGAACTTCAATGATACGGAAGCCCTTGGAGCTCGCGTATTTGCTCGCAGTGAACCCCTCGCCGAGCGCATCGTCCAGCCAGGGGATCAGCGAATCGGAACCGAGATTCTTCTGCACTACGAGATAGGCGGCACCGCCCACCTTGAGCTTCGGCAGCCAAGCCATAAGCAATGTATGCAGCGCTTCCTTGCCGACTCGGATCGGTGGGTTCGACCAAATCACATCAAACGTGAGGTCGCTCGGCACCGTCTCGCAGAACGCCGGCTGGTTCTCGGCAGGCAGGGGAGTGCTGGACTCGTCCACCTGAGCCGTATGAATGTTCGTGTGGCCGTTCGCCTGTGCGTTGGCATGGGTCAGGTCCAGCGCGCGCTCGTTGACATCCACCGCCCACACGTTCGCTTCGGGCGACTCAAACGCCAATGTCAGGGCGATAGGGCCCCAGCCGCAGCCCAAATCCAGAAAATCACCGGTAAGCGGCGGCTCGGGCGCATGCTTCAGCAATACCGACGTACCGAGGTCTACGCGCGAGCCGGAGAACACGCCGTTCGACACCTGAGCGGTCGCCTCATGGCCGCGCAACGTTACGTTCAATGTGCGGCGCACATCCTTCGATGCGGGTTCCGCAGAGAAATACTGTTCTGCCATGGTCGCTCCATTTCTGCGGGATTCGCCGCTCTCGTATGCCGACCTGTATCAGCCGGCCTATGCCGGTACGTGCCGATCTATGCCAGCATGTCACCTCATGTGATGATAATAAAGGACCATAGAAGAATCGTGAACCATTCCAACCAAACGAGGCGCACTTGACCGACAACACCCAGTACACCGACATCAACCGCGGCAACAACGACGTTACCCCTGAAGGTGTGCTGGCCGAGCAGTCCGAAGTGCTGCTCGACGACAGCCAGCGCGCGACCGGCTGGCATGAGGACGCCAACCAGGAATGGGAGGAGCGCGAGGCCCGCAACGAGCTCAAGCATGTCGCCGGTCTCGGCGAGCTGCAGGACGTCACCGAAGTCGAATACCGCAAGGTGCGTCTGGAACGTGTGGTGCTCGTCGGCGTCTGGTCGTCCGCCGTCACCACGCAAGCCAAGGCCGAGGAATCATTGAGAGAGTTGGCGGCGCTCGCCGAAACCGCCGGTGCGGTGGTATGCGATGGTTTGCTGCAGCATCGCTCCAAGCCGGATGCAGCCACGTACGTTGGTTCCGGCAAAGCCAAGGAGATTGCCGACATCGTGGCGCGTGAGGAAGCCGATACGATTATCGTGGACGACGACCTGCCGCCGTCACAGCGCCGTGCATTGGAGGACGCCGCCAAAGTCAAGGTGGTGGATCGCACCGCGGTGATTCTGGACATCTTCGCCCAGCACGCCACCTCGCGTGAAGGTAAGGCGCAGGTGGAGTTGGCGCAGCTCGAATACATGCTGCCCCGACTGCGTGGTTGGGGTGGTTCGCTGTCCCGTCAGGCCGGCGGTCGCGCGGCCGGCGCGGATGCGGGCATCGGATCGCGAGGCCCGGGCGAGACCAAAATCGAAATGGACCGTCGTGTAATTCGCACGCGTATCGCCAGACTGCGCCGTCAGATTCGTGAGATGGCCCCGGCACGTGAGGTCAAGCGCGGTTCACGCCGTCGCTTCGGCCTGCCCACAGTGGCCGTGGTCGGCTACACGAACGCCGGCAAATCCTCGTTGACCAACCGTCTGACCGGTTCGGCCGAACTGGTGGAAAACGCGCTGTTCGCCACATTGGACACGGCCGTGCGCCGCGCCAAAACCCGCGACGGACGCGCTTACGCTTACGTGGACACGGTCGGCTTCGTGCGCCGCCTGCCCACCCAGCTGGTCGAGGCGTTCAAATCCACCTGGAAGAGGTGGCCGAGGCCGACGTGATCCTGCATGTGGTCGATGGCTCCCACCCTGACCCGTTCTCTCAGGTCGACGCGGTCAATGACGTGTTGGCGGACATCGAAGGCACGGCCTCGATTCCGCGTATTCTCGTATTCAACAAGGCCGATCAGGCGGACGAGGCGACTCGTGAACGACTCGCCGCGCTGCAGCCAGATGCGTTCATCGTCTCCGCCTATACCGGTGAGGGATTGGACGAGCTGCGTACCGCGGTCGAAAGTCTGCTGCCGGTCCCGCATGTGCATGTCAACGCTCTGCTGCCGTATACCGCTGGCTCCCTGATCTCTCGTGTACGCGAATACGGCAAGGTAGACAAGGTGGAGTACCGCGATGATGGCATACAGCTTGAAGCGGACGTTGACGCCCATCTTGCCGCTCAGGTGGTCGAACAGTCCATTGACTAACGTGATAAACATCACAGTATATTCGTGAGCGCTAACAACCGTTGAAAACATTACCATACGGTTATCAAACAGGGTGGTGTGCTGGTAGCAAAACGTCTTAGCGGGTTTATAGAGTGAAGACGTTAGTTACAAGGCCTGCCATTCATCAGCAGACCGCCTTTGAAGAGAGGTTCATCCATCATGGCGGAAACTACCGTTAAGCCACGAAGCTTGCTGTTATTGGTGCCGGTGCCGTTGGCTCCACCCTCGCCTTCGCCGCTGCCCAGCGTGGCATCGCTCGCGAGATCGTGCTTGAAGACATCGCCAAGGAGCGTGTGGAAGCCGAAGTGCTCGACATGCAGCATGGCTCCAGCTTCTACCGACCGTGTCCATCGACGGTTCCGACGATCCTGAGATCTGCCGCGACGCCGACATGGTCGTCATCACCGCTGGTCCGCGTCAGAAGCCGGGTCAGTCTCGTCTTGAGCTCGTTGGCGCTACCGTCAACATCCTCAAGGCCATCATGCCGAACCTGGTCAAGGTGGCTCCGAACGCCATCTACATGCTCATCACCAACCCGGTCGACATCGCTACCCACGTGGCTCAGAAGCTCACCGGTCTGCCCGAGAACCAGATCTTCGGTTCCGGCACCAACCTGGACTCCGCTCGTCTGCGCTTCCTGATTGCCCAGCAGACCGGCGTCAACGTCAAGAACGTGCACGCCTACATCGCCGGCGAGCACGGCGACTCCGAAGTCCCGCTGTGGGAGTCCGCCACCATCGGTGGCGTCCCCATGTGCGACTGGACCCCGCTGCCCGGCCACGATCCGCTCGACGCCGACAAGCGCGAGGAGATCCACCAGGAAGTCAAGAACGCCGCTTACAAGATCATCAACGGTAAGGGTGCCACCAACTACGCCATCGGCATGTCCGGCGTCGACATCATCGAAGCGTCCTGCACGACACCAACCGCATCCTGCCCGTGAGCTCCATGCTCAAGGACTTCCACGGCATCTCCGACATCTGCATGTCCGTGCCGACCCTCCTCAACCGTCAGGGCGTCAACAACACCATCAACACCCCGGTCTCCGACAAGGAGCTCGCCGCTCTGAAGCGCTCTGCCGAGACGCTGAAGGAAACCGCCGCCCAGTTCGGCTTCTGATAAAAAATCGCTGTACGGAGCGCCTTTCGCACCGCACAAGACTCGACCTACCTTTGTAGGCCTTCAACTTGTGCGGCACGAAAATCGCACACGTACAGCGATTTTTTATACCCTGCTGAATGCTCCGTTGGGAGCATTTTTTATTCGTGGAGTTCGTTGGAGGAGGGGGAGCTATAGCCTCGGGCTCGAGCTGGAAGGTGGTGTGGGGGACCGAGACCGGGAAGTGCTCGCGCAGGCAATCCTGCAGTTGGGTGAGGATTGTGGCGGCATCTTCCATGGTGAGGTCTTTGTCAACTACCACGTGGGCCATCAGAATCGGCATGCTGGTGGACACCGTGCTGGCGTGGAGGTCATGCACGGCAAGCACATGCGGCACGTCTTCCAGATGTTCGCGTACCTTATCGAGGTCAAGTCCATCCGGTGTTTCCTCCAGCAGCACCTTGACCGCGTTGTGCAGCAACTTGATGGCGCGCGGAATCATCATCAGTGCGATGACGGCACCGGCCACGGCGTCGAAGCCATTCCATCCGGTGGAGATCATTACCAGGGCAGAGGCCACCACGGCCACCGAGCCAAGTGCGTCATTCATCACCTCGAGGAACGCGGCCTTCATATTCATGTTGTCTTCGCGCTGCGAGGCAAGGATGAAAATCGAGATGATATTTGCGGCAAGACCCAGAATGCCCACGAACAGCAGCAAGCCGATATCGTCGATTTCCGCTTTGGAACCGCCGAACAGACGCATGCCGGCCTCCATCAACGCATAGATGCCAACGACGAGCAGCACCACGGCACCTGCGGCAGCGGTGAGCACCTCAAGCCTGGCCCAGCCCCAAGTACGAGTGTTGCTGGGCTTGCGGCGCATCAGTATGGCGGTGATTGTGGATGCCGCCAGCACGGACATGTCGGTGAGCATATGACCGGCATCCACCAGCAGGGCCAATGAGCCGGTTAAGACAGCCGACACCACTTCGATGAGGAAGACCGAACCGGTTACGGTCAACGTGGCAATCAGCTACGCTGGTGCGCGGCAGGGTTTATGGATGTGGATGGTGCGGGTGCATGGGTATGGGCCATATGTACTCCTTCGCTCTATCGAGTTGAAACCGCTTCTCAATACCATTTGCGATATGGTCTGAATACGACGAAACCCCGGCGCGAGGCCGGGGTTTCGTAAGCTGTGCGTGACTATAGCACGACCGGCGCGATTCGGTGCACGCTGATCAGCTGGTGGCGAACAGGCTACAATTTGCGCAGCACGGTGACCACCTTGCCCATAATCGTGGCATGTGTGCCGTCGATGGGCGAGTATGCGGGGTTGTGCGGCATCAGCCAGACATGGCCGTTTTCCTTGCGGAAGGTCTTCACCGTGGCCTCGTCATCCAGCAGAGCGGCGACGATATCTCCGTTGACGGCGGAATTCTGTTCGCGCACCACCACATAGTCGCCATCGCAGATAGCGGCATCCACCATGGAATCGCCATGGACTTCCAGCATGAACAGGGTGCCGGAGCCGGTCAGCCGTTCCGGCAGACGCATGACGTCGTCCACATGCTGTTCGGCGGTAATTGGCACGCCGGCGGCAATACGGCCAACGAGCGGCACATCGTGTGATTCGGCAATGGCTTCGGCGGGGAATTGGTATATCTCCGCCACATTACTGGTGCTGGTTGCCTCTTCGCTGGCTTGGGAGGGCTTTTCGGCATTCGGGGCGGATCCTGCCACCACCTCGATGGCTCGACCCTTGTTCGCGTTCATGCGGATGAAGCCCTTGTCTTCCAAAACTTGTAGCTGATGCTTGACCGAAGACGGACTTTTGAGCCCGGCGGCATTTCCGATTTCCCGGAAAGAGGGAGCGAAGCCTTGTTCGTCGATATGCGTGCGAATGGCGTCCAACACTTTGCGCTGGCGGTCGGTCAGGGTGGACTCGTCCGGCTTCTGCTTGGGGGAGAAGGGAATGGTGCTCACGTCAGGGCTCCTTTCGTTATGTCACCAGCATAACGTGTTGTTCGTGTGAAATCAAACATCTGTTCGAGTTTTGACTTGACCGTGTCGAACGTTTGTGCCATTATAAGAACAGTTGTTCGATAGAACATCTGTTCGAGAGAGGTGGTCGTGATGACTGGTTCAATGGTGATGGCCCCGGCCCGTAGCGCACGTGTAGCTATGCAGCATGCTGGAACGTCCCGCCGGAATGTGCGTGGGAAGATTATCGCAGTGATGGTCGCCTTGGCGCTGGCTGGTGTGGTTTCGGCGCGCTTACCGTTCAGCGGCCCAATCGGATACGGGGGCCACGCAGGTGACCAGTTATATCGTGCGGCCGGGGGATACGCTCTGGTCATATGCTTCGGCTATCACGCCTGCTGGTCATGATGTATCGGAAACGGTGGATGAGCTGATTGCGTTGAACAATCTTGAGTCCGGATCATTGCAGGCCGGGCAGCGCATTATTGTTCCGGTTGAGTAAATGAAACCCGAGCGGCATGGTTTTTCCGCCCGTACACGTTATTCTGGGGAGCATGCATTGTCCTTTTTGCCAGAACCCCGACACCAAAGTCATTGATACGCGCATTAGCGATGACGGTCATTCCATCCGTCGGCGTCGCGTATGCCCGAAATGCAGCAAGCGTTTTACCACGGTGGAAACCAGTATGCTGCTGGTCACTAAACGTTCGGGTGGCGTGGAGCCATTCAGTAGAGACAAAGTGATTTCCGGCGTACGCAAAGCTTGTCAGGGGCGGCCGGTCAGAGAAGAGGATCTGAAGCTGCTGGGACAGAAAGTCGAAGAGGATCTTCGCTCCCGAGGTCTTGCCGAAGTCACCTCAGATGAAGTGGGCAAAGCCATCCTGAAACCGTTGCGTGACTTGGATGTGGTGGCGTACCTTCGATTCGCGAGTGTGTACCAGAACTTTGCAGGTCTGGAGGATTTCCAAAGCGCCATTGATGGTTTGCGTGAATAATATGCGAATGCCATGCACCGTGATATGCGAGTGATTCGCAAACCATGGTGCGAGCCAATCATGAAGCCCAGCACTTATGAAAGAGACCCGTCGACGACGGGTCTCTTTCATATCAATCGAGGATGAGCTGCGTCAGCTGATGACACGCATGCGAATGGTGCCTTCGATGTTGCGCAGTGCTTCAAGCGTGGCGGCGCTGGGCTTTTGAGCCACGTCGGTGACCACATAGCCAAGTTCGCCTTCGGTTGCCAGCGACTGGAAGGAAACGTTGATGTTCTCCTCGCCGAGCACATGATTGACATGAGCCAGCACACCAGGAAGATTGTCGTGCAGATGGGCGATACGGCACACACCCTTGCACTCACCGAGGTTGATCTGCGGTAGGTTCACGGACAAGGAGGTAGAACCCTTGAACCAGTAATCCTCAAGACGCTGAGAGACGAAATGGCCGATGGATTCCTGAGCTTCCAAGGTGGAGCCGCCAATATGAGGAGTCAGAATCATATTGTCTTCATTGGCCAGTGAAGTCTCGAACGGATCTCCGCTCTTCTTCGGCTCAACGGGGAACACGTCGACCGCCGCGCCAGACAGATGGCCGGAATCGAGGTGCTGCTTCAGAGCTCCCAGATCGGCGACGAAACCGCGCGAAAGGTTAATGAAAATCGCGTCCTGCTTCATGTGGGCGAATTGGTCTTCGCCGAAGAAGCCGGTGTTCGACTTGCGGCCATCCACGTGCAGGGTCACGGCATCGGACTGTTCCAGCAGTTCGTTGAGGGTGTCGCAACGGTGGGCGTTGCCCAGTGCCAGTTTCTCCTCAATGTCGTAGAACACCACGCGCATGCCGAGGGCCTCGGCCAGTACTGACAGCTGGGAGCCGATGTTGCCGTAGCCGATGATGCCGAGGGTCTTGCCGCGCACTTCATGCGAGCCGGAAGCGGACTTGTCCCACAGGCCATGCTTGATGTGATGCGTGTGTGCGGGAATGCGGCGCATCAAGCAGATGATGTCGCAGATCACCAATTCCACCACGGAACGGGTGTTGGAGTAGGGAGCGTTGAACACGGCGATGCCACGCTTGCCGGCATGTGCCAGATCGACCTGATTGGTGCCGATGCAGAAGCAGCCGATGGCGCTTAGCGTAGGACGCGCATCCAGCACGCGGCTGTGACGTTGGTCTTGGAGCGTACGCCACCAAGTCCACGCCATCCAGCGCATCGATGAGTTCGTCCTCGCTCAGGGCTCCCTTCATGGTCTCGACTTCGAAACCGCGATCACGCAGCGATTTGGCCGCATCGGGGTGAATGTTTTCCAATAACAGTGCTTTGGGCATGCTTCATACCTTAGATGTTCAGGGACTTTTCGTCCGCTTTTGTCCGAACTATAACCAGTTTCTGGGTCGGCCTGGTCATTGCCACGTACAGGTCCGAGGCGGCGACCAGGCGGCTCGGCGCGTCATCCTCGATGAGACCGGGCTCGACCACCACGACGGCATCGAACTCCAGACCCTTGACCGTTTCAGTGCCGCAGACGCTGATTTGCTCATCCCATTCGGGCTGCTCGATGAGCCTTGCGTATTCGGCCGGGTCAAGAATGACAGCCAGTTTGCGGCGCACGGCATCGCGCACCGGGGCGATGAGATTATCCGGACAGATGACGGCGATGCGGCCGGTGCCGTCTGCCGAAACGAATTGTTCGGCAAGCTGCGCCGCCTGCTCGGCCGTCGTTTCCAGCAAGGACGACATGTCGGGCACCACATTGCGGGACACCGAATCGGGGATGGTGCGCACCGCATTGACCGTGGAGATGTAGAGGCCTTCCTCCTCGGCAAATCGTGAGGCAAGTTCGGAAACTTCCTGCGGATTACGGTAGTTGATGGTCAACTCGTTCAAATCCCAGTGGCTTTCGCCGAACAGGCGGTTCATCGATTTGCTCCAGCGTCGGGTGCCGCCCAGCGCCGAAGTCTGCGCCACATCGCCCACGATGGTGAACGAGCGGGAGGGGCAACGGCGGATCAACATACGCCAGTCCATGGCGGTCAATTCCTGCGCTTCATCGACCACGATGTGCCCGTAGGTCCATTCACGGTCGGCCGCGGCCCGCTGCGCGGTCAGCTCAGCGTCGTCCCCGTTCATCTGGTCGAGCAGCATCTGACTGGAGACGATGCCTCCACCCAGACCGGTCGCGGCCAGAGTGTCTTTGGCATACTGCTCTTCGGCGGCACGACGTGCGTCGGCGGCGGACTGGCGGGCCACCGCCTTGGGATCGGGGCCCAGCATATCCATTGCTTCGTCGAGCAGCGGAATATCGGAGCGGGTCAACGGGGAGCCTTTGGGGCGGGCAAGTGCCGCGATGTCGTTGTCGGTCAGCCAACCAGCCAGAGACTTCAGACGTTCGGGATGGGCGAACAGCTGATCGATGAGCCATGGGGCGGTCATCGGCAGCCAGCACAGGTTCAGGGTCTTGCGAACCTGCTCGTTCATACGTAGCAGCGACATCGCGCGGTTCAGCTCCGCCTGATCCGGCGTGTAATCAAGCTGTTCGGCATAACGGTTCTGCATGCTGGTCAGCATCGAACGGATAAAGGTCTCGCGGGCCTTGTTATGAGGTTGTCGGGTGCGCTTCGCGTCCGCCTGCGCCTGCTCGATATCAGTGGCCAGCATTGGTACCTGAATGCCGCTAATGGTTACTGTCGGCAGAGCAGCGGGAACACGCACGCGTGCGGCGATGGCATTGGCCACTACGGAGGTCATGCGTCGATCGCCCTTGAGCTTGGCTGCATAAGGGGAGTCGACCGCCGTGGCGGTGATGCCGGGAATCAGATCGCTGATGGTGCGTGAGACCACGCCGGTCTCGCCCAAGGAGGGTAGCACCTGATCGATGTAGTGCAGGAACGCCGAGCTGGGGCCAACAACCAGCACGCCGGAACGTTCCAGCGTGCGCCGGTGCGTGTACAGCAGGTAGGCGGCGCGATGGAGCGCCACGGCCGTCTTGCCGGTGCCGGGGCCGCCCTGCACCACCACGGCGCGATTCATGTCGGAGCGGATGATGCGGTCCTGCTCGGCCTGAATGGTGGCCACGATATCGGTCATTTTGCCGGTGCGGCGTGAGCTCAACGAAGCCAGCAGCGCACCCTCGCCGGTCAATGTGCCGGCGGAAGACGCCTGGCCGACCTGGTCTGAATGCACGTCGAGCACCTCATCCTCAACGCCCACGACTTCGCGGAAACTCAAGGTGATATGCCTGCGCATCACGATGTCGCCGTGATTGGAAGGGGTCGCCTCATAGAAAGGACGTGCGGCTTCGGCACGCCAGTCGGTCAGAATCGGCTCATGGTCCGGGCTCGACAGGCCGATGCGGCCGATGTAATGACGGTCGCCGTTCTTGGCATCGAGACGGCCAAACACCAGCCGATCCTCAACGCTGCGCAATTGCGTGAGGCGGTTTTCGTACATTGTGGCAAAGGAGTCTCGTTCGCTGCGTTGCGTGGGGGATCCGTGGGAGCCGGCGGCGCGTACGGTGTCCAGGCGTTGCCACATTTCGGCTCGCAGATCATCCAATCGTCCATAGGCGCGATCGACGGCCTGCTGCTCTTCATGCAGCTGGGAGGCGTAACTCGACATGCTGTTCTCTTCGTTCCATTTCCGTGGGGCAGAAAAACTTAAGGCATTCAAATTTACCGCACACCCCCTACGTCAGTGATGCGGACAACTCGGAATAGGTGAATTCAGCGTGAATTCACCATGCTGCTCGGTCGGTGGGGTGCGCGACGTGGATTGATGTGCGGAGCGTCCATTCGTGCGACAGTCGTGGCCGACACGCGCAATCCATCGGTAATTGCCCTAAAAGGGTGAGCAAATCGTGCATGAGTGGGGAGAAATGGGGAATCGTGGGGTAGAGTGGTGAGCCAGTTGGCCGAAGTGTATCCCACGTAACGATGAAGGAGGTGGAGCCATGGTTGCCGATCAGACGATTCGCGACGCTGATGCCAACGCACAAGGCTCCACCACTATGGCCGATCTCATGGCTGGTCTGCCGCCATTGCTTCTCGGCACATATACGCCGAAGATCGATGCCAAGGGCCGTATGGCGCTTCCGGCCAAATTCCGCTCCCAGCTGGGGCAGGGCCTGGTCATGGCCCGAGGCCAGGAACGGTGCGTGTACCTGCTGCCGTTCGACGAATTTCGACGTATCGCCTCGCAGATTCAGCGTGTGTCGGTGGGAAACAAAGCCGCCCGCGAATACCTGCGTGTGTTCCTTTCCGGTGCCGTCGACCAGCAGCCGGACAAGCAGGGCCGCGTGCTGGTGCCGCAGATGCTGCGCGATTACGCCAATCTGGGTTCCGACGTCGTGGTGATCGGCGTTGGCACCCGTGCCGAACTGTGGAATAAGGACACGTGGGAGTCCTACCTCGCCGAGAAGGAAGAGGGATATTCCGATATTGCTGACGATGTGTTGCCGGAGGTGGAATTCTGATGGTTGATGTGGCGAATATTCATCTGCCGGTATTGCTTGACGATTGCGTGAACCTGATGGCACCTGCCCTGGAACATGAGAACGCCATCGCAGTGGATTGCACCCTGGGCCTTGCCGGCCATTCCATCGCCTTCCTCAAGGCCGCGCCTCAGGCTCGGCTCATCGGCATTGACCGTGACAGTGAAGCGCTGGGGCTGGCCACCGAACGTATGGAACGGGAGGGGCTCGCCGATCGATTCATTCCGGTGCATGCCGCCTTCGATCAGCTCGATCAGGTGTTGGCGGACCAAGACATCGAACGCGTGGACGCCGTATTCATGGATCTGGGATTATCCAGCCTGCAGATCGACGAAACCGATCGTGGCTTCTCCTATTCGCATGATGCGCCGCTGGATATGCGCATGGACGTCAGCCAGCCGTTGACGGCCGAACGGATTCTTGCCACCTATGATGCGGCGGAACTGGTCCGCATATTCAAGGAATACGGTGAAGAGCGTTTCTCGCGTCAGATCGCCCGCGCCATCGTGGCGCGTCGAGACAAGGAGCCGTTTACCACCACCGCACAGCTCAACCGTCTGGTCGATGAAGTGGTGCCGCAAGCCCACCGCCCGGCGGGCAATCCCGCCAAACGCGTCTTCCAGGCGTTGCGCATTGAAGTCAACGGCGAATTGGACAAGCTCGCCTCCACATTGCCGCAGGCCGCGAACCGACTGCATGTCGGGGGACGACTGGTGGTGGAGTCCTATCATTCGCTCGAAGACAAAACCGTCAAATCGTTCATGGCACAAGGGCTGCGAGTGGATGTTCCGGCTGGCCTGCCTGTCATACCGCCGGATGCCCAACCGTTTTTCACGGATCTCACGCGAGGTGCCATCAAGGCCGACGAACATGAAATCGCAGCCAACCCGAGATCGGCTTCGGTGCGGTTGCGGGCGGTGGAAGTCAGCCGTGAGATTCCGTCACGATGGAGGAAACGCTTTACGCAAACCGCGCAGGGCCTGAATGACGTCAAGATACAAGGCTCCGCGTCTCCGGGCAGAGCCAAAAACACGGCACGAATTCGTACAAGGAGGGGATAACAGCATATGGCAACTGCACGTAGCATTCGATCGAACGCGGCTCCAGCCTCGAACCGACCGCACACCAAGCATCAGTCCTCCTCCCGACCTGAGCTGCGGGTGGTCTCCAACCCGCGTGGAAACGAGCAGGGCAATGTCGTCGGACGGGTCATCGAATGGACCAGAACAAGAAGCGCACCGCTGGTGCACGTGGCCATCGCAGTGATCTTCCTCGTCGGCACCTTGTTCGGCGCGCTGATGCTGCGTACCCAGATGGTGCAGAACTCGTTTGAGGCGGCACAGATCGAAACCAACATCAACAGACTTACCCAAGATATCGAAGACGATCAGGCCAAACTCGATCAATTGGTCGCGAACCTGCCTGACAAGGCCAGCGACATGGGCATGGTCCCGCAGCAGGATCAGTGTCCATCGACTTAAGCGGATACCAGTCCAACAAAGGCGGAACCCAGTGAACACCATTCGTCGCATCGTAGAGTTCGCCAAGGTCAAGACCTTCGCGTTCAAATGCATCGCCATCGGCGCCGCATTGGCGTTGGTGGCGTCGGCATGCGTGATTCAGCTGGCCTCCACCCAGCTCATCGGCGGCCGTCAAACCGCACAAGCGGCCACGGCTAACCGCACCCTGACCGTGACGTTGAGCGCCAAACGTGGGCGTATCCTCGACGCCAACGGCTCCGTGCTCGCTCAAAGCGTGGAGCGTTATACTATCGTCGCCAATCCGGAGGCTGCACAGGAGTTCGAGCCGATTACTTGCAATGACAACACCCGTGATTACTGCCACGAAATTGACGGCAAACCCGTGGGCGCTACCGGAGCGGCGGCCGTGGGCCGGCTGCTGGCCAAAGTCCTGGATATGAACGCCATGGAACTGGGCGCTGATCTGTCCGGTACCGGGCAGTATGTGATTCTGAAGAAAGATGTGACTCCGCAGGTCAAGCGCAGCATCGAGGCGTTGCACCTGGGCGGTATTGTCTGGGGTGAGCTGAGCAGTGAACGACTGTATGCGGATGGCGATCTCATGGGCGCGCTGCTTGGCGGCGTGAACGACAACGGCGATGGCGTCGCCGGCATCGAGCAGGTCGAGAACAAGACGCTTACCGGAACCGATGGCCATGAAACCTACCAGCGTGGTAATGGCGGCGAAGAGATTCCCGGCACCATGACCGAATCGGTGGCGGCCAAAAATGGCGACGATGTCACCCTGACCATTGACCGTGATGTGCAATGGTATGTCAAAAAGGTCTTGAAGGAGGCCGAATCCAAGTATGGTGCAGCGTGGGCGATCGCCGTGGTGCAGGATGTCCAGAGCGGGGAGATTCTCGCACTGGCCGATAGCGATGAAGTACAGGCTGGTACCGATGCGGCGAAGATGAGCCGTCTCGGGCCGTGTCCGAAACCTTCGAGCCTGGTTCGGTGGGCAAGGTCATCTCCATGTCCGGCTATCTGCAGATGGGACTGCATAAGATGAGCGATCAATTGTCGGTCCCGGACCACATCACACAGGAGGGCCAGACCTACAAGGACTCATTCGACCATGGCACTGAGCGCTGGACGCTCGCCGGCATTCTGCAGAACTCATCGAACGTCGGCATGATTATGGCCGGGGAGAACTATCCGGATGAGCAACGCTACGAGTACCTGACCAAATTCGGCATCGGACAACCGACCGGACTGAACCTGCCCGGTGAATCGAGCGGTCTGCTCACCAACCCTTCGGCGTGGGATCTGCGTACGCGCAACACCATCCTGTTTGGTCAGGGCTACACCGTCAACGCCCTGCAGCTCAACAACGTGGTGGCCACCATCGCGAACAAGGGTGTCAAGCAGCAGCAGTCGATCATCAAATCAACCACCGATGCCAATGGCAAGACCACTGAGACCAAGAAGGGCGAAGCCACCCGCGTGGTGGATGAAAAGGTCGCATCGGACATGATGAATGCGATGGAATCAGTGGCGGAAGGCTACAACAAGTTCGTCAAGGTCGATGGTTACCGCATGGCCGCCAAGTCCGGTACCGCAGAGGTGCAGGGCTCGGATGGCACGCTCTCGTCCATTATCTCCGATTATTCCGTGGTGATTCCCGCGGACAACCCGCGCTATGCGGTCACCGTGGTGATGAAGGATCCGAATGGTGTGTTCGGCGGTCTGACGGCCGGCCCTGTTTCCGCACAGATTTGTGAGTTCCTTATGCAGAAATACGAGGTGCCTGTCTCCAGTCCACGCAAAAATGCTATTCCAGTCACGTGGTAAGGATCAGGGGAGAAAGGCGATAGCCCATGAGTGCAGTGAGCGAATCCATCGCCCAGCGGGTGACCCTGGGAATGCTGGTCGAACGGTACGGTTTTGAAGTCGATCCACCCTTCGCCACCAATGTCACCATTACCTCACTCAGCGATGCCGTGGACACCGTGATTCCCGGCTCGCTGTTCATCTGCACGCATGAGCAGGAACCCGATGTACTGCATGCCGCACAGGCCGGTGCCTATGCGGCGTTGCTGCCACGCGCGTCCAAAGGGCAGATCGCCAATGCCGATATACCGTTGCTCTACGGCGATTTCGACGATCGCGTACTCGGCGATCTGGCCAGCGGTCTGGCCGGCGGACCGTCCAATGCCATGGCGGTGTTCGCGGTGACCGGTGCGGATGAGCAGGCCGTCGACGCAGGCGTGTCCCAGCTCTCCGAATTCCTGCACATGCTGGGCAATCCGGTGGCGGTAATCACCGCATCCGGGTCCACGTCGATGACACGTACCATGAACCTGAACTATCCTCTGGGCATCCTCGATATGCAGCGCGCGCTGTCCGTGTGCGCCGAAGACGGTGTGGCGGCCGTGATCATCGCCATGGATGACCGCACGTTGGCCGAGCATGCGTTGGAATCGGTGAACGTGGATGTGCTGGGCACGGAGGATGTCAACGCAAGCGCAAGCTTGAACGAATTGAAGACACGCTACGCATTCGTTGCGGAACATGACATGTCCATGACCTCGTCGACACCCGAATCGGATGAAATGGCTGCGGATTCACCGGCAATGTATGACCGCGTCCGACTTGGGCACATGTCCTTGGCCATCGCCATGGTACAGGCCGCCGGCGTGAGGAAAAACAACATACGCAGTGCCCTGCATGTGGCCAATAATTTCAATTAAGTCCGTGGATACGGGACGAAGCGTAATCGTAAAGGAGTTTGAAACACCATGGTTCCGATGAGCGTGGAGGAGATCGCCAAGGCGTCGATGGTCGATTGATCGGAGACGCCGGTTCCGAGTCTCGAGCCACCAATACGGTCAGCGACTCGCGGCAGGCCGGCCCCGGATCGGTGTTTGTGGCCATCCGAGGCGAGCGTGTCGATGGGCATGACTTTGTGGCGAAAACCGCTGGACAGGGAGCCACGGTGGCCATCGTCGACCATGAGGTGAAGTCCGATGGCCTTCCGCAGATCGTAGTGAAAGACACGGTCGACGCCCTTGGCGAACTCGCCCGATACAACATCGTTCGCCGCCGCGAGCTGGACGGCGACTTCGATATCATCGGATTGACCGGTTCGGTGGGCAAGACCACCACCAAGGATCTGCTCTCCTCCCTGCTTGCCACCGTAGGTCCGACCGTGGCTCCGGTGGGATCGTTCAACAATGAGATCGGCCTGCCGCTCACTGCGTTGCGGGTCGATGAGCACACCCGGTTCTTCGTGGCTGAGATGGGTGCCAGCCATATCGGCGAAATCGCGCGACTGACCCGTATCGCACCGCCGAACACGGCAATCGTATTGAAGGTCGGCGTCGCTCACCTTGGAGAATTCGGCTCCCGCGAACGCATCGCACAGGCGAAAAGCGAGATCGTGCAGGGATTGCTTCCCGGAGGCACCGCGGTACTGAACGCCGATGACGAACACGTGGTTCCCATGGCCGGCCTGGCCAACGGCGACGTGCTGTGGTTCGGCTTGGGATCGTCGCAGGAGCGAGGTGCGGGCCATTGATGTCACTGCCGACCGGTCCGATCATGCTGAATTCACGTTGGTCGATGCGGACGGCAACCATACGCCGGTGCATCTGGGCATTCCTGGACGTCACAATGTGATGAACGCGTTGGCCGCCGCAACCGTGGCGATGCGTTACGGTATGGCACCCGAAACGGTGGCACGGATTCTGGCCTCGCAGCACACCATCAGCCTCATCGCATGGCATTGTCCACGGTGAATCGCGAGGGGACTTCCTTCACGCTGATCGATGATTCCTTCAACGCCAATCCCGACTCCATGAAAGCCGGCTGAACGGTTGAAGGCCTGGAACTCAAATGACGGCAAGGAGCCGTTCCGCGTGGCGCTGCTGGGTGCCATGCTGGAACTCGGCGCCGATGAAACGGCATTGCACACCTCGATCGGCACGTATGCGGACGAATTGGGCATCGACGCGATCATCGCGGTCGGTTCCGCCCAAGACCAACATCTCGATGCACTGGCACAGGCTCTGGCGGACGGTGCCCGTCAGAGCCAATCCGCGTCGGTGGATTGCGTACACGACATCGATGCGGCCGAACAGCTGGTCATCGACTTGGCTCGCAACCATCCCGACGCTGTGGTACTGCTCAAGGGATCGCACGCGTCAGGCCTGAGCGCTTTGGCTGAACGCTGGGCAAAGAACTGACCTTATAACCACCCCAAGAAACCGACAAGAAAGAGAAGCTGCACGTGATTGCTCTGATCATTGGAATGCTGGTGTCGCTCATCGTCACCTTAGTCGGCACCCCGCTGCTGATTCGGCTGGTCCACAAGCTGCACTATGGCCAGTACATCCGCCAGGATGGGCCGCAGTCGCATCTGGTCAAGCGCGGCACCCCCACGTTGGGCGGCGTGGTCATCAACTTCGCGATTCTGCTCGGTTGGGCATCCTCCGCACTGTACCGATACCTGCGTTCGGGCGACGTGCCCTCCTGGTCCGCGGCGCTCGTACTGTTCGCCATGCTGTCGATGGGTCTGCTGGGCTTTATCGACGACTTCGCAAGGTGCGTAAGAAGCAGAACGAAGGCCTATCGGTGGGCGGCAAGTTCATCGGCCAGTTCATCTTCGCCACCATCTACGCGGTACTTGCGCTGCTGATTCCCACCAAATCGGGATTCCCCAGTGCGCAGGCAGGCATCAGCTTCATCGAACAGCCGTTCTTCAACTTCGACTTCGCCGGCCGTGCCGTAGCCATCATCCTGTTCGTCATCTGGGTGAACTTCCTGATGACCGCATGGACCAACGCAGTGAATTTGACGGATGGACTTGACGGTCTGGCGGCAGGTTCGTCGATGATCGCCTTCACTGGTTTTGGCATCATCGCATTCTGGGAAAGCTACCACATCAAGGGCGGCAGCCATGGCGGATATTCCTATGCCGTGTCCGATCCTCTCGATCTGACCGTCATCGCCGTATGCGCGGCCGTCGCCTGCTTCGGCTTCCTGTGGTACAACTCGAACCCCGCATCGATTTTCATGGGTGATACCGGTTCCCTGGCCTTGGGTGGTCTGTTCGCAGCCCTGTCCATCGCCACGCACACCGAATTCCTGGCGGTGGTTCTGGGCGGACTGTACGTCATGGAAGCCATGAGCGACGTCATCCAGGTCGGGTACTTCAAGATGACCCACAAACGTGTATTCAAAATGGCGCCGATTCACCATCATTTCGAACTGGAGGGTTGGACCGAAACCAAGGTGGTGGTGCGGTTCTGGATGATCGAACTCATCTTCGTGCTGCTCGCCCTGACGATTTTCTACGGCGACTGGGTCACCCGCTCCGGCCTGCTGTTCAGCTAGCGGAAATCTGGGTGGATTATGCTCACCCACGGAATTCCTATATCAGGAGGAACAATGCAAGTAGCGGATAAGACAGTGGTGATCGCCGGACTGGGGGTGTCCGGCACCTCGTTGGCGGAGGTATTGAGGGAACGCGGTGCCCACGTGATTGGCGTCGACGAGAGGAAGCCCGAGGCCGATCTCCACTCCTTTGATGACGTGGACTGGGACCATGTGGACTACGTCATGTCGTCCCCGGTGTTCAACCCCCGCACCCCGTTCGTGCTGGAAGCCCAACGCCGTGGCATCCCCGTGATGAGCGAGGTGGAATTCGCATGGCAGCTGCGTGTGAATAACGAGCGCACCGGTACTCCGGCTCCATGGATCGGCATCACCGGCACCAACGGCAAAACCTCCACCACCGAGATGACCTCGGAAATGCTCACCGCCTGCGGACTCGACGCGCCGACCGCCGGCAATATCGCCTCCGGAGACATGAGCATGAGCCTGTCTCGTTGCGCCACCAATCCTCAGCACGACGTACTGTGCGTGGAACTGAGCTCCTTCCAATTGCACTTCACCGATTCGCTGGCACTTGACTGCGCGGCGATCACCAATATCGCCGACGATCACCTCGACTGGCATGGCGGGCGCGAGAATTACGCCGCCGACAAATCCAAGGTGTTCCACAACGCCAAACGCGCCATCGTCTACAATGCGCAGGACGCCAAAGTCAGCGAACTGGCGGCCGAGGCTCAGACTGCCGAAGGATGCCGCAAGGTAGGATTCACGCTCGAGGCCCCTCAGGCCGGCCAGATCGGCATTGAAGATGGCTGGATCGTGGACAGGAGCGGCGTGGCCGGCGGCGCAGTGGGAGAGTCGGTCAGACTGGCCGCCATCACCGATTTCACGCATCTGGCAGAGCCGGACGGCTCACTGTACCCGCATCTGGTGGCCGATGCATTGACGGCATTGGCGTTGGTGCTGGGACTTGGCGCTGATCGCGATACCGCGCTGAAGGCGCTTACCTCGTTCAAGCCGGGCGGCCATCGCATCGAAACCGTGGCTGAGGCCGCAGTCGAGGGCGGCTCTGTTCGTTTTGTGGACGATTCCAAAGCCACCAACGGTCATGCGGCACGCGCCTCGCTGTCCAGCTTCCCGGCCAAGTCTGTGATCTGGATCGCCGGAGGTCTGGCCAAAGGCAGTCGATTCGAGGACCTGGTCAAGGACCAGGCACACACCATCAAAGCGGCCGTCATCATCGGCAAAGACCAGCAGCCGATGATCGAAGCGTTTGCCAGCCAAGCTCCGGACATCCCGGTGACCATCATCGATCCCGAAGACAACGATACCGTCATGGACCGTGCCGTCGAAGCCTGCGGCACGTATGCCGCCGCCGGCGACATCGTGCTTATGGCTCCGGCCTGCGCCTCCATGGACCAGTTCAAGTCCTATGCGGATCGAGCAATCGATTCGCCGCCGCAGCCAAGACGTGGAGCGAGGTGCATGGCCTCCACTGATACCCATAAGCGTAAGGCATACAGAGCCCCTGACAAGCCCTCACTCGAAATCGCCGACTACACGGGTTGGCGAAGCTTGCTCAACCCGCTATGGTGCTACCACGCTTCCGCATGGCCGTGGTGGGGCTGACATGCTTCGGCCTGATCATGGTGTTCTCCAGCTCCACGGTCACCATGGCCGCACTGGGCAAGTCGCCGTTCCTTCAGCTTCTGAACCAGGGCGCGTTTTGCCTGATCGGCTTGGTGCTGGGCTTCGTGGCATTGATGATGCCGGTGACGTTCTGGAAACGGACCGGCGTGTTCTTTGTGGTGGGTGCCTGCCTGTTGCAGGCGCTGACCTTTACTCCTTTGGGTCACGACGTCTACGGCAACAGAGGTTGGCTGGACCTCGGCTTCACCACTATCCAGCCGGCCGAATTCATGAAGTTCGCGATGTGCATATGGCTTCCCTCGTCGTTGCATGCCTGCAGCAAGATGTACCACAAGAAGGGAATCAAAGCATATGCCGCGCCGTTGGCGCTGTATGCGATAGGCGTGGCACTGGTGATGGGCGGCAGGGACCTCGGCACGGCCATGATTCTGGTCTTCATCGGAGGCGTGGCCTTTCTGATCGTCGGGTTCCCCGGCAAATGGATGGGAGTCGGCGTATTGGGCGCGGTGGTTATGGTCGGTGCATTGGCGGTTTCCAGCCCGAACCGCTTGCGTCGTATTCTGGCCACATATGGCGATTGCTCGGCCGCTGACGCGCAGAGCGTATGCTACCAGTCCATTCACGCCAAGTACGCCATCGCCTCCGGAGGTTTTCTGGGATTGGGCATCGGCAATTCGCGGGAGAAATGGAATTACCTGCCGGCCGCCCATAACGATTTCATTTTCGCGATCATCGGCGAGGAGACCGGATTCGTCGGTTGCGCCATCGTATTGCTGTTCTTCGCGATTCTCGCCTGGTGCATGATCGTCATCGCATTGCAGGTCACCGATCGTTATGTTGCCATGGTGCTGATGTGCGTCACCATTTGGATCGTGGGCCAGGCCATGGTCAACATCGGCGTGGTCGTGGGTGTGTTCCCGGTATTGGGCGTGCCTATGCCGTTCGTCTCCGCAGGCGGCTCATCCATGGTTATGTGCTTGACGGCGGCCGGACTGGTTGTGGGACTTATGCGCTCTCAACCGCAGATAAAACAGTCGCGTCAGAGCGCGTAAGTAGACTCGGTAATCATGAATCAAGGCACACCACATATCGTTCTTGCTGGCGGCGGTACCGCCGGACATGTCAATCCGCTGCTCGCGGTCGCCGGAGCGATTCGCGACATCGAACCCACGGCACAGGTCACCGTCATCGGCACTGCGGTGGGTTTGGAGAAGGATTTGGTGCCGGAGGCCGGCTACGAGCTCGACACCATCGAAAAAGTGCCGTTCCCGCGTCGCCCTAACCTGTACATGCTGCGCTTCCCGGCAAAATGGAAGCGAGAAACCGCCAAGGTGCGCTCCATTCTTGAAACGCGGCATGCGGATGTCGTGGCCGGATTCGGCGGGTATGCTTCCGCCCCCGTCTACGCCACCGCACACAAGATGGGCATTCCGATTGCCATCCATGAGCAGAATGCGCGTGCCGGCATGGCCAATAAACTGGGCGCTCGTTGGGCCGATTTCATCGGTACCGTGTACGAGGCACCGGTCTCAAACCGCGTGCCGGAGCCGACGTCGAGCGCGTCGGTCTGCCGTTGCGCCCGGCCATCGCCTCCCTGACCAAACGCATCGGTGACGACCGTGCCGCCGTACGCCGTGAATCGGCCGCGCAGCTTGGCGTCGATCCGAACCGTCCGCTGGTGCTGGTCACTGGCGGATCGCTGGGAGCGCAAAGCCTGAACCGCGCCATCGCCTCCTCCGCCGCAGACCTGTTGGCCCACGCACAAATCATCCACTTGACCGGGCGAGGCAAAATCAGCGAAGTACGCGAACTGGTCACGGCCTCGGCCGGCGCGGACGTGCTTACCGGCATCGGCCCCGAATCGGCCGGACAAGGTGACTACCATACCGCCGAATATCTGGAACGAATCGATCTGGCCTTTGCCTGTGCCGACTTGGTGATTTGCCGTGCCGGAGCCGGATCGGTATCCGAGCTGGCTGCACTGGGCCTGCCGGCCATTTACGTGCCGCTGCCCATCGGCAACGGCGAGCAGCGTTTCAACGCCGAGCCAGTGGTGAACGCCGGCGGCGGCCTTCTGGTCGCAGACAAGGACCTGACCCCGCAGTGGGTGCATGAGCATGTGCCCGATCTGCTCGCCGATCACGAACGACTTGCCGAATTCGGCCGCAAGGCATGGGAATACGGCATCAGAAACGCTGCCGAAATCATGGCCCGGCACGTTCTGCAATTAGCCGAACCATCCAAGTAGTATTCAGATATCATTCCGTGCGCGATACTGACCAATTCCGTTCCGCAGCACGAGATACGGTCATAATATAGGGTGCTGGAATCCCCAAAGGAGTTTTGAATTGTCTCAAGATCAGCCCATCGTGCTTGACCCCACGTATGCCTCGTTCGATGCTGCGGCCCGCCCCGCGGATCTCGGCGCCACCCATTTCATCGGTATCGGCGGCGCCGGTATGAGCGTTCTGGCCGAAATGCTGCACGCCGAAGGAGTCGCGGTGGACGGCTCCGATCGCGCACACAGCGCCAAAACCGACCGACTTGAAACGCTGGGCATCACCGTTGAGTTCGGGCAGCGAGCCGAAAATGTCGCCCAGGCCGAGACCGTGGTCTACTCCAGCGCCATCAAACCGGACAATCCGGAAATCGTCGCAGCGCACGCGGCAGGCAAGCGCATTGTGCATCGCAGTGACATCCTCGCTCTGCTCATGAACGGCAAACGAGCCGTCACCGTGGCCGGAGCGCATGGCAAAACCACCACCAGCTCCATGCTGTCCCACATTCTGGTGAACGCCGGTGCCGATCCAAGCTACGCCATCGGCGGCTTTATCCAAGGCCCGGACGGCACCACGCTGGACGGCGGACACGCGGGCAAAGGCGATATTCTGGTGGCCGAAGCCGACGAATCGGACGGCAGCTTCGCCAAATACCATCCGACCATCGCCATTATCACCAACTGTGAAGCCGATCATCTCGACCATTACGGCGACGAAGCCACTACCGTGCCGCGTTCGTTGCCCACGCCGGCCGGGCCACCGGTCACGTGATCATCAGTATCGACGACTCCGACGGACTTGCCGTGCTGGAGGCCATGCCCGCCGACGTGAAATCCCATACCGTTGCCTACGGCACTACCGCGCGTGAATCCCTGCCCGATTTGGGCGGTGCCGCGTATGTCTGGATCGCTTCGGAAAGCGAGACCGCAGGCAGCGGCGTCGAACAGCTCACCCTGCATCTGCCGGCCGCGGTGACGGCGGGGGAGCCGGTGTCTCAGAGCGTTGCCTGAAGGTTCCTGGCGTGCACAATGCGCGCAATGCGGCCGCCGCCATCAGCGCTGCCGTGCTGCTGGGCGTGAGCCCCGCAGACGCGGCCAAGCGGCCGGCACATTCCTCGGTGCGGCACGCCGCTTCCAGGTGCGTGGCACGGTCAAGCAGGTCACTGTAGTGGACGATTACGCCCACCATCCCACCGAAATCGCGGCCCTGCTGGATGCGGCCCGACGCCGGTACCCCGATTCGACCATTCGTGTGATCTTCCAGCCACACCTGTTCTCCCGCACCAAGTTCTTCGCGCACCAGTTCGCCAAATCCTTAGCCAAAGCCGATGACGTCATTATCACCGGCATCTTCCCGGCCCGTGAAAAGCAGGCCGATTTCCCGGACATCAGCCCCTCCACCATCGTGGACGCGGCTGCGGGACTCAAGGATGCTTCCGCAGGCACGTGGATTCAGCCGGTCGAGGATATGTGCCTGGCCGCCAAGATGATGGCCATGCGCGCCCACCACGGCGACGTGATCTTCACCGTGGGCGCGGGCGACATCACCGACATGGATCAGGTGCTGCTCACCGCACTTGAGGCCCATCGGGAAAGCTGCGAGTGATGTCCGGGCGCACGGTCAGATCCGGGGGCAATGACAACGGCTCACGTCGTTCGTCTGGGAGCTCCCGCAAGCCGCGCACCATCGGTTCACGCGGAAACACGGGTCGCTCGTCGAAGTCTCGCACTCCCCGGTCCGTGTCTTCCGGGCATGAGATCGACGAGCCGGAGATCATCGACGATGTGACGGTAGCCAAGGGCCAGGCCGGTGCCTTCGTCGATGCACGACGGTTGCACAGCGAGGATTACGTTGCCGAAACGCTGCATCAGACCACCGGCTCCCTAGGAGTCGCATCACGCCCGAAAGTGGTGAATTTCACCGAACGCGCCAAAGAACGCAAGCGTGCAAACGTGCGCGTCGTTGCGTTACGCGTGTTGATTGCGGTCGTCAGTGTGGCTGTAGTGACGGGGCTAACGTGGCTGCTGCTTTTCTCGTCGGTGTTTCGTCTGGAAACCAGCGAGATCGGCGTATCCGGTGCCAACGAATGGGTGAGTGCGCAGACCATCCATGTCATCGCCGATAAGCAGGCTGGAAAGTCGTTGTTCCTGGTCTCCGCCCATGAGGTCACAGAGCAACTCAAGTCCATTCCCGGCGTCAGCGAGGCCAAGGTCTCCAAACAGTTCCCCAAGTCGATGAGCGTGGAAGTCAAGGCGCAACGGCCCGCGGCCATGCTGAAAAGAGGCGATACCCTGACCGCGGTGGATTCCCAGGCGCGTGTGTTGAACTCGGTGAAGAACGCCAACGTGGATGGCATCCCGGTGATCGAGGTCAAGGATATAGACGCCAGTCTCAAGAACCGTTCGGTGAAGGAGGCGCTGACGATTCTGGGCGCGTTGCCGGAATCGATGCGTAAGTCCATTACCAAGGTCACCGCTGAGACGCAGGATTCGGTGACTACCACGCTTAACGACGGTGACCGCGTAATCATTTGGGGCGACTCCTCGCAACTGAAGCTGAAGTTGGCGGAAGTCGAGGAAATCGACAAGAACATCACCGCTGGCACGGCTGGCTTTGCCGGGAAACATCAGATTGATGTTTCCTCATCCCAGAAGCCCATCATCAAGTGACGGCGATTTCGTTGGCTTCGTTGGTTCCGTTGGTTCCGGGGCGGCGTTCGCTCCGTTGGTCCTGCTGACAACGTTGGTCCCGTCAATGCCGGGGCGATGTTCGCTGCCGGCGATTTGCGCGAGTAGCGCCATAGGGTGTATGCTGAAAAGTCCGGCCGAAAAGCCGGAAGCTTGATAACTCAAGATTGGGGGCGATCGGTTTCGACGGTGACCTGTTCGCTGCAGGGAAGCGTGCCGAGAACGCCGGGTCCGCTCGTGGATGACCCCGGCAAAAGAATAAGTGCTAAATCTAACCGCACTGAGTTCGCTCTCGCTGCCTGATTTTTAGTCAGGATTAACCAGTGAGCAGCCGCTCCGTTCACTCCTCCTCGTCTTTGGGAGGATGCTGAGCGTCGTTTAGAAGACTTGCTGATGTAGTTGAGCCTCAGGCTGCATCGGGACTTTAACTGCGGATATGCTCGCCATCAGTTGTCTGCGACATCGATGGGGGCAGAAAAATCGCCAACTTGGCCAGCAGACTACGCACGTAGAAGACTGTGGCTCGGTCATCGGACCGGGGTTCAATTCCCCGCGCCTCCACCAATCCGCCTCGGCGGAAACAAGCCGCTTGGCTTTACGAAAGTAAGGCTGAGCGGCTTTTCTTATTCCCGTCGATTCCCTCGTATTCTCTCGGTTTCACGGGATAATGTGGGCAAAATGTGGGCAAAAATCGAGCCCGCGAAGCCTCTGCCACAACGCGAGAACGGCCCCGACCGGCAAGTAGGCCGACTCGGGTTAAGTCGTCTGCGATGCCGGGCGGGGCCGAACTGTGCGTGGTGGTCATGCGGCGAGGTCGAGGCGCTGTTTGATGGCGCTGACGCCGATGAGCGCGCCGGCGAGGATGCCGAGCGCGTTGAGCGTGGTCACTATCGCGTCCACGTGAGTCCAGCCCCATGCGGGGCCGACCGTACTGACGAACAGGGCGAGTGCGGGCAGGACGATGAGGCCCAACCATTTGAGGATGTCGTAGACGCGGCTGGGGATTGCGCGGTTGGCTTCGATCCGACGACCTGCGGTTTTGGAGACCGCCGCTCTACCAGCTGAGCTACGCGCATAGGCGGTCATGCCGGTTGATTGCCATGGCACATGACCATTGGGTGGATATGAGTAAAGCCCCTGAACCGGTTGATTCAGAGGCTTTCACACTAATCCTGATACGGAGTATGCCACGGGGTGGATTCACCTTACTCCCGCTTGTGTTTTGTTTTTTCAGGCGGCTTGGATGGTGAGGCGTCCGCCGAGGGCGTGGATTACCTTGGCGATGGTTTGGAAGCTGGGGTTGCCGTCCTTGCTGAGGCTCTTGTAGAGGCTTTCGCGCCCCACGCCCGCGTCCTTGGCGATCTGGGTCATGCCCCGGGCCTTGGCGACGTTGCCGAGCGCGGCCTGCATGAGTGCGGGGTCGTCGTATTCGGCTATGGCGTTGAGGTAGGCGATGATGTCCTGTTCATTTTCGAGGTATTCGCTGGTGTCGTAGTCGGTGAATTCGGTGCTCATTGTCGTTGTTCCTTGTAGTCGTTGAGGATGTCGTGGGCTTGTCTGATGTCGGTCTGCTGGGTGCTTTTGTCGCCGCCTGCGAGCAGCAGCATGAGCACGTTGCCCTGCATGGCGAAGTAGACGCGGTATCCGGCCCCGGTGTGGAACCGCATCTCGCTGACCGGGCCTCCCACGGGTTTGATGTCGCCGAATGGCCTGCCTGCGAGCTTGCAGGCATCGAGCCGGGCTTGGATGGCGGCCTTCGCTTTGTGGTCCCTGAGTTTCTTGAACCACTTGCGGTATTCGGCGGATTGCTTGATTTCCATACCTCTATTGTATCCTACAGGCTACATCATGTCAAGCCGAATGGCCGCTGGAGCCCATAGCCAACGCAAGAATCTCCCGTATGTTGAACTCCCAGTAGCCGTCATCGACGGGTCTCGAGCTGGGGAGTTTGCCCCGGTTGAGCCAGTTGCTGATCCGCTTACGGCTGACCTCGTACCCGTAGTTTCCCTTGAGCCATTGGCTTATGCCTGCCGGGGTTTTGGTCAGGTGGATTGATTCGGCCTCGGCTTGGCTTTGCTCGCGCAGCTCCTGCACGTTGATGGGATTGCCGCACCTGCACAGGCGCAGCGCCTCGCCCTTCGCGGCCATCACTTCGCGTCCGCATTCGGGGCAGACGCCGATTATCCTGCGGGTGCGCGGCCTGCGGTCAACCTTGGCAGAGCGTCCATGGTGCCTCGACCTGCTGGCTGCCGCAGTATTGGCATGGTTCGGTGGTGATGACTGCACACGTTGTACTGTAGGGAACCATGAAAGTCGTATTGCAACGAGTATCCGAAGCGTCCGTGGACGTGGTCAATGAATTGGGCACGCTGGATCCACGTTCGAGCCGCAGCAGATTGGCCCGGGATTCATGATTCTGGTGGGCGTCACCGATGAGGACGGCGACAAGCAGATCGCCTGGCTGGCCCATAAGATTCTGAATCTCAGGGTGTTCGAGGATGCGCAGGGCAAGATGAACCGTTCGATCCAGGACATCGGCGGCGAGATTCTCTCCATCTCGCAGTTCACGCTGTTCGCCGACGTGCACAAGGGCAATCGCCCGAGCTTCATCCAGGCGGGCAAGCCGGAGCATGCCGATTTCATGTGGATCAAGTTCGACGAGGCGTTGCGCTCCGGGGGAGTGCCGGTGAAGGAAGGTCGTTTCGGTGCGCATATGCGGGTCGGACTGGTCAATGACGGGCCGGTGACCATCGTCATCGACACCGAGCATGACATGCCTGACGGAACACGCTGAATTGCGATAGTAATTTGACATCATATCCCGTTCCCTCCAATATGTTACTAAAGCGCTTTAGTCTTCTGCGGGCGAGGGCGCATGTCGATATGTTTCCCATGAACGGGCAGCACAATGATGTGGCCGCACAAGCGGCAGAGATAAGGGGAGTGAACAGCAGATGTTCCTGAAACCTGAACAGCAACTGGAGCGGTGCAAGCGCATAGTGCGCCAGCGCGTGGACCCTCATATCCACCCATCGATCGCACAGCTTGCGGTGGAGTCCTTTGACATTCCCGGAGAGCCGATGCCCACTGACGAGTTCTTCGAGAAGCTCAATCGAGGTGACATCGACTTCAAGCCGTTTACGCTCGGCGGTGAATGGGGCACCACATGGGGCACAGTCTGGTTCCGCCTGACCGGTACCGTGCCGGCCAGCTACCCGAAAGGCAAGCCGCTGGAGCTCATCCTCGACCTCGGCTGGTACCCGCACTCCTGCGGCGGCCATATCGAGGGCCTCGTCTACCGTGCCGACGGCACCGCCATCAAAGCCGTACACCCGCTCAACTATTGGGTGCCGTTCATGGATGCTGAGGGCAACGCGCAAGTGCCGGTCGCCGAAGACGGCAGCTTCACCCTGTACCTCGAAGCCGCCAGCAACCCGCTGCTGCTCGGCGTGCCTCCGTTCATTGAGACCGAACTGGGCGACCATGCCACCGGCAAGCCGGACGAGCCGTACGTATTCAAGTCCGCCGATCTGGCCGAATTCGATGAACGCTACGAGAACTACTCCGTCGATCTCGACGTGGTGAGCTCCCTGATGGAATTCGCCGACAAACAGTCGCCGCGCTACTGGCAACTCGCCAAAGCATTGCAGCGTTCGCTGAACGCCTACGACGAGCGCAACCCCGAATCCGTGGAAGCCGCGCGCGCAGCACTCGCCGGCGTACTGGCCAAGCCGGCCAATGCCTCGGCCATGAACGTCAGCGCCATCGGCCACGCGCATATCGACTCCGCATGGCTGTGGCCGGTGCGCGAGACTCGCCGCAAGGTGGCCCGCACCGTATCCAACGCATTGGCGCTGATGGACGCCGACCCCGACTTCAAATACGCGATGAGCTCCGCCCAGCAGTACGCCTGGCTGGAAGAGGATCATCCGGACATCTTCAAGCGCATGAAGCGGCGCATTGAAGAAGGCCGGTTCATCCCGGTCGGCGGCATGTGGGTGGAAGCCGATGGCATGTTGCCCGCCGGTGAGTCACTGATCCGCCAGATTGCATATGGCCGCAAATACTTCAAGGAACATCTCGGTGTGGAGCCCAAGGGCGTATGGCTGCCGGACAGCTTCGGCTACACCGGCGCATGGCCGCAGATCGCCCGCCGTGCCGGGTACGAATGGTTCCTCACGCAGAAGATCTCGTGGAACGACACCACCAAGTTCCCGCACCACTCGTTCATGTGGGAAGCATCGACGGCTCGCGCATCTTCACCCACTTCCCGCCGGCGGATACCTATGCTGCTTGGTGCAAGGTTCAGGAACTCGACTACGCCGAGAAGAACTTCCAGGACAAGGATCTCGCCGATCGCTCGCTTCTGCTCTTCGGTTTCGGTGATGGCGGTGGCGGCCCCACGCGCAACATGATGGAGCACCTGCACCGCTACGAGAACCTCGAAGGCGTCTCCAAGGTGAGCGTCGAAGAGCCGAACGACTTCTTCGACAAGGCGCATCGGCAGCTTGCAGAGAACGCCGGCCCGGAAATGCCCGTCTGGAAGGGCGAGCTGTACCTCGAACTGCATCGCGGCACTTTGACCTCGCAACAGGGCATGAAACGCGGCTGCCGCCAAGAGGAATCGCTGCTGCGCACGGTCGAATACCTGGGCGCGGCCGCCACGTTGGCCGACCCGAACTACGCCTATCCGCGCGAAGAGCTGGACCGTATCTGGAAGACCCTGATGCTCAACCAGTTCCATGACGTGCTGCCGGGGTCGTCCATCGCATGGGTGCACCGCGAAGCCCGCGAGGACTATCGCCGCGATCTGAAGCGTCTCGCCGAAATCGCCCAAGACATGTGCGCCGTGCTGCGCAAGGCCAACCCGCAGGCCGACCTGCTCGCCGAAGCCCGCATCAGCCAGTTCCGTAATGACGGCGCGGCTTGGCGTGCCAGCCGCATCAACGAACCGACCAACGCGCTTTCCGTACTGACCCAGACATTGGACAACGGCCGTGTACTGCTGGCCAACGGCGTACTGTCCGTCACCATCGAGGCCGACGGTACAATCTCGTCGCTGCTTGACGAGGAGCATGGCCGTGAACTGGTTCCGGCCGGCACCCGATTGGGCCAATACGAACTGTTGAAGGACGAACCCGCCGTTTGGGATGCCTGGGAGATCGAACGCGAATCCCTGCTCATGGCGAATGCATGACAGGATCAATCGAATCGGTCGATACCGAAAACGGTGCGGCACGAGTCCGCGTGCGTACCGCCGACGATGACACCGTCATCACCACCACCATCACGCTGCGCCCCGGTTCACACACGCTCGATTTCCACGCCGACATTGACTGGCACGAACGTGAACGCTTCCTCAAAGTCGATCTGCCGCTGGGTATCGTGGCCGACCAAGCAACATACGACTGCCAGTATGGTCTGGTCCGCCGCCCAATCGTCAAAAACACCGCATCCGACGAAGCCAAGTATGAGAGCAGCACGAACCGCTTCGCCATCATCGGCGACGCCGGTTACGCGGCGGCCGTCATCAACGGATCGGTATACGGGTCCGATGCCTCACCGATCGCCGGGAACGCCGCCGAAGGTCGTGACTCGGGCACCATGTTCCGACTGTCATTGCTCTCCGCGCCGACCTTCCCCGACCCGCGCACCGATATCGGTGCGCATGAGTTCGACTGGTCCGTGGTGGCCAACGCCACGGTGGGCAGTGCGCTTGACGCCGCTTGCGCACTCAACGCACCGACGCTTCATGACATGCCCGACTTGGCGCCGCTCGCCTCGATCGAGTCAGCAAACGGCACCGTGGTGTTGGACTGGATAAAGCTGGCCGACGATGGCTCCGGAGACCTGATTGTGCGCGCCTATGAGGCGGCCGGCGGCAGGGCCGATGCCACGCTGCACGTCTGCCCGGCGCTCGCAGGCGCTTCGGTGCATGAGACCAACGTGTTGGAAGGCGACGATCTGGCCGCCGACCTGCCGGTCGCGCTGCAAGACGGCACACAGAACGCCGAAGGCGCCACACTGCACTTCGGCCCGTTCCAGCTCGCAACCCTGCGCATCACGCGCTGAATTCTCGCCTGACGCTTCTGCCTCCTTGTACCATGAGGGGGCAGAAGTATGTCGTATTACGGTTTCTCCAATTACCATCACTCCCACCCCTACCACCAGACACAGCAAAGGAGTTGAACTCTCCATGTTTCTTCTTCCCAATCAGCAGTTGGAGCGCTGCGACCGCGTCATGCAGCAGCGCGTCAAACCGCATATCCACACCACACTCGCCGCATGCACCTTGCGTTCGTTCCACAATCCCGGCGAACCGGTGCCCTCCAGCGAATTTCTAGCCAAAGTGCGCAACGGCCAAGTGCCCTTCGAACATTTCCGCGTTCCCGGCGTCTGGGGCACCACATGGGGCACCACATGGTTCGAGGTGAACGGCCATATCGACATGGCGGCGGTCAAGGCCGAAAAGTCGAACTCATGGTAGACCTCGGCTGGCTCGATCACCGCGGCCCCGGATTCCAATCCGAGGGACTTGTCTATCGTGCCGATGGCACCGCCATCAAATCCGCGAACCCACGCAACCACTGGATTCCACTCGTCTACGCGGGCGGCAGCAGCACTGTAGAACTCGATGAACATGGCGACTTCACCGTCTATATCGAAGCCGCCGCCAACCCATTCGTCGAAGGCCCCACCCCGTTCTCACCCACCGAACTCGGCGAAGAGGCCACCGGCACCTGTGACTTCCCATACACACTGAGTCGCATGGATATCACCATCTTCAACGAAGACGTGTTCGCCTATGACATGGACTTGGAAACCGTATCCTCCCTGATTTGCGAACTCAAAGACGACGACCCGCGCTACTGGCAGCTCGCCAAAGCGCTGCAACGCTCCTTGAACATCTACGATGAACGCGACTTGGAAACCGTGCCGGCAGCCCGTGCGGCGCTCGCCGGCGTGCTCGCCGAACCGGCTGCATCCAGCGCAATCAACCACATTGCCATCGGCCATGCGCATATCGACTCCGCATGGCTATGGCCGGTGCGCGAGACCCGCCGCAAAGTGCCCGTACCGTATCCAACGTGCTGGCTTTGATGGACGAAGACCCGGACTTCACGTATGCGATGAGTTCCGCCCAACAGTACGCATGGCTGGAAGAGGAACATCCCGACCTGTTCGCACGAATGAAGCGGCGCATCGAAGAAGGCCGGTTCATCCCGGTCGGCGGCATGTGGGTGGAATCTGACAACATGATTCCTTCCGGCGAATCATTGGTGCGGCAGATCACGTTCGGCCGCCGATATTTCAAGGAGCATCTCGCGTCACGCCGCGTGGCATCTGGCTACCGGACAGTTTCGGCTACACCGGCTCTTGGCCGCAGATCGCCCGTCGTGCAGGATTCGACTGGTTCCTCACGCAGAAGATCTCGTGGAACGACACCACCAAGTTCCCGCACCACTCGTTCATGTGGGAGGCATCGATGGCACGCGTATTCTCACGCACTTCCCGCCCTCGGATACCTACTGCTCGTGGATGAGCATGCATGAGCTGATGTATTCGCAGCGCAACTTCCTGGACAAGGACCTCTCCCGTAACGCGATTCTGCTGTACGGCTTCGGCGATGGCGGTGGCGGTCCCACCCGTGAGATGACCGCGCGCATCCGCCGCGACCATGATCTCGCCGGCGTGCCGAAGATCGAATTCGGTACTCCCGACCAACTGTTCGACCGCGTGCGTAAGGATATCGTCGACGATGCGCAAGGAGAGACCCCGGTGTTCAAGGGCGAACTGTACCTTGAACTGCACCGTGCCACCCTCACCGCCCAGCAGGACATGAAGCGTGGCTGCCGCCAGGAGGAGTCGATGCTGCGCGTCGCTGAATACCTGTGCGCCGCGGCCCGCATCAAGAACCCGGACTATGTCTATCCGCGCGAAGAGCTGGACCGTATTTGGAAAACGCTGCTCCTGAACCAGTTCCACGACATTCTGCCCGGTTCGGCCATCGCATGGGTACACCGTCAGGCGCGGGTCGAATACGCGCGTGACGTCGCTCGGCTGAACGAGATCGCCCTTGAAGCCGGGCGCGCGATCGCAGCCGTGGAACCCGATGACGCAACCATAACCGACGCCGTAATCGCCCCATATTCCCGCCAAGCCTGTGAGGCGTGGGTGGTACGCCCGGCTTCGAGCCGAGCCGAAGCGGGAACCGCATCCATGGCTCGGGTCGCCGTTACCCATGACGGCGATGCGATTGTGCTCGACAACGGCCAACTGCACGTGCGCATTGAAGCCGACGGCACCGTTTCGTCAATCGTCGATCAGCGAACCAATCGTGAACTGGTGCCAGCCGGCACCCGACTGGGCCGCTACGAAATGCTCAAAGACGAACCCTTCCACTGGGACGCCTGGGATATTCAACGCGATGCATTCCTCACCGCCAACGCGCTCAGCGAGGCATCGATTACAAGCGTGGATGAAACCGCCAACGGTGGGGCCGTCGTGCATGCTGTCACTCGCGCGAAGGGCGTTGAAATTCGTACGGGCATTGCCTTAAGGCCGGGCTCCGCCACACTGGACTTCACCGCCGATGTGACTGGCATGCCGTCGAACAGTTCCTCAAAGTGGATATGCCGGTCACCGTGCAAGCGGTGAACGCGCAATATGAATGCCAATACGGCCTGGTCGAACGCCCGATCAATAAGAACACGCGCAGCGATGATGCCAAATTCGAAAGCTGCACGCATCGCTTCGTGCGTATCGCCGACGCCGACTATGCCGCCGCTGTGGTCAACGCCTCCACCTACGGCTCCGACGTCAGCCCCATCCACGCCGATACGGCACATGGCACCGGCCGCGGCACCATGGTGCGGTTGTCGCTGCTGTCCGCACCGCTGTACCCTGACCCACGCACCGACCAAGGCGCGCACTCCTTCGCATGGTCTCTGGTCGCTGACGCCGATATGAACGCAGTGCTGGACGAGGCGGCGCGACTCAACAGCCCTGTAATAGGGGAGTTGCCTGACTTGGCCCCGCTGGTCTCGCTCACCGACGTCACCGGCACCATCGTATTGGACTGGGTCAAGCTCGCCGATGACGGTTCCGACGATCTGATTGTGCGCCTGTACGAGGCCGCCGGCGGCAATGCCGCGGCCGCACTACGCCTTGACGCCGCTCTCGCCGATGCTAAGGCCAGCGTGCAGGAGGTGAATCTCATGGAGGAGCCGGAACTGGACGCCGAATTGCCGCGCGCGCTCGCCGGCGACGAGCCGATGCCTGCCGACGGTGCGGTCGTCTCGTTGGCGCCGTTCCAGCTCACCACGCTGCGTATTCGCCGATAAGGGATATTGGGCCTAGGCTCGATATTTTTGGGTCGCGCCAACCGTAACGGAACCGGAGTAGACCGGCTCTGCCATACGGTTGGGCGCGGCCCATTGTTGTATGAGAAGAGGGGACGATTTCGTTGGGCAAATATCAATGCGACACGCGCGGATGAATTCGTTGCGTGCATGTTTCGATTGTGTTATATTCTTACTAAACCGATTTAGTTAACAGGTTCATAACTGGCTGGAAACTAAAACGGTTTAGTCTCAGCGATGAGAACTGAATAAAGGTTGTGATACCACGTCAATCACCGCGACGGGTGACTGTACCGGAACACAACGATTAGGTTTTCTCCGTCCACAGCAGGGCGGGGCGAAAAAGGAACCAAAAGGAAAGGAAAACGTATGTTTTCTATGAAGAAGATCCTCGCCATCGCCGGTGCCGGTGCGATGCTCGTATCGGTGGCTGCCTGTGGTAGCGGAACTGCGGGGGATGACGGCGGCAAGAAGGAGATCTCCTTCCAGACCTGGAACCTCAAGAACGACAAGTACACCCCGTATTTCGAGGCGCTGATCAAGGCCTATGAGAAGGACCACCCGGATGTCACCGTCAAGTGGCTTGACGCCCCGTCCGATGGTTACGAAGACAAGCTGTCCAGCCAGGCTGCGGCCGGCGAACTGCCGGACATCGTCGACGGCGGCAACTCCATCCTGTACGGTCTGGCCAAGGCTGGCGCGCTGCTCGATGTCTCCAAGCAGGCTCCGGATGCGGAAAAGGACTACTACGAAGGCGCATGGAAGTCCGTGACCATGCAGGGCAATGGCGTCGAGAAGGGTGCCTACGGCCTGCCATGGTATGTCAACGATGGCCCGACCTACTGGAACACCGAGCTCATGCAGAAGTGCGGCCTTGATCCGAACAAGATTCCGACCACATGGGATGAATACTTCGCCGCCGGCGACACCATCGTGCAGAACTGCAAGGATGTCTACCTGGGCACCACGATGGGTTACAACGCCGAAGATCTGATGACCGCAGGCGTCAAGTCCTTCATGAATGATGACCACAGCAAGTACACCTTCAATGATGAGGCCGGTGTCAAGCAGATCAGCCGCTTCGTTGAGCTGTACAAGAAGGGCGGCATCCCGCCGGAGGCCCTCGACTCCTCTTGGAGCCAGGCCGCCGATCTCTTCCAGCGCGGCAACTTGGTCTCCATGGCCGGCTCCGCCTACTCCGCTGACGGCTTTAAGCAGAACGCTCCGGACCTCTACAAGAACCTCGCAGTCGGCCCGCGTATCAGCAACGACGGCAAGTCCGCTTCCGTGGCCTACGAGATGCTCGGCATCAGCGCCAACTCGAAGCACCCCGACGTCGCCATCGACTTCGCCCGCTTTGTGACCAACGAGAAGAACCAGATCGAGTTCGACAAGAAGGCCTCCGTGTTCCCGTCCGCTAAGGGTGGTCTGGATGACGACTACTACAAGAGCATTGACGAGAGCACCCTTGAGGGCAAGGCTCTGAAGATCACGCTCGACCAGGTCAAGGACGGCTACGGTTCTCGTCCGGCCGAGTTTACCGACAACAACGGCTACAAGAACTTCCAGCAGCAGATCGCCCTCGCCATGCAGGGCAAGCAGACCGCCAAGGAAGCCCTTGACAAGTCCGTCGAGTTCGCAAACGAGAAGCTCGCACAGTGAGCAACGCGGCACTCGCCGCTGACAGGTCGAGGCCCGCACGGCCTCCGACCGGCCTGAACCGATGAATACGCGTCACGGCAAGAAGCAGGATCGCAAGTTCGGCACCATCATTGCCCCTTACTTGTTTGTTCTGCCCGCATTCGTGATTGTGTTTGTTTTCATCGTCCTCGCGGCACTCAACACTTTCAGGCTTGCCTTCACCGATTCCACGCTGCTCCGTCCGGGCAAATTCGTCGGATTCGAAAACTTCATCAAACTGTTCCACGACGAGTACTTCCTCACCGCACTGCTCAACTCCACGATCTACGTGATCTGCGTAGTGCCGTTCATGGTGATCCTCCCGTTGATTCTGGCCTATCTGGTCAAGGGCAACTCCCGAATCATGGGCTTCTTCCGCACCGCCTTCTACATGCCGGTGGTTATGTCCGCCGTTGTGGTGGGCATGATCTGGACCAACCTGCTGGATTCCGCCGGTCTGGTCAACTCCGTGCTCAAGGCATTGAAGATCATCTCCAAGCCGATTCCATTCCTCACCGATCGATGGGGCGTGCTCTTCAGCTCGATGTTCGTGACAATCTGGCTGGGCCTCGGCTACTACATGGTCATCTACCTGACCGCCCTCGCCAACATCGATGAATCCCTTTACGAAGCCGCCTCCCTCGACGGCGCTGGCCCTGTCCGCCAGTTCATCTACGTGACAATGCCCGGCGTGCGCTCCACGATGATGCTCATCATGATGCTGTCCACCATCGCCGCATTCCGAGTCTTCAACGAGATCTACGTGTTGACCAACGGCTCCGCAGGCCCCGGCGGCATGGATATGACGATGTCGATGCTTATCAAGCGCGAAGGCACCGGTATCCAGGCCCGCACTGGTTACGCGAGCGCCATCTCCATCGTCGTGCTCGTCATCGTCGGCGTCATGCTCATCGTGCAGCAGATCATACAAAAGCGAGGTGAGGACTGATGAATACCAACACGCATAAGGTCACTGTCGGCAAAGTCGTCCAGTATCTGATTCTGATTCTGATGTTCCTGCTGCTCGTCGGCCCGTTCGTCTGGGAACTGTCCCTGTCGTTCAAGGCAAGGGCGACAACGTCTACGCCGTGCTCCCTACCTGATGCCGAAGACCCCGACGCTGGAGAATTACATTTCCGTGTTCAAGCAGGTCCCGGTATTCCACTACATGCTCAACACGCTGGTGGTCTGCCTGATCTCCATCTTCGGCAACGTGGTTTTCTCCACGATGGCCGGCTACGCACTGGGACGCCTGAAGTGGCGTGGCCGCGGACTGGTGTTCACCATGTTCATGGGCACCATGGTCATCCCGATCGAAGGCGTGATGATCTCCCAGTTCCTGATCATTCGCTCCATCCACCTGCAGAACACGCTGCTGGCAGTCGCACTGCCTGGCCTGTGCGGTGCCATCAACATCCTGCTCATGACCAACGCCTTCAGATCCATTCCAATGGAACTCGAAGAGGCGGCCATGGTGGACGGTGCCAACCTATGGCAGCGGTTCTTCCACATCTGTGTACCGCAGGTCAAAGGCACGATGACCGTTGTCGGCATCTTCGCATTCGTCGGTGCCTGGAACGACTTCCTGTGGCCGTTGATCGCGATCTCCGATGAAAGCAAGTACACCTTGACCCTCGGCATGAACCGACTCAAGGGCATGTTCATCCAAGATCCGCGACTGATTGCCGCCGGCGCGCTCGTCTCGCTTATCCCGATCATCGTCTTCTTCTGCTGCTTCCAGCGCTACTTCTTCCGTGGCTTGGAACAGGGCGGACTCAAGGGCTGAGCGGACTGGAAAAAAGGAGATACTCCAATGAAATTCGGAGTCAACTACACGCCGTCGCATGGCTGGTTCCACGCATGGCTCGACCCGGACTGGGACGGCATCGACAACGATCTCAAGCAGATCAGCGAACTGGGTATGGACCATGTGCGCATCTTCCCGATCTGGCCGTATCTGCAACCTAATCGCACTTGGATCAACAAGAAGGGCGTGGCGGATGTGCGCCGCATGGTGCACATCGCCGGCGAGCACGGTTTGGATGCCTATGTGGACGTGTTCCAAGGGCATCTGTCCAGCTTCGACTTCCTGCCTTCATGGCTGGTCACCTGGCATGCGGGCAACATGTTCACCGATGCGGACGCCGTTGCGGCCGAGCGTGAACTGGTCAAGACCATGACCGATGAGCTGTCCAAGGAACCCGCGTTCAAGGGCCTTACCTTGGGCAACGAGGTCAATCAGCTGTCTGACAGGCCGCATCCTACGAAGATGAGCGCCACGAGCCAGCAGATCGATGCATGGCTGAATGCACTGCTTCCGGCCGTTGCCGGCGAAGGGCATAACGCACTGTACAGCGTCAACGATGGCACTTGGTTCATTGACGGGCACCCGTTCACGCCGGTGCAGTCTGCCACCAAGGGCGATATGACCGTGATTCACTCCTGGGTGTTTAACGGTATCGCGCAAGGATACGGCGCTACCAGTGAGGAATGTTCGTCGTACGCACTGTACTTGGCTGAGCTGGCCAAGCGTTCGGCAAGGATTCCGAGCGTCCGGTGTGGCTTCAGGAAGTCGGTGCGCCGGAGAATGTGCTGGAAACCGACTACACGCCGGAATTCTGCCGCAAGACCGTTGAACGTGCCATGGATTGCCGGAACCTGTGGGGTGTGACGTGGTGGTGCTCGCACGATGTGCCCGCCAGCATGGAAGACTTCCCGTTCTTTGAGCACTCTCTGGCTTGTTCGACGAGCAAGGCCAGCTGAAGCCGATTGGCCGTACGTTCGGGGAGCTCGCCGCACAGTACCGTTCCGCATTGCCGGCTCAGCCGAAGACCGTCGCCGTGGTGGTTGATGTGGACGAGGCCGGAAACCCGGTGAACCGCAGTGCGCTCGGCCCGGGAGGTTCGGTGTGCGACCTGTGGATGAAGCTGCAGGTGGCAGGCCAGCGCCCGACCATCATCACCTCGCAGGTGGCGGCCGATCAGGCGGAACTCGCGCGTCGCGGCATCCTTGAATTGCACGCCGACGAGCACCCCTACGCCGCCCGCTACTACACTGCGGTTTCGGACCCATCGTTCGAAACGGCTGACTAAACCGATATCCGGTTGTGGAATCATCTACTCCTTGTTCCGCAACCGGATATTTTCAATTGCCGTGCGCACAATTGCGGTGCGCAGTGCACAACATAAGACCCTGTACTCGCCGAAGAGCGGGAAGAACGAGAAGTTATATACGAGAGGGGGGCGCACCCGATGAGCATCAATCACGCCGCAGTGGACCGACTCATTGATTCGATGAGCTTCACGCAGAAGGTTGGTCAGCTGAACCAGCGTCTGTTCGGTTGGAAGTCCGTAGAACGCAATGCCGCAGGACGGCTTGTGGCCTCAGACGAGCTCAAGCAAGAGATCGACCGGTGGGGCGGGCTTGGCGCTTTGTACGGCCTGCTGCGAGCTGACCCGTGGTCGGGCCAGCATTGGGGCAATGGCATACGCCCTGAGGAACGGCCTGAGGCGGTTGCCGTGGTGCAGCAAACCGTGTTGGAGCGCGGTGCACATGGCATCGGCGTATTGCTCAGCGAAGAGGCTCCTCACGGGCATCAGGCGCTGGGCGGCGCGGTGCTGCCCACCAATCTGGGATTGGGTGCCACATTCGATTCGCAAGGAGTGCAGGAAGCGGAAGCCGCAGTCGCCGCGGAACTGGCAGCCAGCGGTATTCATATTGCATTGGTATCCGGTTTGGACATCGCCCGCGACCCGCGTTGGGGCCGTTGCGAGGAATGCTTCGGCGAGGACCGCTGGTGGCCTCCCGCATGTGCGAGGCCATCGTTACCGGTATGCAGGGTGAGCATCGCAGCAAGGTCGGCCGCGGGGGAGTGGCCGTGGTGCTCAAGCATTTGGCGGCGCAAGGCGAGGCTGTGGGTGGCCGCAACGGGCAGTCCGCCGTATTGGGCCCGCACGATCTTCACGAGATTCATCTGCCGCCGGTGGCCGCTGGCGTGCGTGCCGGTGCCTTGGGCTTTATGGCTGCCTACAACGATATCGATTCCGTGCCTTGTTGTGCCAACCGTGGTTGCTCGAGGATTATCTGCGTGACCAGCTCGGTTTTGATGGCATCGTGATGGCCGATGGTCTGGCCGTGGACCGGCTTGAAGATATGGCCGGCTCCATTCCCGCTGCCGGACGCGCCGCACTGCTTGCCGGTGTGGATGTCTCCCTGTGGGATGAAGGATTCGCGCGCCTCGAAGAATATGTGGATGACGAACAGGTGGCGGCCGCCGTCGATACGGCATTGCGTCGTGTGCTGGAGCTCAAAGCCATGTTCGGTCTCTTGCCCGAAGATGGTGCCGATACCGCCGCAATTGCCATGCCAGATGCCGATGCCATCGCGCAGGCCACTGCGGATGGGCGTGAGCAGGCCAAGCGCATGGCCCGCGAGGCGATAACGCTGATTAATGATGGCCGCTCTGCCGTTACGCTCGACAGCATTCGGGGTGTGCTGACCGATGCCCAAGCCGGCCCTGTGATTGTCGCCGGCCCATTCGCCGACGATTTCGGCTGCTTCCTGGGCGATTACACCGCCCCTCTGCCCGCCGATGAGCAGTCAAGCATCTACCGGCAATTGGTGGCACGCCTTGGGAAAGACCGGGTTTGCTTGGCGGCCAAGCCGAGCGATGTGTCGGCCGATCGGTGGGCGAGTGCGGCAGCCGTGGTATTCGTATGCGGCAGCACCAGCGAACGCAGCTATGACAGTGAATTCGACGACAATGGTGCGGCAAAGGCCGTAGCCGAATACGGTGCCACCTGCGGTGAAGGCGTGGATTTGTCCGACATCCGTCTGCCTTGGCACCAGGATGAAATGCTGGACGAAGTCGTGGCATTGACCACCGCTCCGGTTGTTTCGGTGGTGGTGTGCGGCAGGGCGCATGTGCTGACTCATGTAATAGGTCAATCCGCCGTGACGATTTGGGTCGGATATGCTGGCCAGTATGGTCCGCAGGCCGTGGCTGATGTGCTGATTGACGGTGCCGGTTTGCCGGGCCGCCTTCCCGTAACGCTGCCTGCGCATCCCGCAGCCATTCCGGTTCGATACAACGACCGGCAAAGTGCCGCCCACGTATACAAGGATGCGGCGGAACCGGTATTGCGCGAGTTTGGCTACGGAGCCGGTTCTTTGGCTGGAGTGACGTTTAGTGGGATGCATGCCGATGCCGAATCCCGCGCGAATGAGGTGTTGGTGCAGGTGACGGCACATGCCGGCGACCATAAGACGGCCGGTTCGGTGAACCTCTTCGCACACGTCAGTGGCGGTCGTCGCATCCCACGCTTGGCAGTGCTGGTCGATTCCGTTGCCCTGACGCTTGAGGCGGGCGAAAGCCACGCGGTATCGTTCTCGGTACCCTTTGAACGGCTGATGGACGAAGCTGATGACAATGTGCGTGTGACGTTTGCCTGACAGCCGCTTTGAATAACGATGATACCCGACATACAGACGACTGCGATACCAGCGTAAGCATCGTGATACATCGCTGACGATGTGCATGAGACAAGTCGGAGAGGGGTATGTTCCGTAAGTCTCATGACCTACTCATTGCGGCCGATATGGTCGGTGGGTGAGAGAAAAAGAGAATGTGGGATATGGCGTTGGTGAGATATCGCCGTATCCCGTGGCTCAAACCGTCCTACCGGTTTGAGCCCCCGTCTACTCAAGCCGCATAGACGGTTGATTTCCGGCGTGAGTCGGAGGAAATCAAAGGAGATTATGGATGAGATTGTCATCAGGTGATCACGCTGGGCGTGCTTCTGCCCGGACTCGACACAGGAAATGGCTGCGGTCTGGCTTGGCAGCGGTGCTGTCGATGGCCACGCTGGCGGCATTGGCCGCACCGGCAAGCGCCACCGACACCATGCCGTGGGGAGGCCAGTATGCCGATACCAGCCATCCGGAGCAGTCTGCGGGAGCCAACCAGCCATATCAGCATGGCTATACCGGTCTGGATATTCTGAACTGGAACCCGGACGCGGATAAGGACTCGGAATACCTGCGCTCCCGTGTACCGTTGCAGACCCGCATCGCCGCCAACGCCGCGACGCAGAAAGACCCGAACCTGCCGGCCGATACGGAGATGTTCAACCTTGCTGGCGACTACGGCAACGCGTTCTTCGAGTCGTTCCACGACAACAACGTGTTCTCGCAGTACCTGTTCAACTACTGGCAGTACACGGATTATTACGGTACCTGGCATGGTCAGCCGACTGCGAACGTGCCAAAGAGCCTCTACGACGAGAAGGCCCAGTCTGACTGGACTCAGAAATGGTTTGAGTTCGGTACGTTGAATCTGCCGAATGCCGCATATACCAATGTCGCGCACAAGAATGGCGCGAAGTCGATTGCGACGATCTTCTATTCTGGCAACGACCGAGGAGAACAGACCTATAAGGACCTGCTTCAAGGCAAGCGTGCCGACGGCACCTATCCGGTGGCTGACAAGCTGGTGGAGATTGCCAAGTACTATGGTTTTGATGGTTACTTCGTTAACCAGGAATCCAGTGTGAATTCTGCTGATGTGCCGGCCTACCAAGACTTCATGAAGCAGATCATTGATCAGGGCATTTATATCCAGTGGTACGACTCCGCCACATACCCGAATGGCGGCGTCAGCTATCAAAACATGTTCAACGATGCCAATTCGCCGTGGGTGCAGGATCCGAACAAGGGTAAAATCTCTGATTCGATCTTCCTGAACTACTGGTTCAGCGGCAACATGCTACAAGATTCAGCTGATCACGCCAAGAGCCTTGGCATTGATCCGAAGTACGCGGTATTCGCGGGTATCGAGGCCGGACAGAAGAAATTTGGTAGCATCGCCAGCAACGCGAATTATATGAATGTCAACCTTGACGCTGACGGCAAGCCCTATGTGAGCCTTGCGGCACTTGGCACCGATTTCGTCTCCCACGAGTTGGGTGACGACAAGAAGGTCTACCCGAAGTATCAGAACCAGGTATTCGACCGCGAACGCCGTCTGTGGACTGGTTCGTCCACCGGTGAGAAGGGCACGACGGATATATCTGATCCGTATATTGATGATGGTACGAGCAGCGATAGCTGGAAGGGTTTCGCTTCGCAGATCGCCGAGCGCTCCGTCATCGGCGGTCCGGTCTTCTCCACATCGTTCAACACCGGTCATGGTCTCGAATGGCGAGACAACGGCGAACAGACCAGCAACCAGCAGTGGGGCAATATCAACCTCCAAGACATTCTGCCGACATGGCAGTGGTGGATTGATGCCGATTCCGACCCGCTGCAAGCCGACTTCGACTATGGCAAGAAATATGAAGCGGCACCACGCTTTAACTACACCAAGGTCGGCGGCTACGAAGGCGGCGATTCGCTGGTGTTGAGCGGCAAGCTGTCCAGCGACAACACCGTCCGTCTCTACAAGACCGACTTGAGCGTCGCTGCCGGCTCCAAGGTCGAACTGACCTACAACAAGCTCAACAGCGACGATTCCAAGCTGCAACTCGGCCTCATTTTCGCCGACGACACCAAGACTATAGTGCCGGTGGACATGGCAGACGGTGGGGCAAGCAACGGCTGGAAGACCGCAACTGCAGACCTCTCTCAGTACGCGGGTAAGAAGATCGCCACCCTGGGCCTGATCGTCAAGGCCGGGGCGAACCCAATCGACAATTACCAGGTGAACATCGGCAAGATTACCGTCACCGACGGTGCTGCCTACACGCCGGCTGCTCCGACGAACTTCCAAGTGGAACGCGCCTACGCGGACTCCGACGAACTGACCGTCAAGTGGGATCTCGCCGATTACTCTACTGCCAAGAACTACCTGCTCTACTTGGACAACACCTTCCTCGGTGGCCGTTACGACGACACCCTGTACGTCAAGCACCTGCCTGCCAAGACCGGCACGCTGAAGCTGTACGCCGTGGGTGCGGACGGTTCGCGCTCGCTGGCCGCCGAAGCGCCGCTGAACGAAGCAGCGGCCGTGTCTGGCGTGAAAGTCGAACCCGGCAAGGATGGTAACGTCAAGGTCTCCTGGACCAATCCGCAGGTATCCGGCGAGAAGACCGTGACCGTCAAGTCTGACAATGGTTCGTGGCGTTACGCCGCGCAGCCGTACTCCCAGACCGTCAAGGTCTCTGCCGATAAGAGCGAAGCGACGATTCCGAATGCGCCGGTTGACGGTTCCCGCTATGTGGTGACCGTCGATAACGCAGGCGGCACTACCGCCACGGCAACAGGTGTATTTGCCGATGCCACCATTGAGCCGTATCCGGCTTGCTCGGTGACATGGAATGGCGATAGAGTCACTCTGGTCCGTCCGGAGACTCAAGACTGGCGCTACCTCTACATGACCGAGAAGTGGACTGACGAGAACGGTGAAAAGCAGGAGAAGCAGCTGGGTGCCAATTACACCTACTCGCAGAGCACTCCGCCAATCACCGGCATCATCCGTGGTCGCACTACGCCGAGCTCTTACACCAAGTCCATCCCCTCTGGCCATGAACTGTGGGTGCAGGTCGAGGATTACAACGGCAACAAGACCGAACCGGTGAAGATTCAGACCGCCGACGAACTGGCCAAGTGCACGGTCTCTGACCCGACTCAGCCGGATGCCAAGGAGTCCACGCTGACCGCCGTTGACGGCTCGGCCGTGGCCGACGGCAAGGCTACACGTACGATTCAGGCAACGGTCAAGGATTCGTTCGGCAATCCGCTGACCAACGCCGAGGTGGCGTTTACGCTGCCCGAGGGTGTCACGGCCGTTGACGGCAACGCCACTGTCAAGACTGATGCCGCTGGCGTGGCTTCACTGAACGTCGTGTCCACGAAGGTGGGCAAGTACACGGTGAAGGCCGCACTGGGCGACAAGTCCATCGGTGAGGGTGTCGCCATCGAATTCACCAAGGTCGCGGCGACCCCGAACAAGCCCGGCCAGCCGGACAAGCCGAATAAGCCCGGCGACAACAAGCCTGGCCAGAACAACAACAACAAGAACAATGATAAGAATGGCGCATCGGACTCTTCGCTGAGTAAGACGGGCTCTTCGATTATTGCGATTGTGACTGCCGCAGTGGTGTTGCTCGGAGCGGGCACGGTGGTGCTTCGTGCTCGTAGCAAGATGGAATAGTTTCGCTGCGTATGCGGGTGCGTTGATACCCGTGCCTTAAGCGGATATGGGGTGGTTGTCCCTGTAGACACCCCCTATATCCCGCTTTTTATATCCGAACATATGCTGAGACCCATAGACTAAAACGTTTTAGTTGTTGATATCATAGGTATTAGAACACAGCTGATTACATGCGGCCCAAAGTGGGAAATAATCTGTTGTAGCGTGGTATTCGCAGCGTGGCTGCAAGGAGGATTATTCATGGGATTTGCTCGCGAGGCATCACCATCGTCCACAGGCACGCAGCGTGTGAGCTTAAAAGACATCGCGGATGAGTTGGGCATTTCGCAAACCGCGGTGTCCTTTGCCATCAACGATCGGCCTGGTGTTCCGCGGAAACCAAACGACGAGTCAAGGAGCTGCGGCCAAACTTGGGTGGACGCCGGTCTATGCCGCGCAAGCGTTGGGCTCGTCGAAAACCATGACCATAGGCTTTGCCCCCGCACGCTCCGCACAGGGACTCACGGACGAAACCTTCATGTTGCACTTCATGGCCGGTGTGCATACCTCGCTCAGCCTAAGGGATACGGCTTGCTGTATCGCCCTTGCCGTTCGCTGAACGAGGAGATGAGCGTCTACAGGGACTGGGCGTCACGCAAGCGTGTGGACGGGGTGATTCTGGTTGATCTGCGAGCCGACGATCCACGCCCGAAACTGCTGAAGGAACTGGGTGTGCGTGCGGTTCTGGCCGGTGGCCCTGATCCGAACAATTATGTACCGTCGCTGTCCATCGATGATTCGCGCACCATGGGCACCGTGCTTGAACATCTGTCGTCACTGGGGCACCGCCGTATCGCCTATCTGTCCGGCGATTCCAATCTCGATTATTCGCAGGGGCGTGTGTCGGCGTTTCGGTCGTTCGCAAAACGGCGCAAACTGGAATCCATCAACATCGAGTTCACGAATTTCGATGCCGAGCAGGCCGCGATGCTTACGCTGGAGATGTTGCGTTCGCCGAAGCTCCTACTGCATTCATCTACGAGACGGAAATTCTTGCCGCGGCCAGTCTGCATGCCATGGCCGAAGCATATACCACCGGGCAACTGAAAACAGGGGAGGGGCAATCTGCGGGTTATCCGAACGGGTTGCCCGCTATTGTCAGCTTTGAAGACAGCTTTATTTGTGAGGCAGCGTACCCGTCGATTACCTCAGCGCATCGTGACGCCAGTGAATACGGTGCCAAAGTGGCGAAACTGCTGCTCAAAGTGCTCGCCGGCGAACAGGTGAGCGGCAACCGTCGAATCCTCACCCCGAAACTGGTGGTCAGGGACAGCACGGCCAAACCCTGTAACTCCTGTGGAATATAGAAACCACCGATTCTGAGTCAGCACTTCCAATCCATACGACGTTGGCCCTCGTTATCAAGCGGGGGGCCAACGTCGTTGAAGGAGGAGATAAGAAGGCTAAGATATTGCCGGTCAGGCCGCGTTCTTGACCGCGGTGGCGATGGACACGGCCGGGTCGAGGAACGGAATCAGCGTGGACTGGAAGCGTGGTACAGGTCGGACTTGCCCGGCCAGACCGTGCCGATCACGTGGTTGTTCTTGTCGAGCTGGTGGAACCAGGAGCCGCTCTCGTGGTCGATGACATGTTCGTCGACATACTGGGCGAACGTGGCATACCAGTTGGCGTACATCTCCTCGCCGGTGGCCGCGTACAGCGTGGCGGAAGTGTTCAACGATTCGGCCAGCGTCCAATGCATGCGATCGGTGACCACGGGCTTGCCGTTCCAGTCGGTCGTGTAGGCGAGTCCACGGTGCCGTCGGCGTTCCATGCGTCGGCCACGGCACGCGCGAACAGGTGTTCGGCGGCGTCGACGTACGGCTGTGCTCCGTCAAGGTTGGCAAAGGAGCTCAACGCCCACTGCGTGATCAGGCGGGCCCATTCGATGCCGTGACCCGGCGTGGCGCCGTACGGCTTGAACTGATCATCCTTCTTGTCGACGTTGCATTCGAGGTCCAGCGACCAATCGGACTTGAAATGTTCGGGGATGCGCCACTCGTTGTGCTTCGCCCAGCCGATCACATGATCGATGATGCGTCCGGCGCGTACTCGATAGGCGTTGTCTCCTGTGGCATCCGCCACGGCTAGGAATGCCTCGGTGGTGTGCATGTTGGCGTTGAGACCGCGATACGGGTCGAGCTCGGTGAATTCGGTGTTCCAGGTATCGACGGCCAAACCGATTTCGTCATTCCAGAAATGCTTGTCATACGTGGCAAGTGCCTCGTCAAGCAGTTCCTTGGCACCCGGACGCCCGGCCAGCAGGGCGGAGGACGCGGCGAGAATCACGAAGCATGCGCATAGCAGACCTTGCCCGGCGCATGGGTGCCGTCCGCGAACACCTGCGGATACCAGCCGCCGTGCTCGTCGTCATGCAGAATGCCGGTCAATCCCTTGAGCGCCGCGTCGGCCAGCTCGCCCGCACCCAGGTATCCGAGCATGGCACCAATCGAATACACATGGGCCATACGGCTGGTGATCCACGTTTCGACGCCGTGGGAGGGGTCGAGGGTGCCGTCGGCGTTCAGCCAGCCGGAACCGCCGTTCGGTGCTGGGAAGCCTTTGCCGAATTTCAGCAGCTCGTAGGTTTCGGAAGCCATGAAAATGCGGTTGGCTTCGGTGCCGAGCGTATAACGTGGGTTATTGGTCATAATGATTGTTCCTTTCCTTAACGAGAACATGCGGTGGGTGCACAATGAGCATTCAGCGGGCACGTCTTAGTGTTTCACGCGAATGTCGAAATAGTCCATGACCAGTTCGCAGAACATCATATTCGACCAGCTGAACCATTCGCGCGTGTACTTGGTCGGATCGTTCACGTCGATGCCTTCGTGCATGAGATGTGTACCGGCGTCGGTGGCTACAAGACGGTCGAGGATATGCGCCTTGAAGTCCTTGTTGTCACTGGTCATCGCCTCGATAGACAGGGCGATGGGCCACACATAGCGCGGCGGGGTGTGCGGTGAGCCGATGCCCTTGAGATACTCGCCCTCGTAGTAGTACGGGTTTTCGTCGCTGAGCAGCGTACGTCGGGTTGCCAGATATGTCGGATCGTCCGGTGCGCAGTATCCCAAGTAAGGGGCCGCCATCAAGGAGGGCACATTGCTGTCGTCCATGATATTGACGTGGCCCAGGCCGTCGGTCTCGAATGCGTAGATCGTCTCTCCATTGCGGTTCGTCGTTTTGGCGTGGGCTTCAATGCCTTCGGTGATGGTGCGGCGCAACTCGCCGGCACGGGCGGCGATATCGGCATCATTCAGAATCTCACCGCCGAAGATGCGTTCCAGATAGCCCATCACCACGGCGGCGAACATGTTCGAGGGCACCAGATAGTGTAGTGCAGGCGTCGTCGCTGGGGCGGAAGCGGACCAGGTCATGCCGGTGTACGCCACCGGCGACCCCTTGCCGTTATTGCTCAGCGATTCGGTGGGGATGTCCGTGTCGCGGATGAAGAAATACGGGGAGCGTTCATGATGCTGCTCGGTCTCGAATACGTCAAGAATCTTCTTGACGCCGGCAATGAATTCGGCATCGAAATGACCGGTGTTGCCGGTGTTCGCATACAGCATCCAAGCCAACTGGATGGGGTAGCACAGCGAATCCACCTCGTACTTGCGCTCCCAAAGCCAAGGGCTGGAGAAGTCGGACTGATCGTCCTTGTCCCAGGAGGCACCGTTCGGTTCCTCGTTGAAGGCGTTCGCATACGGGTCGATGGTAATGTAGCGGAACTGCTGGCGAACCAGACCGGCGATCAAGTTCGCAATGTCGTCGTCTTTGGCGGCAAGGGCTAGGTAAGGGCGTAATTGCGCGGTCGAATCACGCAGCCACATGGCCGGGATATCGCCGGTGAGCAGAAATGTGGTGCCGTCGTCATGCCGTTTGACCGTGGTGGTCAGGGTATCGGCAAAGCAGGCGTTGAAGTTCTCGGCCCAATCAGCGTGTTCGGTGCCACATAGGTCCGTGATGCGCTGCAAGAAATCCGAGACCGACTTCGGTATCGCGGTGGTCGTCATAAATTCAACTTCTTTGTTTGAGGGATATACATATCAAGGGAACAGCATTATTCTAAACCGCTTTAGTTGAAGACACGCGAAAGGATGTGAAGAGCGTGGCCGTGAGTACACCATATGAAAAAACCGGTGAGATTTCCTGTTCGGAGAATCTCACCGGTTGCGGTCAGTCGATTCGTGAAGTCACACGAATGACGAACAAAGGGGGCGGAATCAGGCCTCGTTCTTCTCGTCCATGGCCTTGAGCTGGGGCGGGGTGTACGTGTCGCGCTTGAATTCAGTCAGGAAGTACAGCCGACGACCAACAGCTCGATGGCGGGGCAGGATGAAGCGGTGCCGAGAAGAATCACGCAGCCGATAATCATGTAGACGGTCAGCACGCGAGTCTCGCGGACCTTCGAGAGCAGGTAGCTGGCGGAGATACGGTCCACGAAGAAGATGAAGCAGCCGAGCGCGAAGAACGCCAGGCCGGTCATGATGCCGATTTTGTAGCTGGTCTTCTTGATGAACAGCGAGGCGGGGATGGCCACGATGAAGTAGCCGGCATAGAATGCGGACTGCACGAACGCGGTCTTCATGTCGCTCAGGTCGAATACGGCCTTGAACTGGGTGATAAGAATGTCATTGAGGCTTGCGGCGATGGCCTAGAAGGCGAACAGCACCGAAGTCATTGAAAATTGCAATACTGGCGTGCGATCAAGGTAGCCGTCAGGCTTTCCACCCACGCCACGTTCTTGGATGCGGTCTTGTCCATGATATGTATTCCCTTTTTTCTCTATAAATGGACGTATGACAGATCGATCGATCAATGGATGATGACTAGTGAATAGTGATAGTCCTGTTGCCGGGTTCCATCAGGGTGTTACATGATTTGGCAGAATTCGATGACCTCGTGGTTCGGGCCCAGTACGTTGAAGTAACGGATGCCGTTGCTCCAGAAGGTGTCGATGTGCTGGATGGAGCCTTCCGCGAAGTTCAGGCCGAGCTTCTGCGCTTCAGCGAAGGACGCCTCGATATCCGTGGAATCCAGCGCGAAGTGGTTGATGGCACCGTTTTCCATCGGGGTGGGATCCATGGTCCACACCTCGAGGGTCAGGTTGTTCAGGCGCAGGAAGGTGCAGCGGTCCTCGCCGTTGGGATAGATGCCGAGGCATTCGAAGCCGAGACGCTCGTAGTAGGCGATGGTGCCTTCGAGATCCGTGGTCGGAATGCCGACATGCTGGACGCCGGTGACGGTGTCGCGAATGGACATGGTAACTCCTTTTTAAAACAGGATGGCTTTGCGGTATAGGACGGCAAAGCATCGGGAAAATAGGTGGTTTTGGATTACTTGCCGATTTCAGCCAGATAGTCGGGCATCTCGGCCGGGTACTGCGGCCAGGCACCGGCCTGGGTGCAGACGTAGGCGGCGGTGTTGACGGCCTTGCGGTGGGCTTCTGCCAGCGTGTCGCCCAGCAGGATGCGGGCGGTGAAGGTGCCGGAGAAGGAGTCACCCGCACCCACGGTGTCGTTCACCTCGACGTGCGGAGTGTCCAGCGTGGAGACCTCGCCTTGCGGGAGATGATGGTGGAGTAGGCGGAGCCGGCGGTCAGAATCACGTAGTCAAGGCCGAATTCCTCGATGAACCAGCGGGAGGCGTCTTCGCCGGAGGTGCCGCGGATGTCGAACATGTCGCGCAGCAGCAGGAGTTCCTCGTCGTTGATCTTGAAGACGGTGGCCGCCTTGAGGAGTTCCTCGATGAGGTCCTTGGAGTAGTGGTCGCCGCGCAGGTTGATGTCGAAGAACTTCATCGCGCCCGGCTTGGTGTGCTTGAGCAGCTCCGTGATGGTGGCGTGCGATTCGGGGGAGCGCAGGGCCAGGGTGCCGAAGCAGACGGCGTCGGCCTTGGAGACCACGTCGATGAGCTGGCGGGTGTACAGGATGTGGTCCCAAGCCACGCCCTTGACGATGGTGTACTCCGGGATGCCGTTCTTCAGTGCGACCTCGACGGTGGAGGTCGGCCAGGCATTGCGCTGGATGACGGTGTTGATACCGGCCTCGTTGGCCTTGGCAATCAGTTCGTCGCCGAGTTCATCCTCGCCGACCGCGCTGATGGCCCAGCTTCGGTGCCGTTCTTCATCGCGTGGTAGGCGAAGTTGACGGGGGCGCCGCCGGCTCGCTTGCCGCTCGGCAGCATGTCCCACAGCAGTTCACCGAGGCTCAGAACGATCGGGGTAGTCATGGTTGGTTTCCTTTCCTTTGTTTCCTTTATCGGGTGTTTCGTATGGAAAATCTTGTGATGTCGGCGCTTGGTTTAGGAGACGTCGAAGAACACCGAGGGGTGTTCGAGGAATTGGGTCACTGCCACTGCTGCGGCACCGGAGACCGCCGCGTCGGCGGACAAGGTGGATAGGCTGATGGAAGTGGAGGCATTGATTTCGGGGATGGCCCGTTCGGCCACCGTGGCGCGCACCTCATCGAGCAGTATCGGGCCGGCTTCGGACACGATGTCGCCGATGATGATGTGCTCGGGATTGTATCCATTGAAGATGGTGACGCATCCGTAGCCGACGTATCGGGCGACTTCGCGGACAATGGCGATTGCCGCTTCGTCGCCGTCGCCGGCTTTGGCGAACAGCGCGGGCGGCTTCGGTGTGGGTCATATCGGCCGCGCCGGGAACCACGGTGCCATCGGCGATGAGCGTATCGTGAATGGCGGGGGTGGAGCAGTAGCGTTCAAGGCAGCCGACGTTGCCGCAGTCGCAGGGCCGGCCGTTGACGTCGATGGAGATGTGGCCGATTTCGGTGGCGGCACCGAGGAAGCCGTTGATGAGGCGACCGTTGTCGATGACGCCGAGGCCCACGCCTTCGCCGACCAGATAATAGGCGAGGTTGTCGTCGGCGTGCACCGACGGGTCGAAGAGATAATGTGCGAGGGCGCCGGCGCGGGCGTCCTGTTCGATGAACACTGGCACGCGGAAAGCGGTGGCGAATTCGTCGATGAAGTTGATTCTGCGCCAGCCTGCATGCTGGACACCACGCGGTGCGGCCCACGTTACGCAGATAGGGCCGGGCACTGCCATGCCGATGGCCACGATGGACGGGTCGTTGTCGAGCAGTTGTTCGACGCGCTGGTGGATGGTGACGATGGAGTCGTTGATGGTGTTGTCGCACACCGTGGGCAGGTTTTCAAAGCTCAGGGTGTTGCCGCACAGGTCGAACACGCCGATCTGCACCAGCGAGCGGGCGAATTTGATGCCGATGATGCGGAAGTGCGTGGTGTTGAGCTTGAGTCCGATGGAACGGCGGTTCTTGGAGCCTTCCAGATCGCCGGTCTCTTCAATCATGCCGGCCTCGATAAGGCGTGCGGTGATTTTGGTGATGGCCGCGGGGGTGAGTTCCAGTGCCTTGGCGATTTGCGCGCGGGAACTGATGCCGTTGTGATACAGGTGCTTGACGATGCGGGAGCGGTTGGATTCGGAGACACTGGCCTGGGAAGTGGCGTGGGTGGTGTTTGTTGCCATCGGTCTTAAGTCCTCCTTGTCTGCACCGCTGCGAGTTGTTCCGCTCGTCTTTGAATCTGAACTTGATTAAGATATTAACGCTGTTAATTGATTGACGCAATCAATATGTCATTCGGTGTGTCGTGCATGTGAGTGTCGTCTTGGGGTAATTTGTTAAGATGGTTGTCAATAGTCGGATGCACACTGATATCAAGCGAAACGTTCGATGAAGAACAGGGGAGGACTGATGTCTGAAAACACTATGAACAATCTCAAAATCGGTGTTGACGTGGGCGGAACAAAAATCGAAGCTGTGCTGGTTGACGCAATGGGCACGGTATTGGGTTCCGCCCGTATTCCCGCCAGGCATGGCAACGATGCCGTGATCGAAGACATCGTCGCTGTAGCACATCAGGCAGCGGGTGAGCGTTTTGACGAGGTGAGGGCCATCGGTATCGGTACCCCGGGCACGGTGGATTCGGCCAGCGGGCATGTGGCAATATCGTGAATCTCGACGTGGTCTCGCTGGATATGGGGCCGTTGGTCTCGCAGCGTTCGGGCGTGCCGGCCCATGTGGAAAACGACGTCAATGCCGCCGCCGTCGGCGCGGCCACCGTATTGGGCGGTGCGGACGGCATGGCCGGTACCATTGCGTTCCTGAACTTCGGCACCGGACTGGCTGCGGGCATCGTCGAAAACGGCGTGCTGATGCATGGCTATAGCGGCGCGGCCGGCGAAATCGGCCATATCCCAGTCGAACCTCATCGCCTCAAGTGCCCTTGCGGGCAATACGGATGCTTGGAAACAGTCTGCTCGGGCGCATCCGTGGGGCGTCTGTGGCCCAACGCCGACCCGCCGATGCCCGACCTGATTCGTCGCGCGAAAAAGCGGGAGGCCAAGGCCGTCGATGTGCTGGACATGGTAGTGCGCGCCATCGGCGACACCATACAAATCCTGGCTCAGTCCGTTGATCCGCGACTCATCATCTTGGGCGGTGGCATGGCCAAAACCGGCGAACCATTGGTCGAGGTGATCACGGCTGAGCTGCGCCGGCGCGAATCGCAATGCCGATTCCTCGAAACGCTGGACCTGCGGCCCGGCTGCGTCTGGCACCTGTCGGCCAACCAGTCGGAGCCATCGGTGCCGCCATGGCGGCGTAGCCTGGCATAGTGCCGGGGCATGGGAGATGAGGCCTCAGATTTGTCTCCGAGGCCCCATCTCCCACGCAGTCCTATATCGCTTTATGTCGTGCTGTGCCGCGCTTGGTCTTGCGCGTTTCGTTGCCGGGGTGACCGGCTTTTATTTGGCCAAGTGTTGGAAGACCACGGCGATGGCCTCGCCCTGTACGGTGATGTCAGGTCCGCATTCGCAGCGCCGAATCACCGTGTGTTTGTGGAAGGACGAGGATGTGGCGGCATCCAGATATTGCTGGGCCGCGCCGATGAACGTCGCGTTGATGATGTTCGGCTGGCCATAGACGCATACGTCTGCCATATCCAAAAGGCCCACAGGCATGGCCAGGGCTTGGCCAAGATAGCGGCCCGCCCGAGCAAGGATACCCTGATGCTGCTCCACGTCTGCTGCGCTGAGTTGCTTCTTCAATGCGGTTCCGGAAATCATCGTCTCCAAGCAACCGTGCTTGCCGCAAGGGCACAGCGGCCCGTCAAGATCGATGGAAATATGGCCGAGCTCGCCAGCCGCGTGCAGTTCGCCGATTACCGGCGTGTCCGAGAGCAGAATCGCCGAACCGATGCCTCTTTCGATGCGCACGAAAAGCATATTCGGCCCGCCTTGGCCAAAGAAACGTTCGGTGAGCATGGCTGCGGTGGCGTCGTTGCTGACGTTTACTTCAAGTCCGAAATGTTCGGCGATTGGCGTGGACAGGTCGAGATTGTTCCAGCCGCGCATCGTGGAGGAGCGGACCACGCCGTTGTCTACCACGCCGGGGGAGGCGACTCCGATGCCGATGACCTCGCCATCGGACATGCCCAGCATCTTCTCAATGAGCTCGATGATCACATCCACGGAAACGAATGAGCCGGTGTTCAGGGTGACTTCGGCGTGACGCAGCGGCTGGCCGAGCAGATTGGTGACTGCGCCGTGCAGCAGGTGCTCCTGCGTCAGGTCGATGCTGATGATGCGCAGTCGATCGATATCGATGCTTAGCAGTGTGCCTCGTTTGCCTTTGCCGCCGCTGGGTGCCTGACCGGTCTCGCGCAGCAATCCTTCCTCCAGCATCCGACCGACCACATCGGAAACGGCCACGCGGCTCAATCCGGTGCGTCGGCCGAGCTCGGCGCGCGAATACTGGTTGGTGGGGAACAACAACCTGAAGATAAGTTGGCGGTTCTTGCGGCGCACATCGGCGGGGGAACTTGGCCGCATGGTCGTCGGTCGTTGTGTTGAGACCGAGATATGACATGTTTCCTCCTGCCTGATGGTGAGCGAGTGGACGGCGATTGTTGTTCCATACACAGCTTAGACGGTGAAGCGCAATTTCGTCGTTGAAACTGTTATGAAACTTCACTAATAAATTCCAGTGTACCTGTGTGAAGCGTCAGGAAACACCGTGAGTGTTCATAAGGTCCAAAATTGTTAGTATCATTAACAAATAGCGAATCACCAATCGGCGCTACGCCGAACGGTGGTTGGAACGCCGCGCGGCACCCGGACGTGACAAGGATGTTGCCATTATCCGCAAGACGGGCGGCGGTACAGCGACTCGCATCGGGCGGGCCGCACGGAACTGGAGGAAACCGATGCCGGAAATCATCATTGTCAAGAACGAAGCCGAGGCCGGCGAGATCTACGGCCGTTGCGTGGCGGACCTGATCAAAGCAAAGCCGGACGCCGTGCTGGGCCTGGCCACTGGCTCCAGCCCGCTGGCCGCCTATCAGGCGCTCGCCAAGATCGTCAAGGACGAGGCCATTGACGTTTCGGGCGTGCGTGGTTTCGCGCTTGATGAATACATCGGACTGCCGCTGACCCATCCCGAGTCCTATCATGCGACCATCCATCGCACTGTGGTCGAACCGCTCGGCCTGGACCCGGCCAAGGTCCATGTGCCCGGCGACGTACTTAACGGCACTCCGCTTGAAGACGGCGACAAGATCGCGCTGGCCGGCCCGGCCTATGATCGTGCCATCGAAGCCGCTGGCGGCATCGACGTGCAGATCCTCGGCATCGGCACCGACGGCCACGTCGGCTTCAACGAGCCCGGTTCCTCGCTGGCCTCCGGCACTCGCGTCAAGACCTTGGCCGAACAGACCCGCATCGACAACGCGCGCTTCTTCGACAACGACATCAACCAAGTGCCCACCCACTGCATCACGCAGGGTATTGGCACGATCATGAAGGCCCGTCACCTCGTGCTGCTGGCGTTCGGTGCCGGCAAGGCCGAAGCCATCGAGGAGACGGTGGAAGGCGGCGTGTCAGCGTTCTGCCCGGCTTCCGCGCTGCAGATGCACCCGCACGCCACGATTATCGTGGATGAGGAGGCCGCGTCCCGCCTGCGCCACAAGGACTACTACCGTTACGCCTACACCCACAAGCCGGCCTGGCAGGGCATCTGAGTTATCGTGTGCTGGCTCCCGCCAGCGGGAGCGCATGAGCGGTAAGGAGAACAACATGTCTGATAGGAACGAGATAGTCTCGCGCGTGACCGCGGCACTGGAGGCAAGCCGGCTCCGGTGGCGATTCGTAACGCGCGCAAGGTGGATGCGCGCGGCGAACGGCGCGGATATTGGGTCGTCTCCGATGCCGCCGGCGTCATCGTGGCGGCCGGCACGGGGGAGGGGGCCTTCGAGCACTGCTGCCGCACGGTGGGGCTCGACCCGGCCGATCGCAACGCGGTCATCGACGCCGAAGGCCGTATTCTGACCCCCGGCTACGTGGACATCCACGCGCACGGCGCATGGGAGAAGAGCTTCGATGACGGGCCGGACGGCATCGACGTGGCGCGGGCCGGCCACGCCGTGCATGGCACCACGCGCCAGGTGCTCTCGCTGATCACCAACCCCGTGGACGTGATCTGCCGCAACATCCGCACCGTCCGCGCCACAATGGAGTCCGGCCGCCCCGACATCCTAGGCTGCCATCTGGAAGGCCCGTTCCTGGCCCTGGCCCGCAAGGGCGCACATGACCCGGAATGTCTCAAGGATCCGGTGCCTGACATCGTCGATAAGATGCTTGAGGCCTCCGGTGCCGACCCCGCCTCCGGCAAGCTTGGCTGCATCCGCCAGATCACCATCGCCCCCGAACTGCCCCACGCATCTCCGCCATCCGCCAGTTCGCCGCTGCCGGCGTGGTGCCGGCCGTGGGCCACTGCGACGCCGACTACGAGACCGCCAAAGCCGGCTTCGACGCGGGCGCGGGCATCATGACCCACATGTTCAACGCGATGAACGGCCTGCATCACCGCGAACCCGGTCCGATTCCGGCCGCGGTGGAGGACCCGCGCGTCACCATCGAGCTCATCAACGACGGATTCCACGTGCAGGATCCGATGGTGAGCCTCTCCTTCCGGTTCGCGCCTCACCGCACGGCCTTCGTGACCGACGCGATGGCCGCCACCGACTGCCCGGACGGCGCCTACAAGTTGGGCGCGCTGGACGTGAACGTGGTCGGCGGGCATGCGCGCCTGGTCTCCAACGGCGCCATCGCCGGCTCCACTCTGCTGCTGGAGGTCGCCGTGCGCCGTGCGGTGTGCGAACTGGGCTTCAGCCCGGTGGACGCGGTCGAGGCGGCAACTCTGACGCCGGCCAAGGCGTTCGGCTTCGACCGGCCGAACCGGTCACCGGGGCGCGATCGGCCTCATCGCCCCCGCTTCGCCGCCGATTTCAACCTTGCGGACCCGGCCGACTGGACGGTCGAACAGGTGTGGTGCGCGGGCCGCAAGCTCAAGTAGCAGTAGGCCGACCGGTTGACGAATGGAAGGCATTCGTCTACGAACATGGTCACATGGTGAGATGATAGTATATTTGTCTCACCATGTGACCGTTATTCACGTCGTAATACAAGAATCCGTAATACTGCTCGATACCGCATAAAACCGGCCTTGGTCGCCACAAGCGAAACATAAGTCGATGACTATGGAAACGCAGAGGTAACACATCCGCACCATAGTCAGGCGGTAATCCACGCCCGCAGTGATGACGTGGAAACAAGTTATGAGAGAGGATTCCTGTTGAATTCCAAGAAGATTCTGGCCGCCGCCGTCTCCGTGGCCGCCATCGCATCCCTGACCGCCTGCGGCGGTGTGAAGGATGACACCACCGCAGGTGCCGATTCCGGCAACGCCATCACCATCGGCACCACCGATAAGATCACCAGCCTGGACCCCGCCGGCTCCTACGACAACGGTTCATACGCCGTGCAGATCCAGGTGTTCCCGTTCCTGTACGCCCAGGACTACAACACCTCCGAACTGAGCCCGGACATCGCCGCCGATGACGGTACCTGGAACGATGACGGCACCGAATTCACCGTCAAGCTCAAGGACGGCCTGAAGTTTGCCAACGGCAACGACCTGACCGCTTCCGACGTCAAGTTCTCCTACGATCGCATCAAGAAGATCAACGACCCGAACGGCCCGAGCTCCCTGCTCGCCAACGTCGAATCCGTGACCGCCAAGGACGACACCACCGTGGTGTTCAAGGATTCCGTGCCTTTTGACGTGACTCTGAAGCAGGTCATGTCCAGCCCCGCCGGCCCGATCGTCGATGAGGATACCTTCGACGCCGACAAGCTCACCGACGCCGACACCATCGTCTCCAAGAAGGCCTTTGCCGGCCCGTACACGCTGACCGCCTTCAAGATCAACGAGTCCGCCGCCTACGCCAAGAACGACTCCTACAAGGGCCTGACCCCGGCCAAGAACTCCGCCGTGCAGGTCAAATACTTCGCCGACGCCTCCAACCTGAAGATGGCCGTCCAGCAGGGCCAGATCGACGTGGCCAACCGCTCCCTGAGCCCGACCGACATCGAGGACCTCTCCAAGGACTCCAAGGTCAAGGTCGTCAAGGGCCCGGGCGGTGAGGAGCGCTTCATCGCCTTCAACTTCAAGATTCAGCCTACGGCGAATCCCAGCCCGACGCCGACGCCAACAAGGCCAAGGCCGTGCGCCAGGCCGTCGCCAACCTCATCGACCGCGAAGAGCTCTCCACCAAGGTCTACAAGGCACCTACACCCCGATGTACTCCTTCATCCCGGACGGCCTGGCCGGTCACGATGACACGCTGAAGTCCGCCTACGGCGACGGCAACGGCAAGCCAAGCACCGAGAAGGCCAAGAAGGTCCTCGCCGACGCCGGCGTCACCACCCCGGTCGACCTCAAGCTCCAGTACAACAGCGACCACTACGGCTCCGTCTCCGCCGACGAATACGCTGCCCTGAAGTCCCAGCTTGAGGCAGGCGGCCTGTTCAAGGTCGACATGCAGTCCACCGAATGGACCCAGTACAACAAGGATCGTGTGGTTACCGACGATTCCGACGGTGTGTACCCGGTCTACCAGCTTGGATGGTTCCCGGACTACTCCGACCCGGACAACTACCTGTCCCCGTTCTTCCGCGATGGCAACTTCGTGAACAACGGCTACTCCAACAAGGAAGTCAACGACCTGATCGTCAAGCAGGCCGGCGAGAAGGACGAGTCCGCTCGTGGAGACATCCTCAAGCAGATTCAGAAGCTCGAGACCGAAGACCTCTCCACCATCCCGCTGCTGCAGTGCCCAGGTCGCCGTCACCGGCACCTCCGTGAAGGGTGTCACCCTCGACGCTTCCTTCCGCTTCCGCTATGCCTCCGTCACCAAGCTGATCCAGCATGAGCTCCCCTCTTTGAGGGGGAGCTGTCTGCCGACGGCAGACTGAGGGAGCCCAACTCGTATGACTCCCCTCAGTCGGCTTCGCCGCCAGCTCCCCTCGGAGAGGGGAGCCTTTATTGCTTTATATACCGATTACCAACACCAAGGAGCATCGCGTGTCAGACAGCGCCATAGCGACCTCCAGCACCACTCCGGCGAAAGCAAGACGAAGAAGAACCGACTGTCAGGTGGTTTCTTCCGCTTCGTGCTGACGAGGTTCCTTCTCATTATTCCCACCGTTTTCATTCTGGTCACCATCGTGTTCTTCGTGATGCGCGCCACCGGCGACCCGATTTCCGCCGCCCTGGGCGGCCGCCTGACACCCGCCGAACTTCAGCAGCGCATCCACGCGGCCGGCTATGACCGCCCGCTGATCGTGCAATACGTCGACTATCTTGGCGGCCTGCTGCACGGCGACCTCGGCACGACGCTGACCGATAACCAGCCGGTGATCAGCATCCTTACGCACTACGGCGCCGCCACATTCGAACTGGCCTTCCTCGCCTGATCGTGGCGCTGATCGTCGGCATCGGCCTGGGCCGACTCGCCGCCCGCAAGCGCGACCGTGCCGCCGATGCCGGCATCCGCACCTTCGCCATCCTGTGCTACGCCACCCCGGTGTTCTTCCTCGGCCTGGTCCTGAAGCTCATCTTCGCCGTCTGGCTCAACATCCTGCCCGCCTCCGGCCGCTCCGACCTGAACTCCGAAATGCAGTTCACCCGTCTGGTCTCGCCGACCGGCTTCTACATCATCGACGCATCCAGCTCGGCGACATGAACGTGCTCGTCGACGTGCTGCGCCACGCCGTGCTGCCGGCCGTCGCCCTAGGCCTCCTGACCGCCGGCGTGTTCATCCGTCTGGTACGCACCAACGTCATCTCCACCTACAATTCCGGCTACGTCGAGGCTGCCCGCTCGCGCGGCGTCTCCGAAAAGCGCCTGCTCAACAAGCACGCCTGGCGGCCGGCCCTGATCCCGATCATCACCGTCATGGGCATGCAGATCGCCCTGATGCTCGCCGGTGCGGTCCTGACCGAAACCACCTTCGAATGGAAGGGCCTGGGCTTCATGCTGTCCCAGTACCTGAAGGCCCGTGACTTCGTGGCCGTGCAGGGCATCGTGATCCTTATCGCCATCATCGTGGCCGTCGTCAACTTCCTCGTCGACGTCATCGCCGCGCTTATCGACCCGAGAGTGAGGTACTGAGATGACCACCGCATCCCAAGACAAGATCACCGTCCCCGGTGACGACCGCCTTACCAAGCTCAACGTCAGCACCAAGACGCCGTTCTGGACCAAGATCCCGATCATCAAGGAACTGCGCGTGGCGGTCGGCTGGCAGAAGGGCATGCTGATCACCGGTCTCGCGATCACCGCGTTCTTCCTGCTCGTGGCCCTCTTCGCCCCGCTGATCGCCCCCTACGGCCACGCCCAGATCAAGGCCGCCGACGGCACGTCCTTCCCGGCGCAGGCCGCACCCTCCGCCGAACACATCTGGGGCACCACCGCCGCCGGATTCGACGTGTTCTCCCGTGTGGTGTGGGGCGCACGCACCGCCGTCATCGCCATCGTCGTGGCCGTGCTGCTCTCCATCTTCGCCGGCGTGCTGCTCGGCCTGGTCTCCGGCTACTACGGTGGCTGGGTGGACCGCATTCTGGTGATGATCGCCGACGCCGTCTACTCCTTCCCCTCGCTGCTGCTCGCCATTCTGATGGCCATCATGATCTCCCACGGCCAGTCCGGCCTGTGGAGCGGCATTCTGGCTTCCGGCATCTCCATCACCGTGGTGTACATCCCGCAGTATTTCCGCACAATTCGCGCCGAAGTGATCCGCATCAAGGAATCCGCGTATGTCGAGTCCGCGCGCGTGGTCGGCGCCTCCACCTGGCGCATCATGACCAAGCACCTGTTCAAGAACTCCACCCGCACGTTGCCGGTGATCCTGACGCTGAACTCGTCCGAAGCCATCCTGACCCTCGCCGGCCTGGGCTTCCTCGCTTCGGCATAGAGCCGACCGCCGCCGCCGAATGGGGCTACGACCTGAACCGCTCGGTTTCCGACGTGACCGCCGGCATCTGGTGGACTGCCGTGTTCCCGGGCATCGCATCGTGCTCATCGTGCTCGGCATCACGCTCGTGGGCGAATCGCTCAACGATCTGGCCGACCCGCGTCTGCGCGCCCGCAAGTCCGCCGGCGAAGTGGTCGGATCGATCGAAGACACGTCCGTCGACCCAAACGAGAAGCCGACCGCACGCAACGAGGTGATTGCCGAACTCGACGCGAACGTCGACCCGCCGGCCACCGTCACCGACCATGACCCGACCATCGTCGCCTCCGAATGGACCGGCGAGGGCAAGCCGGAAGGCAAGGAGTGAGAGATGAGCGAAAACAACAAGAATCTCGCCGATATCAAGGACCTGTCCGTCTCCTTCATGACCGACGCGGCTCCATCAAGGCCGTTGAGGACGTGAACTTCACCATTCCGCGCAAGACCGTGGTCGGCGTGGTCGGCGAATCCGGTTCCGGCAAGTCCGTGACCGCGCGCTCCATCATCAAGCTGCTGCCGGAGACGGCCACCACCTCCGGTGCCGTCTACCTGTCCAAGCGCGATGGCTCCGATTCGCTGGACGTGCTCTCCCTGAGCGGCGAACAGCTGCGCGAAGTGCGTGGTTCCGAGGCCGCGATGGTGTTCCAGGAGCCCAATTCGGTGCTGAACCCGGTGTACACCATCGGCTGGCAGATTGAAGAGGGCCTGCGCGCCCACGGCATGAAGGACAAGAAGGAACTGCGCGCCAAGGCCATCAACATCCTGAAGAAGGTCGCATCCCGGATGCCGAAACCCGCGTGGACTACTACCCGCACCAGTTCTCCGGCGGCCAGAAGCAGCGCATCGTCATCGCCATGGCGTTGGTGCTGAACCCCGGCCTGATTCTGGCCGACGAGCCCACCACTGCCCTCGACGTGACCGTGCAGGCCGAAATTCTCGACCTGCTGCGCCTCGCCCGTGACGAGTTCGACGCCTCCGTGCTCATCATCACCCACAACATGGGCGTGATCGCGGACATCGCCGACCAGGTGGTCGTCATGTACCGCGGCCACGTGGTCGAGCAGGGCGACGTGGAGCAGATCTTCTACCATCGAAGGACGACTACACCAAGCGACTGCTGGGTGCCGTGCCGCGCATCGGTCAGAAGCTGGTCGTGCGCGACCGCGAGGGCAAACCGATCGAGCGCAAGGCCGATTGGCGCGAACAGCCGATCGCCGTCGAGGCCAAGAACCTGACCATCACGTACCCGGGCCATCTCATGCAGCCCGACTTCAAGGCCGTGGACGGCGCGAACTTCACCATCCACCGCTCCGAAGTGCTGGGCCTGGTGGGCGAGTCCGGTTCCGGCAAGTCCACCACCGGCCGTGCCATCGCCGGCCTGCAGAAGGTGTCCGGCGGCTCCCTGAACGTGCTCGGCATCGAGATGAACGGCGTCAAGGAGCGTGACTTCAAGCCCAAGCGCGCGGACATTGGTTTCGTGTTCCAGGATCCGGGCTCCTCGTTCAACCCGCTGATGACCATCGCGGAGAATGTGGCCGAGCCGCTGCTCGTGCACCACAAGTACGGTTCCGTGGCCGATGCCAAGAACTATGTGGGCGATCTGCTGGAGATGGTCCAGCTGCCGCGCGCCTACATGAACCGTTTCCCGCATGAGCTGTCCGGCGGCCAGCGCCAGAGGGCGTCTTTGGCGCGTGGTTTGGCGTTGAAGCCGTCGCTGCTGATCGCCGATGAGCCGACTTCTGCATTGGACGTGTCGGTGCAGGCCAAGGTGTTGGAGCTGTTCAAGCGACTGCAGGCGGAAATCGGCTTCGCGTGCCTGTTCATCACCCATGATTTGGCGGTGGTCGATATGCTTGCCGACCGCATCATGGTGATGCATAAGGGCCAGATCGTGGAGCATGGCGATGCCGACCAGATTATGCAGCACCCGGAGAACCCGTACACCAAGAAGCTGCTGGCCTCCCTGCCCGTGCCCGACCCGCGCGAACAGCAGCAACACCGCGCCCACCTCCACGAGCTCCTAGCCCAAGAGGCGTAATCGCATAGCATTGGAGCTCCCTCGTCAGAGGGAGCTAACTTTATATCCGCTAGTACTGCTGCCCATCGAACTGGAACAGGGCGTGGGCGTCGCCGTGTTTTTTGTTCTCGATGTAAGTATGGAACAGCTCCAGCCGCTCGCTCGTGCTGGCCGCCAGGGGAGTGGGCAGGTCATCCAGATCGAACCAGCCGACGCTCAGGCTTTCCTCGTCGCCTACGAACGGCTCGGCATTGCCGCCGGGCTTCAGGGCGCACAGGAACGAATGATCCATGTACATGGTGTTGTCGCCATTGGCGTAGGTCAGTACCTTGTTTGACGAGGTGACGGCCACCAAATCGGTGACGATGGCATCGATGCCCGTCTCCTCCTTGATTTCGCGCACCACCGTGTCCGCCGGCTGTTCGCCCGGCTCGTTGATGCCGTAGACCATCGCCCATTCGCCCGTGTCCGAACGACGGCCCAACAGCAGTTGACCATGTTCGTTCAGTACACAACCGGTCACGCCATTGAGCCACAACAGATCATGGCCGATCTTCTTACGCAATTCCAACACAAATTCCGGAGTGGACACATTGCCTCCTTAGTAGAAAAGAAGCTCCCTCATCAGAGGAGCTTAGGTTACTTCGCTTGGGCAGCCTGCTCGGCCATCCAGGCTTCGACGTCGTCGATCTGCTTCGGGATGCCGGCGGAAATCCATTCGGGGCCGTTCTCGGTCATGAGCACGTCGTCCTCGATGCGGATGCCGATGCCGCGGTATTCCGGCGGAATCAGCAGATCATCCTCGCGGAAGTACAGGCCGGGCTCGATCGTGAAGATCATGCCCGGGCGAATCGGCGCGCTCTGATAGGACTCGAAACGGGCCTGCGCGCAATCATGCACATCAAGACCCAGGTGGTGGGCCACGCCGCAGGCGAGCCAACGGCGGTGCTGCTGGCCTTGCGGGGACAGCGACTCCTCGACGCTCACCGGCAGCAGACCCCAATCGTGCAGACGCTCGGCGATCACACGCATGCAGGCGTGGTGGATGTCGGAGTAGGTGGCACCCGGCTTGGCGGCTTCGAAACCGGCCTGCTGCGAGTCGAGCACGGCCTGGTACAGACGCTTCTGGAAGTCGGTGAACTTGCCGTTGGTCGGGAAGGTGCGGGTGATGTCGGCCGTGTACAGGGAATCGACCTCAACGCCGGCATCCACCAGCAGCATGTCGCCGGTCTTCACCACACCGGTGTTGCGCATCCAGTGCAGAATCGGGGCGTGGGGGCCGGAAGCCACGATGGAGTCGTAACCGACGGCGTTGCCCAGTTCACGGGACACGGCGTTGAACGCGCCTTCGAGGATACGCTCGGAGCGCGGCTTGTCGAGCGCGGCCGGCAGTGCGGAGAGCAGACGGTCGAAGCCATGCTTGGTGGCGTCCACGGCCTTGCGCATTTCGTTGATTTCGTAGCCGTCCTTGACCATGCGTGCCTCGGCGGCGAACTCGTGCAGCTTGTCGTCGGATGCGGAGTTCTTGTCCGGATCGGCGAAACCGTTGGCCTCGCGGATGGATTCAACCATCGAAGTGATTTGCGGGTCGGTTTCGCTGACCACGCGCACGCGTACGGCGCCGGCTTCGGCACCCACGTCCTTGGACAGGGCGTCGGCCAGCTGGGCGATGTCGTGGGTTTCGATGCCGGTCATCGCCTGCATCTCCTTGAGACCGGCACGCGGGCCAACCCAGTATTCGCCGTAGTGGGCGGACATGAAGAAGTCCTCGGTGGAGTTGTCGGCGCGCGGCGCCACGAACAGTTCCGGAGTGTGCGTCTTGCCGGCGGCGGCTTCGGGGGAGTCGGGGTCGACCGGGTTCAGGACCAGCACGGCGCCGGCCTCGTAATCGGAACCCAGACCGGTGTAGTAGCGAACGTGGTGTCCGGGCGGAACATGTAATCGCAATCATTGTTGCGCACCTTCGGCTGGCCGGCCGGAATGACCAGACGTTCGCCCGGGAAGGCCTTGCCCAGCGCCTCAAGGCGGGCTGGCGTGAACTTGGAGGATTCGAGAGGATTGATCTCCGGATCATCGTCGGCCCAGCCGGACTTCATGAACTCCTTGAATGCGGCCGACTGCGGGCGCAGCGAGCGGTTGTTCACGCGGTCGCTCATCGACTGGTTCGCGCCCGGTGCCGTAGCGCGCTCTTCGGCCTCGTATTCCTTGTCCTTGGCGGTGATCACTTCACCCATTGCCACTCTCCTGTATGTAGTTGTTGTCGAATCATCGATTCCCACCTCATATTAGTCGGCTTTATGCGATGTGCCACGATTGACGGCTGACGGTAAAACCAAGTACGGAATTTGGACGGTCTTCCGGACATGCCCATATGGCGAGTGCGGCGGGCTGGAATGCGGGCCCGTTTATTGTTCTCGGTAGGGAAGGAGAGGGGCATGGGCTTGGGCTGGAGCTTGCCGATTGATATTGACATATTCTGTGGGCTGAATCCATGTGAACCCATGCGATGAAGGTTTATCGCGTCGCGGGACTCACTGCTATGCGGAGGTCTCCACCTGAGGCACCCCGGCTTTGATCAGTTTTACCCGCAGCGGAGTGCGTTCGATGACGTCGGCGTATGTGAAATGGACGATTTCGGTGGCACCGGCTCGTTTCAGTCCCTCGTCGCGTGCGCGTTCCTTGGCCACCACCTCCTGAATGCTGCGGTTATCGGTCATGGCTGGGTCCACGTATTTTTGTGTGCCGTCGTATTCGGCCACTATCACGCGCCCGTCATCGAGCTTCCATACGAAATCAACGCGGTACTCGGTATTCGTCTGTGGGTCGGTCACCGTTACCTGAATACGCGGCGTGAGGAAGCGATCTTCGATGATGGTGCCTCGCGCGAGGGATTCTCCACCATTCTCGCTCCTTTCGTTTGCATAGCGCAGCAGGCGGAATACTCGGGCATAATCGATTCTCCATTGAACGCAGTCGGCGGCTATCTCTTCCTTGATTATTCCCTTGGCAAGGGCCGAGTCAAAGATCGGCAACGCAAACCGAAAATCAAGGTCTATAGCGGCCTCGACCAAGGTTCTAGCCGGTGATATCAGGGATAGGCCGGAGGCCTCGTAATGCGTCTTCGGATTGTTCATATCGGGCATATAGACATGTCGTAAGCGCTGATGGCATTGACGAGATCCATGATCGGAAGTCACGATGGTTATGCAGCCATCATACAAATGCCATTGATGTTCGAATCCATAGGCACTTACTGCCACCAAGCCGCCAAAAACCCACTGAGGATGCTCTTGCGCAAGAGCGCGGGCCATATGCAACGTTCGCTCCGGCGGCGTCAAACCATCCAGTATGCGGTATTTGCATAAAGACTGGGAATGCCGTCATACACTTTCAACAACTCACCACTCTGGGCACGGCGGCGTAGAGCGGTCTGTTCCGCTTCATTTCTTGAATAGACGCATCTCAGCTCATTCTGCGCGGCTGATATGAGCGAGGTCACTGCTTTGTGTGTCTTCATGACGTCGAGCGTAGCCGGAACGAAGCAGCGTAAGTATGAATTTCAGCCATTGTGGTTCTAGCCTCGGAGCTTGGCTGTCTTGGAGTGAGATATTCCCGATAATTTCAAGGTATTAGGCCGCTAATTCGGAATAGTGGATAACATACAAAACTTATCCACCATCAGTAATGTCATTCGAACAACGTGCTTTGGGGATTCGAACAAGATATCATCGGCGAAGGCGGATGTAGCTGGTAGAGGGCGGCGAATTGACGGTTAACGGTGCTTATGCTTTGTACGCCGTCGGTGCTGGTTCAGATATTGGCTGGCTTCTGTCTGAGTGCGGAATCTAGCGTCGGCGTGAGTCCAATGGTTGTATCGGGGCCGACGATTTGCTGCAATTTATTGGCGGCATAGATCCAGGGCTTGGACGGCTGCCGACGGTGAGAGCAGTCATAACAGTGAATGAGCCTCTGCGAGTTCAAAAGATGATGTAGAGGACGTTTGTGAGAGTCGTTTCCGGGGCAAGACATGGTCGATTGACGACGTTGAAATTTCTCAACGACGGCAGAATGGCATGCCTTGGCGAGGAGACGACACTGAGAGGCGATGGAGTCGGGATTAATCCAGGTTTTGGCCAGCCACCGACTCGCAAGAGCATCATAGCGTCGGTGTACCGCCAGAAGCTGGCACTGTACCGACGCTGAATAGCATCAGCGTCGCCGGACATACAAGTTTTGGATTGCAGCCGACTAAGAATGAGATGCCGACGGCAAGAGCCGCATTGCAACTATATGAGATGGCTTCACTGTGCGTGGCTGCAGGTAGAGACTGCCCGCGCGGCGGCGACATATGAGACGGTTTCACTGTGCGCGCACGATAAACCACCCCGGCGGCTAGGATAGAGGGAATTGAGGGAGTGCGGCTCCACGCGTGAAGGCAAGAATCCCGAATCATGCGGGGCAAACCTGTGCAAGGGGAGCTTCCTGCGCATGCGGAAGCGGAATATACGCGGGCATACGTAGACATGACGAGAATGGCACGAACACGTAAGTGGCATACGCACTCCGAACGGCGCAACAGCAACACGAGCAGAGGTTAGAAGAGGATATGTCATTCGAGCATCCGAATCGGAACAATGAGAGCATGCGGGACGTCGAACTGGACATCATGAGCCGCCCGCCGGAGCATAACACCACCAATCTGGATCTCGACCGGATGAACCTGATGCTCGACATCCTGGGCCACCCGGAGCAGTCGTTCCGCGTGATTCATATCACCGGCACCAACGGCAAAGGCTCCACCGCACGCATGGCCGAGGCCATCTGCCGCGCCTACGGTATGCGCACCGGCCTGTACACGTCGCCGCATCTGGAGAAGATCAACGAGCGTATCGCCATCGACGGCCAGCAGCTGTCCGATGACGATTTCATCGACATCTGGGACCAGACCAAGGATCTCGTGGCCCTGGTGGACGCCAAGATGGAGGAGCAAGGCAAGCCGAAGATGAGCTTCTTCGAGGTGCTCACCGCCATGGCCATCTGGAAGTTCGCCGACACGCCCGTGGACGTGGCCATCGTCGAGGTCGGCATGGGAGGCCTGTGGGACGCCACCAACGTGCTCAACGCGGATGCGGCCATCATCGGCCCGGTGGACATGGACCACATGCAGTGGCTGGGCGACACCGTCGAACAGATCGCCACCGAGAAGGCCGGCATCATCAAGCCGAACTGCACCGCCATCATCGGCCCGCAGCCGCATGAGGAAGCCGTCATGCCGATTCTCGCCGAAGCCGCCGAACGCAACCACGCCATGCTCGTGCGCGACGGCTACGAAATGACCGCGTCCGACCGTATGGCCGCAGTCGGCGGCCAAGTCGCCACCCTGACCACGCCCAACGGCACTTACGAGGGCGTGCCGATCGCCAAGTTCGGCGAGCATCAGGCCCACAACGCGCTTGCCGCGCTCGCCGCCTCCGAAGTGGTGATTCCGGTCAACGGTCCGCTGGACGGCGACTTGGTGGCCGAGGCGTTGAGCTCGGTCAAGATTCCCGGACGCATCGAACAGATCCGCACCTCACCGACCATCATTCTGGATGGCGGACACAACGTGAATGCCGCCGAAGCCCTGCGCAAGGCCATCGAGGAAAGCTACGACTTCAAGCAGCTGGTCGGTGTGGTCGCCATGATGCGCGACAAGCAGGTCGAGGAATATCTGGGTGTTCTGGAGCCGATCCTGAGCTCCGTGGTGGTCACCGAGAACTCGTGGCGCGAGCGCGTGATGCCGGCCGACGAGCTTGAGAAGATTGCCGTGGACGTGTTCGGCCGTGACCGTGTGATCAAGGAAGCGAACCTGCCTGACGCGATTCAGACCGCCGTCAATATGGTCGATGCCGAGGACGAGCTGGGCGTGGGCTACGGCCACGGCGTGCTTATCTGCGGCAGCTTCGTCACCGCCGGCGACGCACGCCTGATGCTTGAGGAACACGCCAGCCCCACGATGAGGCAGGCTATGGCCGTTCATCAGCCGGCGGTTGACCCGGACGATTCGGATCAGCCGGCAGACAAGGCCGAGGATGAGCCGCCGACAACCTCGAGGATTCGGTAAGCCCGGACGACTTCGACGTGTTCGACGTCCTCGGCCTCGGTAAGGAACAGGCCGGTGACGCCGGCACCGGCACGGCCAGTGCCGACACCGACAGCACTGACACAGCCAGCGCCGACACCGACGATTCCGCCGACGTCCGGTAACCCGCATCCAAGGCACATCGGATACCCGGACGCCCGACATACGGAAAACAGTCTCACGCCATGTATCTCAAGGAACTCACCCTCCGCGGATTCAAATCCTTCGCCTCCGCCACCACGCTGCGCTTCGAGCCCGGCATCACGGCGGTCGTCGGCCCCAACGGTTCGGGCAAGTCGAACATCGTCGACGCCCTGACCTGGGTGATGGGTGAGCAAGGTGCCAAAAACCTTCGCGGCACTTCGATGGAGGACGTGATTTTCGCGGGCACGTCCTCCCGCCCGCCATTGGGCCGTGCACAGGTGAGCCTGACCATCGATAATTCCGATCACACGCTCGATATCGATTACACGGAAGTCACCATATCCCGCACCATCTTCCGCAACGGCGGCTCCGAATACGCGATCAACGGCTCGCAATGCCGTCTGCTCGACATTCAGGAACTCCTCTCCGATACCGGTCTTGGCCAGCAGATGCACGTGATTGTGGGTCAGGGACGATTGGATGCGATTCTGAAGGCCGACCCGTCCGGTCACCGTGCGTTCATCGAAGAGGCCGCCGGCATCCTGAAACACCGCAAGCGCAAGGAACGCGCGTTGCGCAAGTTGGCCAATACCGAAACGAACCTGAGCCGACTTGACGATTTGCTGGGGGAGATTCACCGCCAGCTTGGCCCCCTCGGACGCCAGGCACGTATCTCCCGGCGCGCCGACGCGATTCAGATATCCGTACGCGACGCCCAAGCTCGTCTGTATGCCGAAGACGCCCAACGTTCGATGAGCCGCCGCGACACGGTACGTCAAGAGCTTGGCGATGTGCGCAACCAGCTGGCCGTCGCCCAGCGTGAACTCGCCCAAGTCAAAGTACGCATCGAACAGGCCGAGGCGTTGAGCTCTGAATCCAGTCCGGCCATCGCCAAGGCCAACCAATACTGGCATGAATTCTCGCAGACCCGTGAACGACTGAACGCTCTCGCCCAGTTGGCCGAAGAGCGTAGCCGGTCACTCACCGGCCAGATCGTCACCAACTTCGGTGAGGATCCCGGCATACTCGTCAAACGAGCCGAGGAACTGGAGTCTCAGCCGCGGCACAAACCAAGGCCGTGGCCGATGCGCGCATCGCACTTGACAAGGCCACCGAGGAACGCGCCGACGACGAGAAGAAGCTTGCCTCAGTCCGTCAGACCTTGACGGAACTGCGCAAAACCGCACAGGAACGCGATGCGCAAATCGCCCGACTGCGCGAACTCATCGCCCGCGAGGAATCCGCCGTACAACTGGCGACCAGCCGCGCCAAGGATTACGCCTCCCAACGCGACTCGCTGACTTCCCAGCGCGACGATGCCCAGCAACAGCTGGACGCATTGCGCAGCGAAGCGGACTCCATTGCCGACGATGACGGTGCCGCATTGGACGCCGCACGTGCAACGCTCGCCGAATGCCGCGAACGACTGAATGAACGCGCCGATAAGCAGCGCGAGATACAGTCCAAGATCATCTCGCTCAAATCCAAGGCCGATGCGCTTGCCGACACGCTAGACAGCCGCAATGCCTCCGGATCGTTGGAGCGCGATACGGACGTGGCCTCGCTTGGCCGACTCACCGACTTCATCCATGTGGCCGAAGGCTGGGAAGAAGCCGTGGCCCACGCGCTCGACCAGTATGCCAGCGCCATCGTGGTACCCGCGGCAGGCAACATGTTGCACGCCCTCGAACGCGCTCGGGAAGATAAGCTCGGCAAAGCCGTGGTGCTGACCGCGAGCATTGCCGGCGATCCCGCCACAGAGCCGGGCACGGAGTCGGAGGAGAGTAGCGCCGAGAACGCGGGGGCCGCCCCGCAATCGGGCAACGCGCTGGCAGCACTCGTCACCGCGAACCCGGATGCCGAGAACCCGGCACAGGCCGAAGCGGTCGTGCGCACCGTGCGTCTCCTGCTGGCTGATGTAGCCGCGGCCGGCACCGCCGACGAAGCCCAACAGATTGTGGCATTCGGCGAAGCCATGCGGGCCGTCACCAAGAACGGCGAGACCTTCACACACGGCGTGGCGGCGGTCGGCGGCTCTTCAATCTCTCAATCGGACCTGTCTCTGGCCGCCCGCCGAGACAAAGCATTGGCACAGGTCAAACAGTTGACCGCCCAAGACGGCGGAATGGCTGAGCAAGTGGCCGAGGCCAAAACCAAGCGCGATGAAGCGGCTCGACTCGTCGACCAGGAATCCGCCAAACGCACCGAAGCCCGGCTCAAAGCCCAGCAGGCGGAGAAATCTCTGAAATCCGCCACAGATCGCGTCGCATCGTTCACCCGTCAGCTCGAGCAGCTGGATAGGAAAATCACCGAGACCCAAGAGAATTGCAACGAGCATCAGCTCAAGCTTGACGACCTCAATCGCGCTTTGGCATCGGCCCAGCAATCCACAGCGGAACATGCCGATTTCGACGAACTCGATGAACGCGAACGCACGCTGGAGCGCGAACTGAACCTGACTCGCGAGCATGAGTCGCCGCAAAAATCGCGTGGACCGAAGCAAGCCGCAAAGGGGAGTCACTGAGCCGACAGGCCGGGCTGCTGCGGGACAACGCCAAAGAAACCGCCGAACGCCGCGCCCGCATCGAGGCGTTGAACGATCGCAGACGCGAGCAGGCCGCACACCTGCAAGGCGTGGCCGATGACGCGCGAGCAGTGGCCGCATGGTAGAGCATACGCTGCATGACGTGGCCGCCAAACGAGACGAGCTGCAGGCCGCCGCCTCCAGCCATGACGAGGAACTCAAGGCCCTGCGCGCGCAGCGCAACCAGATCGAGCCCAAGGTCACCGATCTGACCGGGCGCGAACATGCCTTGGATGTAAACCGCGAACGGTTGGCCGCCGAATCCGGGCAGCTCATGCAAAAAGTGTCCGACGAACTCGGTCTCACTTTGGAGGAATTGGTTAGTGATTACGGCCCCGAACAGCCGGTGCCCGTGCTGGATGATGAGGGCAACCCTGTGCCGTTGGATGAGACGGAAGCTGAGGCTGAGACCGAAGAGGGAGAAACCGGGGGAGAGACCGGCACCAACGGCGATTCCGACCGCTTTAAGACCGTGCCGTATAACCGTCAGGAGCAGAAGAAGCGTCTCGATAAGGCTCGCCGCGATCTGGCCGCACTCGGCAAGATCAACCCTTTGGCCACCGAGGAATTCGAAGCGCTTGAGGAGCGGAACAAGTATCTCAATGATCAGCGCAACGATGTGGTCAAATCACGTGACGATTTGATGCAGCTCATCAAGGATCTCGATTCCACGATGGTCCAGGTATTCAAATCCGCGTTCGACGATACCGCCGAGGCATTCGAGCAGATGTTCGCCACGCTGTTCCCAGGCGGCACCGGGCGACTGCGCCTGGAAAACCCGGAAGACATGCTCACCACCGGCGTACTGGTCGAGGCCAGCCCGGCCGGCAAGCGTGTCAAACAGCTGAGCCTCCTGTCCGGCGGCGAACGTTCACTGACCGCGCTGGCGTTGCTGTTCGCGATTTTCACCGCCCGCCCCAGCCCGTTCTATGTGATGGACGAGGTCGAGGCCGCGTTGGACGACGTGAACCTGACCCGTTTGATTAATGCGTTCAATGAGCTACGCGCCCATGCGCAGCTCATCATTATTACTCACCAGCAACGCACCATGTCGATTGCCGACGCGCTCTACGGCGTAACCATGCGAGCCGACGGCGTAACAGCCGTGGTGAGCCAAAAACTCGAACGATAAATGAATGGTTCCTGCTGGTAGGAACTGGCGCCACAGGTGACAGAGGGTGGTCCATCTCGAAAGACCACCCTCAGTTTCGCTTCGCTCGACAGCTCCCACCAGCGGGAGCGGGGTGGTATTAGCGTAATGCCTTGCGCACGCCCTGCACAGTCTGCAGCGTCTTGTAGAAGACCTTCTTGATGGGTACGTCGCGGGCGGGGGCCACCGGGGTGATTTCCTCGGTGAACTTGCACTTGAACTCGTTAAGCCCCTTGAGCGACGGCGCGAAATCGGAGCCGATGCCCATCAGATCGTATTCCGTAATACCCTGCGAGCCCAGGATGCAGCATTCGGAATACAGCAGCTTGTCGGTCACATGCAGACGCATAACCTCGTTGCGCATGCCGGCATAGTAGCGCACCGCATGCGTGCCGTTCACGGTGACAATCGACCATGCCACCACACGGTCTTCAATACGTGCGGCGAACACACGGCAATGATCGGCACCCAACGCGCCGATCATATCGGAGTAGTCGCTCATCGGAGCAGGCGTGAATCCATCGCGCTGTCCGGTTTCGACCATCACATCGTAATATTCGGAGAAATCGGTCAGGGCCTTATCCGTCTCATCGGCAACCTCGGCCGGGCATTCACGTAGAGACTTGCGCACGTCACGGCGTCCACGACGCTTCATCCGAGCCAGAATCTCATCATCGCCACCGGTGATGTCGATGACCACGGTCTGGTCGTACGGCACTGTGGACAGCACCTTCTCCGTACCATCGGCGAACCAGGTGTCGATACGCAGGAACGCGATGCTCTTGTCGGCCTTCTTGACGGTGTCCACGATGGCGTCGACGACCTCGCGCTCCTCAGCCTCGGTGGGCTTGGCGACCCACGCCGGCCCATGCATCGAGCGCAGATAATGATAACCGTGCGTCTCAAAATCGATAAAGGAGATCACGGCGACCAATTCACCATCACGCTTGATCAGATAATTGCCCCATGGTGTGCGTCCGTCGATATCCGCCTGAAAACCAGACCAAACCTTGGTCTGTTCGATAGGCAACGTGATGCCGGCCTTCTCGGCTTCGGCTTCCAGTGTGGCTCCGTCAACTTTCTCCAACGTGATCATTACGATTCAGCTATCCTTTTTCGTTTGTATCCGTATGTCGTGTTTCTGGTTTGGTCGTATTGCGCGTGATCTGATGTGGGCTAATCGGGATCCGATCAGGATTTGATTGGCCGGAATCCCGTCACAAGCCAAACATGCGTTCGACGACGTGATCGTCGCCGTCGAACGGCACATGCTTGCGATGGTCCTTGATCCAACGCTCGTTGCCCTTGCCGATGATCAGCAGGATGTTGAATCGGTCGGCGTGCGCACGGGCATCGTAAATGGCGTTGGTGATGGCCGTCAGACGGTCGGAAATCACCGTGGAGACCACATCCTTGTTCGTGATGTAGCCTTGCATTTCCATGCAGATGTCGATGATCGGCTCGGTGTCCGTATCTTCGGCGGTGAAAATGAAGTTCGCGATACGGTTCTCGGCAGCCTCGACGATTTCCTTACGACGATCGTAGGCCTTGTTGCCGGCCGATCCGGTCACCAGCGTGATACGCGGGTTTTCCTCGCCCCAACGCTCGTAGACGAAGTCAAGCAGCGCGGTGACGGATGCGTAGTTGTGCGCATAATCGACGATGGCGAGCGTGTTTGACTGCGGGTCGCGGAACTGTTCCATACGGCCGGCGATACGTACGGATTCGATGGCGTGCAGTGCGTCGGCGTCATCGAGCGATACGCCAACCGCATGGGCGATGGCGATGCTGCCGCCGCATTGAGGTAGTTGAAGTCGCCATCGATGGACAGATGGTAGTCGCCAAGGGCCTGATCTCCGTCGGCGATGTGGAAGGAGGCGTGCGCCGGGTCGGCGGGCCAGGCGACGACGTCCGCACTGGTGCCGGCATTATCCGCGTCATGCAGGGCGAAGGTGGTCACGCCGATGCCGGCTGCCTCCGCGTCCTCCCGCAACAGATCGGCGTGCAGACTGTCCGCGCCGAGTACCAGCGACTTCGCGTTGACGATGATCTGGCGCTTGCAATACAGGTAATCCTCGAACGTGGGGTGTTCGATCGGGCTGATGTGGTCGGGGGAGATGTTGAGGAACGCGGCCACATCGAAAGTCAGGCCATAGACGCGGTCCACCTTGTACGCCTGGGAGGAGACCTCCATCACCAGATACTTCATACCGTTATCGGCCGCCTCGCGCATCATGCGGAAGGCGTCCATCGATTCGGGTGTGGTCAGATCGGATTCGACGTAGGTGTGGCCGTCAAGGCAATTATCGACCGAGGAGAACAATGCGGCCTTGCCGCCGGAGACGGCGTTGATAAGCGCCTGCGTGAAGTACGAGGTGGTCGTCTTGCCCTTGGTGCCGGTGACGCCGATGACCGTGAGCTCGTTCTGCGGATATCCGTAGAACGCGGCGGACAGCAGGCTCATCGCCTTACGTGCGTCGTTGACGATCAGCCGGGGGTGGCGGTTGCGGCTGAGTACTCGGTTTCGGCCACGTATGCGGCCAGGCCGGCTTCGTCGATGCCGTTCAGATATTCGGCCTTGAACTGGCCCTTGCAGCACAGCAGGTGCCCGGCGTGACCTTGCGGGTGTCGTAGGTGATGCCGGCGAACGGCTCATCCGCCGAAGCGATACGGGCCGGGTCGTCGGTCCAGACATCCCCTTGGATGATTTCACGCAGCAGATGGTGTTCCTTGAGCAGGTCAGCGGCCGAAGCCAAAGTCAAAGCCATAATTGTTACTCCCTATTATCTAGCCGATACGCCATTCTACAGGTGGGGTGCAGCGTGTTGTGGCTCACACGTCATCGACCACGATATGGGCACATGATTTGATTAGAATGGTGAAACGTGACGACAAGCGAAGCAACTATGCAATCCGGGCAGTCAGCCGGATCGGGCGAGTCCATGGCAGCCAAGCGCGCCAGATTTGAACAGCTCGCCATGCCCGCCGTCAATGCACTGTACCGGCAGGCGATGAGGCTGACCAACGATCCCGATGACGCGCAGGATCTGGTCCAGGACACCTTCGAACGCGGGTTCAAGGCCTTCGACTCATTCCAGCCGGGCTCCAACTTCGAGGCGTGGATGACCACCATCGAGCGCAATGCCTACTTCAACCAGTATGCCAAGGCCAAGCGGCGCCCGCAGCGTGCCAACGACTCCACCGGTGAATACGACGACTGGGACATTTACGATGCCGCCGAACATACGTCGGACGGGCTCAAGTCCGCTGAAGAGGAATATTTGGACGCCTTCGCGCCCGAGGAAATCATGGCCGCGCTCGCCAAACTCTCGCCGGAACGCCGGCAGGTGTTCATCGACGCCGCCATCGACGGCAAGTCCTACCAGCAGGTGGCCGATGAGCAGGGCGTGAAAATCGGCACGGTGATGAGCCGCCTGAATCGCGCCCGCACGCAACTCAAGCGTGAGCTCGCCTCGTATGCGAAAGAGCGCGGGTACGTGACTGGTTCGTCGGCTGGTTCACCATCCGCGAAGTTGGGCGAAAACGTTGGTCGAATTGCCGATTCCGGCCATAATGGAAGTAGTGAACAAACTGTTGGTAGCAATGGCGACACGCAAGCCGCAGTGAGACATAGTCATGCGACTGGCGCCCGCACGCCACAACAGTCAAGCAAGCTTTCGGGAAAGGAGATCTGATGAACGATCAGCCGGTAGAGCGTACTCGCCATATCTCCATAACCCGTACGGGGGCCGATGGCATGGTCAGCCAGACCGAAGTGCATATCACGGCGGTGCATCATCGTTCAGTGGATACCGGCTCGGCCTCTGCGTCGGTCCAGGCGGACGTGCATATCGTTACGGAGGGCGACTGTTTTGACCCCCGTACCTGCTGCGACGAGCGTGAACAGGCGTTGATTGCCGCGTTGCGTGCCTACTTGCGCCCGGATGTGGCACCCGAATGTCTGATAGCCCGGCTCAAGGCCACGCTTGATCACTGCTGCGGCGAAGATAAGTAACGACATATACAACAAGGCCCGTCTGATGTATCATCAGACGGGCCTTGAGCGTTCCATAAGAAACGCGAAGAATCAGGCGTTAGGACGCTTGCCGTGGTTGGCGGCCTTCTTACGACGATTCTTGCGCTTACGTCCGCGCATGCCCATGATGGACTCCTTTGCTGCAGTAAAAAAATAAGCCTTCGGAATTATGCCACATGAGCACGACGTGATGCAACACGGGTGTCCATGTGGCGATGAGCGTCAGGCTTGGCTATTCGGTTTTTCAGATTTGTTCGGCGTGGAAGGTGACCACGGTGGTGTAGTCATCGCCCGGCTCGAGCACAACCAGATCCTTGCCGGTGCGGAAGCGTCGGCGTAGGCGGTCATCGGTTCGACGGCCACGCCGGCCTGACGAGCCTTCTCGCCGATTTCGTTGCCGGTGCACACCTGCCAGGAGTTGATGGTCTTGTCGCCAGTCAGCGTGACCTTGATGCCGTCGGGGCGGGTGAACACGGCGGAAGTGCTGCCGTCTTCACCGCGGTTGGTGATATCGGTCCAGGCATCGTCGAAGCCACGTCCCTCCAGCGTGGGGTTATCGCGCAGGTCGAAGATGCCGGAAACCGGCTCTTCACCGGTGGGCAGCAAGTGTTCGTCTACGGTCACGTGGGTGTCGCAGTGCAGCTCAAGACGGCAGGGCTCGTTGTCGGCGGTAATGGCCTGACCGGTGGCGTGCTTGCCGTTGGCCAGCCACGGGTGGATGCCAAATGCCCACGGTGCTTCACGCTGTCGTTGTTGTGCACGGTGAAGGTTTCCGTGAGACCGTTCTCGTCAAGTGCATAAGTGGCGGTGATGGTGATATCAAACGGGTAGCCGGCGATGTCGGGGGAGCGCCAGGAGAGCGTCACGTGTGATTCCTGCAAATCAACGAGCTCCCACATGTAGCGGTAGGCATAGCCGTGCAGGGAGGATTGGCGGTCGAACTCGTCGATCGGCATCTGGTAGTCTTCGCCATCGAAAGAATACTGACCATTGGTCACTCGGTTCGGGTACGGTGCCAGCACCCAGCCGTTGCAGCAGGGAATGACCTTGTTCGGGTCGAAGGGGACGATGAGGTCTTCGCCGCGCCACTTCAGCTCGCGCAGGCTGGCACCCAGTTCGGTGACGACGGCACTCCATTCGCCGGACGAGATGACATATTGGTTACCAGTGCGAGGCTTCAAAGCCATAGTGCACACTCCTTTGTGGAACAAATTGTTATCGCTCACAATCGTATCGCATAAGTCCCAAGACGCGGCGGCACATAAGGATAAAAAATTGGCTCCCCTCTGGAGGGGAGCAGCGTAACAGAACTACTTCTGGACTACTTCGTAGCGGACCACAGTGGTGTAGTCGCCGTTGGGGGCGAGCGTCACCAAGTGGTCACCAGTGCGGAAGGCATTGGCCGGGGCGGTCATCGGCTCGACGGCGATGCCATACGGATGCTCGGCGAACGGTGCGCCAGTGGCGGTGTAGCACTGCCAAGCATTAATCGTCTCATCGCCAATGATTTTCACTTCGATACCGTCCGGGCGGGTGAATGTGGTGGTGGTCGTACCATCGGCGGCACGCTCCACGTCAACCCAGGCATCATCAAAGGCGCGGCCTTCGAGCGTCGGGCCATCGTTCAGGTCGTAGATACCGGTAACCGGTTCGGTGCCGGTGGGAATCAGCGCCTCGTTCACCGTCACATGACTGGCGGCCTTAATCTGCAGGTGGCAGGCGGCGGAGTCGGCATCGCGTTCGGCGGCAGTTGCGCCCCGCTTGCCGTTGGCCAGCCACGGATGCAGGCCGAGAGCCCACGGTGCCGGTTCGTCGCCATCATTGCGGGCATTGACGGTCGCGGTCATGCCGTTGTCGCCGAGTTCGTAGGTGACGGTCACGGTCACATCGAACGGGTATCCGTCCAAGTTGGGGAAGCGCAGCGAAAGCGTCACGGCGCTATCGGTCAACGATTCAAGCTTCCACATGTAGTGGTAGGCGTATCCGTGGTTCGCATTGTTGCGCGGTGCGGGATGATATTCGTTAACCGGCACGCAGTAATGCTTGCCATTGAAATCGTATTCGCCGTTTTCGATGCGGTTTGGCCACGGGGCCAGCACATAACCGTTACAGGTGGGGGTCAGGTCGTTGACGCCGAACGGGCAGAAAATTTCCTTGCCTTGATAATCGAATCGGCGAATCTTGGCGCCGAGTTCGCAGATGACGGCGGAATAATCGCCATAGTGAATCGAATACTGATTTCCGGTGCGTGGTGTTTTACTCGTCATGGAATCACTCCCGTAGTGAGGTTGGTGGCCGGTAGCTCCTGCTATCGCTGGCCCCAGTCTAGCGCGTCTCCTCTATCGAGGCGGGGATTGGCGATATGCGGCATATAATAAACAATTCGTATAAACACGGTAGCAATACGTGGAGTGACGAGTCTCACACCATCATGCGAGAAGCACGTGGATTCCTTGGAAACCGGTGATTTGTGGGAGACGCGGAAAAGTTGTGACGGCAGATTCCTGTAATCCCTGCCTTACACTGGAAAACACTATTGACGTTCAGGAGGTTCCGATGACCAAAAGCGTTGTGCTCGCTGATCCGCGAGGCTTCTGCGCGGGTGTGGACCGTGCGATTCTTACCGTACAGACCATTCTCAAAGCCGCGGAGGCTTCCGGAAAGCGGACGCGCGAGGATGGGCTGCCCCCGGTATATGTGCGCCGGCAGATCGTGCACAACAAGCATGTGGTCGAGGACTTGGCCGGGCAAGGCGCGGTGTTCGTCCAGGAATTGGCGGAGATTCCGGATGCTGCTGCCCAAGCGGGTATTCCGGTGGTGTTTTCCGCCCATGGCGTATCTCCGGTAGTGAAGGCGGAAGCCGAACGTCGTGGCATGCATGTGGTGGATGCCACCTGCCTCTGGTGGGTAAGGTGCACCGTGAGGTGCTGCGTTTCGTGCGCGAGGGGTATGAAATCGTCTATATCGGGCATAAAGGTCACGATGAAGCGGTCGGTGTAGTGGGGGAGAGCCCCGAACACGTGCACTTGATCGAGCATGAATCGGATGTCGATTCGCTGGATTTTGCGCCCGACACCAAGCTGGTGCTGCTCTCGCAGACCACGTTGAGCGTGGACGAGACCGCCGATACCATTGCCGCGCTGAAGGCCAAATTCCCTTGGATTCAAGAGCCGCCGAGTTCGGATATCTGCTATGCCACGTCGAATCGTCAGGCTGCGGTCAAACTGGTGGCCCAGCAGTCCGATTGCGTGGTGATTGTCGGATCGGCCAACTCCTCGAATTCCGTGCGACTGATGGAGGTGGCGCAGGAGGGCTTGGGGGAGCGCGGCAAAGCGTATCGCGTGGATGATGCCAGCGAGCTTGACCCGGCATGGTTCGAGGGTCTGGAATCCGTAGGTATCTCCTCGGGTGCCTCCGTACCGGACGAACTGGTGTCCGGTGTGATTGACGCTCTGCAAAACTTGGGTTTCACCGGTATGAAGTCCGTCGAAACCATCAAAGAAAACATGCACTTTGTGCTGCCGGCGGAGTTGCGCAGGAAGAAGTAGTCGTTCTTGCTCCCCTCCGTGAGGGGAGCCAAGAACGGTCACCACGTGCCGATTGGTGCGGCAACGGCGTTCAAGACCTTGAGCAGGTCCTGTGGATTCACGCCCACAGACAGGCCTCGCTTGCCGCCGGAGACCAGAATTTGGTCGAATTGCAGGGCGCTTTCATCCAACACAGTCTTATGACGTGTCTTCTGGCCTAACGGCGAGATGCCGCCAACCACATAACCGGATTCACGCATCGCCACCTTGGGATCGGCCATAGAGGCCTTCTTGGCACCTACGGCTGCAGCCAAGCTTTCAAATCCATATGACCGCTCACCGGTACCACGCCCACCACGCGTTCGGCACCGGTGTCCGCCATCAACGTCTTGAACACCTGATGCTCGTCGAAGCCGAGCTTGGTGGCCGCCTCCACGCCGTAGCCGTCATCCATATGGTCGTTGGAGTGCTCGTATTCGTATACGTGGAATTCCACGCCCGCCTTCTCCAGTTGGACTGTCGCCGGAGTGGAACCCGCGCCCTTATCATGCTTGCTTTTCTTTGCCATGATTACCGTTCTACTACGAAGAAACCCCCGCACAAGGCGGGGGTCTCACAGCTTAGTTCTCAAACGAACCGTAGCGGCCTAGACCGCAATGGTTCACTCGGAGATCTCAGCGAAGTACAGCAGGGTACGGATCATGTTGGAGGTGAAGCCGTACTCGTTGTCGTAGAAGGACACGGTGCGAGCCAGGGTCACGCCATCAATGGTGTTGACGTCGGTCTGGGTCGGGTCGAACACGCCACCGTGGGTGTCGCCGAGGATGTCGGAGGAGACGATGCCTCATCGTTGTAGCGTAGTAATCGGTGTCGGAGAAGGCAGCCTTGAAGGCGGCGTTGATCTCGTCGGCGGTGGTCTCGGTGTTCAGAACGGTGGTCAGCTCGGTGACGGAGCCGTCCGGAACCTGGACGCGCTGGGCGTGGCCCTGCAGCTTGCCGTTCACGGACGGAACGACCTTGCCGATGGCCTTGGCAGCGCCGGTGGAGTGGGCGATGGTGTTGATGGCGGCGGCGCGCAGGTTGCGGCCGGTCTTGGTGCCACGCGGGCCATCGAGCAGCATCTGGGTGCCGGTGTAGGCGTGGATGGTGGTCATGAAGCCGGCCTTGATGCCGAACTTCTCGTCCAGCAGCTTGACCATGGCGGCCATGGAGTTGGTGGTGCAGGAACCGGCGGAGACGATCACGTCGGAAGCCTTGAGGATGTCGTGGTTCACGCCGAACACAACGGTCGGGGTGGTGTCATCCTTGGCCGGGGCGGAGATCAGGACCTTCTTGGCGCCAGCGTTGATGTGAGCCTGGGACTTCTCGGCGGAGGTGTAGAAGCCGGTGCACTCGAGCACGTACTCAACACCGTCGTTCTTGACCCACGGAATGTTGTTGGCGTCCTTCTCGGCGTAGACCTTGTATTCCTTGCCGTCGACGATGATGGAGTCTTCGGTGGCCTTGACGTCAACCGGAGTGCCATCGTCATGACGGAAGGTGCCGTGGGTGCTGTCGTACTTCAGCAGGTAAGCCAGGGTAGCCGGGGTGGTCAGATCGTTGATGGCGGCAACTTCAATGTCACCAGCCTGGCCGCCGCGAGCCTGCAGCTCGAAGATGCGACGGAAGGCGAGACGACCAATGCGACCGAAGCCGTTGATACCAATCTTAACTGTCATGTAATTCTCCCTTGTAGGGTGGCCTTGGCGCGCTTTGGCACACCGGGCCATTGTTTACCAACAGTTGCTACTGTAATGCCGACTCTGTACACATGGCAACGTTTCAGCGTGCGTTTTGGGCAAAAATGCCGTATTTTCTGTGAGCGCTCACAATTCGGATTGCCCGCAACCGACATGTGATTTTTCCTCTCCTTTGGAGGAATGTCTCGAATCATCATGAGCAAGCGCGCGGCATGCAAGTCAGCGAACCAGCAGCTTGGACACTGCGGTGTCCAGCTCGCCGATATCGCCGCCAAATTCGTGGAATCGACTCACCTGAGGCAACGCCACCTCGATGGGGAAGGTGACGATCAGTGTGCCGTGCTCCACGCTGATGGCCGCGTCCACGCCGTCGCGGAACTCGTTGCTGACCCCCTGCACCACCGTATTGGTCAGCGTGCCGTCTTTAAGCTCATATTTCAGCCCCGGCTCGTTCACGCCAAGCGAAACATCGGAGTGGGAGAACGCAGACACCATGCGGCCGTCCTCGGGCACCGGATGCGCGGGGAACGAAAGCCTACCATCGGTGATGGCCGTGACGATGAGCCCATCACCATACAGATACCCGCTTGCCCCATGCCGGGCCAATAATGCCATCAGTTGAATGCCGGAAATCGTATGGTCAATGCGGCCGCCCAAACCGCCATAGACATGGAATTCGCGGCAACCCGCCGACCAACCGACCTTCAGCGCGGAGAGCATGTCCGGATCGTCCTTCAGCGCGGGCAGCGCGATGGTGCGCACATCGGTGCGGGGCGGCCGGCCCTCCAGCGAATCGAAGTCGCCCACCACCACATCGGGCACGATACCCAACTGGCGCGTATGGTCGAGCCCGCCATCGGCCGCAATCACATACGCGCCGGCCGGCACCACGGGCGTGCCCGCATAGTATTCGCCCGCACCAAAAATCACGCATACCTGAGTCATGATGCCTACTGTAGCCGGTATCCACCCATCGGCCGGGAAAATGCTGATAGGCTACGCATCAGAACAGTAGTCGATAGGCGCACAGGCAGGGGAGCGGAGCGATGGCACAGATCACCGAGGCAAGCGAACGGCCGATTCTCAAATCAAAGATATCCCTCTACATCACCGAATTCTTCTCCGGCATGTCCGCTGATCTACTTCATCTCGATCAAGGCCAAGCGCATCGCCTGCGTGGTCAGCGCCGTGATCTTCGTGGCCACGTCCTGCGTCTCGCCCCTGACCGGCTTCGCGTTCTGGGAAACCAACCTGGCCTATGAGGGCGAGTCCATCTACAACTACCTGCAGGTCAAGAACCTCTCCGACCGCACGATCCTGTCCACCAACGTGCTGTTCGGCGTGCAGTCCGTCACGATGAAAGACAAAGGACTGACAGGTATGTACTACGACACGGCCCTGGCTGCGCCGGCGCTCGCCGACAATGCCAATTCCGCGCTGATCCTCGGCATGGGCACCGGCACCTACGCCCGCCAGCTGAAGCAGTATTATCCGAAAATGAACATCACCGGCGTGGAGATTGACCAGAAGATCACCGATCTGCCGGCGAATACTTCGATGAGCCGCCGACATCCCCGTGACCACGTATGACGGCCGAGCCTGGCTCGCCGCCTCGCATGACAAGTACGACGTGATCATGGTCGATGCGTATCAGGACATCACCATTCCCTTCCAGATGAGCTCCACCGAGTTCTTCACCATGGTCAGAGAGCACCTGAACCCCGGCGGCGTGATGGTGGTGAACATGAACATGATCTCGGACGGCCAAGGTTCGATCAACGAGGCGTTGAGCGATACCATCGCCAGCGTGTTCGGCAATGGGAACACACTGACGGCCGACGTGCCGAACACCACGAACCGTGAACTGTTCGCCAAGAAGCCGGGTTCCGGCTCCGAAGAGAACTCCATGCAGCAGGCCTCCAAGGCGCTCAACCTGCGTGAGACCACCTACGAGCGCACCGGCAGCGAAGATCTCGAATGGTATATGGAAGAGGTCGCCTCTCGATTCCGGAAGGTGAACGAACCGGACTCAGCGTCGACTATTCTCACCGACGACAAGGCGCCGGTCGAAGTACTCGCATGCATGCCATCGATCAAATCATCGCCGATGAGCCGGCCCATATCGGCAGATTCTCAAAGACGAAGGCTTCGGCGGTCTGCTGCGCGCCGTGCAGTAGGTTCGACACACGGACCGCGAATGTCCGGGCGTATGGTAGACTTTCTATTTGGCTTGAGAAATCAAGAAAGCGGGGCAACCCCACCTGGAAGCCTTTCAAGGCCTCGGTTCAAGGCAAACAGCCTAGCGATTGCGATATACAACGCGTAATCAGGAATGACGCAAAGAACTGATATGCGTCTGCAGAAGCTGAGCGCATATTGGCGCGGGCTTTGGCTTGCCATGAACCCAAAGCATTGAACAGGACTCCAGCAAAGGCCCTCGCCACGGAATTGAAGTAGAGGATTGGAGTCATCATCAGCGAGAACCACGTATTAACGACGAGATTCGCGTCCCGCAGGTACGCTGATCGGCCCGAAGGCGAGCAGGTGGGCGTCATCGCGACTTCCGTCGCGCTGAACCTGGCCAAGGAGGCAAACCTCGATCTCGTCGAGGTGGCCCCGAACGCGAAGCCTCCGGTCGCCAAGCTCATTGATTACGGCAAGTTCAAGTACAACGAGAAGATCAAGGCTCGTGAAGCTCGCCGCAACCAGAGCACCGCGGAAATCAAGGAGATTCGTTTCCGCCTGAAGATTGACGACCACGATTTCGACGTGAAGAAGGGCCATGTGACCCGCTTCCTTAACGGAGGCGACAAGGTCAAGGTCACCATCATGTTGCGCGGTCGTGAGATCTCCCGCCCGATTGGTGGCGTGGAACTGCTGCAGCGTCTGGCCGACGATGTCGAGGAATACGGCACCGTCGAGTCCAAGCCGAAGCAGGAGGGCCGCAACATCATCATGACCCTTGCGCCGAAGGGCAAGAAGGTGCACACCCAGTCCGAGCAGCGTCGTCGTGGCGCCGAGTCCCGCGCCGAGCGTCAGGCTCGCCAGGCGGCTCGTCTCGCGGCCAAGCAGGAGTCTCAGGCTCAGGCCGCGGCCGACGCGCAGTCCGCGATTTCTCAGAAGACTTCCGACAAGAAGCAAACCAGCAAGGAGGGCAGCAATGCCGAAGATGAAAACTAATTCCGCCGCTTCCAAGCGCGCCAAGATCACCGGCACCGGCAAGGTGAAGCATGTCGGTTCCGCCATGCGCCACAACCTCGAGCACAAGTCCGCTCGCAAGCGCCGTGAACTGTCCGCCGACGATGTGCTGCGCGGCGGCCAGGCCAAGAAGCTGCACCAGCTTCTGCAGAAGTGAGCATAGGGCTTACCCGGAAATAACAAGACTTTAGAAAGCTGAGGAATAGATTATGGCACGTGTCAAGCGCGCAGTGAACGCCCACAAGAAGCGTCGCGTTGTTCTCGAGAGGGCTTCCGGCTACCGTGGCCAGCGCTCCCGCCTGTACCGCAAGGCCAAGGAACAGCTGCTGCACTCCTTTAACTACAACTTCCGTGACCGCAAGGCTCGCAAGGGCGACTTCCGCAAGCTGTGGATCCAGCGCATCAATGCTGCCGTCCGCGCTGAGGGCATCACCTACAACCGCTTCATCCAGGGCCTGCGTCTCGCCGGCATCGAGCTGGATCGTCGCGCTCTGGCTGAGATCGCCGTCTCCGACCCGGACACCTTCAAGACCATCGTGGACGCCGCCAAGCGCCCTGCCTGAGGACGTCAACGCTCCGGTTGAGGCTGATTGCTTGAAGTCGTGACTTCACACTAGAAACCCCGCTTCCGAGCGGGTTTCTTTGTACCATGGGCACTATGACCAACGGATTCACCAGACTCACCGAGCAGTTCCTCGTCCACATCGGCGTGGAGCGAGGGCTCGCCACGGCCACCGTCACCGCCTACGAATCCGACATCGCCAAATACATTGATTGGCTCGAAACCCGCGGCATCCACGAACCGGACGCCATAACCAAACAAGACGTCGAAGACTACATCGCCGCCCTTGACCAGGCGGGGGAGTCCGCCCGCTCCAAAGCCCGAAGACTGGCCTCGATCCACGAATTCCACCGTTTCGCGCTCGGTCAGCACGCGGTGACGGCGGATGTTTCGGCCGCAGTCAAGCGCCCAAAGGCGCCAGCACCCTGCCCGACGTACTCACCGTGGACGAGGTAACCCGTCTGCTCGACGCGGCGGCAGTCGGCGGCTCAACCGATCCGGTGGTATTACGGGACAAGGCCCTGCTCGAATTCATGTACGCCACCGGCTGCCGCGTCTCGGAAGCCACCGGTGCGAATCTGGACGACATCGACCTGGACGAGCACATCGCGCGACTCATGGGCAAGGGCTCCAAGCAGCGGCTTGTGCCATTGGGCAGTTACGCATGCCGGGCCATCACCGCATACCTCAATGCGGGGCGTGGCGAGTTGGAACAGCGCTCCAGCGCCAAGATTCCCGAGAGGCGCGCACTGTTTCTCAACAAACGCGGCAAGCGCATCTCGCGGCAATCGGTATGGGAAATCGTCAAAGCAACCGGGGAGCGGGCCGGCATCACCAAACCACTCCATCCGCACACCTTGCGCCATTCCTTTGCCACGCACCTGATCCAAGGCGGCGCGGACGTGCGCACCGTGCAGGAACTGCTCGGGCACGCCAGCGTGACCACCACGCAGATCTACACGCACGTAAGCCCTGAAACCCTGATCGAAACGTATCTGACCTCACATCCCAGAGCGCGGTGAGACACACCATTTTGCGACGCGTCCGCCCATAGCGGAATCGCGGCGGGGGAGCACCAAAGTCGGCCGGAAATTCAAGGCGTGACAATACAGTACATAACAGCGAACCGTCAGCCAGGAAGAGGTATTCATGCTGCAGATCAAATCGATCTCGAAGCGCTATAAAACCGGTGATTTCGTTCAGCAGGCGCTTGACAAAGTCAGCCTGAACCTACGCGACAGCGAATTCGTCGCGATTCTGGGTCCCTCGGGTTCCGGCAAGACCACCTTGCTCAACATCATCGGCGGCCTCGACCGGTATGACGACGGCGATTTGGTGATCAACGGCATCTCGACGCGCCAATACAAGGATCGCGATTGGGATTCGTACCGCAACCACACCATCGGCTTCGTGTTCCAGAGCTACAATCTGATCCCTCACCAGACGATTCTGTCGAATGTCGAACTCGCGCTGACGATTTCCGGCATCGGCAAGGCCGACCGTCGCGAACGTGCGCGCAAGGCGCTGGAGAAGGTCGGACTCGGCGAACACATCAACAAGAAGCCAAACCAGCTGTCCGGCGGCCAGATGCAGCGCGTGGCGATCGCCCGCGCACTGGTCAACGACCCGGACATCGTCCTGGCCGACGAGCCGACCGGCGCGCTCGATTCGGACACGTCCGTGCAGATCATGAACCTGCTCAAGGACGTGGCCAAGGACCGCCTCGTGGTCATGGTCACCCACAACCCCGAACTTGCGGAACAATATGCCACGCGCATCGTCAACCTGCGCGACGGCGTGATCCGCTCCGACTCCGACCCGTTCGTCGTGGACGAGACGGCCGAACAGCCGGCCGTGTACAAGACGATGGGCCGCGCGTCGATGTCGTTCGCCACGTCGCTGGCGTTGAGCTTCAACAATCTGAAAACCAAGAAGGCGCGCACCCTGCTGACCTCGTTCGCCGGCTCGATCGGCATCATCGGCATCGCGCTGATTCTATCGGTGTCGACTGGCGTGAACACATACATCAGTGACATCCAGCGTGACACGATGACCGCCTACCCGATCACCGTCGACTCCCAGACCTTCGACCTGAGCAGCATGATGGGCGGACAGATGGGCGGCGATGACGGATACGGCGGCAAGACGCACAAAACCGACGGCATCTACCCGGACGACCGCAGCGTCAAGCAGGCGTCCAGCCTGACCAGTTCGATTACCGAAAACAACCTGACCCGCTTCAAGAAATACCTGGATAATTCCAAGAGCGAGATTCACCAGTATGTGGGTTCCACCGGCATCCAGTACACATATGACGTGAAATTCTCCGTGTTCGACCACGACCCCGACGGCACGCTGGTCAATGCGGACGGCGTGACGATCGGATCCAGCGACTCTGCTCGATGGCCTCGCAGATGGCGTCCACAAGCTCGTCCGGCATGTCCGGCACCTCGTCGATCACCTCGCAGCAGATGTCGATGCTGACCGGCAAAACCGATGAGAACGCCGCGCCCGACTCGTTCAACGAGATCATGCCGGGAGCGGACGACAGCAAGCTCGTAGGCAAGGTTATCACCGACAACTACCAGGTGGTCAACGGTTCATGGCCGAAGTCCAAGGATGAAGTGGTGCTGGTGCTTGACGACAACAACAGCGTGCCGCTGACCACGCTGTACGAGCTCGGCCTGCTGCCCGCCTCCGATTACCACGAGATGATGTCCAAGCTCAACGCCGGCGACAAGGTCAGCACTCCACAAGACAAGATCGACTATGCTAAGGCCCTCGATCAGACGCTGTACATGATTCCGGCATCCGACCAGTACGTCAAGGACGATGACGGCCACTACCGTTTCATCGGCAACGACAAGGACGAAATCGAACAGCGCCTCGAAACGGCCACCAAACTCAAGGTGGTGGGCGTCGTCAAGGCGAAGAAGGATGCTTCGGCCACGCCGTTGGCCGCTGGTGTGGGGTACGCGCGCGCTCTGACCAATGATTTGATCGACCGTGCGGCCTCCAGCGCCATCGTTACCGATCAGAAGGCCAACCCGAACACGAACGTGCTCAACGGCATGACGTTCTCGCCCTCGGACGATGCCACCAAGGTGGCCGACGCGCGCACCTACGTGGCTTCGCTGGGCGTGACGCAGAAGGCGAACATGGCCAAGTCGATGATGAGCGCCGGGCAGCAGTCCGGCACGGGCGCATCGGACGCCGCTGGTGCTGGTGCTGCAGGTGTCGCTGGCGCGGCGGGTGCCGGCGATCAGGCCGCCGCCATGGCCGCGATGAGCGAACAGCAGCTCGCCGACAGTTTCGACGCGTATATCGCCACGGCTTCGAACGACGTGCTTGTCGCGATCTACGACCAGTACGTGTCGACCGGCACCTACGACGACAACCTCGCCGCATTCGGTGTGGTGAGTCGTGACGCGCCCAGCTCGATCAACATCTACGCCGACAGCTCGAAGACAAGGACCACATCGCCGACGCGATCACCGACTACAACAACACCGTCTCGAAGAAAGACAAGATCACCTACACGGATTACGTTGGCTCATGATGAGTTCGGTGACCACCATCGTCAACGTGATTTCCTACGTGCTTATCGCGTTCGTGTCCGTCTCGCTGATCGTCTCCTCGATCATGATCGGCATCATCACCTACATTTCGGTGCTGGAGCGCACCAAGGAAATCGGCATCCTACGCGCAATGGGTGCTCGAAGCACAACGTATCCCAGGTGTTCAATGCGGAGACCGGCATCATCGGCCTATGCTCCGGCCTGTTGGGCGTGGGCTTGACCGTGCTGCTCAATATTCCGATCAACGCCGTGCTACACCACTTCATCGGCAATGCGGACGTCAATGCCGCCCTGCCGGTGACCGGTGGCGTGGTGCTGGTGATCCTAAGCGTGGTGCTCACGCTGATCGGCGGCCTGATTCCCTCGCGTAAGGCAGCCAAGCAAGACCCGGCCACCGCACTGCGCACCGAGTAAGCGCATCGACATAGTACGAGACGAGATCCATAAACCTCGGAACACTGGAATACCAGCGGCAAAACGGTGTTCGAGGCGAGCCCGGCGAGTACATTAGGATGGGCGAGCAGGTATTCCCGACAAAGGGGGCGAGGGCAACGATGGACGACTGGCGAGATACCCGCGATAAAGACAGCGCATTCCGTCAAGGAACGCTGCCTATGACAGGAACGTATGTCGTTGCACCCCCAGCGAACCCGGATGTTGATAAGGTAGACAGTATGCCTACCGATTTGCTTGGACGTGAATACGAAACCTTCCCCGCACCCGAACCGCTGCAACAGCACGGTCCGGCGCGTGTCATTGCCATGTGCAACCAGAAGGGTGGCGTAGGTAAGACCACCAGCTCCATCAATATTGCCGGTGCGTTGGCCCAGTATGGCCGCCGCGTGCTTATCGTCGATTTCGATCCGCAGGGTGCCGCCACTGTGGGACTGGGCGTCAACGCGAATACCGTGGAGAACACGATTTACACCGCGCTGTTCGATATTTCCGTGGACCCACATGATGTGGTGCAGCACACCGCATTCGAGAACATCGATGTGATTCCGGCGAACATCGATTTGTCCGCCGCCGAGGTCCAGCTGGTCACCGAAGTGGGCCGAGAGCAGATCCTGAACAGCGTGCTGCGCAAGCTCAAGTCGGAATACGATCTCATCATCGTCGACTGCCAGCCATCGCTCGGCCTGCTCACCGTGAACGCGCTTGCCGCAGCTGATGGCGTGATCATTCCCGTGGCCGCCGAATTCTTCGCCTTGCGCGGTGTGGCCCTGCTTATGCAGTCCATCGAAAAAGTGCAGTCCCGCATCAATCCCGCATTGGAAGTGGATGGCGTGCTCATCACCATGTACACCAAGACACTGCACTGCGAAGAGGTCTGCCAGCGCGTTTACGAGGCGTTCAGCGAAAAGGTGTTCCACACGTTCATCTCCCGCTCCATCAAACTGCCCGATTCCACGGTTGCCGCCGCGCCCGTGGTGGTCTATGCCCCTGAGCACAAGACATCAAAGGAATACCGTGAGGTGGCACGTGAGCTCATTGCTCGCGGCATCGTGGCGTAACGATTGTTTCGATAAACGATGAATGAGACTTCCCTTTCTCGGCTCCCCTCTCTGAGGGAAGCTGGCTCGCGTAGCGAGGCTGAGGGGAGCTCCGCAGAAGCCGAAATCAGCACGGAGGAATCCGCCACTTCCGGCTTCCGGGTCAACCTCGAAGTCTATTCCGGTCCGTTTGATGCCTTGCTCGGCATGATCGCCAACAACAGACTCGAGCTGACCGAAGTTTCCCTCTCCTCGATCACCGAGGAATTCCTGACATACGTGCGCGGGCTCGATTTCACAAAAAACATGGATGAGGCCAGCGCCTTTCTCGATATCGCCTCTATTCTGGTCGAGGCCAAAAGCGTGGCGATTCTGCCCGGCGGCGAAGACAGCCAGCACGACGAGCAGAGCCTCGAAGTGCTGCGCGAACGCGATTTGCTGTTCGCCCGACTCCTCCAATACCGCGCCTACAAGCAGGCCGCAGGTGACTTCCGGGCGCGTATCGCCGCCAACTCCGGCCGATTCCCGCACCCGGCGGCCATGGACGAGGGCGTTGCCGCCATGCTGCCTGAGCTGGTATGGACGCTGACTCCGCTCGAACTCGCCCGACTGACGCCCAGGTCATCGCCAACGCGCCCGCCTCCGAAGTGTCGATCCATCAGCTGCACGTGCCGTTGGTCGATCTGCGGGCCCAATCGCTGGTGGTGCGCGACCGGCTGATCGCGGCATTGGAATCCAAGGGCGACCAGTCGATATCGTTCAGCGAATTGACCCGGGACTGCACTTCTCGTATTGAGGTGGTGGCTCGGTTCATGGCCGTGCTCGTGTTCTTCAAACAAGGTGTGCTGCAGTATCAGCAAGATGGTCCGTTTGCCGAACTGCACCTGAGGTGGGTACCCGGCGTAGCCGAAACGATGAGCGACGTGAACATTTCCGAAGGTGATTTTGCGTAAGGACGGCGATTGGTGACTGAACAGATTGACGCAACGAATACAACCGAACACATGGCGGATGCCGAATCGACGGCTGAATCCGCAAAGGCCGCGGTGAGGGGAGTGGAGGAGACTCACCCCGAATACGTGGATTTCGCGGTAGACGATTTTCCCGGCGGGCTGCCCGCCTGTCTGGAAGCGATTCTGATGGTCGCCGACCAGCCGCAGACCGCCACCGAGCTGGCCCGTATTTTGGCATTGGATCGCAACACAGTCGAAGAGGCATTGCGAGCCCTGCACGATGACTATGAGGGCGATGAATCCCGTGACATCCGCCCGCGCGGCTTCGAACTGCGCCGCACCGCTCGTGGCTGGCAGTTCGCCAGTCGCGCCGCGTTCGAGCCGGTCGTCTCATCATTCGTCACCGACGGCCAGACTGCGAGACTCAGTCAGGCCGCACTGGAGGCGCTTGCATCGTGGCCTATCGCCAACCCGTCACCCGAGCCCAAGTGGCCGCGATCCGCGGTGTCAACTCCGATGGAGTGATTCGCTCGCTCACGGTACGCGGCCTTATCAAGGAAGACGGCGTGGACCCCGAATCCCGCGCGGCCCTCTTGGTCACCTCCGAATTCTTCCTCGACCAAATGGGTCTGAAGAGTCTCGACGAACTACCCTCCCTAGCGCCATTCCTCCCGTCCGTCGCCGAAATGACACAGTCGAAATCGGAAGATACGGACGTGATTTCGTAGCGATTGGGGCCCGCTGCCTGACCAATATTCGTGCGCTAGACCATCCGATATGTGATTTATGGTCATTGTGACTATAAGTAGTGCTATGCTCTCAATGCAGGGAGAACAACCGGTATGGAAAGAGGCATGGCATGGGATTCGGCAATGTGTCCGAGCGCCGCAGCGCACCGCCACAGGTCGGCGTGTCAGTGGTGATTCTGGCGCTCGGCCCGGAAGACGATACCGGCAACAGTGCCGCCGATTCCGGCAACGCCGCGAACTCGGCCCATTCCCGTCTCTGGTTGCCCCTGGTCAAGCGCGTCCGTCAGCCGTTCCTGGGCTGCTGGGCGTTGCCCGGCGGTGACCTGCGCTCCGACCGGTCGTTGGAACAGTCTGCCTACGCGGCCCTCGAATCGACCACAGACCTGCACCCGCGATACCTCGAACAGCTGTACACCTTTGGAGGCCCGACCCGGTCCCATGGCGGATTGCCCATGGTATCCGTCGTGTACTGGGCGCTCGTCGGCCAGACCGAGGCCGCGGGCTTCGAGGACGGTGACAACGTACGATGGTTCCCCGAAGACGAACTGCCCGAGCTGGCGTTCGACCATCGCCAGATCATCGACTACGCGCTGCTCCGCCTGCGCTCCAAAATCGAATACTCCGACGTGGCCACCCGACTGCTCGGCCCCACGTTCACCCTGCGCCAACTGCACGGCGTCTATGAGGCGATTGGCGGCGAACCCCTCGACTTGGCGAACTTCCGCCGCAAAATGCTTGCCTCGGGCGACCTTGAAGACACCGGGGAGAAGATGCGCGAAGGCCGCCAACGACCGGCCACCGTCTACCGCTACATCCCCAAACGACCTGTCGAGAACGGTACGCCCCACGAATCCGATGGTGACGACATCGTGGAACTGTCCAGACAAGGCGAGCGTGAAGACGCTCTCGACGCGCTGATCCCATCCGCGCGCATCTGATTTTTCCCGCCGACCCGCTTCGGGCCGGTATCACAGACGTATATAGGAAAGGAACCACTATGACCGCACTATTCACTGCGCCGTCCGTTGACGAGATCATCGCCAAGCTGGGCGCGCAAAGCACCTGCGATGCAGGACTGACCCAGGACCCATGGCACTTCGACACCACAACACCCAGCTACGGTCCCGGTGCCTCGATGCTCGACCGTCTGCCCGCCAACGCGCCGCGCCAGCAGGTGTTGCCGGACGAATACCGCAAGGCCTCCGACGAGGAACTGCAGCAGCGCATCTCCGACGCCAAGCAGCGTCTCGGCTCCAAACTGTTGATTCTGGGCCACTTCTACCAGCGTGACGAGATCATCAAGCACGCCGATTTCGTGGGCGACTCCTTCCAGCTGGCCAAGAACGCCACCGACGCCCGGACGCCGACCACATCGTGTTCTGCGGCGTGCACTTCATGGCCGAAACCGCCGACATCCTCTCCACGCCCGAACAGAGCGTGACCCTGCCCAACCTGTCCGCCGGCTGCTCGATGGCCGATATGGCCAACATCGACCAGGTCCAGGAATGCTGGGACCAGCTCGGCGAGATCTGCGGCACCCAGCCGGACTCCGATGGCTTGCAGCAGATCATTCCGGTCACCTACATGAACTCATCCGCCGCGCTGAAGGCGTTCTGCGGACGCAACGGCGGCATCGTATGCACCTCTTCCAATGCGCACGCCGTGCTGGAATGGGCGTTCGCCCGCGGCAAGCGCGTGCTGTTCTTCCCGGACCAGCATCTGGCCGCAATACCGCCCGCGCGATGGGCATTCCGCTGAGCGAGATGCCGCTGTGGGATCCGTTCAAGCACAGGGCGGCGCCGCCGATCCGGCCGATTACGCCCGCGCCAAGATGATTCTGTGGAAGGGCTTCTGCTCCGTGCACCAGCGTTTCACCGTCGAACAGGTCGAACGTGCCCGCAAGGCATACCCGGGCGTCAAGGTGATCGTGCACCCCGAGTGCTCGATGCAGGTGGTCGATGCCGCCGACGGTACTGGCTCCACCGCGTACATCGTCAAGGAGATCGCCAACGCGCCCGCCGGATCCGCCATTGCTGTGGGCACCGAAATCAACCTGGTGAACCGTCTGGCCGCGCAGTACCCGGACAAGACCGTGTTCTGCTTGGACCCCGTGGTCTGCCCCTGCTCCACGATGTACCGCATCCACCGGCCTACCTGGCTTGGGCTTTGGAGAACCTCGAAGCCGGCAACGTGGTCAATCGCATCACCGTGGACGAAGACACCGCCCGCGAAGCCAAGGTGGCACTGGAGCGCATGCTGCGCGTTCACCCGTGATTCGTCCTGGCGCTCCTCGTACATGAGGGGAGCTGTCCGCGTAGCGGACTGAAGGGAGCAGATGACGCAAAAACAGAGGAAAGCAACACAATGAGCAACACTGAAATCGTCGTCGTGGGCGCCGGCGTCGCCGGACTGTCCGCGGCACTGGCCGTGGCCGGCACCGGACACGACGTGACCTTGGTAACCAAGCCGACTGGTGGAATCAAACACCTATCATGCGCAGGGCGGCATCGCTGCAGCCATCTTCTCCGACGAGACCCGAAGCTGCATGCCGCCGACACCATGGCCGCGGGCCACGGCCTGTGCGACCCGAAGGCCGTGGACATCCTCACCCGTGAGGGTGCGGAGCGCGTCCGCGAGTTCGCCGCAGCCGGCGTCCACTTCGACCGCGACGCGCATGGACACATGCTGCGCGGCCTGGAAGCGGCTCATTCGCGCGCCCGCGTGGTGCATGCCGGGGGAGACGCCACCGGCAAAGTGTTTGAACTGGACGTCTCCGCCATGGTGCGCAAGAACCCGCGCATCCACATCATCGAGAACGCCTTCCTCAAAGATCTCATCGTGCGGGGCGGCCACATCGCCGGCGTCCACCTGCTGATCGACGGGCAGGACAAGGATCTGGCCGCCGACCGGGTGATCTTGCCGCCGGTGGAGCAGGCCGTATGTACCGTACACCACCAATCCGCCGGTCGCCACCGCGGACGGCCTCGCCGTCGCATGGCGTGCCGGTGCCCAGGTCGCCGATCTGGAGTTCTACCAGTTCCATCCCACCGCCATGGCCGTGGGCGAGCACTTCCTCGTCTCCGAAGCCGTGCGCGGCGAAGGTGCGGTGCTGCTGGATGAGCATGGCCACAGGTATATGAAGGACATCGATCCGCGCGCCGAACTCGCGCCGCGTGACGTCGTGGCCCGCGAGAACTTCCGCGTGATGCAGGCGCAAGGCGGCAAGCCCGTGATGCTCGACGTCTCGCCGATGGCCCGCGAGAACCCCGACCTGGCCAGCTTCCTGGCCCACCGATTCCCGACCATCGACGCCTATACGCGTTCGCTTGGCTTCGACTGGAGCAAGGAGCCGATTCCGGTGGCGCCCGCCGCGCACTACTACATGGGAGGCATTCGCACCGATCTGAACGCCCGGACCTCCATTCCCGGCCTGTATGCGGCCGGCGAATGCGCTCGTACCGGTGTCATGGGCTCCAACCGTCTTGCCTCCAACTCGCTGCTCGAGGGGCTCGTCTACGGACGCCGCGCCGGTCTGGCCGCCGTCGCGGACGGTGATGACGCGGTCTGGGCACCCGAACCGTTCCTGAACTCCGCCACCGGTGCCGTGTTCGACCATGCGCCGATCGCGCTGGCCGCCCCTGCCGCTACGGCTGCTGCTGACGATACCGCCGCCGACAAGGTGTGGAATCGTACCCGCATCCAGAACACCATGTGGCATGGCGTCGGCGTGCTGCGCGACGAGGCCGGACTGAAAACCGCCATCGCCGAATTCGGCCAAGGCCTCGCCGCCGCAAACGCCCAGGCTGATGTAAACGCCGATGGTGCTGCAAGCAGCGTTGAGGCTTTGGAGAACCGCAACATGCTCACCGTAGGTTATGTGGCCGCCACCGCCGCGCTCGCCCGCACCGAGTCGAGAGGCGCCCACGCCCGCACCGACCACAGCGAGCCAGTCGACAACTGGGCCCACTCCGTCGCCTACATCAAGGACTGACCCATGCTCACATCACACATCATCCGCGTCGCCGTCGAAGCGGCGCTCGTCGAAGACGCGCCCTACGGCGACATCACCTGCGAGACCACCATCCCGCGGACGAAACCGGCTCGGCCCACCTCACCGCGCGCGAAAACGGCGTGATGAGCGGCATCGACGTGTTCGCCGCAGCCTTCGCCGCACAGAACCCGGCCGTCACCGTCACCGCCGCCATCAAGGACGGCGAGCGATTCCAGCGCGGCCAGATACTCGCCACCGTGAAAGGCCCGGTACGCGACCTGCTCACCGCCGAGCGCATCGCCCTCAACTTCACTCAGCGCATGAGCGGCATCGCCACCATGACCGCCGCCTTCGTGGACGCGGTGAACGCCATCTACGGCGATGATTATGACGGACCCGTCACCCGGCCGCGCCGCTACGAGCGCACCCGCATCGTCGATACGCGCAAAACCACGCCCGGCCTGCGCCCGTTCGAGAAATACGCCGTGGTCTGCGGCGGCGGCCACAACCATCGTTACGGACTGTCCGACGCGGTCATGATGAAGGACAACCATCTGGCGGCGCTCGCCGCGCGCGGCATCGACCTGGCCGGCGCGATCCGCCACGTGCGCGAACAGGTGGGCCACACCACGCATATCGAAGTGGAAGTCGACCGCCTTGACCAGATTCCCGCCGTGCTCGCCGGCGGAGCGGACACCATCATGCTGGACAATTTCTCGCTCGACGACACCCGTCGCGGCGTGGAGCTCATCGACGGTAAGGCCATCGTGGAAGCCAGCGGCAACATGAGCCTGGAGCGAGTGCCAGCCGTGGCCGTCACCGGCGTGGACGTGATCTCCGTGGGCGCGCTCACCCACTCTGTGCGCAGCATCGACCTCGGATTGGATTGGAACTAGTCATGGCCGATACCCCCAACGCATCCGGTGAACCCGGCGAACTGTACCTGGACGCCGCCGCCACCGAATCAGTGAGCCCGGCAGTCATCGAGGCCATGACCCCGTTCCTGACTGAGGCCTACGCCAATCCGGCCAGCGTGCACCAGCCCGGCAAAACCGCGGCCCGCGCGCTGGACGCGGCTCGCGCATCATTTGCCGCGGCATTGGGCGCCCGGCCGGATGACGTGATCTTCACCTCAGGCGGCACCGAATCGGACAATCTGCCATCAAAGGCATCGCCATGGCGCGCATGCGCAAACTGGGCTTGCGGCCGGTCTGCGGATTCGCCGAAGCCGATGGCAAACAGCCGGCAAATTGTCGCCCGCGCATTATCATTTCCGCTATCGAGCACCCGGCCGTGGCCCAATCGGCGGCATGGCTGCACGAATGGTTCGGTTTCGAAGTCGTGCGCATTCCCGTGGATGCGCAAGCACATCTCGATCTCGACGCACTTGAACGCGAGCTCGACGGCGAGGCCAGTGAACGTACCACGATGGTCTCCACCATGCTGGCCAACAACGAGGTCGGCACCGTGGAACCCGTGGAGGAACTGGTCCGCATCGCCCACGCGCACGGCGTGCCCATCCATGTAGACGCCGTACAGGCCGCCGGGCAGATTCCGATTCGTTTTCGTGACTGGGATGTGGACGCCCTGTCCGTATCCGGACACAAATTCGGCACCCCCAAAGGTCTGGGAGCGCTGCTGGTACGCGGCCGCACACCCATCGAACCGGTGCTGTCCGGAGGCGGGCAGGAACGCGGCCTGCGCTCTGGCACGCAGAACGTGGCCGGTGCCGTGGCGCTCGCCATCGGACTCAACGAATCGAATGCGCGCATGCAGGCGCAGTACCGTGAGTTGGTCGCGTCCCGAGACATGCTCATCGACGCGGTTCGCCGGGTCGCGCCTCGCGCCGACCTGACCGGCGACCCCGAACGCGTCTGCCCGGTCACGCCTCCTTCATCTTCCCCGGCGTCGACCGGGGAAGCGCTGCTCGTCGACCTGGACGCGCGCGGCATCGCTGCCTCATCCGGCTCGGCCTGCGCCATCGGGCGCCACGAGATTCCTGCCACGTTGCTGGCGATGGGCCTCGAACCGTCCATCGCCAAATCGGCATTACGCATGACCTTCCGCAAGCCGCTGACCCGCGAACAAGTCGAACGCATCAGCTTGGCCATCGAAGAGTCCTACACCGACCTGACCCGCCATTAAATCTGACGCCACTTACCAGAAAGGAAACGACGTGAGCACCACCACTTCAGCGCAACCCGCGCAGCTCACCCGCAACGAGCGCCTCGACCGGCTGCCCTTCAACAAGGCGCACCGCAAACTCCTCGTCGCCTCCGGCATCGGCTGGGCATTCGACGCCATGGACGTCGGCCTCGTCTCCTTCGTAGTCGCCGCCATCGCCGCCGACCCGCACTTCAACCTCACCCCGACCGAAAAGTCATGGGTGCTGTCCATCGGCTTCGTCGGCATGGCCATCGGCGCGGCAGTGGGCGCTTCATCGCCGACCGCGTGGGCCGCAAAACCGTGTTCACCGCCACACTGATTATCTTCGGCATCGCCAACGGTGCCATGGCCCTATCTTGGTCACTCGGCATGCTGCTCGGCGCCCGACTGATCATCGGACTGGGCTTGGGCGCGGAACTGCCGGTCGCCTCCACGCTGGTCTCCGAGTTTTCGCCGACCAAACAGCGCGGCCGCATGACTGTGCTGCTGGAATCGTTCTGGGCCGTCGGCTGGATCGTCGCCGCCATGATCGGCTACTTCGTGATCCCGAACACCGGCGACTGGGGCTGGCGCTGGGCGCTGGCCATCGGCGCGCTGCCACTGCTCTACGCAATCGTCACCCGCGTGCACATCCCAGAATCCGTGCGATTCCTCGAAGCCAAGGGTCGCGAAGACGAAGCCGAAAAGGCCGTGCGCTACTTCGAGGAAGCCGGGGGAGTAGCCCCGGTAACCTCTCCCAAGGGCAAGCCGCTGCCGAAGATCAAGACGCGCGAACTGTTCGGCTCCAAGTACCTGGCCCGCACCATCGCCATCTGGGCCACGTGGTTCTTCGTGAACTTCTCCTACTACGGCGCGTTCACATGGATGCCGTCGCTGCTCGCCGACCAGTTCGGCTCCCTGACCAAGTCATTCGGCTACACGCTCGCCATCTCCATCGCCCAGCTGCCCGGTTACTTCCTAGCCGCCTGGCTGGTGGAGGTCTGGGGCCGCCGCAAGACGCTGAGCATCTTCCTGGCCGTCTCCGCCGTGGCCGCCTTCGCGTTCTCGCAGGCCGGATCTGTGGCCTCGTGCTCGTGTTCGGCATGCTGCTGTCCGCCTCCAACCTCGGTGCGTGGGGCGTGCTGTACGCCGTGACCCCGGAAATCTACCCGACCCGCCTGCGTGGCGCGGCCGCCG
>ENA-OQLB01000011-OQLB01000011.1-human-gut-metagenome-genome-assembly--contig:-NODE-11-length-116476-cov-4.116873_pt1 | contig 116476 bp, 129 predicted proteins | sample MGYA00242656_ERZ504813 | MGnify/ENA primary metagenome ERZ504813 (study PRJEB26092, sample SAMD00036388) | human gut metagenome | host: Homo sapiens | study: EMG produced TPA metagenomics assembly of... | reverse complement strand
CTGCAAATAAATATTATTAATTCTTTGCGTTTACTTGGAATTTTAACAGCAGCTCTGAGTCTGCATTGATGTTTCGGGGGATGTGTAGGGCTTATGAAAAAATCCCTTTCCACTGCCAATTTTCTTGTGGTAGGAGGCAGTGAAAAGGGGCTTTGGTGTTTTTCAATAGTATTTTATACTTCTACTACGGTTTCCATTGTTTCCGGCTTGGGCTCTGCTGTCAGGTCACGATAGATAACGGCACTGCATCCGAGTGCTGCTACGATGTAGACAATGCTTACAAGGAACAAGAGGAACATTGCGAATCCGCCGTCTGCAATGGCAAATATAATCCACAAAAGGATATAAAACGCCACTCCCAGTAAAAACGATACGCCGAAGATGGTCCACTTGTAACCATAAGTGGCCTTGTTGCTTTGAATCATGGCTTCGCCCGGAGCCACGCCTTTATCGAGTAGGATATAAATTGCAAGTGACCAACCTATGGATATGATGATGCCCGGTACAATCATGAAAAATAGGGCGGGAATAATGGCAAGATACATCAAACCTATCAAAGTGAAGTATTCTCCCATGAACTTACGGTATTTCCCATCGAAAATGAATAGGGGAGAAATGACCCTTCCTTTACTCAGCTCAATAGGAATGGTTGTCATGGCGATTGTAGTACCTACATTTAAATAGGGAATCCAGATTGTAAGCAGCCAAAGTATGGTAGCTCCCAACATGGATATTGCATTTTTAATGCCTAAACCGATACCTTCGGAGATAACTCCGGCTACTGTAATTTTCCGTTGTGCGTCCATAGCAAGATAATTTTTGATGAATATTTACTTATTTATGTCATTTCTGACAAATATATAACTTTTATAAAGAAAAACAAAACATATCGAAACTTATTTTATAAAAAAAAGAGGAGTGCCTAAACAGGGTAAAGTCTTGTTAATGCATTCTTTCCTTATGGCAAATGGTGATTAGGAGGGATAACATTGTTAGTCCGGCGCTATACCGGTAACACCCGCCCAGCCCCATGTGTGCCAACAACTGCCGGCGAGGAAGGTCCCCAATGACCCACCTATAAAATAGGTTGTCATAAAAATGGTGTTTACCCGGTTGGATGCCGAAGGGCAGATGTCGAATATGCTGGTTTGGTTACTGAGCTGAATACATTGCATGCCAATGTCAATCAGTATAACTCCGGCAATGATACCGGCGTATGTGTTTCCGCAGAAGTAAAGCGAAGCCCATGCACACAAGATCAGTCCGCAACCAATGAAGTTAAAGTTGCGTATCCCTACTTTTTTCACATACTTTCCAACGAAAGATGCGGTCAGTGCACCGGCTATTCCGCACAGCCCCAAAATGCCGATTACATCGCTGTTGGCATAGAAAGGCGCTTCGCCCATTTTGAAAGCGAGACACGACCACATGGCTAAGAAAGAGCCGAATGCGATGCCGGCGCGTATGGAGTAGATGCGTAGGGCAGGGTAGTCTTTGATAAGTGAAAAGAGCGATTTCATTAAGTCACCGTATTTTCCCCGGAAGCTCGGCTGTATGTCCGGCAGGACTTTCAGGACTATAATGGCGCATAGCAGCATCATGCCTGCCGCGATGAAATACATCTCGCGCCAGCCTAATGCCTCACCGATAAATCCACTGATAACGCGAGAGGCGAGTATGCCGGTGAGCAAGCCGGAGATGACGACGCCTACGTTGCGTCCTTTATTCTCCGGGCGGGAGAATTGCGAGGCTATCGGTACGAAGATTTGCGGGATCATGGAGCAGATACCGGTAATGAGTGAAGCTCCCCAAATGATATAGATATTGGGTGCTGTGGCTATGGCTATAAGTGAAAATATCAGTAAAGTGAAGTTTATCAGGATGATCTTTTTCCGTTGGTAAAGATCGCCTAACGGCACGATAAACAGCAATCCCAATGCATAGCCAACTTGTGTAATCATTGCAATGAGATTTGTTTTAAACTCGGACACACCCAATTCGTGACGTATCACGTTCAGCAAGGTTGGTTGTAGTACAAATTCGCTACGGAAATACCTGCTACGATAGCAAGCGTCCAAAGTATATGTGCGGGCAATCCGCCGTTTTCTTTTAATTCAGCTTTCATGCTGCAAAGATAGGAAAAAGCAAAAAAACGAAGAATATCATTGATAATCCACTTTCCTTATGAGGTTCATTGCATCAGACCATATAAGATAGTCTGCCATTGCGATTAATAATATGTAAGAGTTGGGTTACTTCTTGGAGTAATGGTATTTCATTGAAAGTATATCAATCTCTACCCTGTCATCATTTACAGAGTAAATAAGACGATGCTCTTCGTTGATGCGTCTTGACCATTTACCTGCTAAATCATATTTAAGAGGTTCTGGCTTGGCAATTCCTGTATAAGGGTGTTCTCTAATATCGAGAAGGATCTTTTTGATGCGTTTGGCAATATTGGGATTGTTTTTCTTCCAGTACTCCCATTGCTCCATAGCAAGAGGTGTGAATATAATCTTCATAATTCATCCAAGTTTATCTCTATCCCCTTGCCGTTCTTAATATCTTCCTCTCCTTGACGTATGTCTTCCATCGTTTCAGGTGACGACATGATATATTCCGTTTCCTTTAATGAGTTGTATTCATCGAGGGAAATCATCACTACTCCTTTACCATTACCACGATTGATGATTACAGTGTCATAATCATCAATTACTGAATCAATGTACCCTTTGAGGTTGGCTCTTAAATCGGTGTAGTTAGCAGTTTTCATAATTCCTCCTTTTGTTTAATGCAAATATATGTACTTATATGCGTACTTTCAAATTTAATTAGTTAATTATTAGATATAAAGAAAGGGTACCAACTTAATGATGCCCTTTCCTCACTTGAACAGTCAGCCTATTAATCATTTACTTTACACTTTTACTTTTGCTGTGCCATTTCCCGACTTGTTTTTTTCTTATCGTGAGGCTGACTCAAAATAGAATTTCAAGAACGAAAAACTTATAGATTGAAATCTCTTTAGAAAAAATCCCCTTATTTTGCCCTTTCTTATTAAGGAAATAAGGCTAAAATAAGGGGATTCTTATACTTCAACTTACAGATAATAAGTAAGGCTGCCTCATTTTTCTATTTTGAGACAGCCTCAGCATAGAAGTTTTTTACCTCAAATGCTGTTTCTTTTAGTGTGTATAGTTCGTTTTGTTGGGTTTGTATATAAGCCCGTGATTTTTTATAGATTAATTTCTATATTCGAAGTGACTGTTCCTTGTATTTGTGTACCGGCAGGAATTTCTGCTTTGCCACCTTTAATAAGGAAACCGAATAAACAACAAATAGTTAAGACTATAGATAATGCCAGTTTATTACCACCTTCATCAGACAAGCTGCTGCCGGATAAATAGACCATAGTTCCATCTACTGCTTTTACACTTCTAATGGTTACTGTTAGTTCTCCTTCGGAACCCATAAACCTCTTTTTTTAGCTCTTGTAATCTGACCTTGTGCAATAGAACCGACTGCAATAACAGTTTACCATTTACTTTGATATCGTTTAGTACTCTGAAATCCACCATTTGTCCACTTTGGACATTATTGCTACTCAATGTTGATACTAACTCTAAAGGAATGGTAGTTCCGGCTTTCAATGTAACGACTTCTCCAGGCATTGTAAATGACATTGTCAACATAGCGATAGCCATTAATAATACTGTTGGTTTGAAATAAACCGCTTTCATTAATTTGATAAACATGATAATTTGAATTTAGTTAATAAAAAATGTTGTTTATTCTTTCTAATTTTCTTATTTGTTCATTTTTCTTCTTTAAATTGTATCGGGTAGCGCTCCGTCCTGCTCCGTTTATATTCCCTATATAGAATGAAAGAGATAAAAATCCACATACCCCTGCCATTCCATAATTCTCACTTTTTATACTGGTATAGGTAGCATATCCTAGTAATGAATTGACAATGAAAGCTGTTAATGCGCTTCCTTTATGTTTGGTATATAGATATCCTGCTCCTGGTATGATTGATAAAATTCGAGCTAGTGCAGGTCTCTTCTTTTTTTGTTTCATCATTTGATTTGATAATATGTATGTTTTGTTGATTGAGTGATGAAGTTCCTACATTTTTATAGAAGCTTGTCAGAGCTGTATCATACTTTTCGTTTTGGGCTGAAAGGATACCATCTAAAGCATTAGCCTTTTGAATATCAGAAGGATTTTTAGCATTGTTCCTTATTTCTTCAGTGAGTTTTATGACGTTATTAAAGTTATTAGTACAATAGTATAATATAGCTGCCTGCATCTGAACTTCAGTGTTTTTTTGGCAGTATCCGGAAATTCTGTTTCATATTCAAATATTCCTTCTTCATATTCTTTAAGTCCTCTGTAACATAGGAGTTTTTGTTGGTATAATCGAATATTACTATGATTAAAGAATTGTAATCGTTCTATTTCCAATAATGCTGGGTAATATTCTTCTTTGTTGATTAATTGATTGATAAAAAGTAGATTTTTGTCTCTGTCACTTCTTTGTTTCAAAATATCAGTGTGGGGTGATTGAAAGCGATTATGAATAATCTGTATGGGGAAATTTTCATGCGGGTAGTCGACAAGGCTTCTGTAACCATATTGATAAGTAATATCATAATAATGCGCATCGTGGCTACATCTCATGATGCGTTCACAAGTAAGACTGATAGCTTTGGGGAAGGGAAATTTTTTGAAGGCCATTTGTCCATATTTGGAACAAGATGGATACATGGCACATCTACTGTTTTTTTGATTACTGAGAAATTTCTGATAGAAACCGATGTAATCGTCTGTGGCTATGTTCTGCGCAAAACAAGTAAATATTTGGATGAATGATAATAGTAGGTAGATATATCGTTGCATGGGTTATATATGAGTTAGTGATATTTCTGCTATTTCTTTATTTTTTCTTACTACGATAAAATAGGCTTTGATTATTGTATCATATTTATTCTTTTCTATGAATAAATTAATGATGTATTTTCCTCTTTTTTTTATAAATACGTTACTGCTTTGGGATATTTTATAAAAGAGTACTTGTTTTTTGTTGGCATATGATACATGTATAGTATCACCTTTAGCGAATAATGATATTTCCTTTTTGTCATTATGAATTTGAAATAGATGTTTGATAATACTGGTGTACATATAATTAGAACATCGATATTTGTCTATGATAAAGTTTTCCCCATGTATGTTTGTGGAGATTAATAATAAAAGTAGTATGTATATGGTAGCTTTCATTTACTTTTTTTTTGCAAAAATAGGCTAACCAATGTTTGCATATCTTTTTTTACTGACAGTATAATTTACGGATGTGTAGAAAACAAATCACAGTCAGCCAACTCTTGGATATAGTAATTGAAGAAGTTATGATGCAGAACTAAAGAAATTCTGAACAAGAGTATTGTGTCTATGCTTTCACGTTTGAAGATAGAGTACACATTAGTACGTTCACAGCAGAGTTTGTTTGCAAACCAAGTGATAGAGCGTTCTTGGCGGTGGAGTTCTTCTTTAATTAATTTTCCGATGTGTATCATGCTGAAATAAAAAAGGCGGAACCATTCAATGCTTATTTTCAATCTGAGGTACCGCCAAGCACCTTGCACGTAAATAAGCACGAACAGTTCACGCCCCAAACGAGCGTGAACTTCATCTGCTTATTCTCACGTGCTTCAAATTGGCGGTTTTCAGATTGAGAGAATAAGAGCAAAAGCTCAAATATCTTTAATAAGTATAGGAATGGAAACGCTTTTCCAAATGTTTTTTGTTTTAAACTAAAATAGGAGAATACTCCCGAAAGAGTATTCTCCTTATATAAAAGTAACTTAAATTACTTATTCAAAGCAGTAGCTACGTCAACCGCACAAGCCACTGTACATCCTACCATCGGGTTGTTACCGATACCCAGGAATCCCATCATTTCCACGTGAGCAGGAACTGATGAAGAACCAGCGAACTGAGCGTCTGAGTGCATACGGCCCATTGTATCCGTCATGCCGTAAGAAGCAGGACCGGCAGCCATGTTATCCGGGTGAAGTGTACGACCTGTTCCACCACCTGATGCTACTGAGAAGTAAGGCTTACCGGCAAGAACGCGTTCTTTCTTGTAAGTACCTGCAACAGGATGTTGGAAGCGAGTCGGGTTGGTAGAGTTACCTGTGATGGATACGTCTACGCCTTCTTTCCACATGATAGCTACACCTTCGCGAACGTCGTCGGCGCCGTAGCATTTTACTTTGGCACGAGGACCGTCGCTGTATGCGATTTCACGAACTACTTTCAGTTCACCTGTGTAGTAGTCGAATTGAGTCTGAACGTAAGTAAAGCCGTTGATACGAGAGATGATCTGAGCAGCGTCTTTTCCAAGACCGTTCAGGATACAACGCAAAGGTTCTTTACGTACTTTGTCGGCTTTAGCGGCAATTTTGATTGCACCTTCTGCAGCAGCGAATGATTCGTGACCTGCCAGGAAAGCAAAACACTTAGTTTCTTCGCGGAGCAACATGGCAGCCAGGTTACCATGACCGATACCTACCTTGCGGTCGTCGGCTACCGAACCCGGAATACAGAATGCCTGCAAACCGATACCGATAGCTTCGGCAGCATCAGCAGCGTTCTTGCAGCCTTTCTTGATAGCGATGGCGCAACCTACAACATAAGCCCATTTTGCGTTTTCGAAACAGATAGGCTGAGTTTCTTCACACGTCTTATAAGGATCGAGTCCGGCAGCTTCGCAGATAGTGTTTGCTTCCTCGATGTCTTTGATGCCGTTAGCGTTCAAAGCTTCGATGATACCTTTGATACGACGGTCTTGACTTTCAAATTTTACTTCTCTAATCATAGTTTCTTTCCTCCTTATATTATTCGTGACGTGGATCAATGTGTTTAACAGCTCCCTGTTCAGCAGTGAAGCGTCCGTAAGTACCGGTTACTTTCTTCAATGCTTCGTTGGCATCAGTACCTTTCTTGATTTCATCCATGAATTTACCCATGTGAACGAATTCGTATCCGCAGATTTCATCGTTTTTGTCAAGAGCGATAGTCTTGATATAACCTTCTGCCATTTCCAGATAACGGGGACCTTTTGCCAAAGTACCGTACAAAGTACCTACCTGGCTACGCAGACCCTTACCCAAATCTTCCAAACCGGCACCGATGATCAAACCGCCTTCAGAGAAAGCAGACTGAGTACGTCCGTAAACGATTTGCAGGAAGAGTTCGCGCATTGCTGTATTGATAGCGTCGCAAACGAGGTCGGTATTCAATGCTTCGAGTACAGTCTTGCCCGGAAGGATTTCAGCTGCCATAGCTGCTGAGTGAGTCATACCGGAACAGCCGATTGTTTCAACCAATGCTTCCTGAATGATACCTTCTTTGACGTTCAATGTCAGTTTACAAGCACCTTGCTGAGGAGCACACCAACCTACACCATGTGTCAGACCTGAAATATCAACGATTTCTTTTGATTTTACCCATTTGCCTTCTTCGGGTATGGGAGCCGGTCCATGGTTAGGACCCTTCTTTACAACACACATGTGTTCCACTTCGTGTGAATAAGTCATAATTAGCTCTTTTTTAAGTTATAATTAAAAAAAACGTAGTTCTATGTTTTATTAAACGGTCACAAAGGTAGTCGTTTTCTTGCTTTCTGCCAACCGTCTGATTTGACTTTTTTATTAAAAATTAGTAATATAGGATGCTGATTTGGCATATTGCAATCTCTACATTACAATACAATTGCTGCTTTAAGACGATTGTTTTCAATTCGTGTTTCTTTGAATGTTGTGACACCCTGTCACCATACTTGTATAACTTTGCTTACGCGCGCGCAGGAAGAATTTTTTTATATGGATGTTTGATGCGTGCATGTCTCGCGGGCGCGTGAGAAGAGAAGTTGTTCAAGTGTGGTGACAGGGTGTCAAGGAATGCTTTTTGTAGAGTAGAGGTTTGGATTTCCAGCATAGAGGTTTAGCGATCTAACATAGAGGTTTGGCGACATAAAGTTGGACTTTACAATCTCAGGGTTGAGGTTGTGCGATTGTTGTATTGCTGTGCCATTGTTTTTGGTGCTTTCTTTTCTCACTTTCTCTTTTAATTCTTTATCTTTGCCGGTGCATAATAAAAAAATAATAGAGAACAAAATTATGGTAGAAGTGGCGGATAGTGCTTTGCAGCAAGCTGCAGGTGAGGGAATGGATGCTTTCATCCAAGTATTTACGGACGCATATAAAGAGTTGACGGGTGGCGAGCTGACTGCTGAAACAATGCCTTTGCTCACCGGTGAACAACATTCGTTGTTGGCGTATCAGATATTTCGTGACGAACTCATGGAAGGTGGCTTTTGCCAGTTGATACAGAATGGATATGGCGGTTACATCTTTGCCAATCCGTTTGCCAAAGTGATGCGTTTGTGGGGAGTGGGTGATTTAAGCAAACTGGTGTATGCCGCCAAGAAGATATATGACGCCCATCGTGAAGACTTGGAACGTGAGCGCACTGATGATGAATTTATGGCTATGTACGAGCAGTATGAGGTGTTTGATGCACTGGAGGATGAGTTTTTGGAAAAAGAAGAGGAATATACAGCGTTGGTTGCCAGTTATGTAGATGAACATTTAGACTTATTTGCAAAAATAATAAAGTAACGGTTGCAGTATTTTTTAAGTTTCTGCATTTACATTATGTGAATTGAAATTTATATCTTTGCGAACTCTAAAAAATAATGTTTATGAAACAATTGAAATTCTTGATGATTGTATTTGCCCTGATGATGGGCGTTTCTTTTACTTCGTGTATGGGGGAGAGTGATCCTACGGTTAGTCCGGTGGCTACATTAAAAGTCGTTTCCACTTATCCTTATACATTTCAATATCCTAATGACGGCTTGAAAATTGTAGCTTCAAATACCAGCGAATTGTTAACTGATAATTCAGTGAATTTAGGATTGGGAGATATTATTTTTCTTCAGTATACTTATAATTCCGAAGAACAGCCTTTGACGAGCGAAACTAAAGAAATAACGGCAAAAGTAACTATTGGACATAATTGCACCTCAGGTAATACTAGTATAGGAGTACCGGTTGAAAATAATGGTGCCGGTGAACCTTATGAGAATGCTACGATAGTGGAGCTGTTGCCTGCCGGTCAGGGAACAATGTATTATGATAAGAATACTTTGTTGCTTGGTGTTACTTTCTATGGAGAAAAATCCCCATATAAGCATGATCTCGCGTTGATATATGGTGACGATAATCACAGCGCAGGCGATGCCGGTAAAGATGAAGAAGGGATTATGAAGCTATATCTTCGTCATGTAAATAATGAGGAGAAACCGACAGAGCGATTCAGCATGTATAGAGCTTTTGATTTGAGCCAGTTCCTTGCAGCTTTTGGTGAAACTCCTACCAAGATTAGGATTTATGCCAATGAAACGGATAAGAACGGATCTTATAGTTTGGAAGATGCGAAGAAAGAACTTCAATATGAAGAAATAGATTACAAAAGTATTTTTGAAAAAAAATAATAGTTGAACTATAAAGAATTATTTCATATAGCAATGCAGATGATTTCCTCTCCGGCACGTGCCTGGGAGGAAATTCGTTTGGAAGAGGATAGACGAAAGGTGTTTACAGCTTTTGTCTATCCTATGATTGGTTTATGCGGCTGTCGGTCTTTATCGGTTCCTTGATGGTGAAAGGGTGGGGTGGTCCGCAAAGCTTTCAATATGCCATGACGCAATGCTGTGCTGTGGCGGTGTCTTTGTTTGGAGGATATTTTCTGGCAGCCTATCTCATCAATGGGTTGCGTGTCCGTATGTTTGCTATGGACAACGATATTCCTTTGACGCAACAGTTTGCCGGCTATGCGCTGGTAGTGCCTTTTTTGCTGAAAATTATTATCGGTATATTGCCTGATTTCAGCATAATAGCTCTGTTGCTTCAATTCTATATCGTATATGTAGTGTGGGAAGGAAGTGCTATTTTGATGAAAATAGCGGAAAAAGACCGTTTGAGGTTCACCATTCTTTCTTCTATTTTGTTAATAGCTTGTCCGGCAGTGATAGAATTCATATTCAATAAGCTGACGGTAGTGCTGAACTGATTGATTTTATGAAACAAGCTCCTGTAAATATTAAAAATAAGCGCGCCACATTCGATTATGAATTGGTAGATACCTATACTGCGGGCATTGTGCTCACCGGTACGGAGATCAAGTCCATCCGTCTGGGAAAAGCAAGTCTGGTGGACACGTTCTGCTACTTTGCCAATGGTGAACTGTGGGTGAAGAACATGCATATTGCCGAGTATTTTTATGGTTCGTACAATAACCATAATGCACGCAGGGAGCGTAAACTTCTGTTGACTAAAAAAGAGCTGGATAAGCTGCAGCGCGGTTCGAAAGATCCGGATCACGATGATTCCCGTCCGTCTGTTCATCAATGAAAAAGGGCTGGCAAAGGTAGTGGTCGCTTTGGCAAAGGGTAAAAAGCAATATGACAAGCGTGAGGCTTTGAAAGAAAAAGATGATAAGCGCGATATGGCGCGTATGTTCAAGAGGTGAGTTTAATGTACCGCATTACCACATTATATTTATGAGTAGACTTGAAGGTTTGGTGCGTGAGCGCATCCTTATCCTGGACGGTGCTATGGGCACATGATACAACAGTACAACTTGACGGAAGAAGACTTCCGCGGAGAACGTTTTGCACAAATTCCCGGACAACTGAAAGGTAATAATGACATACTCTGTCTGACACGTCCGGATGTGATACGGGATATTCACCGTAAATATCTTGCGGCAGGTGCAGACATCATCGAAACCAATACCTTCAGTTCTACAAGCGTCAGCATGGCTGATTATCACGTGCAGGACTATGTTCGTGAGATTAATCTTGCCGCTGTGAAACTGGCGCGTGAGGTTGCTGATGAATTCACTGCCTTAACCCCTGATAAACCGCGATTTGTAGCAGGCTCTGTCGGTCCCACTAATAAGACCTGCTCCATGAGTCCGGATGTCAACAATCCGGCTTTTCGTGCACTGACTTACGACGAACTGGTCATAGCCTATCGCGAACAGATGGAAGCGATGCTCGAAGCCGGTGTAGATGCGTTGCTGATTGAAACCATTTTTGATACGTTGAATGCGAAAGCGGCCATATATGCCGCGAAGCAGGCAATGAATGTTGCCGGTATCCGGATTCCGTTGATGCTGTCCGTAACGGTGTCCGATATAGCCGGGCGTACTTTGTCCGGACAGACGTTGGATGCATTTCTGGCTTCAGTGCAACATGCGGATATCTTTTCCATAGGGCTCAACTGCTCTTTCGGAGCTCGCCAGTTGAAGCCTTTTCTCGAACAACTTGCCGCCCGCGCACCTTATTATGTCAGTGCCTACCCCAATGCGGGCCTGCCCAACAGTCTTGGCACGTACGATCAGACTCCTGCTGAAATGGCGGCTGAGATTAAAGAATATATCCATGAGGGATTAGTAAATATAGTAGGCGGTTGTTGCGGCACGACCGATGAATATATTGCTGCCTATTCATCTTTAATAGACGGAGTTGTACCACGTATACCGGTTGGTAAGCCCGATTGTCTCTGGCTCTCCGGTCTGGAGCTGTTGGAGGTGAGGCCGGAGAATAATTTTGTCAATGTGGGTGAGCGTTGCAATGTTGCCGGTTCACGTAAGTTTTTGCGCTTAATCAATGAGAAGAAATATGACGAAGCGCTAAGTATTGCCCGCCAGCAGGTGGAAGACGGTGCACAGGTCATTGACATAAATATGGATGACGGACTGCTGGATGCGGAACAGGAAATGACAACTTTTCTTCACCTGATAGCTTCCGAGCCTGAAATCGCTCGTGTTCCCGTAATGATAGACTCCTCCAAATGGGATGTGATAGTTGCAGGACTGAAATGTGTGCAAGGCAAGTCTATTGTCAATTCCATTTCCTTGAAGGAAGGAGAAGAAACGTTTCTTGAGCATGCCCGCACTGTGAAGGAGTATGGTGCTGCTGCAATAGTGATGGCTTTTGACGAACGGGGGCAGGCAGATACTTACGAACGTAGAATCGAGGTATGCGAACGTGCTTATCGTTTGTTGGTGGACAAAGTCGGCTTTAACCCACATGACATCATTTTTGATCCGAATGTGCTTGCAGTGGCTACGGGTATGGACGAGCATAATAATTATGCGGTAGACTTTATTCGCGCCACCGGTTGGATACGTAAGAATCTGCCCGGTGCTCATGTCAGTGGCGGAGTCAGTAACCTATCGTTCTCATTTCGAGGCAATAACTATATTCGTGAAGCGATGCATGCGGTGTTTCTGTATCATGCTATTCGTGAGGGAATGGATATGGGCATTGTGAATCCTGCAACTTCCGTACTTTATACAGATATACCGGCCGATATTTTGGAACGCATAGAAGATGTTGTTCTTAATCGTCGTGCAGATGCTGCGGAGCGATTGATTGAAACGGCCGAAAGGTTGAAAGCGGAAGCGGATGCCGCTAAAGTTTCCGCTTCAAACGGTGACTCCCTGCTTTCGGCTTCCGGTTCCCGGTTCCAATGGCGGGAAGGTGCGGTGGAGGAACGCTTGAAGTATGCTCTGACAAAAGGTGTTGGTGATTATCTGGAAGAAGACCTTGCCGAGGCTTTAAATGCTTATCCGAAAGCTGTGGATATTATTGAAGGCCCGTTGATGGCGGGAATGAATCACGTTGGCGATCTGTTCGGTGCGGGCAAGATGTTTCTTCCACAAGTTGTTAAGACGGCGCGTACTATGAAGAAAGCGGTGGCTATCCTTCAGCCGGTTATTGAATCGGAGAAGCAAGCGGGGGCCGCTTCTGCCGGTAAAGTGCTGCTTGCTACGGTGAAAGGAGATGTACACGATATCGGAAAGAATATTGTTGCCGTAGTGATGGCTTGCAACGGATATGAGATAATCGACCTGGGCGTAATGGTTCCTGCCGAAACGATTGTGCAGCGTGCCATAGAAGAAAAGGCCGATATGATTGGGCTGAGCGGACTCATCACTCCTTCACTGGACGAAATGGTGCACGTTGCCATGGAACTGGAAAAAGCGGGGCTTGACATTCCGTTGTTGATTGGCGGAGCCACTACGTCTCCGTTACATACGGCGTTGAAGATTGCTCCGGTTTATCATGCTCCGGTTGTTCATCTGAAAGATGCTTCGCAGAATGCATCAATAGCAGCCCGCCTGATGAATCCTAATCAAAAGGAAGAATTAGCAAGAATCTTTTTACCGAATATCAGCGGTTGCGCGAGAAAAATCAGGAGAGGCAGGTCGAGACGGTATCTCTTGAAGAGGCAAAAGCTAATCGATTGAAATTGTTTTAAGATTTTCATCACAGAGAGGACAGCATTTTTTATGCCTTCTTATGTCCTCCTTTATGAATCAGCTTTTAATCTTTTTCTTATATTGCTCAAATCTTGCCGTAATATCCCGTACGAAGTTATACGTCTCTATGCCGCGGAAATAACCGTTCTTGCAGACCGGGTCGGTGAAGTATTCCTCATTGCTTTTCAGTAGGATGAAGTTTTCTACATTGTCTCGCCAGACATATTTGTTTTTCCCGTATTTCTCCGCCAATGCCATGGCGTCGAGCACATGTCCGATGCCGGAATTATAGGATGCCAATACGAAGTTGATCCGTTCGTCTGGGGGTATTGCGGAGAAGCTCCTGGCAGTGGCGGCAATGTATTTGGTTGCGGCTTTGATGCTCTCTTCCGGGTTTTGTTCTTTTCCGGGGGGCATTCCCATGGCGCGGGCTGTGGCAGGCATTAGTTGCATTAATCCCTTAGCACCTGCCCATGAAACAGCTGTGGTGTCGAAGTTGGACTCAGTATAGGCCAAAGAGGCAGCAGTCGCCAGTCCCAATCTATTTCGGGGGCATACTTTTTAAAAAGGTGGTCGAAGTGTGATATTTTTCCTTCCCGCAGAGACAGGATAGGAGAATGAGGAATGGCCTTGCTGATTTCAAAATATCGTTTCATACTTGCTGTGTAAGCAGGAGAGGTCATGTTGTCTTTATGCCATTTGTTGGCGGCTTCCGCCAATTGCGGGCAATCGTTGCGTACAGCCCACGAAGCTCGTTGGTCGAAGCTGATGGACAGCCCGATATTCAGGTTGGAATAATAGGTGGTATTCAGCCGGGCTATATCATTGTCTGCTACGGTATAGGAAATCTTACCCTGCGAGACTTGCATGATCAGGTCTTCTATTGTGATGCTGTCATTGCTCACCTTATGAATGTGGATGCCTCCTCCCAATTCCTTGTCCAAATTGACAAGCCGTTCATAATACTTTCCGGGCTTTACGTACACATCTTTGCCAATGAGTTCCGTTACGTCTTTCAGTGGTTTGATGCCCCTGCCGGTGCGCTGTACGATGACTTGATGCGTAATCACTTCCTCGCCACAATAAATCAGGCTGTCTTTCCACTCTTTCGTTATGGGTAAGTTATAGGCTATGAGATCGCCCTCACCGGCAAGGAGCTTGCTGATAAGGTCGCGTACGCTTCCGGCAACCTTGATCTTCAATTTGACACCGAGGCTTTGGGCGAACTGCTCACTCAATTCATATTGAAATCCCATGTCCTGCCCGCGATAGATAAAATAGGATGTAGAGCTGTATAAAGTCAGCACTACCAGTTCACCACTGTCCTTTATCTGCTGCAAATCGGTGCTCTTTTCCTGCTTATGGGCGGAGTTACGATCGCCGCGGCATCCCATGACACTGCAAAGCAATACTATTGCAATGAGCAACTGGCAGTGAAAAACCGGCAGTTTGCGTGTGGCAGGGGAGGTGCTGTCGGGCATACTATACGGAATTGAGTTACTTATAAGTGCTTTTTGATGTACATCGTCAGAATATCAATTGCTACTTGGTTGTTTCCGCCCTCCGGCACGATGAGATCGGCGTATCGTTTGCAAGGCTCTATGAATTGCAGATGCATCGGCTTCAGGATGCGGGTATAACGCTCCATTACGGCTTCAGCGGTACGGCCGCGCTCTATGACATCACGTTGGATGACACGAATAAGGCGTTCGTCGGGATCTGCGTCGACAAAAATTCTAAGATCCATCATGCCGCGCAGCTTTTTGTCGCATAGGGCAAGGATGCCTTCAATGATGATGACTTCCCGCGGTTCGATGTGGATTGTTTCGGGCTGGCGGGTGCAAGTCAGATAGGAATAAGTGGGCTGTTCGATGCTCTTACCTTCGCGCAGCATGGATACGTGTTTGGACAGAAGCCCCCAGTCGAAGGCGTCCGGGTGGTCGAAATTAATGTTCTGCCGTTCTTCTACGGGTACATGGCTGCTGTCTTTGTAGTAGGAGTCCTGAGGTAATAGAACCACTTCACCTGCCGGCAGACTTTCAATGATTTTACGTACGACGGTGGTCTTTCCCGACCCGGTTCCGCCTGCAATTCCTATTATTAACATCCGTTTAAGTGTATATTTAAAACAAAACGAGTATTTTTGCGGTTTTAAAAAGCAACCGTTTCGGTTGACAAATATAGATATAAATCATTTAAATAACAAAGTTATGGTAAAGCATATTGTATTATTTAAGCTGAAAGATGAAGTTCCTGCTGACGAAAAGTTAGTTGCAATGAATAATTTTAAGAAGCCATCGAAGCGCTTCCTGCCAAAATATCCGTTATCCGTAAGATTGAAGTCGGGTTGAATATCAATCCTGCCGAAACTTGGAGCATTGCCCTTTACAGTGAATTTGATACGTTGGACGATGTGAAGTTCTACGCTGTGCACCCCGATCATGTGGCTGCCGGCAAGCTCATTGCAGAGGTCAAAGAAAGTCGTGCTTGCGTGGACTATGAAGTATAAATTGAAAAAACAGAAAGAAAAAAAGATGAAGAAAAGTATATTCTCCATTCTATTGTTGCTCTTCACCTTGGCGGTGCAGGCGCAGATACAGGAACCTGTCAAGTTTAAGTCGGAGTTAAGGACTTTGCAGGCAGGCGAAGCAGAGGTGATATTTACCGGAACTATTGACAAAGGCTGGCATGTGTATTCTACGGACTTGGGAGAGGGCGGCCCTATCTCGGCAACGTTCAATGTTGAAGACATTTCGGGTGCGGAACTTGTCGGGAAACTAAAACCGGTGGGGAAAGAAATCGCCGCATTCGACAAACTGTTCGAAATGAAAGTGCGCTATTTTGCAAATTCCGTTCAGTTTGTGCAGAAGCTGAAGCTGACCGGTGGCGCATACAAGGTGGAAGGTTATCTGGAATATGGTGCTTGTAATGACGAAAACTGCTTGCCGCCTACACAAGTGCCGTTCAAATTTTCGGGTAATGCAGAAGGTGCGGCTGCTAACGAACCGGTAGCTGATGCAACCGCAGATATGGCTATTATTGGTGGGGCAGAAGGAACTACCGGAATAAATGTATCCGATAAAGGCACTGTTGATCTTTGGAAACCGGTTGTCAACGAATTGAGAGCGTTGGGTGAAACTACCTCGCAAGAAGATATGTCTTGGATTTATATCTTTATAACCGGGTTTGTAGGTGGTCTGTTAGCATTGTTCACGCCTTGCGTATGGCCTATTATCCCGATGACTGTCAGCTTCTTCCTGAAACGCAGTAAAGATAAGAAGAAAGGTATCCGGGACGCTTGGACGTATGGCGCATCCATTGTTGTGATATACGTAGGCTTGGGACTGTTGGTCACCGGGCTTTTTGGCGCTAACGCTTTGAACTCATTGTCTACGAATGCTGTTTTCAATATCTTTTTCTTCTTGATGCTGGTAGTATTTGCAGCTTCTTTCTTTGGCGCTTTTGAAATAACCCTCCCCTCCAAGTGGAGTAATGCGGTAGACTCTAAAGCGGAAAAGACAGGCGGCTTGCTTAGTATCTTCTTAATGGCATTTACACTGTCGCTGGTGTCATTCTCTTGTACGGGACCCATTATCGGCTTTTTGCTTGTACAGGTTTCCACTACCGGTAATATGATAGCTCCGGCCATCGGAATGTTAGGTTTTGCCATTGCTTTGGCATTGCCGTTTACGCTGTTTGCGTTGTTCCCCTCTTGGCTGAAGTCCATGCCTAAATCCGGCGGTTGGATGAATGTGATCAAGGTGACGCTCGGTTTCTTGGAACTGGCATTTGCTTTGAAATTCCTTTCCGTAGCCGATCTGGCTTACGGCTGGCGTATTCTCGACCGCGAAACATTCCTTGCTTTATGGATTGTACTGTTTGCTTTGCTGGGTTTCTATCTGCTGGGCAAAATCAAATTCCCGCATGATGATGACGATGCAAAGGTCAGTGTGCCCCGTTTCTTCATGGCATTAGCTTCGTTGGCATTTGCCGTATATATGCTTCCCGGTTTGTGGGGAGCGCCGTTGAAGGCTGTCAGTGCTTTTGCACCACCCATGCAGACACAGGATTTCAATCTTTATAATAATGAGGTGCATGCCAAGTTCGATGATTATGATCTCGGCATGGAATATGCCGCCAGCATGGCAAACCTGTGATGTTGGACTTTACGGGTTACGGTTGTGTGAACTGTCGTAAAATGGAGCTCGCCGTATGGACGGATCCGAAGTAAGCGATATCATCAATAATGACTATGTGCTCATCACGCTCTACGTAGACAATAAGACTCCGCTTTCTTCGCCGGTGAAAATTACGGAGAACGGTACGGAGCGCACATTACGTACGGTGGGAGATAAGTGGAGCTATTTGCAACGCGTCAAGTTCGGCGCGAATGCACAGCCTTTCTATGTGCTGATTAACAATGAAGGCGAACCGCTCAACAAGTCGTATTCGTACGATGAAAGCATTCCAAAGTACATTGAGTTTTTACAGACAGGATTGGAAAACTACAAAAAGGAAAGATAATAGACTGAATCGGAGAAAGGATGCTGTATAAGCGTCCTTTTTTCATAATCCATTTTTTTATTTATGAAACACATTATTGACATTGACACTTGGGAACGTCGTGACAATTACGGCTTCTTCCGTACATATCTAAATTCTTGGTATTCGGTGACCACCGAAATAGACTGCACAGAGGCCAGCGCTGCGGCAAGGCGGTCTGGACATTCTTTTTTCCTTTATTACTTGTATGCCGTTCTCCGTTCGGCCAATGAAGTGAACGAACTCCGTTACCGCACAGACAAGAACGGGCAGGTTGTTTTCCACGACCGGGTAGATATCATTTCTCCGATAGCGGTTCCGGGAAAGACTTTTTATACAGTCCGTATCCCTTATCACGAAAATTTCGAACGCTTTTATGCCGAAGCGCATGCGCTGATTACGGATATTCCTGAAAACGGAGATCCTTATCATGCGGAAAAGAGCTGATGCAGCAGGCGATTACGACGTGGTGCACTTGAGTGCAGTTCCCAAAATGTTCTTCACGTCCATCACCTACACTGTTGCCGAAGCCGGCAACGGTTGCAGTCATCCGCTGATGACCGTCGGTAAGGTTGTTCCTCGCGGGGAGCGGCTGGTTTTTCCACTTTCCATTTATGTGAATCATGCGTTTGTGGACGGTTCGCATCTGGCTTCTTTCTTTGGGAAGATAGAGAAGTATCTGAAAGAAGTGTAATATTACAGAATTATTACAGAATTAATCTTTAGCTTTGCACGTGTAAAACTAAATGTGAGATGATATATACTGGGATAATTATGATAAGAAAGCCTTTCTGTACATGGAGAATTTGTAGTTTATTGGCAGCGCTATTCTTTATTGTGCCGGTCTCTCTGCATGCGCAGAAGCGAGACTTTACAACATGGGCAAGTACCGGTTTTAAGTATAAGGTAAATCCAGCATTTACGCTCTCCGGAAAATTGGAATGGCGCACAAAGGATGATCTTGACAAGACCGACCGTTGGGGGCTGGAGACCGGCGGGGCATACTCTGTACTTCCTTTTCTGAAAATAGCTGCGGGCTATGAAGTGCATTATCGCAATCGCGGGGAAGCCGGTTGGAAGTTTCGTCACCGCTATCATTTTGACGGAACGCTATCACGCGTGTGCACAGGCTGAAGGTCTCACTGCGGGAGCGTTTTCAACATACTTCGATAGCAATAATGATGAACTGCGTTGGCGCTCACGTGTCAAGCTGGCTTATGACATCCCCAAATGCAAGATAGAGCCTTACGCTTCTGTTGAGATGTACAATGGATTGAACCGTGGAGAGAAGTTTGATGTACAACGCATGCGCTATCGCGGCGGGGTAGTCCTCCCACTTTCTTCCGATTGGGAAGCGGATGTCTTTTATTGCCGACAATGGGAGAGTCAGGCACGAAAAGATATAGTAGGAGTGGCTTGCACTTATTCTTTCTGATAACAGCCGGATTACTGCCGTTTTTTCTTGCGGTGCTCTTTTTTCAAACAGAAGTTGAATCCTGCATATACTTGCAGTGTTCCGAATCCGTTGTTCAATGAAAAGTTATTCCGGTAGTAGTCGTAAGTTCTGCCTACGAATGAAGTGCCTACGAAATATTTACTGTTGTTGTACACTACGCCTGCGCGTAGGATGAAGTCTATATTGAAATTCCTGTACCAGTCGTCTTTTTCTCCTTCCGCTTTGTTGATACGTGAGGTTTTGTAGGCCACTGCGGGATTGAGCGAGAGGCAGGCAAGGCAGTTGCGTGCGAATACCCAGTTGTAGGCATAACCGAAGTTGAGGCTGATATTGGTATATTTTATATGGTCCACTTTCATACCCGGGTTCATCGTTTCCCGGATGATATCGGGCAGCTTGGTGTAGTCAAAATCCAGATTGTGTGTGGATACGGAGAATCCGGCAATGAAAGATCCTGCGTTGCGCCGTTGATTGGTGGATTGGCTGAAAGCGGCGGGATAAGAAAAACGCCGGTTGTTGAAAATGTAATATAGGTTCAGTCCTTTCATTTTCACTTTCAGTCCGTCGAAGTCTTCAGAGTAATCGGTGGGTATGCGGTCGGAAAAACCTGTAACGTCGTGTATTTTGTAAGAGTTACCCGTACGGCGGTAGATAATATCCACTCCTAATTTGGAACTGTATAAGCTGAGGTCGAATTCCGTTCCTCTTTTTTTCCCGCTTTTCTTTCCGTAAAGGCCGTCTGCGTCAATGGCCCAACCCAGAAAAATCCAGCGCCAACCAAAGTAAACTCCTATTTTGTTATGAGGTTTGGGCGAGAACCGCAGGCGTTGGGGTTCAGGAGTAGCACTTCCTACGGAATAGTATTCATAATTGGTGAAGTGGTCCAGCATTAAGGCATAGTTGTATCGGTTGGGACTGATGTATGTAGTGTCGAAATCGCTGAAATTAAGGAACTTCTTCATGATTCTTCTGAAATTTCCCGTACGTTTGCAGACCGAACTGTCGGGTGTGACAAAAGTGCTTCCTTCATTTTGGGCAAACAAAGAAAGTGCCAATAACATACCTATGCAAAAGCTAATCCCTCTGGGCATCCTATTATGCTTTGTTGTTACGAAGATATGAAATTTCCATCTAATAAAGAACGGAATATCTTCTTTTCCTTTTTTATTTCCCGAATTTTACATAGGTTTGCAACATCATAATAATACTTTTGTGGCAGAAATATATAAAAAAGAGATAAGTTATTGATTGTCAGAATTGGAATCTGACCGCACATCGTAATAGGTTACGAATCAGTTATATACAGAATGTTTCGGATTTCTGTGCGTTGTATAGTGGATGCCGACCGCATGAAGGGGCAGATAGAGGAGAACTACAACCGCATCAAGGCAGAAGTGAAGCAGATTGTGGCAGACGAACTGAAATGTATTGCCGACGACCCGGAACTGGCGACCTGTTACAACAGAAAGAGTAAATCCAATTTCCTATATAGAATAAAGTATAGGACAACGACGGCAACAACTTTTTGAAGGTTGCTGCCGTTTTCTGTTATATTATTATTCGATGCCCTTCTTCGAGTGTTGCAACACGTAAAATGCTTTTTGCCTTTCAATCTCATTGCGCAACTCTTCCTCCGTAGGCATATACAACATATATTTGGAAGCGAAAAGTTGGTTATTGTCATGCAGCACAGAGTATCGGGCAATATCCTCGTCCGTCTCCGAACAAAGGACTATGCCAATGTTTGGGTTATCCCCTTCGCTGCGCATAAGCTCGTCATACATTCGCACATACATATCCATTTGCCCTACATCCTGATGGGTTATGGGATTCGTTTTCAAGTCGATAAGGACGAAACATTTTAATAAATAATTATAAAAGACAAGGTCTATATAGTAGTCTTTCTTCTCTGTACGCACCAGCTTTTGCCGCGTTACATACGAAAATCCTTTTCCGAGCTCAAGTAAGAAACGTTGTAAGTTGCCGATGATTGCCGATTCCAATTTCGACTCGGTAAAGTCGGTATTAGGAGATAATCCGATAAACTCCGCTACCGTCGGATTTTTGATGAACTCTAATTTGTCCTGCTGATACGGAAGCGTGAGTGACTTCATTTCATTTTCTACTTTTCCCTTATCATGCGAGAGTAATAAGCGTTCGTAATATTGTGAACCGATATTGCGATCCAGCGTCCGGTAACTCCACATCTGTTCTTGCGCTTCTTTCAGATACCATGCACGGGCTTCGGGATTGGAAACCTGAATCAACCGCTTATAATGCGACCAACTCAATATTCGCCACGGTGTAGCGAATATTTTTGGAAAGGTATTGTAAAACTGTCGGTAATAGTATAGGGAGCCGGTAGAGAAGCCCTTTCCGAACTCCTTTGTCAGTTCTGCCGATAATTCTTTAAGTAATTGTTTCCCGTAATCAGCGCGTTCTTTTCCCTGCTGTTCCTCTTCCACAATACGCTTGCCCATTTGCCAATAGGCTTCCACCATTGCCGAATTGATGGCGGAATAGGCTTTCTGCCGGGCTTCGGCTACAATCTGTTTGATTTCACGAATGAAACTTGCACTATGCAAAGGTATATTGTTATCTTTTCGATGAATGTGGTGGCTCTCTGCCTCTTCCTGCTTGTTCCGGTGTACACTTTTGGCTGGATGCTTTGTCCATGGTGCTTTTCGGGCTTGGTATCGGTGTGCTGATTTGCTTTTTGGGTGGCTTGATGGCTGTTGACATTGCTCCCCGCACAGCTTCGGGGGCAGCTTTGGGTGTGGTTGGCATTGCGAGTTATATCGGTGCGGGTTTGCAGGATGTGATGAGTGGCGTACTGATTGAGGGTAATAAGCATGTTGTCAACGGTGTTGAAGTTTATGACTTCACTTATATCAACTGGTTCTGGATAGGGGCGGCATTGATGTCTGTATTGTTGGCATTGCTGGTGTGGAATGCGAGAAGCAAGGAATAGAAGCTATTATTCTAAAAATTTGTATATTCCATTTGGAATTACTAATATTGTAACTTGTTAACCGACTTCGGAACTTCAAGTAGTTGTAACATTGTTGAAAAATGTACATCTTACTTTTGCATCCGAAAAAACAGAGACAATATGATGGAATTCATGGATGAAGCGTTATTACTGTCCGAAATCAGGAAAGATAACGAAGACGCTTTTGCTTTTCTTTTCAAGAAATCTTTTCCGCGTTTGCTTGGATATGCTGTCCGTTTTGTAGAGAATGAGGAAGTTGCATTGGATATTGTTCAGGAATGTTTCCTGAACTTCTGGGAGAAGCGTAATCTCCTGGTTGCTGTATCCGTAACTTCCTTACTGTTTGCTATGGTACGGAATAGTTGCCTGAACTACTTGAAGCATGAGGCGGTGGTGGAAAAGCACCGGATAGAGTATTTGGCTAAGGTGGGGGGAGAAGAACGGCTGTACTACGCCGACTTTGCACCCGATGCTGGATACGGGCTGCTGTATGAAGAGTTGGAGCAGCAGATAAAGTCGGTGATAGATAATTTGCCCGAACGTTGTCGTGAGGTATTTGTTCTAAGCAGGTTTGAGAATTTAAAAAATAGGGAAATCGCCGAGCAGTTGCGAATATCGACTACTGCGGTGGAGAAGCAGATAGCCAAAGCTTTGGATATCTTTGCCCGGCATTTTAAGGAGAAATACCCGATGGACGTCTGTATCGTCGTTTTGGCATGGCTTATCGATTGTAAATGAGAACGTAGGGATAAACATTATAAGTAGAAAAAGAAAAATTTTCTGCTTTTTTTATTTCTAGAAGGTTGGGTAAGTTATTTTTCAGTTGTTTTATCTTATAGAAAGCAGAAGTTATGAAGGAAGTAGAAACAGATATGCGTGAGGCGGCGGTTCGTTATTTTGAAGGATGTCTGTCGGCACAGGATGAAGAACGGTTGTATCGTTTCATTCAGGAGAGTGGTGGTAACTATTCATTGTTCAAGGAATGGGAACGTCAATGGTTGAAAACATCTGTGGCGAATGAAAGGACTGAATTCGAATGGGAGAAGCTGCAAGCAAGATTGCATACCCGGAAAGCGGTAACTCCGATGTTGCTGCCCGGTGTGGGAGCTTTCTGGAGGAAGATAGCTGCTGTTGTGGCCATTGTTATCCTTACTGCCGGAGCAACGCTGGGAATAGGCTATACGGTGACATGCCTGCAACCTGAAACGTACTTTACGCTGGAAGTGCCTTTCGGGGAGAAAAGCAAGATAACGTTGTCCGACGGAACAAATGTCTGGCTGAACTCAGGTTCTAAGTTAATATATTCCAATAGGTTTGATAAGGAGAACCGGGTGGTGAAGTTGGAAGGTGAAGGCTATTTTGAAGTTACCCGGCACGAAGGTATTCCGTTTAAGGTGGAAACGCCTGCGTATGCGGTGTTGGTGAAAGGCACGAAGTTCAATGTTTCTGCTTATTCGGGTGATCCGTACGTAACGACTACGTTGCTTGAAGGGAAAGTGGAACTTCTGCACGAAAAGAATATTTATAAGATAGTTCCGGGGGAATCTATGCGTCTCAATGTAGCAACCGGAAGATTGCAAAAAACAAAAGTTGATGCCACGCATTCTACGGCATGGTTGAAAAATCAGGTGGAATTTGAACGCATTACGCTGAAAGAACTGGCCATGAAACTTTCGCGGCAGTATAATGTTCAGATAAGGATTGCGTCTGAAGCACTTGGCAGCAAAGCTTTTCGTATCTCGCTCCGTAACCGGGAGACAATAGGCGAGGTGATGAAGCGCTGCAAGAGATTATGCCTGTCACTATTGAATATAAGGAAGATAATATATATATTAAGGAATAAAACATGTTTTTGCTCTCTGTTTTTGGACGCAAATACAGGAGCTTGGTTCAACCTTTAAAATTAAGTACTATGTCTGAAAGCGATAAGCGGACTAAAGTTTTATTGTAAAAACAATTCTAATTCTGACAACATGAGAAAAAAAAGTAAGTAGGCTACTTTTATATGTAGCCCTATGCACTGTTTGTGCCGTCACGAAAGCACAGAATGTGAGTAAAAGTTTTGAAAATCAGCCTCTTAAAAGTGTTCTCACTGAGATAGAACATCAAACGGGATTGTCTATTATCTATGAACTGAAAGAGGTAGATGAAACGAAAAAAATTACCGGCTATTTTAAGAATACACCGGTGGAACAAGTCCTTTCGGAAATTCTGGACAAAGATTTGACTTTTACGATCCGGAATAAAATGATTCTACTGTCCAAAAGGAAGAACGAGAAACGGCAGCAAGAGGGGGTAAAGCGGGTCACCGGTAAAGTGATAGACGAAAAGGGAGAAGCGGTAATCGGTGCAACCGTATTAGTGAAGGGCACTACGAATGGAACGATAACAGACGTAGATGGAATTTTTACTTTGGACAATGTGCCGTCCGATGCGTTGATTGCTATATCTTATATCGGCTATCAAGACCGGGAGTTGTCGGTGAAAGACAAACAATCTGTCAACGTTACCTTATCCGAGGATTCCAAACAGCTGGATGAGGTTGTGGTGGTGGGTTACGGTAGTGTGAAGAAACGCGACCTGACAGGCTCTGTGGCTTCTTTGAATGCTGAAACCATATCTGCCGTACCGGCTACTACGGCCGCAGAGGCTTTGCAAGGACGCGCCTCAGGAGTTGTGGTATCTACGTCGAACTGGTCGCCGGGTTCATCGCCTTCTGTGTTGATTCGCGGAAAGCGTTCCATTAATGCCAGCAATGATCCGCTGTTTGTAATAGACGGTATTCCGGTGACAGGGGGGATGGGCGAGATTAGTCCGGCAGATATTGAATCCATGGAAGTGCTTAAAGATGCTTCGGCAACGGCTATTTACGGTTCGCGCGGTGCTAACGGCGTTATCTTGATAACTACCAAGCAGGGTAAAGAGGGAAGAACGCATGTAGACTACAACGGATATGTGGGAATACAGACCATACAGAACAAACTGGAGATGATGAATGGTGCCGAATATGCAGAATATACGCGCGAGGCATACAGAAATAGCACAGGATCCAATAAATACTTGTCAGATGTTCCCGATAAAGAGTTGGATATGCTGTTACCTATGTTTAAGCAAGATGCCTATGTGCTCGAATCTGTGATGATGGCATACGATGAGAACGGGAACTATGATCCGTCCAAAGTCCGTTCATTTGATTGGTTCGACCAAGTTACCCGTACCGGTATCATTACAGATCATCAGGTGAATGTAAGAGGTGGTGGAACAAAGACAAACTTCATGGCCTCAGCTACTTACAATAAGAATGACGGTATTATGAAAGATCAGAACTATGAACGGTTCTCCATTCGCTTCAATCTCAATCACAAAATAAATGAATATATAAGGATAGGCGGGCAGACACAATATTCTCATTCCGTACAAAATCGTGGAAGCGGTATGGAAGAAGATATGTACTTGTATCGCATCACTCCGCTCGGAAAATTTCAGAATGAGGACGGAACATATCCCGGATTGGTGGGCGGTGACTCGCAAATGTATAATCCATTGATGAATATGGTGGACGGAGCCGTAGATCGTCCGCTGAAGAACAGCCGTTTCTTGGGCAGTTACTTTGCCGATATTAAACTTCCGGTGAAAGGGCTTACTTTCCGTTCAAATCTGGGTATAGACTCTCGAACGGAACAGAATTATGAATATTTCGCTTCCGCTACTACCGAACGTCAGTTGGGAAACTCTTTTGCTTCTAACTCCGTAGTTAAATATACGATGATGACGTGGGAAAACTACTTTTCGTACAATCGTGATTTTAATAAAAAACATTCATTAGGCGTGACACTGTTGCAATCTATTCAACAGGATTTGCAGGAAGACCTTAGTGGGAAAGTGCAGAAATTGCCTTCTGACATCTTGAAGTATTACGACTTGGCTTCCGGACTGATGATTGACGGGGTGGGAAGTGACTACATAAAATGGAATATGGCTTCTTTTATGGGACGTGTCAATTATGGCTATATGGGGCGTTATCTGTTAACGTTATCTGCCCGTTATGACGGTTCTTCCAGACTTGCCGAGGGGCATAAATGGGTGCTTTTCCCTTCTGCTGCATTGGCTTGGCGCATCAGTGACGAACCGTTTATGAAAGATCTTGTTTGGTTGGATAACCTGAAATTGCGTGTCGGTTACGGAAAGACCGGTAATTCTGCGGTCAGCCCGTATCAGACCAAGGGGCAACTGGCTTTGCGACATTATGTGTTCAATAATGGGAGTTCGGAATATATAGGCTATGCTCCTTCCGTTATGGCAAATGACCAGCTCACTTGGGAGACCACTGACCAATGGAATGTAGGTGTGGATTTCGGTTTCTTGAAGAACCGTATTAACGGTACTGTTGAGTTCTATCTGCAGAATACGAAAGATTTGTTGCTCAAACGCCAATTACCTGTTGTTTCGGGCTTCTCCAGCGTGATGTCCAATGTAGGCTCTACCAGAAATAAGGGTATTGAGATTACGTTGAATACTCGTAATATAATGAATAGGAACTTTACTTGGAGTACGGATCTGACTTTTTCTGCCAATAAAGAAGAGATTGTAGAGTTGTATAATGGAAAGACTGATGATGTGGGTAATCTTTGGTTTATCGGTCAACCGATTGATGTCTATTATAATTATAAGAAGATAGGTATTTGGCAAAATACGGAAAATGATCTGGCTGAAATGGCTAAGTTCAACGAGAAGGGGGCTAATTTTAAGCCGGATCTATCCGGTTGGAGGATGTGGATGGTGACTATAAAATTACGGAAGAAGATAAGCAAATACTGGGAAGTGTACGTCCCAAGTTTGTAGCGAGTATGGTTAATAATTTTGAGTTCAAGGGGTTTGATTTGTCTGTGTTCCTGTATGCCAGCGTGGGCGGATTGTTGAGAAACAACATTGAGTTTATGGAGAAGCCGGGACGCGGTAATACAGTAAAAGTGGACTACTGGACTCCTACCAACCTACCAATGCTTTCCCAAGACCGAGTGTGGATGTGGAGAAACTGGATTATATCTCTACATTGGGATATGACAAGGCGGATTTCCTCAGAATACGGAATATTACTTTGGGCTATACGCTGCCCGAAATGTGGAGTAAGAAAGTGCTGATGGATAAAATCCGTATTTACTTGAGTGCGAATAATCCGGCGATATTTACAAACTTCACAGGTATAGACCCGGAAGGTGCTAACGGGCGTACAGCGCCGAGTTACAGCACTTGGATGTTTGGTATTAATTTGTCAATGTAAAAAAGAGAATGTTATGAAAGCAATAAAATTTTATGATAATGGCCCTGTCGTCTGCCTTGGCAGGGTGTTCGGACTGGCTGAGTGAAGATGGAGCTCCGAAGTTGACTTATGATTACTACGAAACGAAGGAAGGAGTGGATGCCGCCGTCGTATCTGCTTACAGCTATTTGCGTTGGGGATGTGGCGGTGAACGCTTTGATGTCCTGACGGAGATGGGTACGGATCTGTTCATTGCCGGAAGTGACGGTAACTATAAAGCATCGTTCAATATGTATGGAACGCAGTTGAATCCGGATTTGGATATATTGGACAAGATGTGGGAAAATCATTATAAAGGTATCGGTACAGCTAATATCGGCCTGGAGCGCATCTTAAACTCTGAACTGAGTGAGAGTGACAAGAAGCAAAGTTATGCGGAAATGCTGTTTATTCGTGCGTTCCTCTATTTTGATCTGGTGCAGCAGTTCGGACGTATTCCGTTGGTGACGAAAGGTAGTTTGGAAGTGAGAACCGACTTTAAGAGGGCTTCGGTTGAAGAGGTTTACAAACAGATTATTACGGATTTGCGGGAGTGTACCGCTAACTTAGCTCCTACGACCAAGGAAAAAGGACGTGCCACCAGCTATGCAGCGGCTCATCTGTTGGCGAAGGTCTATCTCACCCGGGGTAGTGCGGTCGCTGATAAGCGGGGACAGAAACCTACTGACATGGATAGTGCTTTGTATTATTCGGAAATGGTTATTAAGGAGGGTAAAGAGTATCAGCTGGTCAAAGACTTTGCGGATTTATGGGATATCAACAATATGGGAAATTCGGAGGTGATTTTTGCTGTTCAGTTTACCAACAATTCTATCTTTAATGATGATGGCAATACTTTCCATTTGTATTGGTTGCCGGTGTACGACGATGAACCGGGCATGCAGCGTGACATCAATTACGGACGTCCATATAAACGGTTCCGGCCAAGTGAAAAAACGTTGTTCGGTTTATTCGACCGTAAAAATGACTCTCGTTTCTATAAGAGTTTCCGTTGGGCATTTCTTTCCAACAACGAGAAAACAATTCCTGTGTGGAAGAAGTTGGAAGATGGCGGAAGCGTGTATTTTACCCCCCGATCCTGCCAAAGGACAAGTGGAAGGGAAAGAAAAGTTTGCATTAGGAGATACAGCCGTTTATTATACTGTCGAAAAAACAGGATTTAAAGCGCAAAGTCTGGAAATGAAGAAACTGCGTGCCGGTAAAAAGTATGTCTATTATCCGTATGAAGTGCAGGATCTGAAGCATTATCCAATCTGATAAAGCATATGGCACCTAATCGTCCGTCGGTTGCCGAGAAGGCGTCTTCTCGTGAATGGGTACGGATGCGTTTGGGAGAAACTTACCTGATTGCTGCCGAGGCTGCGGGGAGAAAAGGCGATTATGACTTGGCTGCCACTTATGTGAATAAGGTGCGCGAACGTGCTGCATGGCATGAGGGGGAAGTGAAGGCTCCGCAATTTTATACCATTGAGGGAGGAGTAAATGATACGCATAGTACATACGATGCGATTAAGGTCACTGAGGCTCAACTGCGTAATACGGATTTTGTGGAATTTATGTTGGACGAACGGGGACGGGAATTGCTTGGTGAGACTTGTCGTTGGGAAGATTTGGTGCGTACCGAGAAGTTCTATGAATGGGTGAAAACATTTAATCCGGATGCCACCGGTTTGAAAGAGTTTCATAAGTTGCGCCCGATACCTCAGACGCATATTGACCGATTGAGTCCTGCCGGTGTGATTACCGAGGAGCAGAATGAAGGATACTATTAGGACTTTCCACTACGTTCAGTATGACAGATACGAATAATATAAAATAAGGATACATCTGAGTTATGAAAAAAAGAAAGAATTATATCTTGCTGCTTTTGTTGCTCTGCCAGACTGTTGTGTGGGCGCAGGGAACGGATAGAGTGGCAGCTATTCGTGAAAAATTGTTTAACCCTGATAGTAAGGATGTGCTGGTTGTCTCTCATCGGGGAGACTGGAGAAATGCCTGTGAAAATTCTGTTGAGGCAGTGAGGAATGCCAGCCGGATGGGAGTGGATATTGTTGAAATAGATTTGGGACGGACAAAGGATGGCGAACTGATAGTAATGCACGATGACAAGGTGGATCGTACAACCACCGGAAAAGGGTATGTCAAGGACTTGACACTGGCGGAAATCAAGCAATTACGGCTGCGGAACGGATGCAATATCAAGACTATCTACAAAGTCCCTACTTTGGAAGAGGTACTGTTGGAAGCCAAGGGGAAGGTGATGCTGAATCTGGATAAGGCTTTTGACTATTTTCACCAGGTCTATGAATTATTGGAGAAAACAGGAACAGCCAATCTGGTGATAATGAAAAGCAATGCACCGGCAGAAGATGTGCAACGTGATTATGGAAAATATCTGGATAAAGTGATCTTTATGCCAAAAGTTAATTTGGATGATGAAGACGCTATCCGTAAGTTAAATGATTATCTTCGGATATTGAAACCGGTGGCTATCGAGTTTAAATTCGCTCATGATACGAATCCGTTACCCTACGAAGTGAAAAGGATCATGGCCGGGAAATCACGTATTTGGTATAATACTTTGTGGGATACACATGCTGGCGGGCATGATGACGATTGCTCATTAGTGAATCCGGATAAAGGGTATGGTTATCTGATAGAAAATTTAGGTGCGACTATTTTGCAAACGGACCGTCCGGCATACCTGATTGATTATTTGAAACATAAATCGAAAGTAATGGATTGTGAACGCGATTGGACATACTTGCAATCAGAAAATGAGTTTCAGGCTCCCTTTGTGCCTCATTTGCAGGTTGAGGAGTGCTTTTTGAAGGGTAAGAAGAATCCGCAGACCAATGAGGATGGCATGATTGTCACTCCTTATTTTGCTGCGGTGATTGACGGAGCTACGGCCAAATCTACTTTCACTTATGAAGGTAAGAAAACCGGTCGGTTGGCTATGGAACTTGCTTTGGAGGCTATACGTAATTTTCCGAAGGATATTGATGCTGCCGATGCCATCCGTCGGATAACAGAAAGAATATATGATTTCTATGTGCAGCACAATTTGCTTGATGAACTGAAGGCTGAACCGGGTAAACGCTTTACGGCTAATGGGTGATTTACAGCTATGCCCGGAATGAAGTATGGCAGGTGGGTGATTGTCAGTGTATCATTGATAATCTGTATTCGTCCAATGAGAAAGAGATTGATGCTATTATGGCGGATGTTCGTGCAGTAGTAAATGAGGTTGCTTTGCTGGGTGGGGCTACGATGAAGGATTTGGAATCTCATGACCCGGGGCGGGAATTTATTTATCCTTTTCTGCAAAAACAAGCGCTTTTGCAGAATTGTCCGATACAAGGACAGCCGTTCTCTTTTTCTGTGTTTGATGGATTCCCTGTACAGATGGAGCAGGTGAAAGTTTTTCCGGTGGGCGATGCGAAAGAAGTAGTATTGGCTTCTGACGGTTATCCTCATTTATACTCTACTTTGTATGCGTCGGAATGTTACTTAGCGGATATTTTGGAAAAAGATCCTTTATGTATCCGATTGTATAAGAGTACGAAAGGAATACAAGAAGGGAATTGTTCGTTTGATGATCGTGCTTATTTGAAAATACGGATAAACAGATGAGTTTCTTTGTGCTCCTTTTGCCTTGTATAATAAAGAATCATTATCTTTGTGAGAGGAATAAAAGGAGTATTGTATGAAGAAGATTATCAACCCATGGAAAGACATGGAAGGCTATAATTGCTTTGGTTGTTCACCCGACAATGAGGCAGGCGTACGAATGGAGTTTTACGAAGATGGCGATGAAGTAGTGAGCATCTGGAAGCCACGTCCTGAGTATCAGGGATGGTTGAACACATTGCATGGAGGTATTCAGTCCGTATTGCTGGATGAGATTTGCGGCTGGGTGGTATTCCGTAAATTACAGACCGGAGGGGTGACATCAAAGATGGAGACCCGTTTCCGGAAATCCATATCGACGAACGACACACATGTGGTGTTGCGTGCTTCGTTGCGTGAACAGAAACGTAATATTGCCATTATAGAAGCGAGACTGTATAACAGTATGGGTGAACTCTGTACGGAAGCTACCTGCACCTATTTTACTTTCCCGCAGGAGAAGGCGGAAAAAGAAATGTTTTTTCATCATTGTGATGTAGAACCGGATGAGATATTGCCCTTGATTTAATGAAATGAAAGAAAAAATGAACTTTTTGTGATAAATTCTTGGTGGTTTAAAACAAATCGTTTACATTTGTCGCATTGAAAATGGAAAAAGTATGAAGAATATCGTTGCACATCATCACCATTATCATCCTGACGAATAATTCGGTGGGCGTATGGTTGTATGTGTATAACGAAGAGCATATAGAGGACGAGGCTTACCGAACATTGGTAAACCTCGTTTTTTGTTTCTCCCGTTCGGCATTTAATGCTGGACAACAAAGCGAAAATAATAAATTGTTAAATAGTAAATCGAATCATGTTAAGAATTGCAGTACAAGCTAAGGGCCGTCTTTTTGACGAGACGATGTCATTCCTCGAAGAATCGGATATAAAACTAAGCGCGACTAAACGTACGTTGTTGGTACAGTCTTCTAATTTTCCTTTGGAAGTATTGTTTTTGCGGGATGATGATATTCCACAAACAGTGGCTACGGGAGTGGCCGATTTGGGTATCGTAGGCGAAAACGAGTTCATGGAAAAGGCTGAGGATGCTGAAATCATAAAGCGTTTGGGGTTCAGCAAATGCCGTCTGTCACTGGCATTGCCTAAGGATATCGAATATCCGGGACCGCAATGGTTTGAGGGTAAGAAGATTGCCACTTCGTATCCCGGTATTCTTTCCCGATATCTCAAGAAACAGGGAGTGAAAGCGGAAATACACGTGATTACCGGTTCGGTGGAGGTTTCTCCGGGTATTGGCCTGCTGATGCAATTTTTGATATTGTAAGCTCCGGTTCCACTTTGGTGAGCAATCGCTTGAAAGAAGTGGAAGTAGTGATGAAGTCCGAAGCTCTTCTGATCGGTAATAAGGACATGAGTGAGGATAAAAAAGAGATTCTGAAAGAACTGTTGTTCCGCATGGATGCGGTGAAGACAGCGGAAGACAAGAAATATGTGCTGATGAATGCTCCGAAAGATAAGTTGGATGAGATAGTAGCCGTACTTCCGGGCATGAAAAGCCCTACGGTGATGCCGTTGGCGCAAGAGGGTTGGTGTTCCGTACACACTGTGCTGGACGAAAAATGTTTTTGGGAGATTATCGGTAAATTGAAAGCATTGGGGGCGGAAGGTATTCTGGTGCTGCCGATTGAGAAAATGATAATTTAGTTTTCACCGCGGAGACTTTCTGTGATGAGGTGAATTTCTTTTAAATACAAATAAAAAACTGATATGATACTGATAACCAATCCTGATAGAACTCAATGGACGGAATTGTTAAAACGTCCGGTTATGAATACGGAGAACCTCTTCGATACGGTACGGGGTATTATAGACTGTGTAAAAGCGGAAGGTGATTGTGCAGTGTTGAGGTATGAAGAACAGTTTGACAAAGTAGCGCTGGGCGCATTGACCGTAACGGAAGAAGAGCAGAAAGAAGCGGAAGCGTTGGTAAGCGAGGAACTGAAAAAGGCCATCAGGTTGGCAAAGCAGAATATAGAGACATTCCATGCGGCGCAATGCTTTGAAGGCAAACGGATAGAGACTCAGCCGGGAGTTACTTGTTGGCAGAAAGCTGTTGCCATAGAGAAAGTGGGGTTGTATATCCCCGGTGGAACGGCTCCACTCTTTTCCACTGTATTGATGCTGGCTGTTCCGGCAAAGATTGCAGGATGTAAGGAGATTGTGCTCTGTACTCCTCCGGGCAAGGATGGAAAAGTACATCCGGCCGTTTTGTTTGCGGCTAAGGTGGCGGGAGTAAACCGTATTTTTAAGGCGGGAGGCGTGCAAGCCATTGCAGCGATGGCTTATGGTACGGAGAGCATACCGAAAGTGTATAAGATTTTTGGTCCGGGCAATCAGTATGTCACAGCTGCCAAGCAATTGGTCAGCTTGCGTGATGTAGCGATTGATATGCCTGCCGGACCTTCAGAGGTGGAGGTACTGGCGGATGAGACGGCTAATCCTGCTTTTGTAGCGGCCGACTTGCTGAGCCAGGCTGAACATGGCGTAGACAGTCAGGCGATGTTGATTACCACCTCTTCGGCATTGCAACAGGCGGTGAAAGAAGAAGTGGAACGCCAGTTGGCTTTGTTGCCCCGTAAAGAGATTGCGGAAAAGTCTCTTGCCAACAGTAAGCTGATTGTGGTGCGTGATATGGACGAGGCTATTGAGTTGACCAATTCCTATGCGCCGGAGCATCTCATTATCGAAACGGCAGAATATATGTCTGTTGCAGAACGTATAGTTAATGCCGGTTCGGTCTTTTTTGGGCTCTCTCACTCCGGAAAGCGCCGGAGACTATGCTTCGGGCACTAACCACACGCTTCCTACGAATGGTTATGCCAAAGCGTACAGTGGCGTCAGCCTTGACAGTTTTATACGTAAGATAACTTCCAGGAGATTAAGCCGGAAGGAATACGTACCATTGGCCCGGCTATTGAGGAAATGGCTGCTAATGAGTTTTTGAATGCCCATAAGAATGCTGTGACTGTCCGGCTTGCGGAATTAAAATTGAAAAATGATATTCTCTAAATTATAAATCAGAAATCTGCATGAGAACCTTAGAAGAACTTACTCGGCCGAATATCTGGCGTTTGAAACCTTATTCTTCGGCACGTGATGAATATAATGGAGCTGCCGCATCTGTTTTTCTTGATGCGAATGAAAATCCGTATAACATGCCGCACAACCGCTATCCGGATCCGATGCAACGGGAGTTGAAACATGAACTGTCCAGAATAAAGAAGATAAGTCCCGAACATATCTTTTTGGGTAATGGCAGCGATGAGGCAATAGATCTTGTTTTTCGTGCTTTTTGTGAACCGCGCATAGATAATGTGGTGGCCATAGATCCTACGTACGGTATGTATCAAGTGTGTGCAGAGGTCAACGATGTGGAGTACCGCAAAGTATTGTTGGATGAAAATTTTCAGTTTTCGGCAGACAAGTTGCTGGCGGCTGCGGATGAGCACACAAAGTTGATTTTTCTTTGTTCTCCCAATAACCCTACGGGAAATGATTTGCTCCGTAGTGAAATAGAGAAAATTATTCGCGGTTTTAGTGGATTGGTGATATTGGACGAGGCCTATAATGACTTTTCGGAAGCACCTTCTTTCCTGAGTGAGCTGGATAAATATCCCAATCTGATTGTACTTCAGACTTTCTCCAAAGCATGGGGGTGTGCTGCCATACGTTTAGGCATGGCTTTTGCTTCGCAGGAGATTATTTCGATTCTCAACAAAATAAAGTATCCCTATAACGTGAATCAACTGACTCAGAAACAAGCGTTGGAGATGTTGCACCGTTACTATGAAATAGAACGTTGGGTGAAGACACTGAAAGAAGAACGTGAAAATCTGGAAGAGGAGTTTGCAAAATTGCCTTGTACGGTGAAAATATTCCCTTCCGATGCGAACTTCTTCTTGGTGCGGGTGACGGATGCGGTGAGGATTTATAATTATCTGGTAGGCGAAGGTATCATTGTCCGTAATCGTAACTCAGTGTCACTTTGTGGAAACTGTTTGAGGGTAACGGTGGGGACGAGATGGAAAATGAAAAACTGCTTGAGGCGTTAAGAAAAATATGAAGAAAGTACTTTTTATAGATCGTGACGGAACGTTGGTTGTTGAACCACCTGTGGATTATCAGTGGATTCGTTGGAAAACTGGAGTTTTATCCGAAAGTAATGCGTAATCTTGGCTTTGTACGCAGCAAACTGGATTTTGAGTTTGTAATGGTTACCAATCAGGATGGGTTGGGTACGGCATCTTTTCCGGAAGAAACTTTTTGGCCGGCACATAACCTGATGATGAAAACCTTGGAAGGCGAAGGAGTTACGTTCGATGATATATGCATAGACCGTAGTATGCCCGAAGACAATGCGCCAACTCGTAAGCCGCGCACAGGTATGCTGACGAAATATCTTGGAAATCCCGATTACGACTTGGTGAATAGTTTTGTGATAGGCGACCGCACTACGGATGTGGAATTGGCGAAGAATCTGGGTTGTCGTGCTATTTTCTTGCAGGAGGATACGAACATGCTGAAACCGAAGTCTGCCGGTGGTGAAGCCGCCTGTGAAGGCTTGGAAGATGTCTGTGCATTGGCTACCAAAGACTGGGATAAGGTGGCAGAGTTCCTTTTTGCCGGTGAGAGAAAGGCAGAGGTGCGCCGTATCACGAAAGAGACGAATATTTATGTAGCCGTAAATCTGGACGGTAACGGTCGTTGTGATATTCATACCGGACTGGGCTTTTTCGACCATATGCTGGAACAGATAGGAAAACATGGCGGCATGGATCTGACCATTCATGTAAAAGGTGATTTGGAAGTGGATGAGCATCATACGATAGAAGATACTGCCCTTGCTTTAGGTGATTGCCTTTATCGGGCGTTGGGGAATAAACGAGGCATAGAGCGTTATGGTTATGCTTTGCCTATGGATGATTGTTTGTGTCAAGTATGCCTTGATTTTGGCGGGCGCCCTGGTTGGTATGGGATGCTGAGTTTAAACGTGAAAAAATAGGGGAGATGCCTACGGAAATGTTCTTGCATTTCTTTAAATCATTAAGCGATGCAGCCAAAATGAATCTTAATATCAAGGCGGAAGGACAGAATGAGCATCATAAGATAGAGGGAATCTTTAAAGCGCTGGCGAGAGCCTTGAAGATGGCTGTAAAGCGGGATATCTATCATTATGAATTGCCAAGCTCAAAGGGGGTATTGTAATTATCACATTCATTTATCGTCCGCAAATGAACAGGGGGAGTGTCCGATTTCGGACACTCCCCCTTGTGTAATGCCCTCCTGACCGCTTGGCACACTCTTTGTCTTTCTATCAGCGATAATTTTAAAGATTGAACATGAAAAAGAGTATTTTACTTGCAGCTTGTTTTTTGATGACACTGACTGTTGCTGCGCAGAATGATACATTGGCTAACGAACGCGACATCACATTGGCGGAAGCTATTGCATTGGCCCGTACACAGTCTGTAGATGCTGCGGTGGCATTGAATGAGTTGAAAACAGCTTATTGGGAATATCGTACTTTCCGCGCGACTTGTTGCCTGAAGTAAACTTTACGGGAACCCTGCCCAATTATAATAAGTCGTACAGTACCTACCAAAATTCAGACGGTTCTTATAGTTTTGTCCGCAATAATACATTGGGATTGTCAGGTGCGCTTTCTATCGACCAGAATATATGGTTCACAGGTGGTAAATTGTCACTGGCTTCTTCTCTTGACTATATCAAGCAGTTGGGTTCCGGAGGCGACAAGCAGTTCATGTCCGTACCCGTAAGCCTTGAGCTGACACAACCGATATTCGGCGTAAACAGTTTGAAGTGGAACCGCCGTATTGAGCCTGTCCGGTATGCAGAAGCAAAAGCGGCCTTTATCTCGGCTACGGAAGAAGTGACGATGAAAACCATCACCTATTTTTTTGAACTATTGCTTGCCAGGGAAGCGCTTGCCACAGCACAACAGAACAAAGCGAATTCAGACCGCCTTTATGAAGTGGCTATTGCCAAACGTAAAATGGGACAGATTTCAGAGAATGACCTGTTGCAGCTCAAACTGAATTCCCTGCAAGGCAAAGCGGATGTGACTGAAGCTGAAAGTACTTTGAATGCCAAAATGTTTCAGCTGCGTTCTTTTCTCGGCGTATCGGAAAGTGAGGGGCTGAATCCTGTTATACCCGCTTCTGTTTCCGGTGTTAAGATGGACTACGACCGCGTTCTGAACAAGGCTTTGGAGCGTAATTCATTTGCACAGAATATACGCCGCCGCCAGTTGGAAGCTGATTATGAAGTGGCGGCTGCACGTGGAAACTTGAGGAGCATCGACCTGTTTGCCAGTGTGGGCTATACCGGACAAAATCATGAGTTCTCCTCTGCCTATCAGGATTTGCTGGACAACCAGATTGTCAAGGTAGGCGTGAAAATCCCCATTCTCGACTGGGGAAAGCGTCGCGGCAAAGTGAAGGTAGCCAAGAGCAATCGTGAAGTGGTGCTCTCCAAAATCCGTCAGGAACAAATGGATTTCAATCAGGACATCTTCTTGCTGGTGGCAAACTTCAATAATCAGGCACAGCAGCTGGACATTGCAGAAGAAGCTGACCTGATAGCTGAAAAACGTTACAAGACAAGTGTGGAGACTTTTATGATTGGTAAAATCAGCACTCTCGACCTGAACGACGCACAGAAGTCCAAAGACGAAGCCCGGCAAAAACATATCTCCGAACTTTATTATTATTGGTACTATTTCTATCAGCTTCGTAGTCTGACTCTTTGGGATTTTGAACGGAATATGGAGTTGGAAGCCGATTTTGAAGATATAATTAAAGGATAGACTGCACCGCAGGATACGCAAAGTCTCACCGGCTCTTGCCGAAAAGCTTCTGTTGAAGAAATACCTTTTAATTTGTGACTGTAATGCAAAAAACTCTGTGAGACTCTGTGTCCTCTGTGGTGAATTTGTTATTTTTGCAAACAATAAACTACCAATTCCTATGATACTGATAGTCGATGATGATAGCGCCGTACGTTCTTCGCTTAGCTTTATGCTGAAGCGTGCCGGTTATGAAGTAAAAACAGCTCGGGACCTCGTGAAGCAATGGACGTAGTTCGTGCAGAATCTCCCGCACTGATATTAATGGACATGAACTTTACGCTCTCCACCACCGGAGAGGAGGGGCTCACTTTGTTGAAGCAGGTAAAAGTGTTCCGTCCCGATGTTCCCGTCATATTGATGACAGCATGGGGAAGTATCCAACTGGCTGTACAGGGTATGCAGCAGGTGCTTTCGATTTCATCACCAAGCCTTGGAATAATGCGGCTCTTTTGCGGCGCATCGAAACTGCTTTGGAGTTGAGTGCTGCCCCGAAAGAAACGTCTCAGGAGCAGGCGGAAGGCTTGAACCGTAGCCATATCATAGGAAAATCGCAGGGATTGATGGAAGTGTTGAATACTGTAGCGCGCATTGCACGTACCAATGCTTCCGTACTGATCACCGGTGAGAGCGGGACGGGCAAGGAGCTGATTGCTGAAGCTGTTCACATCAACAGTCAGCGCATCAATCAGCCTTTTGTGAAAGTCAATCTCGGTGGTATTTCACAGAGTTTGTTCGAAAGTGAGATGTTCGGTCATAAGAAAGGTGCTTTTACCGATGCGAGTGCCGACCGTATAGGTCGTTTTGAGTTGGCCAATAAAGGCACTATCTTCTTGGACGAAATAGGCGATTTGGATTTATCCTGCCAGGTGAAACTGTTGCGTGTGCTTCAAGACCAGACTTTTGAAGTATTGGGCGACAGCCGACCGCGCAAGGTGGATGTGCGTGTTGTCTCTGCTACCAATGCCGACCTACGCAAGATGGTTTCCGAGCATACATTTCGTGAAGATCTTTTTTATCGTATCAATCTGATAACCGTAAAGTTGCCCGCCTTGCGTGAGCGTCGTGAGGATATACCTTTGCTGGCACGTCATTTTGCCGATCGTCAGGCTTCCGCAAACGGTTTGCCCCGTACGGAGTTTTCGGCGGATGCACTGAATTTCCTTTCTCGTTTGCCTTATTCGGGTAATATTCGCGAACTGAAGAATTTGGTGGAACGTACCATACTAGTCAGTGGAAAACAAACATTGGACGCTGCTGACTTTGAATCGCAATATCAGCGTCATGATGAACCGGCCAAAGCAGCCGAAGGCACCTCCTTTGCCGGCATGACGCTTGATGAGATAGAACGGCAGACAATTCTGCAAACATTGGAGCAGCATAAAGGTAACCTTAGTCAGGTTGCGCTGGCGCTGGGCATCAGCAGGGCGGCTCTGTACAGACGGTTGGAAAAATATAAAATAGGGATTAGCGATTAGTATTTATCCGTTTAAATCCTAACAGTTAATCGTTGACTGCTAACCCCTAATCCCTAATTGCTAATCCCTAATCACTAACTTACGTGCGTATTAAGTTTTACTTTTTTATCCTTGTATTGTTTTTGTTCGGACTGGGTATAGCATTGGTATATCTGGTTGGCAAAATGCAAGCTATGCATTTATATATTGCAGAAGCTATTATTGCATTTATACTAATTTACCTGGGGGTATTCTATCGCAAGATTGTCAAGCCGATGAGTACGATTGGAAGCGGTATGGAGTTATTGCGCGAGCAGGATTTCAGCAGTAGGCTCAGTAGGGTAGGACAGTACGAAGCAGACCGCATTGTGAACATCTTTAATCGTATGATGGAGCAGCTCAAGAACGAGCGTCTGCACATGCGTGAGCAAAACCATTTTCTTGATTTGTTGATTCAGGCATCGCCTATGGGAGTTGTTATTATGACATTGGACGGCGAGGTGTCACAACTAAATCCTATGGCTGTGAAGATGCTGGGAGTCCGTAGGGAAGAAGCCCTGAATAAGAAACTTGCGGATATTGACTCTCTTTTGGCGGAAGAACTGGCATCCATTCCGAAAGACGTAACTTCGGTGGTGCGGCTGAACGATGCGAATATTTATAAGTGTACCCATTCTTCGTTTATAGACAGAGGTTCAAACATCCTTTCTTTCTGATAGAGCGTATGACGGACGAGGTGATGAAAGCTGAAAAGCGTGCTTATGAAAAGGTAATCCGCATGATAGCCCACGAAGTGAACAATACCACTGCCGGAATTACGTCTACATTGGATACGGTGGAACAGGCTCTTTCCACCGAAGAGGGCATGGAAGATATTTGCGATGTGATGCGTGTCTGTATGGAACGTTGTTTCTCCATGAGCCGTTTCATTACCCGTTTTGCGGATGTGGTGAAGATTCCTGAGCCTACGGTGGCTGCTGTCCGGTTGAATGAACTGGTGTGCATGTGCAAACGATTCATGGAGGGTATGTGCAATGACCGTAACATCATTCTACGTTTGGAGTGTGATCCGGAAGTGGGACAGGTTAGGCTGGATGCTTCATTATTCGAACAAGTTCTGGTGAATATCATAAAGAATGCTGCCGAGAGCATAGAGGAATCCGGTGAAGCGGCAGATAGACAAGGCGAAATAACGGTGAGGACCATTGCCCCCGCTTCCATAGAAATCGTTGACAATGGTCCCGGAATCAGCAAAGAGACTGAAGCTAAACTCTTCAGTCCCTTCTTCTCCACCAAGCCGAACGGGCAGGGAATCGGTTTGGTATTTATCAGGGAAGTGCTAAGCCGTCATGGTTGTACCTTTTCTCTGCGTACATACAATGATGGACTGACCCGCTTCCGGATCTTGTTTAATTCTTGATTTTTTTCCATTCTTCTGCATACTCATCCAATATCCGTTTGAGCCCCTGACCGATTGTAGCATAATCATTTTCATTCAGGTTGGCAAGAGAAGCACGTACGCTCCATTCCGGTCCGTCAAAGCCGCCGCCGTTCAGAAGCACTAAGGAGGTTTCTTTGGCAAGGCGGAACACTACATCCAGCGGACTGTACGTCTTTTTGAGGTATTCCACAAACTTGTCTCCATAGAACTTTTCAGCCCAGACCAGCATATCAATTTCCGTATAATATCCTACCTTAAAGGGTCTTCCACTAATGTAAATCCGGTATTATCCCAAAGAGTTTTCAGGCGGCGTCGGATGATTTCCTGCATTTTCTGTTTGTAGCTGTTTTCCTTGTCCAACAGGGAAAAAGCGGCGAATAGGCTCATTTGCATCTGTTGAGGTAATGATAGTCCGGCGGTGTGGTTCAATGCTACTTGGCGACTGTCCGCTACCATTCGGTCTATGAACTTCAATTTCTCAGGATGCAGGGTCAACGTAGCATAACGACGGTTGAGGATTTCGCGTTTCTCTTTTGGCAAGCGGGATATTTGCCTGTCGAATACGTTGTATTCGTGCAAGGCAATGACGGCGTTGCGCCAGCCGGTAGCTCCGAAATATTTGGAGAAAGAATATAGCATAGCGTGTTATATGGAATTTCTGCCATGAACGAACGGAAGTGCGGGCTGAAAGTGCCGTACACATCATCTGTGATGATCATCAGATTGGGATTATCTTCCTTGACGATAGTTACGATGCGCTCCATCGTTTCAGGACTTAGCGTATAACTGGGAGGATTGCTGGGATTGGTGACGAATAGAGCCTTTATCGCCGGGTTTTTCAATCTGTTGATATCTTCGTCACTGTATTGCCAAAGATGCAGACCGTCTTTACTCATGCGGTTGGCATGCAGTTCGGTGGCCTTGAACCGGTAACGGTTTAGCGGGGTATCTCTATGTAGGGAGTGAAAGCAGGAACCATGAGGACTATGCTGTCACCTTTGTTCAGTAGGAAATTTTCCTGCAAAGAGTCGAAGATGTAGCACATAGCTGCTGTCCCACCCTCGGTGGCAAACAAATCGAAAGCTCCGCGAGGCGGACGATTGTCGCACATTTCCTGATGGAGATAGTCGCGTACCAGCATTTCTGTGAATTGTAGAATACGGTCGGGCACAGGATATTGGTCTCCGATGACGCTTTCTGCCCATTCGTGCACAAGGCTGTCGGGATCGACGGCATGCTGCATCAACATATAGTTATAGGTTTGTTCCAGTAATTTGGCTCCGGCTGGTAGGTGTTGCTCTTGAGAAATTGTTCAAAGCGGGAGGCAATGCCTTGCTTTTCGGGTATTCCGGCAATTCCTTCGGGAAGGAACATGACGTGACGACATTCTTCCAGTCCGAATTTTCCCAAAAGGAAGAATGCTTCGCGTGGGGTGGTTGCAATCCAGTTGGGATTACCGCGCCCGGCGTTCAACATGGTACGGGCTGTTTTTTTCAGACTTCGTCTGCCATATCAATGAGACGGTTTTTCAGCTCGAAAGGGCTGATGTTCTCCATTTTCTTTTCTAAAAGTTTTGTATCCATATAATCTGATGTTTAGTTTTTTAATAAGCGTTATGATTTTGGCGGATGCTTCGGCATATTTTGAATGGCAGACTGTATAAACCGATTCCGTACATACTGAAATAGTTTGTTACTTATCGGTTGTTTTTTCAGAGCCTTTAGGTTGTTAAATCAGCAGGACAATCACCACTCCCCATATAATCAGCAGGGTATTGCCTACGGCATACGTCACTGTATAGCCCAGTGCGGGTGTTTCACTCTCTACGGCATCTTGTATGGCTCCGAGGGCTGCTGTTGTTGTTCTTGCACCCGCACAGCATCCCAGCGCAATGGCAGGATGAAACTTGAACAGATATCTTGCTAGCAGCAGTCCGATAATCAACGGGAGGGTGGTGGCAATCGCACCTATCAGAAATAGGCTGACACCGACATCATGGAAGCCTTGTACGAAACTGGGGCCCGCCGAGATGCCTACTACGGCAATAAACATATTCAGTCCGACATTATTCAGTACCCATTGTGATGGTTCGGGAATACGACCGAATGTGGGATGCTTGCTGCGCAACCAGCCGAATACCAATCCTGCTATCAATGCACCGCCACTGGTACTCAAGCTGATTGGTACGCCGCCGATGTGGACGGACAATGCTCCGAACAGCCCGCCTGCAAGTATGCCGAGTCCTACGAAGATCATATCTGTCTGGTTGGTGGGACGGTCTATGTAACCCAGGCGTCGGGCGGCTGCCTCCACTTCCTGTTTGGTTCCTACTATTTCCACTACATCACCGGCATCTACTATGGTTTGCGCCATGACCGGAATGTCAATTCCTGCACGTTTGATGTTGCGGATGCTGACACCATGCATGAATTTTTCGTTGCGGATTGCAGATACTGTCTTTCCTGCAAAAGTCTTTTTGGTTATCATAACCGGAAGTTTCTCTGCCGGAAAGTCGAGTAATTGCTGGTCCAGAATCTCAGGCCCTATCCAGTCTTCTTCACCGATGACGTATTCCCGGCGTCCGCTTAGTACGACTTCGTCTCCGATTTCCAGTTGGACATTCGGGCTGACTTCCCGGATTGTCCCTGCCTTGCGTATCCGTTCTACGAACAGGCGTTTGTCCTGTTGCTGGAAGTATACTTCAAGGTCTATTACTCTTTTCCCATTCTTGAACCATTCGTTTTCAATGCGGTAAGCGCGGAATGTGACGGGGCGTGCGGCATGTATGAAGCCCGGTTCATCTGCCTGCGAATTGCCCATCCGGGCTTCCATGTCTTTGCATGCGGCTTTTACCTTATCCAGTCCGCCCAGCATTTTCGGACCTATGGACGACAATACCCACGCGGATCCGGCTGTTCCGAAGATGTAGGTTACGGCATAAGACACCGGGATGATATTGGTGTAGCTTTGCCGCTGCGCTTCGTCCAGACCCATATTTGCCATTGTATCTTCTGCCACTCCGATGACGGCGGATATGGTCTGCGAGCCGGCAAGCAGCCCTGCCGCTTCTCCCATATTGTATCCCATGAGCAAGGCAAGTAACCAGGTCACTCCCAAGACAGATATGCACATCAGCACAGCGAAGGCTACTTGTGGTAATCCGTCTTTTTTCAGTCCGCGGAAAAATTGCGGACCCACTTTATAGCCTACGGCAAATAGGAAGCAGTAGGAAAAATACTGACTTGATAGGACCGGGTACGGCAATATTCAGTTGTCCTACCATTACGCCCACCAATAGTACGCTGGTAACTGTTCCTAAAGAAAACTTGCCGATGCGCAGCTTACCCAGCCAGAACCCCAGGAAAATAGTGAGGAAAATGGCTAATTCGGGACGTTCCCTGAGTTGATTGAAAATCCATTCCATAATTAAGTTTTTAGGTCGGTTTGTACGTCTTTTGTAAGTCGTTCTCGCTATACAACGGGTTTTAACGGGAAGTGTTTGGAATAAAAGTGGTTTTTTAGAACATTTATTCCGCGAAACCGAACTTTTAGGGAAAGTTTTCTTCCGTACCTTTGCGCACTGAATGATAGATAGGTTAGGTATGAGGTTGTTTATAAGGCTGTTTCTGCTGATGCAGATAATTGTTGCTCCTTTGAAAGCGCAATACATAGTGCAAGGTGTTGTCACTGATTCGCTGACAAGGGAACCATTGCCATATACCTCGGTCTATCTAAAGGGAACCACAGAGGGAGGAATGACCGATGACAAGGGTGTTTTTTCGTTTAAAACCTATCGTCCTGAGGCCCGGCTGGTGATTTCGGCTGTGGGCTATCAAGAATACACCCGGTTGATTCATCCGGCACGCGGAGGACGTATAATGGTTACGCTTGCTCCTACTACTTATGCGTTGGACGAGGTGGTGGTTAAGCCCAAGCGCGAGCGTTACAGGAAGAAGGATAATCCGGCAGTGGAGTTCGTGCGGAAAATGATAGAACATCGGGATAATTATTCGCCGGATGAACGTGATTTTTGGCAACGGGAACGTTATGAGAAAATGACGTTTGCCATTAATAATTTCGATAGCCTGAAGCAGCAGAAATGGCTGTATCGCAAGTTCAAGTTCTTGACCGACTACGTGGACACTTCCGCTGTTACGGGTAAACCGGTATTGGCTGTGTCCAACCGCGAGTTGCTGGCTACGGATTATTACCGTAAATCGCCCCATAGCGAAAAGCAACGGGTGAAGGCGCGTCGCCAGGCAGGTGTAGACGAGATGTTGTCCCAACAGGGCATGGAGCAGGCTATTAGTGTCACTATGACGGACGTGGATATTTACCAAAATAACATAACGTTATTCACCAATAAGTTTGTCAGTCCGCTTTCTTCCTTGGGACCTTCATTCTATAAGTATTATCTTATGGACACTCTGACTGTTGCCGGGAAGCCTTGTGTAGACTTGACTTTCGTGCCTTTCAATTCCGAATCGTTTGGTTTTACAGGACATCTGTACGTCATGTTGGACAGCACATATTTCGTGCGCCGCGTGGTGATGAATTTTCCTCAGAAAATCAATCTGAACTTTGTGGACTACATGAAGATTGAACAGAATTTCGATCGTGCGGAAGACGGCACAAGGCAGCTCATAAATGAGAGTATCACTACGGAATTCAAACTGGTGGATAACAGCGATGGCATTTATGCGAAGCGTGATGTCTATTACCAGAATTATATTTACGAACCTGATGATGATGCTTTGCAGGCGTTTCGTAGGCCGGAGAAAGTAATTGAGGGTATGGATTCTTCCACCCATTCCGATGCTTATTGGGATGCCAATCGGCTTGCAGAGGTGAGCAAAAAGGAGACATCCGTAGATAAGATGATGGCGCAGCTGCGCAGTTACCCGGTATACTATTGGACAGAGAAGGTGCTGAAAGTGTTGTTTACAGGGTATATTCCCGCTCCCAAAGAGAAAGCGCCTTTATTCTATATAGGTATGATGAACACCACGATTAGCGGTAATGCGCTGGAAGGTGTGCGTGTGCGTGCTGGGGGTATGACAACGGCTTGGCTTAATCCCCATCTGTTTGGAAGGGGGTATGTGGCATACGGCTTTCGTGATGAACGTGTGAAAGGGCTGGCGGAACTGGAATACTCTTTCCACCGGAAAAAGGAGTATGCCAACGAGTTCCCGATTCATTCTTTGAAACTGCGTTACCTGTCCGACGTTAATCAGTACGGACAACATTATCTTTATACCAGTCAGGATAATGTTTTCCTTGCTTTGAAACGTCAAAAAGACGACCGTATAGGCTATCAGCGTAAAGCTGAATTGACGTATACGAATGAGTTTCATTCGGGTTTCTCCTTTCAGCTGACCACACGTTTGCGAAAAGATGAATCTTCACATCTCATTCCTTTCGTCAAGCAAGATGATGACAAGTCGTTTGTCAAAAGTATTTCTACCAGCGAGCTGGAGCTGAAACTGCGTTATGCCCCGAATGAAAAGTTTTTTCAGACTCAATGGAACCGTTTTCCGGTGTCTTTGGACGCTCCGGTTTTTACATTGACACATACAATGGCGGCCAAAGGAGTTCTGGGAGGAGATTATACCTATCATTATACGGAAGCCGGTTTTCAGAAGCGCTTTTGGTTCTCGGCCTTTGGCTATACGGATGTGATACTGAAGGCCGGTAAAGTGTGGAACAAAGTTCCTTTTCCTCTGCTTATCATTCCCAACGCCAACTTGTCTTACACAATCCAGCCGGAGTCTTATTCGCTGATGAACGCGATGGAATTTATGAATGATGAATATGCTTCGTGGGACGTGACTTATTTTTTGAATGGCTTTCTCTTTAACCGTATTCCGTTGTTGAAAAAACTGAAGTGGCGTGAAGTCTTGTCCTGTCGGGGAATCTATGGAAGTTTGAGTGACAAAAATAATCCGGAATTCAGCGAAGGATTATTCGCTTTTCCAGCAGGAAGCACCACTATGGAGCGTACTCCGTATGTGGAAGTCGGGGTGGGAATTGAGAATATATTGAAAGTGCTTCGGGTGGATTATGTGTGGCGTTTAACGTACCGGAATTTACCGAATATTGATAAATCCGGTCTTAGAATCAGCTTGCACATGACATTTTAACTTAAATCTTACTAATAGAGTATTAAATCGGACAAAAAGACTAATTCCAATTGGGTAAAATACCCTAAATTTGAGCAATTTTTTAAACTATAAAATAATTCAATGGCAATGAAAGAAAACATTAAGCCGGCAACCGGTCGTTTAGGCGTGTTGGTAGTCGGAGTAGGTGGTGCGGTTGCAACCACTATGATTACAGGTACATTGGCTGCCCGTAAGGGTTTAGCAAAAGCTATAGGTTCAATCGCACAAATGGCTACTATGCGCATGCAGGATGGCAAAGAACATCTTATTAAAGACGTAGTGCCTTTGGTTGACTTGAACGATATCGTTTTTGGCGGTTGGGACATTTTCGCTGATGATGCGTATGAAGCTGCAATGTATGCGGAAGTTCTGAAAGAAAAAGACTTGAACCTCGTGAAAGATGAGTTAAAAGCCATCAAGCCTATGCCTGCCGCTTTTGACCATAATTTTGCAAAACGTCTGAATGGTACGCACATCAAAAATGCCGCTACACGCTGGGACATGGTAGAACAATTGCGTGAGGATATCCGTAACTTCAAGGCTGCCAATAATTGCGACCGTATCGCTGTATTGTGGGCTGCAAGTACCGAAATTTATGTTCCTCTGTCTGAAGAGCACAAGTCGCTTGCCGCTTTGGAAAAGGCTATGAAGGAAAACAATACAGAAGTTGTTTCTCCGAGTATGTGCTACGCTTATGCCGCAATAGCAGAAGGTGCTCCGTTCATTATGGGTGCTCCTAACCTGTGTGTGGATACTCCGGCTATGTGGGAATTCTCTAAGAAGATGAATGTGCCCATTGCAGGTAAGGACTTCAAGAGTGGACAGACTTTGATGAAGACTGTACTTGCTCCGATGTTCAAGACTCGTATGCTGGGTGTAAGCGGTTGGTTCTCTACCAATATTTTGGGTAACCGCGACGGTGAAGTTCTTGACCAACCGGAAAACTTCAAGACAAAAGAAGTCAGCAAATTGTCTGTTATTGACAATATCTTTGAACCTGAAAAATTCCCTGATCTGTACGGTGATGTATATCACAAAGTACGTATCAACTATTATCCGCCTCGTAAGGACAATAAGGAAGCATGGGATAATATCGATATCTTCGGCTGGATGGGTTATCCGATGGAAATTAAGGTAAACTTCCTCTGTCGCGACTCTATCTTGGCAGCTCCTATTGCACTCGACCTGGTTATTTTCAGTGATCTTGCTTTGCGTGCGGGTATGTGCGGTATTCAGACTTGGTTGTCATTCTTCTGCAAGAGCCCGATGCATGACTTTGAACATGAACCGGTACACGACTTGTTCCAACAGTGGAGAATGGTGAAAGAAACTCTCCGTAATATGGTAGGTGAAACTGCACCGAGCTATTTGGACTAAAATAAGATACTGATAAAGTTGTAAAAGTGATAAGGTGATAGAGTGATAAGCAAGTTTCGTTTTGAGATTTCGTCACTCTACTACCTTACCACTTTTATAACTTTATCACCTTTTCATTTTTATCACCCTATCACTTCTTTTAATTCATGAAGAAACCCTCCTTTTTTTCCAGTCCTTGTCGGTACAGGTTTCGGTTCGGGCTTTTCTCCTTTTGCTCCGGGTACGGCAGGTGCTTTACTGGCTACACTTATTTGGCTTGGATTATCTTTTATTGTTTCGGAAGCATGTCTGATATGGCTGACGGTGGCTTTTATCCTTTTTTTTACGATACTGGGAATATGGGCTGTCAATCGTCTTGAACCTTATTGGGGAGAAGATCCTTCGCGTGTAGTGGTGGACGAAATGGTAGGAGTGTGGATTGCTCTGCTGGCTGCACCTTCGGGCAGTGTTTGGTATGGATTGGGGGCTTTTGCTCTTTTTCGCCTGTTTGACATTTTTAAACCGTTGGGAATTCGCCGTATGGAAAGTTTTCCGGGTGGATTTGGGGTGATGATGGATGATATCTTGGCAGGAATTTATAGCTTTGTAGTCTTAATAGGAGTAAGATGGCTGATAGGCTGAAAGAAACATCGAGATTTGCAGGCTGGCGTTATGCGGTTTGGGTCTTCGTCAAGGCTCAGCTTTCGTCGTATGTGGCAAGTCTTGTGGATTTTCTTGTAACTATTCTGCTGGTTAAACTATCCGGACTTTTTTATCTGTATGCTACTTTCTTGGGTTCTGTGGTTGGCGGTATGGTGAACTGTGCCATTAACTACGGTTGGGTATTTCATGCGGACGATTGCAAAAAGACGCATGTGGCGCTGAAATATCTTTTTGTTTGGGGAGGTAGTATTCTATTGAACACATGGGGTACGTTTGCTCTGACTGAGTGGTTGACCGGTATGCGCTGGGTGGACGGCTTGTTGGGGCATTATATAAACGATGTGTTTATACTGTCCAAGATCATTGTAGCTGTTTTGGTTGCATTCTTCTGGAATTATCATCTGCAACGGATATTCGTATACCGTAATCATAATTTCAGGAAATTTATACGACAATATTTTAGAGACTAAATAGAACTGATATGAATTATAGAGATTGGTTGCAACAGTTGATTTATAAGATCATAAATCCGGTTGTACATGGCATGATTAAGGTGGGCATTACGCCCAATTTTATTACTACCACCGGACTGGTGATGAATATCGTGGCTGCGTGCGTATTTGTGTATGCGGCATGTATAAGCCGGGTGAACTGGTCTATGTGGGTTGGGGAGGAGGAATTGTTCTCTTTGCCGGTTTGTTCGACATGATGGACGGACGTGTGGCACGCGTCGGCAATATGTCTTCTACTTTTGGAGCATTGTATGATTCGGTGCTCGACCGTTACAGTGAAATGGTAACGTTATTTGGTATTTTTTATTATCTGATTCTGCAAGGTTATTTGTGGGGTCGATGATAACTTTTGTTGCGCTGGTCGGTTCGCTTATGGTGAGTTACGTGCGTGCACGTGCCGAAGGGCTGGGACTGGAATGCAAAGTAGGCTTTATGCAGCGTCCGGAACGTGTGGTACTGACTAGCCTCGGGGCTTTGTTCTGTGGCATTTTTAGTGATTGCGAAGCATTCGACCCTATGTTGATATTGATTGTCCCCATGGTTGTGATAGCAGTTCTTGCCAATTTGACGGCATTTGCGCGTATTGCACATTGCTATAAACTATTAAAGAAGCAATAATGAGAAAATCTATTTTTCCTTCCGCCAAAGAGGCGTTTCCTGTCATTGTCATTACGGTGCTGTTCTTGTTGCTGACGGCAGTTTGCATAGGTTTGCGGGCAGAACATTTCCTGATGACGGGCTTGTTTGTCGTGCTGTTTTTTGCAGGAAAAACGACTCGTAAACTGGCGGTGGCGTTGCTCCCTTTTATCATCTTCGGCATTTCTTACGACTGGATGCGGGTATATCCGAATTATCAGGTGAATCCTATTGATGTGCAGGGGTTGTATGAGGCGGAGAAGTCATTGTTCGGGATCTCGCTTGGCGGAACAACGCTGATTCCTTGTGAATATTTTGCACAGAATCACTGTTCGATAGCCGATTTCTTTGCGGGCATATTCTATCTTTGCTGGGTGCCTGTTCCTATCGTATTCGGTTTGTGGCTTTATTTGAAAGGAGAACGTACAGTGTATCTCCGTTTCTCCATGGTTTTTCTGTTGGTAAATCTTATCGGGTTTGCCGGATATTATATTTATCCGGCAGCTCCGCCTTGGTACGCCATGAACTATGGCTTCGAGCCTATTCTTGATACTCCGGGCAATGTGGCGGGATTGGGGCGTTTTGACGAATTGTTGGGATGTTCCGTTTTCCATTCTATCTATGGACGGAATGCCAATGTCTTTGCGGCTGTCCCTTCGTTACATGCGGCGTATATGGTTGTCGCATTGGCGTATGCCGTTATGGGACATTGCAAGAAATGGCTGATAGCTTTGTTCTCCGTAATTATGGTGGGTATCTGGTGGACAGCTGTCTACTCCGGCCATCATTATCTGATTGATGTCATGCTGGGCGTTGCTTGTGCCTTGTCCGGAGTGCTGATATTTGAGAAAGGACTGATGAAGTGGGGGCATTTAAGCGTTTCTTTGAGAGATACAACTGCTATATAAAATAAGGAGGTAATTGATGAAATCGACTTTGACGAATGGCGTCGGATGTGAGGGTTGGATGTCTGAGCTGCCGGATGACGTACTGTTATCAAAACTTTCTATTCCGGGTACGCATAACTCTATGAGTTATACATGCTATGAAGCAAATATTATATTGAAGATTATTTCCGGCCTTTCTAAACTGGGAAAAGACCGACTCGCAGAATTGGTTAGTCAAATCGTAGAACTCAAGAAGAACTCCGAATTGTCCAAGTTGGGAGACGTACTTCCAGAGGAACTACATCCTATATTGAACTGTACAGCTGCCTGTCAGTCTAAGACCTTGACGGAGCAGTTACAGTTGGGCGCCCGTTTCTTCGATCTCCGGTTAAATCATGAATTGAAGTTCTATCATGGCATTACTCCTTTGGGATTGGATATGCAGACAGATGTCATGCCTGTACTCGATAAATTCTTGGAAGAACATCCGGGTGAAACGATATTACTGCGTGTCAAATCGGAGAATACTATCGAGGAAACAGTATACCGGGAGAGGCTTGAGGAAGAGGTTATCAATAAGTATAGTTCGCGATTCTGGACTTGGAATTCGGGCTATACAGGTCCCGGTGTGAAGGATGAGCATGGTACGGTTATCCCGACTTTGGGCGAAACGAGGGGGAAGATTGTCTTGTTCAATTCATATCAGCTTTCTAAAGCGGAAAGCTATATTGGCTACCGGCTTTGCTTCTATGAACCGAAAAGTGATACTGAGGTGTTTCCGTTTACCTGCCAGCATTTGCAGGATGTGTTTCAGCCGGGTTCACAGGAAGAAAAGATTGCTTATGTCAAGGAAAACGCTTTGGCTGCCGATAAGGCTACTGATCCTATTTACTTTATCAATTTTGTCAGTAGTATTGACAGTTTTAAGCTGGGTAAAATAACAATACCTATCCCGCTTCCTCAGGCATGTGCCCAGTTGAATAATCCTGAAGTGAGGAAAATGCTTGAGGAAAACATAAAGCGGACGGCAGGTATTATGGTGTTCGACTTTCTGGGATTTAATGAAAAAGCTTCTTCCTATGTCCTAGAACTTAATTTCCGGTGATTTTTCAGCGGAACCAATAAAAAAGACGGCGAAGTATTTGCTTTTACTTCGCCGTCTTTTTATTTGATTTCGATTTCTTCTTTCATATCAATCTCTTCTCCTTGCGGATCGTAGAAGATATATTCCAGAAACGCTAATTTCTGGCTTGGAATAATCTTGATACCGAATCCGTATTTCATTTGCCACTTCCGTTTCAGTGAGAGAACTCCCTGATTGATATAGGCAGCGATATACGGGTGGATGTGTAACGAGAATTTCTTTATCTTCAATTTGTTGACAAGGTAGTCAATTTTACTCTCTAATGTGTCTGTAAAGAGAATGGACGATTTGATAGTGCCTTTGCCGAAGCAAGTAGGACAGGTCTCCGTTGTGTTTACATCCATTGCCGGACGCACTCGCTGACGCGTTATTTGCATCAATCCGAATTTGCTAAGTGGCAGGATATTATGGCGCGCTCTGTCTTTCTGCATGTTGGCACACATACGTTCGTAAAGCTTTTGCCTGTTTTCAGCTTCATTCATATCGATGAAATCCACCACGATGATACCACCCATATCTCTTAACCGTAATTGGCGTGCAAGCTCATCGGCTGCTCCCAGATTCACCTCCAGTGCGTTAGCTTCCTGTCCGTTGGCATTCTTGGTGCGATTACCGCTGTTCACATCTACTACGTGAAGCGCCTCAGTGTGCTCAATAATCAGGTAGGCCCCACTTTTGTACGAAACAGTTTTGCCAAATGACGACTTAATCTGTTTGGTGATACCGAAATTGTCGTAAATGGGAAGTTGTCCTTTGTACAGCTTTACAATTCCTGCCCGTTCAGGGGCAATGAGTGTTACGTAATCCCTTATTTCATTGAATACAGCTTCGTTGTTCACGTAGATGTTTTCGAAAGAAGGATTAAACAAGTCGCGTAATAAGCCTACGGCGCGGCTGGTTTCTTCGTAAATCAGTGTCGGAAACTTGGTCGCTTTTTGTACTTTCGTAATAGCTTCTTCCCAGTGTTTCAGTAATACTTTAAGCTCTCCGTCAAGCTCTGCTACGCGTTTTCCTTCGGCAACAGTACGCACGATAACCCCAAAGTTCTTGGGTTTGATGCTCATTAGTAGTTGTTTGAGGCGGGCGCGTTCTTCGCTTGATTTAATTTTTTGTGATACGGAAACTTTATCATTGAAAGGAATTAGCACAAGATATCTTCCGGCAAAAGAGAGTTCGGAAGTCAGGCGCGGTCCTTTAGTTGAGATAGGTTCCTTTACGATTTGCACCACTACTTCTTGTCCTACCTTGAGTGTGTTGGAAACTGTTCCGTCTTTTTCAAGATCGGGAAGTATGGTTGCTTTAGTGATTGGATTAAGCTTTTTTTTGTCGCTTAAAGTTTGCTTTACGTATTTCTCTAATGAGTTAAATTGAGGACCTAAGTCCAAATAATGAAGAAAAGCATCTTTCTCGTAACCCACGTCCACGAAGCAGGCATTCAGGCCTGGCATCAATTTCTTGACGCGTCCCAAATACATATTGCCCACAGAGAAGGAAATATTTCTTCCTTCGCTTTGGAGTTCTACCAGGCTTTTGTCTTCGAGCAGAGCGATGGAGACCTCTTTGGGCTGTACGTCTACAACGAGTTCGCTTGTCACAATTATTTGCTTTTACATTTATTATACAGAAATTTTCTGTTTGGATTGACCGATGCATCAATCTTTTGTATATTGGTGATCGGCTTAATACTTAAACAAAGAACAAACCCGCGAGACAATTACCTTCACAAGTTTGTTCTTTATTTTGTCCTTCAGACTAAAAATTACTTTTTGCTTTTATGTCTGTTCTTTCTTAGTCTTTTTTTACGCTTGTGCGTAGACATTTTATGTCTTTTTTTCTTCTTTCCGCTTGGCATAGCTTCAAAATTTTACGGGTTAATACTATTGTTTATTATTTTTTCACAGCAATGGTGAATGTCTTAGCAGGTTTAAAAGCCGGAATGTTGTGTTCCGGAATAATGATAGTAGTGTTCTTTGAGATGTTGCGAGCTGTTTTCTGAGCTCTTTTCTTCACTACAAAACTACCAAACCCGCGGAGATAAACATTTTCATCTTTTGATAAAGATGCCTTCACTGCGTCCATGAACGCTTCAACGGTTGTCAGTACTGTGACTTTGTCAATTCCGGTGTTCTTTGTAATTTCGTTTACAATATCAGCTTTAGTCATTTTTCCTAAAAAAAAAATATTATTACTATTGTTTTCTAATTTTTTGGACTGCAAATATATAGCTTTTTGGCGGCTCTAAAAAATATATTTCGGACAATTTTCTAAAAAAGTCCAAGCATTAAGTTTTGTTAGATTGAAAATCTGTATTTTTGTTCTTCCGAAAAATAAGGTGCACTCTTTTGTAAATATGGACTTTGAGATGATATATTGACTGAAACTTGCTGGTATTGGATGCGGATAACAACGTGAATTTGCCTTGGAGAGATACTGCTGATCCTTATCGGATATGGATTTCCGAGATTATTTTGCAGCAGACGAGAGTTGTGCAGGGATATGAGTATTTCCTTCGCTTTATTCGTCGTTTTCCTGATGTGGAAACTTTGGCTGCGGCTTCAGAAGATGAGGTTCTGAAGTACTGGCAAGGGTTGGGATATTATTCTCGTGCCCGTAATTTGCATGCGGCAGCCAAGAGCATGAACGGTAAGTTTCCGGCAAGTTATCAGGAAGTGCGTGCTTTGAAAGGTGTGGCGATTATACGGCTGCTGCCATTTGTTCCATTGCCTATAATATGCCGTATGCGGTGGTGGACGGAAATGTTTATCGCGTACTTTCCCGCTATTGGGGCGTTGATACTCCCATTGATTCAACGGAAGGAAAGAGGTTTTTTGCAGTTTTGGCCGATGAGATGCTTGATAAATCCCGACCTGCGATTTATAACCAAGCTATTATGGATTTTGGAGCTGTTCAGTGTACACCGCAGGCTCCTGATTGTATGTTTTGCCCTTTGGCCGATAGCTGCACAGCTTTATCGAAAGGCTTGGTGATGCAGCTTCCGGTGAAGCGGCATAAGACAAAAACATCCAACCGTTATTTTAATTATATATATGTACGCATGGGCGCGTGTACCTTTATACATAAGCGGACGGCTGATGATATTTGGAAAAATCTGTTTGAGTTGCCGCTGATTGAAGCGGATAAGGCTTTGTCGGAGGAAGAATTTTTGTCATCGGCTTCTTTTCGTTTGTTGCTGGCAGAAGGAGAGCGTCCGGAAGTGCGTTCTGTGCTCCGGAATGTGAAGCATGTTTTATCGCATAGGGTGATTTATGCCAACTTTTATGAAGTGGTTCTTCCGGAAAACTCCCGTTCGTTTTCGGACTATCAGTGCATCAGTAGAAGATTTGGAACAATACCCGGTATCGCGTTTAGTGCATGCATTCTTGGAGAAATATATATAAAAGTTTGTTGTATTCTTGCATGATGTTGTTATTCTCGTTAATTTTGGCAGCAAATTAAAAAAACGAAAGCGTATGTCGGTAAATAAGGTGATATTGTTAGGAAATGTGGGGCAACCCCCAAAAGTGACCTACTACGATGGCGGTAATTGTGTAGCGCAAGTGTCTTTCGCTACCTCTGAAAAGGGGTATACTTTACAGAATGGGACGCAAATTCCGGATCGCACTGAATGGCATAATTTAGTCTTTCGTAACCGGCTGGCTGAAATCGTTGACCAATATGTGCATAAAGGGGATAAGCTTTATGTGGAAGGTAAAATACGGACTCGTTCGTACGATGATCAGACCGGTGCAAAACGTTATATTACAGAAATTTTTGTAGATAACATGGAAATGCTTTCTCCGAGAAATGCTGCCTCCGGAACTGCGGTTCAGGCAGGTATGCCGGGGCAAGCGGGTATTCCAGTACAGTCAACACAATCGCAGGTTGCTCCTGCACAAAATAATCCGACGGACGATTTACCGTTCTAATTGTTTAACTAAAACCAAAATCTTTGGACCCAGACGCTTATTTATGCCAGTTGGCAGATATTTTTAACGGTATAACCGTACATGCTCCTTCTATTTCGGCTATTATAGCCATTGTCTTGGCAGGTGTGCTTTTACTTGCTTCCGGTTTCGCTTCAGCTTCCGAGATAGCATTTTTCTCATTATCTCCCTCCGATTTGAGTGCCATTGAAGAAGGGAAACACCCTTCTGATGAGAAAATCAGGAATTTGTTGGATGATACGGAACGCTTGTTGGCTACGATATTGATTACGAACAATTTTGTGAACGTAACGATTATTATGCTCTGCAATTTCTTCTTTATGAATGTGTTCCTGTTTCATTCGGTTATTGCGGAGTTTTTGATCCTGACAGTTGTCCTGACTTTCTTATTGTTGCTTTTTGGCGAGATTATGCCGAAGATTTATTCTGCACAGAAGACGTTGGCTTTTTGTCGTTTCGCAGCTCCCGGTATTATGGCATGCCGTTCTGTTTTTTATCCGTTGTCATCGTTATTGGTACGTTCCACTTCGTTTCTCAATAAGCACTTTGTACGCAAAAATCATAATATTTCGGTAGACGAACTCTCGCATGCACTGGAATTGACAGATAAGGCTGAACTTTCGGAAGAAAATAATATACTGGAGGGGATCATTCGTTTTGGCGGAGAGACGGCTAAGGAGGTGATGACATCACGTTTGGATGTGGTGGACCTGGAGATTCGCACTCCTTTTAAGGACGTATTGAAGTGTATCGTGGAGAATGCCTACTCACGTATCCCTGTTTATGCGGAGACGCGTGATAATATAAAGGGAGTGCTCTATATCAAGGATTTGCTCCCTCATCTGAACAAAGGGGATAATTTCCGTTGGCAGTCATTGATTCGTCCTGCCTATTTTGTTCCGGAAACCAAGATGATTGATGATTTACTTCGTGACTTTCAGGCAAATAAAATTCATATTGCTATTGTGGTAGATGAGTTTGGAGGAACGTCGGGTATTGTCACGATGGAGGATATCATTGAAGAAATTGTAGGTGAAATACGTGATGAGTATGATGATGAAGAGCGTACGTATGCTGTGCTCAATGATCATACATGGGTATTTGAAGCTAAAACACAGTTGACGGATTTCTATAAGATAACCAAAATTGATGAAGAAACTTTTGATGAAGTAGCAGGTGATGCGGATACTTTGGCCGGGCTTTTGCTTGAACTGAAGGGAGAATTTCCGGTACTCCACGAAAAGGTGGTTTACGATTGCTATGAATTTGAGGTTCTTGAAATGGACAATCGCCGTATCCTAAAGGTGAAGTTCACAGTCAATGAACCAGCTGGTGAAGGTTCTGAAACAGAAAAATAATGCCTGTTTTTAAACAATATATCGGGAGTTCCTGCAGGTGGGGCATTTGGAAAGCAGATGAAACAGTGGAAGAACTGCTTGCTTTGCTTCCCCATAAGGAAAAATATGAGGCTGATATTTGCGGATTTACGGCTAATTCTCGTAAACTGGAACGGTTAGCAGTTCGTGTATTATTGTATAAAATGCTTGGTGAAGAAAAGGAGATTGGTTATCGGTCCAGTGGAAAACCTTATTTGGCAGACGGTTCTGCTTCTATTAGTATTTCGCATACTAAAGGCTATGTAGCTGTTCTGTTGGGCGGGCCGGAAAAAGAAGTGGGCATTGATGTCGAATGTTATGGAGAACGCGTACGGAAAGTTGCTCATAAGTTCGTGAGGGAAGATGAAAGTGTATCTTGGTATAAAGGTACGGAAACCTGGTCGTTGCTGCTCCACTGGTCTGCAAAGGAAACAATGTTTAAATGTATGAATACTTCCGATGTTGATTTCCGGAAACATCTGCACATATTGCCTTTTACGGTTGAAAAACAAGGAGTATTCTCCGCCGTCGAATACCGTACGGCGGAGAAACGGAACTTTCGGATTCACTACTACTTGTTTCCGGATTTTGTTTTGACGTTAAGTCTGTGATTATAATCTTTCCAACTGTACTGTAAAATGGCGCATTAATGGAGCTTCCCAGGCAATGCGTACGCCTCTTGTGATTGTTTCGCGTTTGTCATATACATTTTTGAGTGCAGCGGCTATTACATTCATATGGTTATCCGTATACACGCGGCGTGGAATGGCAAGGCGGAGTAAATCCAGTCCGTTGAAACGGTTTTTTCGGGTAACCGGATCGCGATCGGCAAGTAGGTAACCTATCTCGCATCCGCGTATGCCGGCTTCCAGATACAACTCAATGGTCAATGTCTGTGCCGGGAACTCTTCTTTGGGAACATGCGTCAGTACCTTTGGGGCGTCTACAAAAATGGCATGGCTCCGGCAGGGCGTTGATAAGGTATTTTATATTCGTCTAATTTTCTTGCCAGATATTCTACCTGACGAATACGGGTTTCAAGATTATCGAATTCGGTGTTTTCATCCAGACCGATAGCAAGTGCATTCATGTCGCGACCATTCATACCGCCATAGGTAAGGTAGCCTTCAAACTGCACACAAAATCCTTTTGCTCCTTCGTACCAATCCTGTCGGCGGGTTGCTATAAATCCGCCCATATTTACGATGCCGTCTTTCTTGGCACTCATTGTCATACCGTCTGCGAGTGCAAACATTTCTTTAGTGATTTCCTTGATGCTTTTATCCTTGTAGCCTTCTTCGCGTGTCTTAATGAAATAGGCATTTTCGGCAAAACGGGCAGAGTCGAATAGAACAGGCTTGTTGTATTTGTCGGCAATGCTCCGGACATCACGTAAGTTCTGCATGGATACGGGTTGACCTCCGGCTGTGTTATTGGTGATAGTGACGATGATAAACGGTATGCGGTCATTATGTTCCTGCAACACTTTTTCCAGTTTGGCCGGGTCTACATTTCCTTTAAACGGGATCTCCAATTGTGTTTGTTTGGCTTCGTCTATTGTACAGTCCAATGCGATTGCCTTTCGGCTTTCGATATGTCCTTTGGTAGTATCAAAATGGGAATTTCCCGGCACAATATCTCCTTCATGTATCAGATAAGAGAATAATACATTCTCAGCTGCACGTCCTTGATGAGTAGGGATTATGTATTCAAAACCGGTCAGGCGGGTGATAACTTCTTTCAGGTTAAAGAAAGAAGAAGCGCCTGCATAACTTTCATCTCCAAGCATAATGCCTGCCCATTGCCGGTCGCTCATGGCTCCTGTTCCAGAGTCGGTGATGAGGTCAATGTAGACTTGTTCTGATTTCAGTTGAAAAACATTGTAATGGGCTTCTTTCAACCATTGTTCACGTTCTTGACGGGTACTTTTGCGGATAGCTCCACCATTTTTATTTTCCATGATTCGGCAAATGGTAATTCCATAGTTTATTTTTTTATTGAGTTAGACAATAAGTTAACGGTTAAATCTGTTTATAACGTCTTTTTGTGCCGAATGTAGTGATTTTATAGATGACTGACAATAGATTTATGACTTTTTGTAAGAAAATGTCCGGGCGAATCACTTCGACCGGACATCATTTAAATAAACTTGGCAGAGTTTATTCCTTTTTACTTTCTTTGAAAGAGTTTGGATGAATGAAATGATTGGATGATTTATCCGGTTCATTAGACTCAACGCTTTTTCCTCGAAAGCAATGATAAAATGGTGCATGGCAGGTCTTCTGACTTGTTTCTGTTACAGACTGCCTTCCCGGAATATATTTCCAGTGGCATGGGTAGAGAGTTTTATTGTCTGCAACATTGTGTGAAACTTACAGCAGCGGGACTGTCCAGGACTTACACCTGATTCCCTTTTAATTGCTCCTTTGAAAAAAGGAAGCAAACCAATGCATTGCAAAGATAATGAAAAAAGTAACAAACGGGAATGAATAGGAGAATTATTTCTCCTTTGCCAGCGTAAATACAAATTCCAGTCCACCACCTTGATTATTTTTGGCGGAAATTGTTCCACCATGAATAATGACAGCGTTTTTCACGATAGCAAGCCCCAAACCTGTACCGCCCAGCTTACGTGAGCGTCCTTTATCTACGCGGTAAAAGCGTTCGAACAAACGGTTCAGGTGTTCCGGTGAAACGCCTATTCCTGTATCGGCAAAACTAAAATAATAGAAATTCTCGTCTTCGCGGAAACAGTTGATATTAATATGGATATTTGTTCCGGCATAGGCTATGGCATTGTCCATTAGGTTACGGAAGATAGAATAGAGCAGTGAATAGTTACCTTTCAGCTGTATTTTGGGTTGCAGACTGTTGACTACAGTTATACGCTTCTCTTCCAGTTCCAATGAAACTTCATTGACTATGCTGGAGACGAGCATACTGATGTCCACTTTTTCCATATCAATCATATTGGCTGCTTCGTCCATGCGTGTCAGTACGGAAATGTCCCGTAATAAGCGGCTGAGGCGGTTGCTTTGAGCATAGCATCGTTCGAGAAAAGTCTGTATCTTCTCATGGGGAATGTTTTCGTTGTTGACAATGGTTTCCAAATAGCCTTGTATGCTGCTTACGGGGGTTTTCAGTTCATGGGCTATGTTCTGTGTCAGTTGGCGTTTCAAGCGTACCTGTTCTTCCTCCTGTGTGATGTCATTAATGGAGATTTCAAAACTCAGGTCTTGGAAGATGATGCATTCTACGATGAATATACGCCCGTTTTTATTAATGTTGATGGACAGTCGTTTTTCTTCTTTATCCGAAGGGCGCCTTTGTGCCTTGCTGATGAAGTCGGTAATTTCTTGAAACTCACAGACAGAGAATATCTCTTCAGTGGTTTGTAGATTAGAGTCTGAAATTAAGTTGCTGTATTGAGTAAAAAGGTTGTTGACGAGAATCTCCTTCTTATCTTTAGTAAATACTCCCAATCCTTCGCGAGAGGTCTGCAAATGGGTGATCAGTTTTTCACGCTCGATATATAGTGCTTCTTTGGTTTCACGCAGGCGTTTATATATTTGTATGATATGTTGGGAGATTTCGCCGAGTTCATTGTGTGGGAAAGCAGATTGTATATCGGTTTCCACCGGTTCGTTCCTATCGGCACGTTTGGCAAACTCGCGTAAGTGGCTGATTGCCATACCCAGTTTGGATGTAAATTTGTAGAATACAAATATCAGCAATAGAGTAACGATAGTCGTAAACCAAAGATAATGCTGGTCGGCAGCCAGGCTGTTTATCAGATTTACGTTGTAGGGCAATGCTGAACGGATGATATAATGGGGATAGAGAGTGGCCGAATAGAAATAGGGTATGCCGGTTGTTTCGGAAGTACGTCTTAAATCATATCCTTTTCCGTTTTTTAGTGCCTTTTGAATTTCCTGGCGATTGATATGGTTGTTGAATACTTCTTGGGACGTTTCGTTGTAGCTGTCATAAAGCACGTCTCCATGTAGATTTACGATAGTGACGCGGAGATCCTTGTTCGCCCCTTTGACTATATATTGGTTCAAGACGGAGGTCCATAAGCTGTCGGGAGTGCTTCGCAGTTCCTGTTGCAGACGTCATTGTAGTCCTGAAGTTGTGTGTCAAGCAGCTCTACTTTGTACTCTTTTTCCCGCTGATACTGATAGGCGATGAAGCAGACAGCAAAAACAAGAAACAATGAAATCACCGAAAGGAACAACTTCCGGCTGAATGACAGGACGTGTCTGTCATTATTGGGCTTCGAAACAATATCCATATCCTAAACGAGTTACAATGCATTTGCCGTAAATTCCTATTTTTTTGCGCAGACGAGTGATGTTTACGTCTATGGTGCGGTCCAGTACATATACTTCGTCACTCCAGATACGTCCTAAAATGTCCTCACGCGAGAATACGCGCCCTTTGTTTTGAAGTAATAGGAGTAATATCTCGAATTCCTTTTTGGTAAGTGGCGCTTCTTCACCGTCTATACTTACTTTCTTTTTGATGATGTCAAGCACCAGTGATTCATAGACGATTTGTTCTGGTGCACGTTCTCCTTCTCCTTGCTGGGTACGGCGCAGTACGGCTTTGACGCGTGCTGCTACTTCACGCAGGGAAAACGGTTTGGAGATATAATCATCTGCGCCTAGATTAAATCCGGTTACCGTATCATTTTCTGTGTCTTTAGCGGTAATGAATATGATAGGAACTTTGGCTGTCTTTTTGTCTTTTTTCAGCATACTTGCCATTTTGAATCCGGAGATTTCTCCCATCATCACATCCAACAATAGCAAATTGTAGGCACTGATATCCAATTTCAAGGCTTCTTCTGCGGAATTGGCGGTGTCTACTACGTAACCTTCGTTTTCAAGATTGAACTTTAAGATTTCGCATAAATCTTCTTCGTCGTCTACAACTAAAATCCGGTATTCGTTCATTGTACTTTTTAATTAATGTAATGGGAGGCATACAGCGTCTCTTTATTACAAAGTTAAACTTTATTTCTTTTCATCGACAAAATTGCGGCGTTTTTGTTACGATAGAGTGAAACAAGTGTTACATTGCGATTACAAAATCCCGGTTTCACCCAATTAAGTATTATCTTTGTATTGTTTTAAGGTTGGTGGCTATATGAAAGAATTATTGAATATAATGAGAAGGAGGCGGTCTAAATGGTGCATGCCGCTGGTTGGTGCTGTATCGGTGGCTGTAATCATCGGTTCGATTTGGCTGAACGTTGCTCCTTTCAGTTCAGGTTTTGAGATAACGGATGAATTAGGTGGAAATATTTTCCCTTCCAGTATTTTATGTGTTGCGACAACGGATGCTCAGGTCATTATACCGGTGGACTCGATGTTTGTCGGAAACCCGAAATCATGCATTGCAGTGAGGGTGCGTTCCGCAAAAGCATATAGCCGGGTGAGGGTAGAGGTGGCGGAAACTCCTTTTTTCTCCCGTTCTGTTTCGGAGTTCGTATTGGCGAAGCCGCGTACTGAATATATTATTTACCCTGATATTATTTGGAATTATGAAGCATTGAGAAATAATAATCAGGCGGAGCCGATTAGCGTTGCCGTTACGTTGGAAATGAACGGAAAAGAGTTGGGGCAACGGGTACGTACTTTTTCTGTACGTAGCATTAATGAGTGCCTATTGGGGTATGTGACAGGAGGTACAAAATTTCATGATACCGGAATCTTCTTTGCCGCTTATGTAAATGAGGAAAATCCTATGATAGACCAACTGTTGCGTGAGGCTTTGAACACTCGCATTGTGAATCGTTTCCTTGGTTATCAGGGAGGTCCTGAGGCTGTTGATAATCAGGTTTACGCTTTATGGAATGTTTTGCAGAAACGCAAATTCCGTTATAGTTCCGTATCCAACACAAGTTTGTCCAGTAATGTTGTTTTCTCTCAACGGGTCCGTACGTTTGATGATGCTTTGGAATCATCGCAAATAAATTGTGTGGATGGCAGCGTCTTGTTTGCTTCTTTGCTTCGTGCCATTAATATGGAGCCGATATTGGTGCGGACACCCGGTCATATGTTTGTGGGGTATTATACTGATGCAAATCACAAAGACATGAAGTTCCTTGAAACGACTATGATTGGTGATGTTGATTTGGATGATTTTTTTCCTGATGAACAATTTGGACTCTACTATGATCGGAAAAACACAGAATCAGATGTCCCGTATCACTTTTGATAAGTCTAAAGAGTATGCAAACAGGAAATATAAGGAAAATGAAAAAGGTATTCACTCCGGTAGATTGAATTATATGTTTTTGGAAATATCCAAGGAAGTAAGAAGGCAGATACAGCCAATAGGAAAATAGTTGAAATGGACAAGTTGTGAAATACTGCTCAAAACTAATTTTTTATCGCATTTTATTTTATGATGTAAATTTCCTATCTTTGCACTCAGAATGTGGATTTTAAGATATGATTAAAATATTGGAGACCTAAAAGTCTTCATTCATAGATGATGATTGGAACAGTCGGTTCGTGAGAATCGGCTGTTTTTTGTTTCGATTGTTTGCATATCAGGAGTGGTAGTGTTACTTTTGCAAGGAAGAAGTTATTTAGTCAATGAAATATGAAACAAGGTAAGAAATTTATTTCTCCGGGAGCATGGTTCTCTATGGTCTATCCGGCAGACTGGAACGAATTTGAAGACGGGGAAGGTTCTTTCCTGTTTTATAATCCTAACGAGTGGACAGGTAATTTCCGTATATCGGCCTATAAGGGCAGTGCGACGTATGGCAAGGAAGCTGTTGAACAGGAACTGAAGGAGAACACCTCGGCTACATCTGTAAAGATAGGGCCTGTGTCGTGTGCGTACAGCAAGGAAATGTTCGAGGAAGAAGGGGTGTACTATACATCTCATCTTTGGGTTACGGGAATGGGCGACGTTGCGTTTGAATGTTCGTTTACGGTGCGTAAGGGAGAGTCGGTGACGGAAGCCGAAAACATAATAGCCTCACTGGAAGTACGCAGGGCCAATCAGAAATATCCGGCGGAGATCATCCGGTACGCCTGTCTGAAATTTATCAGATAAATGAGGCGTATGAGTGGGTGAGTAACACAGTGAAAGAATACCTGAAGAAAGATTTTCAGGGACAGGAAGAAGACATTGCCAATATGCAACAGGTTATGGATAGCGGCAATATCGGTGCCAAGAAAAAGGAAGCCTGGCTCGCTTTGGGCATTACGCTTTGTGCCATTCTTGCCAATGAAGTGGAGGGCTTTGAATGGCGTACGTTGATTGACGGTAATCGTGAAGCTCCTGTTCTTGTGAACGTAGCAGACGGTGCTATGATAGACCCGATGAAATTAGTATGGAGTAAGGTGAAAGCCGGAGAAGCCTGTTATCTTGCGGAGATTTATAAAAACTTGCTTTCATAGCAGCTTTTTCTGATGATCATTGCCGTTCCGCATAACGGCTTTCAAATTTTAATTCTCTCAATTCTTAATTTAATAAGCTTTGGCAGCAGTAAATTCAATTCTTCAAGTGGAAAACTTGACCAAGTCATTCGGTGATCTGGTACTATTCGAGAATATCTTTTTGGGCTTATCCGAAGGGCAGCGTGTGGGCCTCATTGCTAAAAATGGCAGCGGCAAGTCCACATTGCTGAACATTCTTTCCGGAAAGGAAGGTTATGATAGTGGCACAATTTCTTTCAGACGCGATGTAAGAGTCGGATATCTGGAACAGGATCCTCAGTATCCGGAGGAACTGACCGTTCTCGAAGCTTGTTTTCATCATGGCAACAGCACCGTAGAACTGATTAAGGAGTACGAACGCTGCATGGAGACGGAGGGGCACCCCGGTTTGGACGAAATTTTGGTGCGTATGGATCAGGAGAAGGCCTGGGAGTACGAACAGAAGGCCAAGCAAATCCTTTCCCAATTGAAAATTCGTGATTTCAACCAGCAGGTAAAGTCGCTTTCCGGCGGACAATTGAAGCGCGTGGCGCTTGCCAATACGCTTATCACCGAGCCTGATTTGTTGATACTGGATGAGCCTACCAACCATCTTGACCTTGATATGACCGAATGGTTGGAAGACTATTTGCGCCGTACCAACCTTACTCTGCTGATGGTAACGCACGACCGGTATTTCCTTGATCGTGTTTGCTCGGAGATTGTCGAAATAGACAACCGCCGGATATACCAGTACAAAGGTAATTACAGCTATTATCTGGAAAAGCGCGAAGAACGCATCGAAGCAAAGACGGTAGAGATAGAACGCGCCAATAATCTGTATCGCACTGAACTTGAGTGGATGCGCCGTATGCCACAGGCCAGAGGGCACAAAGCGCGTTACCGGGAAGATGCTTTTTATGAGTTGGAGAAGGTGGCCAAGCAGCGTTTCAACAACGACAATGTGAAGCTGGATGTAAAAGCGTCTTACATCGGCAGCAAGATATTTGAGGCGGATCATCTTTGCAAGTCCTTCGGTGATTTGAAGATATTGGATGATTTCTCTTACATCTTCGCCCGTTATGAAAAAATGGGTATTGTGGGCAATAATGGTACAGGAAAGTCTACTTTTATCAAGATATTGATGGGAGATGAGAAGGCGGACAGTGGAACGCTGGACATTGGCGAAACCGTCCGCTTCGGCTACTATTCGCAGGATGGCTTGCAATTTGACGAGCAGATGAAGGTTATAGATGTAGTGCAGGACATTGCCGAGGTGATAGAGCTGGGTAATGGCAAGCGCCTGACGGCATCGCAGTTTCTGCAACATTTTCTTTTCACGCCCGAAACGCAGCACAGCTATGTTTATAAGTTGAGCGGTGGCGAGCGCCGCCGTCTCTATCTGTGTACTGTATTGATGCGCAACCCTAATTTTCTGGTGCTGGATGAGCCGACCAATGACCTTGACATTGTTACACTGAATGTGCTGGAGGAATATTTGCAGAATTTCAAAGGTTGTGTCATCGTGGTGAGTCACGACCGCTATTTTATGGATAAGGTAGTGGATCATTTGCTGGTGTTTAACGGTCAGGGAGATATTCGTGATTTTCCCGGTAACTATACCCAATATCGCGATTGGAAAGATGTGAAGGCAGTCCGGGAAAAAGAGAAGGAGAAAGAAGCGGCAAAAGACCGGGAGGAAAAGACTGCGAAAGTCCGTCTGAACGAGAAGCGCCGTATGTCTTTCAAGGAGAAGCGTGAGTTTGAACTGCTTGAGCAGGAAATTGCGGCATTGGAAGCGGAAAAGCAATCCATTGAGGAGGCATTGTGTAGCGGGACGCTGTCCGTCGATGAATTGACAGAGAAGTCGAAACGCCTGCCGGAATTGGCAGAACTGATTGATGAAAAGACAATGCGCTGGCTGGAGTTAAGCGAAATAGAATCGAACTGAGAAAACATTTTGACTTTTATCGACTGTTTTATGAAGTTCGGAAATAATAATTGAAGTATAAGAGAATGGGCAGAAATGGAAATCTGACAAATTATCATAGTCACAGCCTGTATTGCGACGGACGCGCCGGTATGGAGGACTTCGTGCGATTTGCCATAAGTGAAGGATTTACTTCGTATGGCTTTTCATCTCATGCCCCGTTGCCTTTTTCTACGGCGTGGGCAATGGAATGGGATGCATGGATGACTATCTGGCGGAATTTCATCGGATGAAAAGAAATATGCTCGGAAGATAGAACTTTATCTTGGTTTGGAAATAGATTATCTGAATGAAGAGAGTAATCCGTCCGTTGACTGTTTCCGGAAACTTCCGTTGGACTACCGCATCGGTTCCGTACACATGCTGTATAATGATGAATCGGAGGTTGTGGATGTGGATGTTTCCGCCGCTGCCTTCAAGCGGATTGTGGATGAGCAATTCGGAGGTGACCTGGAGAGGGTGGTGCGTCTGTATTATGGACGGCTGAGGCGTATGCTGGAGTTGGGCGGTTTCGATATAGTGGGGCATGCGGACAAGATGCACTATAATGCGGCCTGCTATCGTCCCGGCCTGCTCGATGAAGTTTGGTATGATACGCTTGTAAAAGAGTTTTTTGAAGATATTGCCGCACGTAGCTATCAGGTGGAAATCAATACCAAGTCCTATCATGATTTGGGAACTTTCTATCCCAATGAACGTTATTTCCCGCTGCTGCACAGTTTGGGTATCCGGGTTCAGTCAACAGCGACTCTCACTATCCGGAACGGATCAATAGTGGCCGTCCGGAAGCATTGCGGGCATTGGTGAAAGCCGGATACAAGACCGTAATGGAATTATACGATGGCAAGTGGCAGGAAATGCCGATAGTCTTATAAAGGTTATTTATGGACAGAAGATAGTATGCTTAAAGGGAATGTGTGAAAATGGAATCCCGCTATCACTCTGTCATTCAGAACAGAGTGGTAGCGGGATTCCATTTTCAGCCTCCTTTTGAGGTATTAATCTTTATTTATTTCTTCAGCAGAAACTCGTCAATCGCCTTCTTGTAGGTTGCCTTGTCCGCGGCTCCGCGAAACAACTGGGGTTCACCCTGCATCGGTACGAAGACAAAAAGGGGAATGCTCGTAGCATTGAATAAAGCAGCCAGCTCTTTCTCCTTGTCTACATTGACTTTGTATATCACGATTTTTCCGGCATATTCCTTTGCCAGTTCTTTCATGATAGGAGCCGTCATGCGGCAGGGGCCGCACCAGTCGGCGTATAAATCAATGATAGCGGGTTTATCGCCTTTGTACTTCCACTCTTTGGACTTTTCGTAATCGAATATTTCTTTAATAAACATGTCTTTGTTCATTACGATTACATTACCTTCCTGAGTAGTCTCTTGCTTTTCTGCTTGTTTTTGTCTGGCTCCGTCGGTACAAGCATAGGTCAGAATGCTTGAGAAGATGAGAGCGCCATAGCTATAATTTTCTTCATTTTTCTAATTATGAGTTTTGTTCGATAATGGCTTTAAGCTCCTTACCGCTGATTACACCTGAATGGCGCCATATCGCTTCCCCTTTTCTGAATAGGATGAAAGTAGGAACCATTTGTATGCGGTAGCTTGCAGCCAGTTCTTCATGTTGGTCTACGTCTATTTTTGCGATGCGTGCTCTGTCGCCGATTTCGTCTTTCAAAGCTTCCAACACAGGATGCATTGCTTTGCAAGGGCCACACCAGGTAGCAAAGAAATCTACTAAAACAGGCTTTTCTGATTGTATTAATTCTTCAAACTTTTCCATAATCTTTATTTTATAATAATTAATCAAATATATAACAGATAAACGGGGAAAAAGTTCATTATCAATTGCCAATCATTCACCGCAGAACACTAATCGCTGATTGTCAATTCCTTGATGATGTGCGAAGCACCGGCATACTTGTCTATGATGAACAAGGTGTAGCGGATGTCCACGCAAGCGGCACGCTGTGAGGAGGGACGGAATGCGATGTCACCCGTCAGCCTTCGTAGTTGCGGTCGAAAGCTGTACCTATCAGCTCGCCTTTGGCATTGAACACCGGACTGCCTGAGTTGCCGCCTGTATTGTCTGTATTTACGATGAAACAAACGGGCATCTCACCATCGGGCATGGCGTATTGTCCGAAGTCTTTGGCCTGGTACAATTGCTTTAATCTGGCGGGAACCACAAACTCCCAGTTGTTGGGGTCTTCCTTTTCCATGGCTCCTTTCAGTGTGGTGTAATATCCGTACTCCACACCGTCGGCAGGGCGGTACGGCAATACGCGCCCGTAGGTCAGGCGCAGGGTAGAGTTGGCATCCGGATAGATAGGAGTGCCGGCTTCACGCTTCATATCCATCATTCCCTTTACCCATACTTTGTGGGCAGCGTTGTAGTTGCGGTTGGCATCCATCATGGCAATGGTGGTTTGCAGCAGGCCGTCGGTAATGGAATATTTGAACAGGGTCATCCAGTCATTGCCAATTTTATACAGGCTGGGCTTGCGGATGAACTTGGCAAAGTTTTCCTTGCTGCCAAAGATGGAATATTCGAAACAAGCGTCAATGAAAGCATCACTGTCACCCTTGAACCGCCGGTCGATAATCTTGAAGATACCGATGCGTTGTTCGGCGGGGATATATTTCATATAGGTTTGCAGCATCTTTTTGCCAACAAGCCGTTCCACTTCAGGGAAAGGGACGGCAGAGAAATACTTGTCGGCTGCAATCTGCAAACTGTCGGCAGCGGCTTTGATCTTGACTTTGTCTTTGCTTTTCAAAGCGGCGACCAGTGCGGTGGTACTCGGAATTTTCATAAAGTCAAGTCCGGTAATCAACGCTTCCTGAATGGCTTGCTGATGATAGAGGGCGCCGCGGCGGTGTTTTACGATGTCGCGTATCTGATCGAAGGCTTTTTGATAGGAACTGTCGTTCAAGGCACGCCCACGTGCCAGAAGTTGTTCCTGCTGTGCGCGTTTCGTATCCAGTACTTTCAGGCGGACAAGCCCTTCGTTCATGCCGATTGCATTCTTCCAGTAGTTGGCGGAAGAGGCATACTTGCTTGCATAGTGGATGCGTACGGCATCGTCCTTCAGCATCTGTTCCATAAGAGCTTTCTGGCGGACGTCGCGCACGTGATGGCGCATGAAGTTGGTGGTTTGCATACGTTCTTCCACTTCATCGGAAATCATGTAGCGCCAGTTACGTCCGGGAAATCCCATAACGAATGTGAAGTCGCCTTCGCGATAGCCGGCAAGGCTGATGGTGAGATGCTTCTTTACCTGTAAGGGGACGTTGTCGCGGTTATACTCGGCCGGCTTTCCGTCTTTGTCAGCATAGATGCGGAAAAGGGAGAAGTCGCCTGTGTGGCGCGGCCACATCCAGTTGTCCGTATCGGCGCCGAACTTGCCTATGGAGGAGGGGGGCGCGCCTACCATACGGATGTCGCTGTAGGTGGTCTTGAGAAACAGGTAGTATTTGTTTCCGCCGTAGAACGCTTTCAGTTCCGCTTTACGGCCGGGTGTGAGCGTTGTGCCTTGTTCGGAAAGGAAGCGGTCGGCTATCTTGGTTAGGTATTTGGGAGACAGGTAGTTGGTTCCGTTTGGGTCGGAGTCAATCTGTAATTGCTTGTTGACGTAGTCTGTCACATCCATTATCTCGTCAATGTAAGTGACGGTAAGCCCTTTGCAGGGGAGTTCTTCGCTGCGTGACATTGCCCAGAAACCATCGGTCAGATAGTCATGTTCTACGCTGCTATGTTGCTGGATGGCTCCGTATCCGCAATGGTGGTTGGTAAGTACCAGTCCTTCTGCTGAGATGACTTCACCTGTGCAACCGCCGCCGAAATGTACGACTGCATCTTTCAGGGCTATGCCATTGGGATTGTATATCTCTTCGGCAGGGATTAGCAGTCCGAGTTCGGTCATAGCGACCTCATTCTGTTTTTTGAGGTCGGTAAGCATCCACATTCCTTCATCGGCATAGACCGATAAGATACCGGATGTAAGGAATAATGATAAAATGATTTGTCTCATGTAAATGTGTGTTAGAAGATGTTTTGAGAGTGAATGCCATTCAGTATACGACCGAATGTCATTCACTCTTATATCCTTTTAGGGGAGGTCTCTCGATTTACTCGATAATGTTCATTTCTTTTATCAAATGCCCGCATCCGCCCAGTTTTTCAAGGATGAAAAGTACGTAGCGGATGTCCAGTGCGATGCAACGTTGCAGGTTGTTGTTGAAGTTGATGTCACCACTCAGAGACTCCCAGTTGCCGTCGAATGCGCAGCCGATGAGTTGCCCTTCTCCGTTGATGACGGGGCTTCCGGAGTTACCTCCGGTGATGTCGTTGGTTGTCAGGAAGCAGACAGGCATTGTGCCGTCAGGCATGGCGTAGCGGCCGAAATCTTTATTGAGAATGAGTTCTTTCAGCTTGGCCGGAACTACGAATTCCCGGTCTTCAGGGTTCTCTTTTTCGAGAATACCGTCTGTGGTGGTGTAGTAATTGTAGTGTACGGCATCACACGGGCTGTATGATTTTACATTTCCGTAGGTCAGACGGAGTGTGAAGTTGGCATCCGGATAAGAGGGGACGGGCAGTTTCATCTCTCCTAAACCGCGGATGTACGCTTTATGCAGTAGATCGAGATCATTGCTCAAAGTCCTGTTTTCCATAATAACGGCGTTCAGCTTTTCCAGTTTTGAACGGGAGTAGGCAGTGGCGGGATCTTTTTCGATGGCCTTCACTGTGGGCTTCTTCATGAACTTGTCAAAGTTGGTACGGTTGGCAAGGATGGAGTTGTCGTACAGATCGTCTACAAAGACGTTGTAGTCGCCTTTGTACTTATCCCGTATGGTCAGATAGAAGGTGGGCAGTTCTTCCGGTTTCAGCTTTTGGGCAAGGGCGGGAAGAATGGCTTTGGCTACGGCACGGTCCACTTCGTGGTCGTAGTCTTTGTTGTGGATGCTGTTGAACACTTCTTCCAGTTGCGCTTTGGAGGCAGTAAGCAGTGAGTCGTTTCTCTCTTCTAATGCAGTCTTGATGTTGTCCATTACCATGTATGGGCTGCCGAATTCAATGGCACCGCTCAATGCTTCGTACAAATACTCAAGTTGGCGGCTGACAGGCTTTCTCTTGGCGATGATACCGTCAATCTTGTCTACCACTCCCTCGTATTCGGGTTTGCCTTTGGCAAATTCCGCAAATTTCTTTTCTTGTTCCGCTTTAGTACCCAGCACGTCGTTGTCGATGATTGCCTTATTCATACCGATGGAGTTTTTCCAGTAGTTACTGCTTCTGGCAAATTTACTGGCGTACTGTATGCGGGTCTTGTTGCTGGCGTTCATATATGTGCGCAGCACGTCAAGACGTACTCCACGCATGTCAATCATGGCCTGATTGTCTGCTTCCATGCGTTCTTTCACTTCCGACCGGGTGAGGTAGCGGCTGGTTCTGCCGGGGAACCCCATAATCATGGCGTAATCGTTCTCTTGCAGACCCTTGATGGAGATGGACAGATACTTCGGAGTTTGCAAGGGCACGTTGTCCTGAGAATATTCGGCAGGCTCTCCGTTTTTGTCGGCATAGATGCGGAACATCGAAAAATCTCCCGTATGGCGCGGCCACATCCAGTTGTCTGTTTCACCGCCGAACTTTCCTACTGAGGAGGGAGGGGCGGCTACCATGCGGACATCGCTGTATACTTTGTAATAGAACAGGTAGAATTTATTTCCGGCGTAGAAAGGCAGGCTTTTACTTCAATGCCCGATTTGCCTTTCAGGTCGCTCTTCTCCAGTTCCTCTTTGGCAAGTTTGTTAAGGAACGGTGCGGTCATGGCGCCTACTTCCGTTACTTCTCCGGCTTTGACTTTCGCGTTGACAAGGTCGGTGATGTCCACAATGCGGTGTACGAAACGGAATTTCAATCCCGGAGTAGGCAGTTCCTCGCTACGGCTTTTTGCCCAAAAACCGTCTGTCAGATAATCGTGCTCTACTGAGCTATGTTGTTGGATAGCATCATAGCCGCAATGGTGGTTGGTGAGGATTAATCCTTCCGGTGAAATAATCTCGCCGGTGCAACCACCGCCAAAGATACCGACGGCATCTTTCAATGACACGCCGTTCGGATTATATAAATCATCGACTTCAAGCTTTAACCCTTGCTTTTTCATCATGTCGATGGAGTTCTGCTGTTTCATAAGTTGCAGTAACCACATTCCTTCGTCTGCACGTACGGAGCAGACGGTTGTCAATACGGCGATAGCCGCAATCAAATACTTCGTTAATTTCATTCTTTTATTAATTAATATATGATTTATTTGAATTTTCCTTCCCGAATGGCTTCCATGACGTTTGCAGGCGGACGCTGGTTCATCAACTCCTGCTTCATGAAGTCCATGTAGGGGCTACGTGCTTGAAGAACTTCCGGTAGCCTGCGCAGAGGTAGTTCAGTCCGGGTTCACCGTTTGCTGTATGCGCAAAACGATTCTTGGGACATTCGCCGTTGCAGGCAAACAGCCATTCGCATTCCCGGCACTGGGTAGGAAGCGATTTCTGCTTCATCAGTCCGAAGTTTTGCTGTTGTTCACTGTACATCATCTCGACGAGCGTCTTCTGATAGATATTTCCTAATTTATATTCAGGGAATACAAAATGGTCGCAGGCATATACGTCTCCGTTGAATTCCATTACACCGGCATGTCCGCAGGTCTTTGCCATGGAGCATACACCGGGCTGTTCGCTACCCAGTTGGCAAGGTGGAGTCGAAGAGCTGGATGTAATAAGTCCCCACATCTTGCTTCACCCATTCGTCGAACAGGGCGCAGAGGAAGTCTCCCCATTGTTCCGGACTGACGGAGAAGTCTGCCAGTTCCGTAGATTTCTCTTTGTCTGCCAGTGAGGCGAGGTGGCGTCCGTCCTGATGAGGAGTAATTCGTTCCACGATAGGAGCGAACTGTATGTAATGTGAACCGATTTCTTTGAAAAAATTGTAGAACTCGAGAGGGTAATCGGCATTGAAGTCGTTCACCACCGCCATTGCGTTCCATTCTACTCCATGCTTTTTCAGCAGTTGATGCCTTGCATCACTTTTACAAAGGACGGTTTGCCAAGTTTGTTCTTGCGGTATTCATCGTGGAACTCTTGTGGACCGTCGATGGATACACCCACCAGCCAGTTGTTCTCTTTAAAGAATTCGCACCATTCGTCGGTGAGTAATGTGCCGTTTGTCTGGATACAGTTGTCAATGGTCCGGCCATTGGCGTATTTCTTTTGCAGCTCCATGGCTTTTTTGTAGAAAGCCAGCGGGCGCATCAGGGTTTCTCCGCCATGCCAGGTGAACAGCACCTGCGGCATCGTCTGCGAATTGATATATTCTTCTATGAACTTTTCAAGCAGTTCATCACTCATCACATGTTTGGGATTGTTTACGTATAATTTGGACTTCTCCAGGTAGTAACAATAATCGCATGCAAGGTTGCACACAGCCCCTACGGCTTCAGCATCACATACAGAGGTTTGGCAAAAGGAGCATAGGTTGACATGTATATTTTCCCGATTTTTATTATTTATGATTGTGCAAAAATACGTAAACCAAATGAAAATTCCTTTCTTTCTATCCGGTTTATAAGGAATATTAATACCTTTGTTGCGTATAATTCATAAATCGTTTCCTGCATGATTAAAATGAGTGTAAACCGCATTTTGCCTCTTTTGCTTTTACTTATGTTTCTCGCTTCTTGTACCCGGAAGTATAAGGTGGAAGGCAGTTCTTCGGTAACAAGCCTCGACGGGAAAATGTTATACCTTAAAACCTTGAAGGATGGGCAATGGGTAACTGTTGACTCGGCGGAAGTTATTCATGGACTTTTCTCAATGAGGGGCAGGGTTGATTCTGTGATAATGGCAACTCTTTATATGAATGATGAAGGTATTATGCCACTTGTGCTGGAAGACGGTAAGATTGAAGTTTCCATTTCCAACACGCAATTGACTGCCAAAGGTACGGCTCTCAATAACCTGTTGTATGAATTCATCGAAAAGAGAAATGCACTGGAACTGCAGATAGAAGAACTTGACCGTAAAGAGGCGCGTATGGTGCTGGACGGAGTCAATCTGGAAGAGGTTCATAAAGAACTGGAACAAGAGGGTGAGGCTCTTGTAAAGGAGATGAACGGTTATGTCAAACAGTTCATCATTGATAATTATGAGAATGTGTTGGGACCGAGTGTCTTTATGATGATGTGCAGCACGTTGCCGTATCCTATCATGACTCCGCAGATAGAGGATATCATGAGAACTGCTCCTTTGGAATTCAAGAAAAACGAATTGGTGAAGGCGTTCCTTTCAAAGGCTAAAGAGAACATGCAGTTGATTGAAGAGCATCAGCGTGTAAGGGAAAATGCTTCAGTAGCGGATACTTCCGGTAAATAATCTGTAAGCAGACCATTGCACTCAGTATGTGTTGCAAGAACAGGAAATCTTAACGGTCTTGATCTTCGTTTTTAACCATTCCCTTAAATTTCTCCGGGAGGCTGCTTTCTACGGCTGCATAAGCTTCTGTCATAGTGGCCTTAATATTCTCTGCCCCTTGCCCTTTGGGGGCAATCGGTTCATGAATAGTCAGTACCATGCGGTGGCGGTGTATCCACTTGCCGGTCCGGGGCAGTATCTCGAACGAACCGTCGATTGTAACAGGCACTACTGCCAACTGAAGTTCGTCTGCCAACTGAAAGGCTCCTCTTTTGAAATAGCCCATGTGCCCGGTGAATGTACGTGCCCCCTCGGGGAATACCACTAACGATACCCCGTCTTTCAAAGAGGCTTCCGCCTGGCGCATCGTTGCCAGTACTTTTTTCGGACTGGAACGGTCTACGAAGATGTGTCCGGCACTTTCGCATGCTTTGCCCACGAATGGAATTTTCCGAAGGCTTTTCTTCATCATCCATTTGAAGTTCCGCCCTAAAAAGCCGTAAATCAGGAAATGTCGAATGAGCCTTGATGATTGGGAACAAATACGTAGGAAGTGCGTTTATGCAATTTCTCCCGCCCGTTTATTTTTACCGGAATAAGTAGAAGATAACAAATCAATTGTGACCATATTTTCCCCGGATAATATCCCCAGATGTGGGCGCCGCCCAATAACGAACCGATAATAGTGACCAGTGCGGTGAGAATTGTCAGCACCAATAATATAGGCAATGCAAAGCAAATCTGATAAATATTATAGAGTATTTTCATAGGTTTGGGATTTTGTTGCCACAAAGATAGACCTTTTTTTATTTTGTCACTAATTCTCGCAGACTAATTTTATGACGGTGATTTCAGGCCACGCACCAAAGCGGAAAGGCAGCCCTACATACCCTATACCGACATTGACATACAATGCACGCTTGCCTTCATAATACATGCCCGACCACTCCGGATATATGAGGGAGGCCAGTGAATGTCCGAGCATTTCCATTTGCATCGCATGTGTATGTCCGGAGAGGGTCAACTCAATGTCTGAGTCCGGCAAAACTTCGCGCCGCCAATGAGTAGGGTTGTGGCTGAGCAGGATGCGGAACATCCCTTCCGTACCCTGTATGGCTTTGGGAAAATCGGCAAACTGGGAGAAAGGAGGTTCTCCGTCGTTCTCAACACCTATCAGGGCTATGCTGTCGCTTTTGTGATGTATAATAGTATGATCGTTGTTCAGCATCTTCCAGCCCATATCCTTTTGTTGCTCTATCAGATATTCTAAATTGGCAACTTCTTCTTTTCTGCTATGCCAGCGGTAATAAGTTCCGTAATCATGGTTGCCGAGAACGGAATACACGCCACCGGGGGCGTGGAGCTGCGAGAGGATTTCTTTGAAACTGTCCAGCTCGTGACTTTGCTGATTGACCAAGTCGCCGGTAAAGACAATCAAGTCTGCTTTCTGCTCATTCACCAAATTGACCAGTTGCCGAATGGCTTCCGGATTTCCTTGCCAGCTGCCTATATGTATGTCCGATAGTTGAAGAATACGGTAACCGTCAAATCCTTTGGGAAGATTAGTCGAGTGGTACTCTACATCTTTTACTTCAAAACGTTTGATGCCGACTATTGCTCCATAGAGGATATTGGCAAAAGTGATTGTACCAGTATCAGCCGAGAAGAGTATATGGAAGTCGGTGGGCGACAAAAGGGAATCGGGGATTCCTGAACGGTGTACGGAAAATGGCGAAAGACAGAAAACGACTGATTCCACGCATCAGTATGCCAAGCAGCGAGCAGAGCATAAATACGGTTTTGGGAACGGCAAACAGCATTACAGCTACAGCCAGCCTGCCGATGCTTTGGGGATGTCGGGAAAGAGCATTCTCTCCTGCCATATAGATATAGTACAAATATAGGGCTACCAGTACAACAGTAGGAAGCCAGTATATACTGCGACGGATTACACTGCGTGTTTTCTTTACGATGTACACCAGGTAGATGTACATGTCCGGTAAAAGCAGGAATAAGATAAGTATAAGAGTTATTCGGTGCATATATCTTTGAGTTCTTCTATGTTCTTTTTAATATTGTCGAGATGTTTATAGATGAGTCTCTTGTAGATGAAATAAATAAGAATGACATCCCAGATAATGTAACATATCAATAGGACGGCTTGTACTCCAAGAGGCAACATATAGTAGTCCATTACCCAGTAGAACAGTGCAGTGAAGACTATGGTCCAAATAGCCACTGCCCATACCTCGTAGTGGGTCCAGTAACGGAATGTGCTCATGCGCCGGCTCACCTCTGCTACGGGCATTTCATCCACTAACGTGTTCTTGTTCCAAAGGTAGGTTTTCCAGTCCCACCACATACCGCCAAGGATGGTAACGGTGATGAAAGCAGGAATATGGCAATTTTGTTCTGCAGGTGCTCATTGAAGCCGAAGGTGGGCAGTAAGAGCCATATCAATAGGATGATGGCCAGCCCTACCGCACCTATTCCCAGTGAGAAGCGTTGTAGGAAAACAAGTCGTCCCAGGCTGTGCCGGTATTTGTTTTATAATTTGCAATCAATTCTTTTATTTGTTGTTCATCGGCAATCGGTTCCTTTTGCAACTGTGCATCTAAGGCATTCCATGATTTTTTCAGTTCGTCCAGTTCCATATATTATTCCTCCTTGTTCATCTTTTTCAGTTTGTCTTTAATGCGGTTGAGTTTAGTGGCGACGTTGGTAATAGTCAGTCCGGTGATTTCGGCAATTTCCTCATAGCTTTTTTCTTCCAGGTAAAGCAGTATAATGGATTTTTCCAATTGCCCTAACCGGTTTATCATCCGGTAGAGTTGCCGTAGCATGGCTTGCGTTTCATCATCCTCTTCACTGCGGTCGGCTTCTTGGGTGAGGGTTACAATCTCAGGGATGTTTTTTTCTTTCCGTATGAAACTGATGCAGGTATTTAAAGCAATACGGTAAATCCACGTAGAGATCTTACATTCTCGTCTGAACTTTGGAAATGCTTTCCATATATTGAGCACCACTTCCTGATACAGGTCACTAAGAGTCGCGTTCGGAGTAGTGTACAGGTAGCACACCTTATAGATGACGCGCTCATATTCCCGTATAACGGACAGAAACTCTTGTTCTATATTTTCCATTGTGTATTGTTTCTCGAATCGCTTTTTATTTTGTATGTCGCAGTGAAAATTGAAAAATCACATTATCTCAGGTTTGCAGCCAGAAATTTTCGCATTTCGTCAATCGGTCTGCCACGTCGGCGGGCATAATCTTCCAATTGATCTTCATCAATCTTTCCTACGGCAAAATAACGTGACCGGGGATGTGACAGCATAAGACCGCAGACGGAGGCATGCGGATGCATGGCTCCATTTTCGGTTAGTGTGATGCCTATTTGTTCCATGTCCAGCAGTTCGTTCAATATAAAATTCACAGACTGGTCGGGCAGGGAGGGGTAGCCCACTGCAGGACGGATACCTTGATATTTCTCAACAAATAAGTCTGGGATGGAAAACGATTCATCGGGAGCATAGCCCCAAGCTACCTTACGTACGTATTCATGCATTTTCTCCGTTGCTGCTTCGGCAAGGCGGTCCGATAGGGTTTGTACAAGGAGATGTTTATAGGGGTCATCCTTATAATATTCTTCAGCCTCTGGACTGATAGAAGATGCGAACAGACCTATGGTATCTGCTATGCCGGATGAAAGAGGGCGTATAAAGTCACTCAAGCAGAGGAACGGGCTTCCGTCCGGATTGGGGGTTTGCTGGCGGAGTAAGGGAAACAACGTACCTTCAATGATGAGGTTATCATCTTCTGCATTAGTATGGCACAATCTATAGATACATTGAACCGTAATATCCTCATCCAATCGGTTAAGAATTCTGTTTGCTTCCTTAAACAACTGCATGGCTTCAGCTGCTTTGGCGCGGTCTTCTTGAGGAAAAGATGCGAGCCACATGGCACGACAGGAATCACAGCCATGGATATTGGCAATTGCCGCAAACCTGGGTTGGAAGCCCCATGCATGGAAAAAATAGATCCAGTTGATGTAGGGACTTACTTCGTGGATTTTATAATTGATAGTTGGCAATTTATTGTATACTCTGATTTATTTACACTAAATTACATTCTGAATTTGCTGTATGCCATGAAAGATTTACGCTTTGGATGACCGGTAATCGAATCTCAACTCTTCACCGCGATAAGTCCCGTCCACCGTATCGCCATTGTAGATAAGATGTCCGTTGGCAAATGTCTTTTCTACTTTCCAGTTGAACGTATGTCCTTCTAAGGGGCTCCAGCCGCATTTGCTCAAGATTTTGTCTGAAGTAACTTCCCAGGGAGAATTGGGGCGTACCAGCACTAAATCTGCCTGATAACCTTCTCGGATATATCCGCGTCGGCAGATACCGTATATTTGAGCAGGTGCATGGCACATTTTCTGCACAAGAGTCTCCAGTGAAAAGATTCCTTCGTCCACCAATCCCAACATGCTTACGAGAGAAAACTGTATCATAGGCATGCCGGACATGGCTTTCAGCGCTCCTCCTTCTTTTTCACTCAATAAGTGGGGAGCATGGTCGGTGGCTATCACATCAATCAGGCCGGAATTGACAGCTGCTCGTAGAGCTTCCCGATCAGTTTTTCTCTTAATGGCAGGGTTGCATTTTATGCGTGCACCCAGGCTGTTATAATGGGATAGCGTATAGAGTAGATGCGCTACGCATGCTTCGGATGTAATATTCTTATCTTCCAAAGGTTCGCTACTGAAGAGTTTCAGTTCTTTGGAGGTAGATACATGCAGAATATGCAGTCGTGCTCCGGCAATTCTTGCCAGACGGATGGCCAACTCGGAAGAGGCATAGCAGGCGGAAACGGAACGTATACCGGGGTGGGCATTGACGGGGATGTCGTCCGTTCCCTTGTATTTTTTCTTGTATATCTCGATATTGGCTTTTATGATTTCCTGGTCTTCGCAATGGGCGGCTATCAGCATGTCTGTGCCATTGAAGATTTTCAGAAGACTGTTCATTTTGTCTACCAGCATATTACCGGTGCTGGAACCCATAAACAGCTTGATACCGCATACGCGGCTCTTGTCCAGCTTGTCGAATTCCGTATAGTTGTCATTGGTCGCTCCGAAATAGCAAGAGTGATTGACAATACATTTCTCATTCAGTAAGTCGAATTTACTATTCAGGCATCCAGAGTGACGGTCAAAGGATTGGTGTTCGGCATATCCATTATGGAGGTTACGCCACCGGCAGCTGCTGCGGAGCTTTCTGTCAGGATATCTGCCTTATGGGTAAGCCCCGGATCACGGAAATGCACGTGATCGTCAATGATGCCGGGTAGCAGGTAGCAGCCGGTTGCATCAATTACTTCTTCGCAAGGTGCGGAAAGCGGTTTCCAGTTGGTAAGCACCTCGGCAATACGTCCGTTTTCTATAACTACCGAACCTTGAGTGGATTGTCCTTCATTGACAATCGTAGCGTTGTGTATCAGCGTTCTTTTCATGTCCTTAGTCTTTTAAGTTGGGATATTTATGAAACCAACTGTCCCATTTCAATCGGATAACTCCGAAGACAGCTTCTCCGAAAATGCTACTGTTCATCTTGGATGTTCCCAGTTCGCGGTTGATGAAGATAACCGGCACTTCCTTTACGTTGGCTCCGCATTTGTAGGCGGTGAACTTCATTTCAATCTGAAAAGCATAACCCTTGAAGCGGATACTGTCTAAGTTGATTGTTTGCAGCACCTTGCGACGGTAGCAAACAAAGCCGGCAGTCGTATCGTGGATAGCAGTCCTGTTATGATCCGTACGTATTTGGAAGCGAAATAAGACATCAGAACGCGTCCCATAGGCCAGTTCACGACATTCACACCGCTGACGTAGCGTGAACCGATAGCCACATCTGCCCCTTCCTCGGCACATGCCCGGTGGAGTCGGGGAAGATCTTGGGGGTTATGGCTGAAATCGGCATCCATTTCGAATATATATTCGTAGTCGCGTTGTAACGCCCATTTGAAACCTGCTATATAGGCTGTGCCTAACCCAAGTTTTCCTTGACGTTCCACCATAAATAGGCGGTCGGGAAATTCCTGTTGTAATTCTTTTACGATATCGGCTGTTCCGTCGGGTGAACCATCTTCGATAATAAGTATGTGAAATCCGTATTCCAGAGCAAAAACGGCGCGGATGATATTCTCGATGTTTTCCCGTTCGTTGTAAGTGGGGATGATGACAATGCTGTCTGATTTCTGCATATTCATTGAAAATATATAGGGACTTATTAATAGGTACAAATCTAGGGTCTTTGTTTTATATACTGAAGAAATCAGTGCTTTATAAACTAATTCTTTGTAATTTGTACTTATGCTCTCTAATTAGAGCGCAACAAAGATAGCAATTCTTTTTTATCTGAAAGCTTTCCTTATAAATTCTTTTCTCGTTCCAAAACTTCTCAAATTTTTATATATAGCACATTGTTTTGTTTTTGGGTAGTCCGGTCTGGTGTCTGTTTATCCGGATTAGGAGCTTATTATGCTAATTTTATTAATCCGTCACCCTTTTTAACATAATCATCCATTAAACCTTTTCTCTTATAGTCTATTTATATGATGTGTTTTAAAATTAAAGATATATGAATAAAACAAATTTTTTTGGCTATATGGCCTCTGTTGTTTCCTACTTAGAAGAGGAACAGCGTCATGGTACCGCTCATGTGTACCGTAGTGTATTAAGACGGGTTATTGAATTTGAAGGATTGGATGTACTTGAATTCAATGACCTGACTCCTCTTTGGCTCCGGTCTTTCCAGGAGTATCTGTTGAGCCGCCAACTTCATTGGAATACTATTTCTACTTATATGAGGATGTTGCGTGCTACCTATTTTCGTGCCGTCGATGACGGACTCGTACCTTATCGCCCCAGACTTTTCAAGGGAGTGTATACGGGTACGAAAGTTACAGTGAAGCGCGCGGTGGATGAAGATGTATTCCGTAAGCTCAGCATCCCTGTAGCAGATGAGAGACTGGAATCGACACGTCTCCTGTTTTTACTGCTTTTCATGCTTCGCGGAATGCCTTTTGTGGATGTTGCATATCTGAGACATTGTGACTTTCACAATAATGTCATCGTATATCGCCGTAAGAAGACAGGCGCATGGCTCACCGTACGTGTGGAGGGTAAAGCTCTGGAGATTATACGTAGCCTCAGGAATTCTGATGAGAATTCCCCCTATCTGTTCCCTCTTATTCACAATCCGGGAAAGGATGAATACCGGCAATACCAGAATGCACTGCGTGGTTTTAATTACCGTTTGAAGAAGTTGAAGGATCACATAAACGGTGTGACCGGATTGACCAGTTATACGGCCCGCCACAGCTGGGCCACTATTGCCAATTATAGGGACTATCAGCCTGAACTTATTAGCAATGCCATGGGACATTCATCAGTGAAAGTAACAGAAACATACTTTATGAAACATACAGTTGAAAGAATAAACGAGATGAATAAAGGTATAATATCTTATATATTCACAAAGTAATGATTCGTAATATGCTGTTTTACAAGATGAACACGAAGCTGCTTCGTTCTTAAATCTATTGTTTATTCTTCCGTTACTTTGTAGGTAACGGGAATTATTTGTTTGTCGCAAATATCAACAAAACATTTATATTGCGCAAGAAAAAAAAGAGTTTTTTTTGAAAAATAAGTAAAAAACGCTCTCCTATATTATTATAGGGCGCATTGGCTTGAACAGCAGTGCTTTTCCCCGGTGGAAAATGCATAATACTCTCGCAGCCATGTTATATAAAATTAACATGGAAAGTTCTGCTCGTCTTTAGCCGGTCCATCCGATAATCCGTAACAGTAGGTCATGTCGATACAGGAATGTCTCTTGTACCATGTTCTTCCTTCATTTTCCCGTTACCTACAAAGTAACGGAAATGTTAAAGCAGTAAAGTATATAGACAGATAAGTTATATCATATAAAAATGGAGAGCATGAAAAAGAGCCTTTGCATTATTTTCCTGTTTATCGGCATCTCTTTGTCAGCGCAGGACATAGCCATCAAGACAAACCTGCTGTATGACATCAGTACGACTATCAACTCGGTGCCGAATTCCGTCTGGCTCCTAAATGGACGCTGGATCTTTCTGCGAACTATAATCCTTTTACTTTCTCGGACAGTAAGAAGTGGAAGCACTGGATGGCACAGCCTGAGGTGCGATACTGGCTGTGTGAGTCATTCAACGGCCATTTCTTCGGTCTGCACCTGCTCGGCGGGCAGTTCAACGTAGGCAACGTGGACTTCCCGTTGGGCATTTACCCCTCTACCAAGGGATACCGTTACGAGGGATATTATTACGGAGCCGGCCTGGCCTATGGCTACCAATGGTTGCTGGGTAAACGCTGGAGCATTGAAGCCGGCATCGGCGTGGGGTATGTTCAGAACCATTACGACAAGTATGACTGCCCCAAGTGCGGTGAGTGGAAGGAGAAGAACGACAAAGGATACTTCAGTGTCACCAAAGCTGCTGTATCGCTGATATATACCATTAAATAAGGAGGAAGTGCATTATGAGAAAAGAACATATATATAGTAAATTGATATGTGGTGCATTGCTTTTGTTCGGAATATGTGTTCCTGTTTGTGCACAGACCGGACATCTTTCGGGGGTGCGCGTAATCAATGATGAGATAAAAAAGAAAGGCCGTGAAATTCACGTGGATTTTGTACTTGATGTGACGGACATGCACGTGAAGCGTCAGGAAAGTGTGCGTCTCTATCCGGTAGTAGTGGCAAAAGAGGGGGATAAAAGTCTGGATCTTCCTTCTGTGGTGCTGGACGGTCGTGTTCGTGACAAGGTGCACCGTCGTGAAAAGGCGCTGAATGGCTTTACCAAGACCGATGGCGCAAAGACTGTGCTGCGTCGTAAGAACGGTGAATCTCAGCAGGTGGAGTACAGTGTGGTGATACCTTACGAGCCTTGGCTCGGCGCTGCCCGGTTGGTACTTCGTGAACAGACCACCGGTTGTGCGGAGTGTGATAAGGGTACGGAAGAGACTCCTGTGAAGAGTACTTTTCTGCAGCTATTTCAGCCTAAATATACAGTGGCTTTTGTCCCGCCTTTGAAAGAGGCTGTAAAGATGCGCGACGAGGTGAAAGTGGCACGTTTGAATTTCCGCCAGGACAGCCATAAGATTGACCCGAAATTCCAGAACAACCGTCAGGAGCTTGACAGTGTCCGTCACTCCATCGCTATGGTAAAAGATAACGGCGACCTCACGATTACGGGTATATATGTTACCGGTTACGCTTCTCCTGAAGGGCGTGCGGATTATAACGAAAAACTGTCCCGACGTCGTGCCGAAGCTTTTACGCAATATGTGCAGAGGGAAACCGAAGTGGACACACGCTTTTGGCATGTGGCATGGCGTGGTGAGGATTGGGAAGGTCTCCGTATGGAACTGGATAAGTTTCCCAACCTGTTGAAGCAGAAAGAGGTGATTGCGGTAGTTGAATCTTGCAAGGGCAATTTGGATGACTGTGAGCAGCGTTTCAGGGATGAGTTCCCTCCCGAGGTGTACCAACGCCTGCTGAATGAAGTCTATCCTCCGCTGCGCCGTAATGAGTACCGCATAGAGTATAAGGTGCGTAATTTCAATTTAGAAGAAGCCCGGAAGCAGATATATTCCAATCCCCGTTTGCTGAGTGTGGAGGAGATGTATCAGGTGGCGGAGTCTTATGGAGTGGATACTCCGGAGTATGGCAAGGTTTTACTGATAGCTGCCCGTACCTATCCGGACAATATTCCGGCTGTTGTAAACGCTGCCCGTTACGAACTTGGACAGGGACACATGAAAGAAGCTGTGAATTTGTTGCTGCCCTTGGAAGGGAAGGGTAATGTACGTGTGCTGAACTGTCTGGGCGTAGCTTATGCCAATGAGAAACAGTATGAGAAGGCACGTACGGTTCTTCAGCGTGCTGCCGCTACGGGTGATGCGGAAGCCAGGGAAAACTTGCGCAATGTGGAAGGGGTGATTGCTGACTTATAACAGGGTTGGAAAGAGAATCTTATAAACATAAGGCAAAAGAGAACGAACTATTATTTACTGTTTTTTTAATTTAATCTATTAAATCATGAAATTAAACAAGTTTTTTATGCTGGGATTGGCCGGACTGGCATTCGCGGCATGTAGTAATGAGGACGAGGTTGGAAATGACTTGTCTCAAAATAGTAAAACGATCACAGTTAAGATTGAAACTGGAGGATATACCACAAGAGCGTCCGGAAACGGAGCTTGGACAGATGGTGCCAACAACCAATCTCAAATTACAGTGAATACTGTAACGCTTTATTTATTGGATAAGGACGGTGCTATTGTAGACACTAAGACACTTGAAAATAAGTCCAGTGATACATTCCATGGTGTTAGTGGAACAGTTACTAAGATTGCTGCTGTTGCCAATTGTCAACCTACAGCCAGTGGTACATGGGCTAATGTTGTAGCAGAAACATTTGATGTTGCAGATTATCAGACTGCGGAAAATGCTCCCGTATATGCAGAGGCTGTAGATATAACTTATAAAAATACAGACACTCAAGACGGTTACCCTATGTATGAGGCTACTTTACAATTGGCAACTAAGATGTCCCGTATAGAACTAAGTGGTAACTTGCAGTGTACTAATCTGGCAGAGTCTGCATATAAAACACTTACGTTAGAGTATGTAGGCATAAATGGGGCAAATACCAAATTTACATTAAAAGGTACAGGCTCTGAGCCTCATTCTGTAACGAGCAATTTAACCGGTTTCCCCGACTTGACTCCTGATACAGGTACACCAACTGCATTTTACGATGCAGCTGCTACTCCTGCTCCTGTATTGAACGATAAGAATACGCCTGTTGCATTAGGCACTTCTTACGGATATAGTGTCTGTGGGATGCCTGAATTATTGCTTCGTTTTAATTCGGAACCTGTTGACGATGTCAAAGAAGGCTATATTATTTATGACCCTGCCTATTTGAAGATTACAGGTTTTAAGACTGCTGATGGTAATGTGGTTGCTATGGAATCTGGTAAAATTTATCAGATTACTGATTTGGAGTTCACTGAAGAGGATATTACAACTTTGGAGAAAGATAAAATCTGTATTACAGCTACTGTCAGAGTAGCTCCTTGGGATATCGTAGCTGTTGAACCAAGCTACGGCGAATAATTCTATTTATTATGAACAAGAAGTCGGATTATTATAAGTCCGACTTCTTGGACTCTTCTATCAATTTTATATTGAAACATACATAAAATATGAAATATACAAAATACATACTATCCTTGATGTTTTTAGCTTCGCTCAACGGGTGCATCAAAGAAGATATGAGTGACTGTCCGGGCAATTGCACGCTGAAATTCAGTTATGTCGGAGATGGTACGACTCAAATTTTTCAAGATAAGATTCATAAAGTGGACATGTATGTTTTCGACAGTGACGGTATGTTACTGTCCTCTCATCCGATAAGCGAAGCAGATGTGAAAAAACAATCCACAGAGTTGAATTTGCCTGTGGGAGACTATCAGATTGTAACTGTGGGAAACACTTATAATACAGAAGTAAGCGGAGAACAAAATCTGGCAACTGCCCAATTTTGTGATGAAGACTGCATTCATGGCGAACGGATTGCGGGAAATGATTCTCTATATTATGCTTACAAGGAAATCAGCATCCCCGGTGATGCAAAACAGACAGAAGAAAAAATGGATTTTGCCAGTTCGCATTACAAAGTCCATGTAGAGGTGATAGGAGTCGCTTCCGAAGAACTTACCACACGTGCTCCGGTATGGCCTACACTGAGCATGAGCGGGCTGTCTTCCATGACAAACTTCAGCAACAATGCCTGTGGCAGCATTGTTACTTATTATCCGGAAACTGAAAATAATGCGGAAAAGCATACCATGCTGGCACGCTTTAATATAATGAGACATACCGACCATGAGAATGTGAATCTGGATCTCACCGATGCCAACGGCAAAAATATGGCTCATATAAACTTGGCCGATTTCTTGGCTGCCAATCCTGTGATAGACCTGACTAAACATGAAGCGCTGATACCTATCCGTATTGAGTTCAAATCCATAGGTGCGGTGATAACCGTTCCCGACTGTATATAGTAGATGTGAAACCCGAATTTTAATGGACGACTATGAAAAGAGTATTGTATATAGGATTATTGCTTCTTGTTGGCTTGCTGACGTTAGAAGGGTGTATTAAAGAAGATAACCCGGTAGTGGCAGAGACGCGCAATATAAGTATGACGATGAATGTGGATACACGTGCAGGCGGATCGGATATTAATGTTGATATAGAGAGTGCAATAAATACGTTACGTGTATATGCCTTTTATGGAGAAAGGAAAGTCGGTTATTTCTATGGTAATGATAAGAATTTGGTAGTGGATGGTGGAAAACTATCTTTTTCCATGGATTTGGATATTCCAACCATGTCTTTTTTGGAGGAGCGATATCTTTTTATTTAGTTGCTAATGAGGAAACGGTCAGTGTTTATAATTCCCCTGCATGGAGTCCGGATATGACTCGTATGCAATTGGAAAATTATTGTTTTCGTGAATTGAATAATCCTCGTACTGCATTGCCTATGGTGACGGTGAAAGATGTGATGATTAATCCAAACGACATAAAGGAAAGTGAAGTACATTCAGAGCATTGGATGTGGACTGGCGGTCCGATTGAATTTGAGCTGGAACGTTCTGTCGCCAAACTGGGTATGTACTTTGCGGCGAAAGAACCTGATATCGATTTAGAGGTGATGCAGGTTGAGATATTGCCAAGTGGATTGCAGGATTATAGCTATATGTTTGCTCCCGGACATGAGAGTGAGAATTTGAAGAATGTGCCGCATAGTTGGCAGTATGGTTTTAGTTTAATAAACGGAGGTGCAGTCAGCATTGATAAAGTTGTGACAGATGATGAATATAACAGTTACACTCCGGAGGACAAGAAGAATCCGGAAAAAATATCTGCTGCTTTTACAGATGTGCTTTCTGCTCCCGCTTATATGTTTGAGAATTATTATGGCTCGAACAATCCGAATCAGCAAGGCGCAAATGACACCGATGGGAAGGGGTATGTGTTGAAAGTGACATACAGTGTTGCTGGAAGCCAGTCTGAAAAGTTAATCTATCTGCCGATATAGAGCGTAATGCTTGTTATTATGTATTGAATAGGATAGGGGTGGATGGTATTGTGAGTATTGTATATAATGTTGCCGATTGGGAGAATGGTGGCGATTATACGGTTGAATGGGGGCATCCGACACATTCTTTTACTGCGTCTGCGTCAGAGATTGGTGATGACTACTGTAAGATAAACTATGATATAGATCATACGGGTGAGGATGCTGTTAATGGAGAAGGTGCTACTTTCCTATTCAATATGAGTGCGCCGGTAGGTCAGATATGGGTTGCAAGTATTGACAATGCCCAAGATTTTACTCTTTGGTTGATGGCAAAAAGGCAAGTGAAGGAGAGAGTGGGGATACAACTACTGCGGACGGAAAAGACCACATACTGAAGGTTACGGCTAAAAATCCGAATACTATTGAGGAAAGAGTTACTCGGTTGACCATAAAATCTGTGATGTGGGGAGAAGCTAACAGTAATTTATTAATTAACCAAGATCTTGATTTTCCTGGGGGAGGTGATTTTATTACGATAACCCAGAATGCTCTCAATTAATTCTGAAATAAAATACGTTTACTATGAAATATTTCCAATTTATAAGAAATGTAGTTCTGTTGGTTCTGTTGGGAACTTTAGCCGGATGTCAGAATGATGAACTGATAGTGGATATGGGACAAGGGCAAGATAAAATTGTTTTATCTTTTTCGGATGCGGGACATTCTATGACGCGCGTAAGCAGTCAAGAGAACTATACTACACCGACAGATGTGGAGAAAGCTGTGACACATATTGATGTGTTTGTTCTAAAAAATGATATGATTGATTATTATGAACGTATCTCAACTGGTGGAGCCGATGACAAAGTGACTTTAGGGAAAACGAAACGTGATTTTGATCCGAATGTTGACTATACAATTTATGCGGTGGCAAATTGCACAGAGTTCAGTGAGGCTGATATTCAAACACAAATTAAGGATCAGTCTCTTGCTGATTTGAACGACTTGAAAGCTCTTCGTGTCACAACAAACAATATACATGTTACGGGAATGGAAGCAGGTGTTGCTGATGTTCCGGAAACTTTTATGATGGATGGGCATTCCACTTCTGTGATATTGAACGACAATAATTTTAAGCAGAATAAGGAAGTGAATGTTGAATTGCGTCGTGCGGCAGCTAAAGTTACAATCATACTGACTTGTGGGGAACACGCCTCATTTCTGCCGCTCGACAATACTTCGACAAGCGGACAGGTATTGCGTCGGGTTGTGAACTTTGCCAATAGTACTTCTCTTTTGCAGCCGGATGACGAAGACAAGTTCGATTCGGGAGAATTGTTCACTAACATAGGTAATTCTGCTGTCGGTGTAGAGCATTTAGATAAAGCAGTGGGTTCAGATGGGAAGGAAACGTTTAAGCGAGTAGGAATTACTGTGTATTCATATTCTAACAACTGGGAAGGCAAGGAAGCTTTGACGCATGAGAGTTATTTAATTGTAAGGATTCCGCTCAGCTACCAGGCCGGAGATCCTTCCCAAACGGAAATACAGTATGATAATTATTATAAGATACCTTTGAGTGGAAATAACAATCATCAGTTGAAGCGTAATCACTCTTATTTTACATCCATTAAGGTGGATGCGCTTGGAGCAAAAGAACCGGATGAACCTATTACCTTACAACCGGCTTTTTTCAAGGTACAGGAGTGGGTCTCTGCTGATATTGAAATTGGTGGAGACATGGACCATCCTCAATATCTTGCATTAAGCATGGATACATTGCGCATCAACAATGCAACAGACGATTCAACAGTGGCTTTTGCTACATCTTCAATGATAGAACAAAGTGATATTCATATAGAAGAGGTATATATCATTAATAAGTTCGGACAGAAACAAACAGTATCTGATCCTGAAGTTCTCATAACTACTTCTCCTGAGTTGAATGGTAAGGTGACTGTGCACAGTGTATTACCGGAAAATTCGCTGTCGGTGAGATATATTGTGGTGTCTATAACTAATAAGGATGGTATTACAAAGAAGCTTGTAATAGAGCAGTATCCGTTAGAGTATGTGACGAATACGCAGGGGTGGTATTCGTATAGGGATGATTTTAAAAGCGCTCAATATCCGGAACCAACTACTTTTCTAAATAGAGGTTCAAGATATGTAAGTGCAAATTGGAATGGTAACGGGTGGAACTATTCAAATTCAAAAACAGTTGGTGGAGACGCTTGTTTTTTTACATCTAAAGTGGCAGCAAATTATCAAAATGATACAGGAAAGTGTTCAGTGCGATATTATACTTGGGGCAATAGGGCTTCTAGTGCCACAACTGATAATGCTAACCTTGATCTAGATAACGCTCGTATGTATCACGTGCAGATAACGTCTACACCAGAAGGAGCAGATTATGTATTAGGGCTTCCTCGTATTACCAATGGTAAAACTGATGGAGGAGAAGATAATAAAAAAATCGTGTCTCCTTCCTTTATGATTGCTTCACAGTTGGGAGCGGTACAGGCTGCAAATTCCATAGAGCAGGCTGCAAGTCATTGTGAACAGTATGTAGAGGTTACCAATAGAGGAAATGGAACGAATAACAAGAATGTAGTAGCCTATCATGATTGGCGTCTGCCAACAGAGGCTGAAATCAAGATTATCTATAAATATCAGGATAACTCTGATGCAATGGATGTAGTTTTAAGTGGTAACCGATATTGGAGTGCAAGTGGGCTTGTTGCAAAACCAGGAACTACCAACCGAGAGATCAAGCTATCCGTTGCATTCGTGATGCTTACAAAGACGGTGAATCTAAATAATAATGAACTATGATAAAAAAGATTGCATATATATGGTTACTGGCTGCCATTGGAATAATGGCGGCTTGTACAGAGGATACGTTTGTAGATAACCGTACTAAAGTGGATGATGATCATCTGCTTGTTACTTTTCGGACGCAAGTACCGGAAATGGCACAGGTGACAACCCGCAATGCGGACCCTGATGGATTGGGTATTCAGCAACTCTCTATGTTTTGTTTTGATAAGCAGGAGATTTTATCTCACGCGTAACGCCCGAACAGACTGTTAATCAGGATATGTTGAGTGGTACATTTGAAGCTGTTGTTCCGAAGTTTACAAAGATTATACACTTTGTGGCCAACCAAAATCTGGAGTCGTTTAATGAACAAGGCAATGTAGGACGCCATGAGAATAGTATTATTCCAGGATTAATCTCGTCATCGAGCATGTTGGTTTATTGGGGACGTGTAGAGTGCCCGGATAATCAAGAATTGGACGATTACATTCAGAATACATTACCGGATAAAACTGTACCTTTGTACCGGAATCAGGCTAAGATAACATTTGATGGTGGAGATTTATTTGTAGTGACAGGTTTTGCTGTATGTAATGGTTATGCCTTTGGTACGGTAGCGCCATTTAATACTGAAACTAAAAAGTTTGACTGGAGCAATACTTCCAATTATCTGTCATTGCCCAATGATCGCACCAAGTTTACAGATCCGACCGAGGTAAATGAAACCGATACGGAATATGTCTTTGAGAGTGATAATCCGTCTGCCGACCAAATGTATGCTGTGTTTCGGGGATATCCCCAAAATAATCCTGATGCCGAGTTGTATTACCGGGTGTCTCTGTTAGATGGAAATACTCAGGAGCCTCTTTCTATTATTCGTAACCATCACTATAAAATTAAATTACCGGTAATTTAGAGAATGGTGTGCCGACCTTTAAGGCAGCTTTGAACACTCCCCCTGTTAATAATATTTGGATTTCGATTGATGAAGATATTCCGGAAGTGTCTGATGGAGAGCATAAACTGGTTGTAGATGAAACTTTTGTTGTATACGATAGTGGTGAAGAAGGTGCACAAGGACGTCAGAAGGTCTTGAAATATACTTATGGAACAGATACTGATCCGATGAAACCGGTGTCGGAAGCAGAAAAGCCGACAGTAACGTGGATGGATAATAATGTAGCTGCACCGGGCATCTCAAATAACTATGACATATCTACAGGACAAGGCACAATCGGTATAGAACTGCTATCGTTGGGTAACAACATAAAGCGAGAAGGTACTATTCTTGTGAAAAAAGGCAAACTGCAACGGACAATTAAGGTGATTTTTATGAAGGAAATGGAGTTTACTCCTGCGTGGGTGACTACACAGTTGAACGGTAATGAATATGGTGAAGGTGTAACGTTGATGTTCAATATTCCTCAAAATACTCCGGCTGAGTTGTTTCCTATGACGGTAAGAATCGGTGCCAACCAACTCACTCCTGATGAGGCTCTAAACAAATTGGATGTAATTAATCGTACATCTGCCAGTAAAGAAGAGTGGGGCGAGGATATTGAAATAGACGGAGAACCGATTGGCTTTAAATATACTTTTGTTGCTCAAGAACCGGGTACACAGCGCGTTTATTTCAAAACAGACTTGATGAAAACGGAAGCTAGCCAAGTATCGATAGAATCGGGCCATTTTGCAACGGTAACGAAATACTTTACATTTTCCAATTCGGAAGTTGGAACCATTGAAGTACTCAATACTCTTCAATATGGAGATTTAAACGTAAAATATCTGTTAGTTCCTAGAAAAGTAAATTATAGAGTAGATATGCTTTATGAGTTTTCTCAAGCTACGGGACGGGATAATCAGTTCATGTTCTATTCCAGGTATTTGGATCATTATACTGATAAGGAACTAGAGGAATTGGGCATGATTGATGATAAGGAATGTAACTTTGAACCGGTAGACGAGGATTTATGGGATACAGGAGGACGTGTATTCTTGTTTACTCCAATTACTCAGGGACAGAAAAGGTATAATACATTCATGAAGACAAATACGCCGGAATCTGCAGAAGTAGTCCGTATCTCTACCTATCCGGGAGCGACTGGTACACCTGAAGGAGATGTGGTCATGTACAAGTCTACGACGTTTGAGTTGGCTAATTACCGGGCTTTTGATTTTGGAATGGAAATTAATAATGGCCAGAGATCTATAACCTATCAGCCGGGACAAAAGGTGACACTTACTTTCAATATTGAAGAGTTTGAGGCTGCTGACAAGAAGAACGTCGATCCTTATGGAACTCCTTTCAAAATTTATATTGATGCTCCGATGCTAGAGTTTGATGAAACAGCGGAGGAGAATCGGAAGTATGCCGGAAAGATTACTGCTGAAGCACAGCGAACCATTTATCAGGTAGCTAAGACGAAAGCGGAAGAAGATAATTACGGTACAGACGGTAGAAGGACGCTGGTCTTTAAGACAAATAAAATTGTGAGTGCCGGTGATATCACAATTTCAGCAGAAAAAGAAATTGTCACTTTCAATACGCAAACAGTACAATTGACTAATAGTCCGATGACTGGTACTATATACTATAAGGAAGATGAGAGCGCCGCACAAGAATATCCTGTACCGGCTGGGGCGTTTGTAACTTTTGAACGTAGCGGTGATGGCACTCGTATCGGCACGATGATAATTGATGAGGAAGGTAAATTCTCTTTAAAACTAAAACCGGAGTATCAGTACGACTGGGCTACTGTACAAGTGCAGGTTCATTATCGTAAAACGGAGGGAACTTCTACTGTAATTTATCATACGGATACAAGTCTGCCAGATTTGGTGCAGAATACAGAAAAACTTGTTCTGATTAGAGAAAAAAATACATAAAATCACTTTGACAAGTAATCATGTACAATGGCTGTCTGTGACAGATAGCCTTGTTGTTTGTTTTGTTTGTAGTATCCCATTCTTATAACCTGGCGAGGTAAAGAATGGGATTATTTTATTTTTTGTTTCCTGTACTTACAGATAAAACTAAGGATTATTTATGTATTTTTGCAACGGAAATTCACAACGGGGCATACAGGTTTACACAGATTATCAGATCCCTTAATCTGTGTGAGTTTGTGTAATCTGCGGTGAACTAAAAAAGATAGCAATGATTATTACCGAACTACAACAATTATACGCCGCCCATCCCAATGTAGAAGGCATGTACAGGTTATTGCAGGATAATTCGGTCCGGCATCTGTATTGTAGCGGTTTGTGTGCTTCTGCCGCTTCACTGTTTTCGTCCGTATTGATACAACGGGTGGAATGTCCGTTTGTTTTTATTCTCGCGATTTGGAGGAAGCCGGGTATTTCTATCATGACCTGACACAGATTTTGGGAACGGAACAGGTATTGTTTTTCCCCTCTTCTTTCCGTCGCGCCATAAAGTATGGGCAGAAAGATGCTGCAAACGAAATTCTCCGTACGGAAGTGTTGAGCCGCTTGCAGAAAGGAGAGGAGGGACTTTGTGTGGTTACCTATCCGGATGCGTTGGCTGAGAAGGTCGTTTCCCGTAAGGAACTGGGAGACAAGACCCTGAAACTCCATCTGGGTGAGAAGGTCGATATGGACTTTGTTACGGAAGTATTGCGTAGTTACAGTTTCGAGTATGTGGACTACGTGTACGAACCGGGACAATATGCCGTACGCGGTAGCATTATTGATGTTTTTTCTTTTTTCGTCCGAGTTCCCTTTCCGTATAGATTTCTTTGGGGATGAAGTGGAGAGCATCCGTACTTTTGAGGTGGAGAGCCAACTGTCGAAAGAGAAGAAGGAGAATATTGTCATAGTTCCGATTTGAGCCATAGTCTGGAACAAAGGGGTAATGGAGGAATGGTTTCTTTTTTGGATTTCCTTCAGCCGGACACTCTGTTGGCAATGAAGGATTTTCTTTGGTTGCGTGAGCGTATTCAGACTGTTCACGATGAAGCGCTTACCGCACAAGCCATTGCCGCTCGCGAAGCTGAGGAAAACGGTTTGATTTCTTTGGATGGCAAATTGATTGATGGGGGAGAATTTACTTTACGAGCACTTGATTTCCGTCGCATTGAGTTCGGGACGAAACCTACCGGAACGCCGGATGCGACGGTGACATTCAACACTACTGCGCAACCAATCTTCCATAAGAACTTCGACCTGGTGGCGGAAAGTTTTCACGACTATCTTTCTCGTAATTATGCTCTTTATATATGCAGTGACAGTTTGAAGCAGACCGAACGTATTCGTGCTATCTTTGAAGACCGGGGAGATAACATCTCTTTTACATCCGTAGAGCGCACTTTGCATGAAGGTTTTGCGGATGATGCTTTGCGTCTCTGTATCTTTACCGATCATCAGTTGTTCGACCGTTTCCATAAATACAATCTGAAAAGCGACAAGGCCCGTAGCGGTAAGGTAGCCTTGAGCTTGAAGGAACTGAATCAGTTTACTCCCGGAGATTACGTAGTGCATACAGACCATGGTGTGGGACGTTTCACTGGATTGGTACGTATTCCCAACGGAGATACTACGCAAGAAGTGATGCGTCTGGTTTACCAGAATGACGATGTGGTCTTTGTCTCTATTCATTCTTTGCATAAGGTTTCCAAATACAAAGGAAAAGAGGGCGAAGCGCCTCGTCTCAACAAACTTGGAACCGGTGCCTGGGAGAAACTGAAAGACCGTACCAAGACCAAGATTAAGGATATAGCCCGCGATTTGATAAAACTCTATTCGCAGAGGCGTGAAGAAAAAGGTTTTCAATATAGTCCGGACAGTTTTTTGCAGCGGGAACTGGAAGCGTCTTTTATTTATGAAGATACGCCCGATCAAAGCAAGGCGACTGCCGATGTAAAAGCCGATATGGAGAGTACCCGCCCAATGGATCGCTTGGTGTGCGGTGACGTAGGGTTCGGTAAGACCGAGGTTGCCGTACGTGCCGCTTTCAAGGCTGTGGCGGACAATAAGCAGGTTGCCGTTCTTGTACCTACTACTGTTCTTGCATATCAGCATTTCCAGACTTTCAAGGAACGTCTGAAGGGCTTGCCCTGCCGGGTGGAATATCTGAGTCGTGCCCGTACAGCGGCACAGGCCAAAGCCGTTGTCAAGGGTCTGGCAGGAGGTGAGGTAAATATCCTTATCGGCACTCACCGCATTCTGGGCAAAGACGTAAAGTTTAAGGACCTCGGTTTGCTGATTATTGATGAAGAGCAGAAATTCGGCGTCTCTGTCAAGGAGAAACTACGCCAATTGAAAGTAAACGTAGATACCCTGACAATGACGGCTACTCCCATTCCCCGTACTTTGCAGTTCTCACTGATGGGAGCGCGTGACTTGAGTGTGATACAGACTCCACCCCCCAACCGTTACCCCATTCAAACGGAAGTGCATACTTTTAATGACGAGATTATCACCGATGCCATCAACTTTGAAATGAGCCGGAACGGGCAGGTGTTCTTTGTGAACAACCGTATCTCCAACCTTGTGGAACTAAAAGCGATGATAGAGCGTAATATCCCCGATTGCCGTATCTGCATCGGGCATGGGCAAATGGAACCGGCCGAACTGGAAAAAATCATCCTTGATTTCGTCAACTATGACTATGATGTATTGCTTGCCACAACTATTATAGAGAGTGGCATTGACATCCCGAATGCCAATACCATTATCATCAATCAGGCACAAAACTTCGGTTGAGCGACTTGCATCAGATGCGCGGTCGTGTGGGGCGTAGCAACAAGAAAGCTTTTTGTTATTTGCTGGCTCCTCCTTTGTCCTCACTTACACCGGAAGCCAAACGTCGTCTGCAAGCCATTGAGAACTTCTCCGATCTGGGCAGTGGTATTCATATTGCCATGCAGGATCTTGACATTCGCGGTGCCGGCAATATGCTGGGTGCGGAACAAAGCGGTTTCATTGCCGACCTTGGTTACGAAACTTATCAGAAAATATTATCTGAGGCTGTGCATGAACTCAAAACCGATGAGTTTGCAGACCTTTATGCCGAAGAACTGAAAGGTGATGGAACTATTAGCGGAGAACAGTTCGTAGACGAGTGCCAAGTAGAAAGTGATCTTGAACTGTTGCTGCCTGCCACCTACGTCACCGGAAGCAGTGAGCGTATGTTGCTCTATCGCGAGCTGGACAGCCTGACACTGGACAAAGATGTGGATGCCTTTCGTGCTCGTCTTGAAGACCGCTTCGGGCCTATTCCTCCCGAAACGGAAGAGTTGCTCCGTATTGTTCCCTTGCGTCGTCTTGCAGCGCGTTTGGGAACAGAGAAGGTGTTTCTGAAAGGCGGTCGTATGACGTTGTTCTTTGTTTCCAATCCGGATAGTCCTTACTATCAAAGTCAGGCCTTTGGAAAGATCATTGCCTATATGATGAAATATACTCGCCGTTGCGACTTGCGCGAACAAAACAACAAGCGGAGTATGGTCGTGAAAGATGTAACAACTGTTGAGGAGGCTGTGGCGGTATTGCAGGAGATTGTGGCAATGCAGGTGAGGAGTGAAAAACAACAGTTCCTCTTATAGGTTTTGTATGACTCCTGCCAAATTGTCCATCCGCTCCAATCCCATTTTTTTGCGTAACCGCAGACGCGCTTTTTTAGAGCCTCTTCGGATTGGAAAGTGATTTGGGCGATGTCTTTGTTACTCATATTCAGTTTCAGAAAGACGCATAGTTTGCGCTCATTGTTGGTAAGGGTAGGGAAGCGCTCGTTCAGCTTGTCGTAGAAGCTGGTGTTGACTTCGAGGAATAGAGTTTCAAACTCTCTCCAGTTGGCATATGTTGACTTGCTTTTGTAGTAGTTGATAAGAGAGCGTATGCGCTTATGCTTCTCTTCATCATCTTCCTTTTCCAGATTTTCCAACATCTTTATACAGTAGCTGTCACATTCGGCATTTTGTATCAGTTTTAGAGTGGCGGATGTCATTTCCTTTTGGCTGTACTCCAACTTTCTTTTGGCTTGGTCCACTTCCAGTTTAAGGACTTTCTTTTTCAGGCGGCTGGAACGGTATAGCTGTGTAGTAAGGATGATGATGAGTAACGTGGCGGAAATGAGAAAGAAGATAATATAGCGCTGGTTGCGTATCTGTAACTTTTGGTTGGCCTGTTCCAACTCATATTTCTGTATCTCTTTTTCATATTTGTAGGAACTTTCCATTAAAGCCATCCGGCGAATATTCTTTTCGTTGAGAAGGCTGTCGTTTAGTTGTTTGCACAGCACGTGGGCATTATAAGCCCTTTTGAAGTCTCCGGTCTTTTCATAGATATCAGCCAACAATTTTTGGGTGTGCTTGTTAAGTTCCATGTAGTTGATTTTACGACCTGTTTGCAAAGCTTGGTTGGCATAGTCCAGTGCGCGAACATACTGTTCGCGGGCATAGTACAGCGTGCCAAGCAGGCGTAAGATTTCACCATGTGCATGTTCTATTTTTGCTTGTTGCGCCATGCCGAGTGCTTGCGTGAGGTTCTCTTGTGCTTTGTCGTACTTTTCCTGTTCTATATAGATGCAACTGATATTTATCAGCAGGTTGACACTCAGCCCGATATTGATCCCGGCTGATGTTCGGAGTCCTTCTTGCATATAATGCAGCGCGTCAGGGTGATGCAGACGTTTGTATATGTTACCTATGTTGGCATAGCAGGCAGAAATCAGATAAGGATCGTCTAGTTCCTTGCCTAACTGCAATGCTCGTTTGAAGTCGTTTAGAGCGGCTTCGTGTTCTTTTTGTTCCGATTTGATATTTCCCATGTTGATAAGCAACCCACAGATGCCTCGCCGGTCATTCAGTTCCTCGTAGATGCGCAGTCCCTTTAGGTAATATTCCAAAGCACGCAGTGGGTCGCCTTGTCTGTTTAGGGTAGTTGCTATGCTTGATTGGGCTTTTGCCAGCATTATTTTGTTGTTGCTTTGAATAGATAGGTTGATTACTTCCTGCAGCTTTTCGATGCCTTGCAAATATTGTCCCTTACTTGTCAGATTAGTGGCGGAGTTGTATAGCAATTTGATGCGTATGTCCGGATTTTTTAATACAGTGCTTGCCTGTAGTCCTTTTTCTATGGCTTCGTCACTGGCTTTGATGTTCCCCATAGCTTTTTGAATGGAGCTGATAGCAAGAAGATAGTTGCAGATGCTGGTAGGATCTTTTATACGTTCGGCTATGCTTAGCGCCCTTTCAAAGTGTTCCAATGCTTTTTTCGGTGTGTTTCTTATTATCAGTCCCGTAACCCATAAGCTGGCAGCTTCCCCTGCAGGGTAGTTCAGTCTGGTGGAGATTTTTTGCGCTTCTTGGGCATACTCTCCGGCTTTACCGGAGTCAATGGCATAGAGTTCGTACCCTAATTTGTTGAGGAGATTCACCCTTGTCGTGTCTATACGGTTGTGCGCTGCCAACTCCTTTTCCAAATTCTCTATGGCGGGAGTTTGTGAGGAGGCGGTAGGAAAAAAGGAGACTATAAAGAGAGTGAATAATAGGATTATCCTATTGTTTGTTCTGTTCATTTGGCTTATTTGCTGCTTGTTACCTAATGAGCACAAAGGTAATGTCCACTTACATATCTCACAAGTATTTGATGAGATTTATCGGGTTAGTCCACCTTTTGTCCCTTGATTTTCGGACGGAGTATATACTCTGATGTCTTATCTTTGCAATAATCGATTATTGTATTGGAAAATATGGTAAATGTAACCATGCAGTATGAACCTTAATAATAAAATAAAGGAAAGCATATATGACGTTAATCATTGTAATAGGATTTTTACTTATGATCATAGGGGGCTTTTATCTAAGCATAAAGTATGGCCATAGACTTCGGAGAATAAAAGCAAGGCGGAATTGCCAGATATGCCTGGTGCTTGATGGATCCGAATTGAAAGATATACATTTGCATTGCATTATTCTGGTATTTGACCGGTTGGGACATTTGGTCCGTAAATTCCCTGAGGCGGAGATGAGACAAATGAAAGGACAATGTATGCTGTACTGTACAGTGGAAGAGGGAATTTTGAATTTTTGTGTACTGTTGGCCCCTCGTGCCCTCAGTTTGAGTGGAATAGTATGCCGCGAGGATATTGACCGCTTGTTCAGAGGTATTTCCGAGATGCGGATTGTTGAAACCGGTGTTTGGGAGGTGGAGCGTAATGTTGCGTTGTCCCTGAAAAAAGTAGCATTTAAGTAATGATAAATATGGGTGTCGGAATATTTCCATTACCCTAGTATAAATTAAACAAATGGTAATTATGAGAAAAAGTAATTTGAAACAGGTTGCAGCCTTGTTGGTTTGTGGTGCGTTTTTGTTTTCATCTTGTATCGGTTCTTTCGCCCTGCATGGGAAGTTATTGAACTGGAACCGCAATATCAGCACCAAGTTTGTGAATGAGTTGGTTTTCCTTGCTTGCAATGTGGTTCCTGTATATGGAATCTGTTATTTGGCAGATGCGTTGGTAATCAATTCCATTGAATTCTGGAGTGGTAGCAATCCGATGGCGGGTGTTGGTGATGTGAAGAAAGTGAAAGGTGAAAACGGAAATTATCTTGTAAAGACGCTGGAAAATGGTTATTCCGTTCAAAAAGAGGGTGAAACTATGGTTATGGAATTATTTTATGACCAGGAACAGAGTACTTGGAATGTTGAGTTTGAAGCAATACTGCCGAACTGTTGAAAATGAACGAGAATGGTACAGCGCAAATGGCACTGCCCAATGGTGAAGCTATGACTGTAATATTGGACGCGCAGGGGATAGCTGCTGCCCGTCAGGCGACGATGATTGACACTTATTACGCTGCCCGTTGAGGAGGGAATATGTTTTGTTTGCATAAAAAATAAACATAACGGTTACAGAAATCGTGTTCTCTTCATCAAGTTCGGTTGCATCATCGCATTCCGTACAGTTTGTCAATCAAATCCTGTCGTCCTATCCGGCGCAGTTCGTTGATGATATTTCTCCGTTCTTCCGGTTTATACCAAAAAAGAATTGGCGCTGTGCCAGCTTTTCACGCTGTGTCTTGGCACTGAATACGGGTTCCAGCGTATAAGGGTGGAACCTGTATACCATGCTTCGGTAGCAACGGTCATGGGGGTAGGAGTAAAGTCCTGTACTTGTTCCAAATGGAAATCCAGCCGTTTGGTGATAACGGCAAGTTCCGCCATATCTTCTTCTTTGCAACCGGGGTGGCTGGAGATGAAGTAGGGAATGAGCTGTTGGCGCAGACCTTCTTCACGATTGATCCGGTCGAATATCTTCTTGAATTCTCCGAATTGGCTGAACGGAGGTTTGCGCATAATGTTGAGCACACGTTCCGAGGTATGCTCCGGAGCGACTTTGAGCCGACCACTTACGTGGCGTGCTATGAGTTCACGAGTATATTCCTGCGTATTTTTGTTGGTTCCGGCATCTTTGCTCTGATGTAATAACAGGTCATAGCGTACACCGCTGCCAATGAACGATTTCTTGATGCCGGGCAAGCTGTCTACCGCATGATAAATATCGAGTAGCGGACCATGATCTGTGTTCAGATTAGGGCATACTTTAGGGTGAATGCATGAAGGACGCTTACACTTCTTGCATATGTTTTCGTCATTCCCTCGCATCTTATACATATTGGCAGAAGGACCTCCCAAGTCGCTAAGGTATCCTTTAAAGTCCGGCAGTCCCATGACGGCTTTTACTTCTTTCAGGATACTTTCCTTGCTGCGGCTGACGATGAACTTTCCTTGATGTGCCGAGATGGTGCAGAATGCACAACCGCCAAAGCATCCCCGATGAATATTGACGGAGAACTTAATCATGTCGTATGCCGGTATGCGTTTTCCTTTGTATTTGGGGTGCGGAAGGCGTGTATAGGGCAGGTCGAAAGAACGGTCGAGTTCCGCTTCCGTTAAAGGAGGGTAAGGCGGATTTACGACAACGGTTTGTTTGCCTATGGTTTGTAATATGCGCGAAGCGGCATATTTATTGCTCTCTTCTTCGATATGGCGGAAGTTTGCAGCCTGTTTTTTCTTATCTTTCAAACATTCTTCGTGCGGGAAAGGATGATGTCTCCTTTCTGCGGAAGAACCTCTTTGGTGAGATAAGCCAGTTGGGGTATATCGAAAATAGACTGTTGCTGATTTAATCTTTTCACAAGTTCCACAATGGGCTTTTCACCCATACCGTATGTCAATGCGTCAGCGCCGCTGTCTACAAGGATACTTGGGCGTACGCGGTCTTGCCAGTAGTCGTAATGCGTCAGCCGGCGCATACTGGCCTCAATGCCGCCTAATATAACGGGAACATCGGGATATAGCTTTTTCAGTATTTGGGTATAGACTATCGAAGGATATTCGGGGCGCATATCCGGACGTGCATCAGGAGTATAGGCATCATCACTGCGCAGACGTTTGTTGGCGGTGTATTTATTGACCATGCTGTCCATGCATCCTGCACTGACACCAAAGAAAAGACGGGGACGTCCCAGTTTCTTGAAATCCCGCAAATCATCGCGCCAGTTAGGTTGGGGAACAATTGCCACACGCAGTCCTTCCGCTTCGAGTATGCTCCTATAACGGCTGCTCCGAACGACGGATGATCCACATAGGCGTCACCGCTAAACAAGATTACATCAAGTTCATCCCATCCACGTAGTTCTACTTCTTTCTTGGTTGTAGGCAACCAGTCTGTCAGTCTATATTCTTTCATGGGTACAAAGATACGCAAAATTGTACCGTCATCTGTTCGCCGTCATAAATTTCGCGAAAACCGATCTTTTGTTCGGCAAGATATTCTTTCAAATCGCTGAAGGCAGCTGGGTCATCCATTATGATTTCCAGCTTTTCGCCTTTTCCGGCTTCGCACATGGCCTTTATGGCAGGGATAAGAGGGCTGTAAAGTTTTTGCCCGCGTGTATCAATCGTTTTCATTTATCCTCTTCCTCTTCTACTGTTTCTTGCTGGGGAAGCCATTGCAGATAGAGCTTGATAAGCTGTTGCAATCCGAAAGCTTTCATGTTGTTGTGATAGATGACATCGATGCAGAGGTCGAGCAGGTCTTTGCTGTCTTCCTCTTGCGAGGCGATGAGGGAACGGATATTCAGTTTGAGTTTGTCGAGTACGGTTTCGTCCACGATACCGTTACTGTCGATGAGATGGCGGAATAGCCCGTATTTCTCAATGGTGACAAGGTTCTCTTCTGATATTTCCAGGCTACGGGTTCCGCTGGGATTAGCTTGTATAGTGTACATGGCGTTCTTTTTTTAATGTTTAGTGATTTAATGTTTTCTGTAAAAGCAAAGATAAGTTTTTCATTACAGATAATGCATATTTTCATTGATTATTTATTAAGTTTATGTTTTATCTGAATAAAAAAGAGTGGAAAGCGATAAGCCTCCCACTCTTTAATTGATGTTTCTGCAAAGATTTACAGCGGAATATATTCTACGAATGCTTCCATCGCTTCGTAAGATGCAAGTCCCAAACTGTCGTACAGTGCGGCTGTACCGCGGTTACGGTCTTCGCTGCGTTGCCAGAACAGGCGTTCATCATTACCGAGGAAAGGTGCGCTTTCCATTTGGCTTTGGTGCTTCAGGATGGAGTTACGTTTGGCACGCAATTCTTCCGGACTGATGGGTACTGCCATTTCAATGTTTTCAATTTCCCATTCTGCCCATGCACCGCGATACATCCATATACGGCAATCTTTCAGCCATTTGGCGCTTTCTTCCTTTTCCAGATCGATAGCGGCAAATACAGCGTCCGTACAAACGCGGTGTGTTCCATGCGGGTCGGCAAGGTCGCCGGCAACGAAGATTTGGTGAGGCTTCACCTCGCGCAGCAGGTTGCGTACGATTTCCACGTCGGCTTCACTGATGGGGTTTTTCTGAATCTTACCGGTTTCATAGAACGGCAAGTCGAGGAAGTGGCAGTGATCCAGCGGGATATTGTTATAGGTGCAGGCGGTGCGTGCTTCACCACGACGGATCAGACCTTTGATAGTCAGGATGTCACGAGTATCCATGTCACCGTCTTTCTTATCTTTCAGGTAGTTACGGATTTCCGTATATTTTTCGTTGATAATCTGGTCTTCGCTGTTGTTGAAGATCTGATTGAAGCCGTTGATGAAATGCAGGAAGCGGATTACTTCTTCATCGCCTACGGCAATGTTACCGGAGGTTTCGTATGCCACATGCACGTCATGTTTCTGCTCTACCAAGCGGCGGATGGTGCCACCCATGGATATAACGTCATCATCCGGATGCGGAGAAAACACAATGATGCGCTTGGGATATGGCTTCGCGCGTTCGGGACGATAGGTGTCGTCTGCATTCGGTTTTCCACCCGGCCAGCCGGTGATGGTGTGCTGCAGATCGTTGAAAATCTTGATATTTACATTATATGCCGAACCGTAAAGGGCAAGCAATTCGCTTAAGCCGTTTTCGTTGTAGTCTTTGTTGGTCAACTTCAAAATCGGCTTTCCGGTCAGCTGACACAGCCAGACGATGGCGCTGCGAATCAGTTTGTCGTTCCATTCGCAGGAAGTCACCAGCCAAGGACGCTGGATACGTGTCAGGTTGGCGGCAGCAGAAAGATCGATAGCGATATGGGCATTGTTGTGCGTCTGCAGGTAGGATGCAGGAATTGTATCCGTCACATTGCCTTCCACACATTCTTTCACCATTTTGGCTTTTTCTTCCCCCCATGCCAGCAGATATACTTTCTTGGCAGAAAGGATAGTAGCTACACCCATTGTTATGGAGCTTACCGGAGTGCTTTCGATGCTGCCGAACATTTTGGAAGCTTCGTTGCGTGAGTCGTTGTCCAGCAAGATTAAGCGGGTGGTGGAGTTCAGGCGCGACCCCGGTTCGTTGAAACCGATGTTTCCCACACGTCCGATGCCCAATACAGCCACATCAATTCCGCCGAAACTTTCAATGCGTTGCTCGTACAAGCGGCAATATTCGAATATGGTATCTTTGGCGATGGTCCCGTTGGGGCTGAATACGTTCTGCATATCGATGTCTACGTGGTCGAGCAGCATTTCTTTCAATGCATTAAGATTGCTGTTGACTGCATCCGATGCCAGTGGGTAATATTCATAAAGGTTGAACACTACTACATTACGGAAGCTCAGTCCTTCTTCTTTGTGCATGCGCACGAGGGCTGAATAGACATTGCGCGGAGAGTTACCGCCTGCTAATGCGAGTATGCAGAAGCGTCCGGCTTTCTGCTTGTCACGAATCACTTGTGCAATGTCCAAAGCAATCTGGTTAGCTCCTTCTTCGGGAGATTCGTAAATGTCTGTCGGAATTTTCTCGAGACGTGTCAGTACCGACCGTTCGAAAGCGTTCTCAGGTCTATAATACCTGGGGGATACTCTGTTGAGAGTAATTTGAGAACTAAGATTGGTTTTCATACAATAATTTGGTTATTAATAAATGATTAAAGCTGTTCGCTCGTTCAAAACTTAACAAAAATACGAAAAACAAAGTTCATTCGCATCCTTTTGAGGTAATTTTTATGATAAAGTATCGGTTTCAGGCACTAATTTACCCATTGCCCATACCGCTCTAATCTTCAAATCTTCGTCCATAACGATAATGTCGGCATCTTTCCCCTTTTGGAGTGATCCCTTGCGGTCATAGACATTCATGATGCGCGCAGGAGTTCGGAAACCATACGTATGGCATCTGCCAAAGGTATATCGGCTTTCTGTACCATTGTACGTATCAGCCGGTCCATAGTTGCTACGCTACCGGCAAGGCAGAGTGGTCGGCCAGTTTGCACACGCCGTCTTCAATGATGACGCGAGGATCAAGGCTCTTTGTTATCACTTGCAGCGCATGCCAGGGCGTCGGTTATGGCACACATCCGTTCTACGCCTTTTATCTTGTAGACAAGACGCAGGATTGTAGGCGGTACATGGATGCCGTCGGCTACTACTTCAACGGTCATGTCATCCATCAGGTAGATACTTTCTACTGTTCCTTCGTATTTGTATTCACGACGTTTATGGAATCCGGGCATCGCATTATAGAAGTGGGTGGCGTGCGTATATCCGGCTTCGTATGCGGTACGGATGTCTTCAAATTCGGCTTGGGTGTGGGCCACTGAGGCCAAAATTCCTTTCCCGGTGATGTACTTGCCGAATTGCATGGCTCCGGGCAATTCGGGAGCGGCATCCCAGCGTTTGATGCAGTGCCAGTTTTCTACAATAGGGATATATTCATTGGGATCCGGATTTTTGATGTTTTCGGGCATTTGTCCGCCTGCCATTGCCATATTGAGATAATGACCCTCAAGGTGCAGGCCCAATATCGGGCTGTCTTTTTCCGCCATCATCTTGTACAAGTCTCCGCCGCTTGTTCAATCATCGGTACGGTAGATGAGGACAGGGTGGGGAATATGCTGGTGGTTCCATATTTCATGTGGGTTTGGACGGCACCGCGGAAAGCATCCTCTGTACATTCCATAAAATCGCGTCCTCCGCCGCATGCGCATGGATTTCTACGCCTCCGGGCAATACATGCATTCCTTTCACATCAATTAGTTGTGCTCCGATAACGGCGAGATCACAATTGGTTACTTCTAAAATTTTTCCGTCCCTGATAAGTACGGAACCGTCCTTGAGCCATCCTTGCGGGGTCAAGATACGTGCGTTGATGAGTTGAGTCAACATAGGATTTAGGGGTTAGTGTTAATAAATTAATCGTATCGGTCGTCAGACTTCGTTTCGACGGACAAAAATAGCTACTTTTTAGGTAAGATGCACTCCATACATTTAGGTATTTTTATTAAATACTCTAAAAATAGCTGCGCAATGTTTAAAGAGATTTCCATTTAATATCTTTTAATCAGGATTATAAAGCATGAAAACTTTAATTTCGTTATTTTGTTTTACTAACTAATAAACTTATAAAACGATTGAGTATGAAAACGTGGAAAATAGAAGCAGCCATTATCGCTGCCGGTATAATCTTGTTAGGAGTGACAATCAAATGCGGTATCAATGATTTTATAGACAAAGAACGTATTGTCAGCGTGAAAGGTCTGGCTGAAATGGAAGTCCCTGCCGATAAGGTGATATGGCCTTTGATGTATAAGGATATCGGGAATGATCCTTCTTTGCTTTATGCCAATATGGAGCAGAAAAACAAAGCTATTGTGAAATTTCTGGAGAGTAACGGCATTGCGAAAGAAGAAATCAGTATAGCTCCTCCGGAAGTGATAGATATGCAGGCCGAACGCTATGGCAATCGTGATATCGCTTATCGGTATAATGCGACATCCGTAATTACGGTTACTTCGAAGAATGTAGAGAAGGTGCGGCAACTGATGTCGGAGCAGGCTGAATTGCTGAAGCAGGGGATAGCCATTAGCGGAGGCGATTACCGGTATAACGTAGTATATGAATTCACAGGTCTGAATGATGTGAAGCCGCAAATGATAGAAGAAGCCACGAAGAATGCTCGTGCCGCTGCCGAGAAGTTTGCAAAAGACTCGGATAGCAGTCTGGGCAAGATACGGAATGCTTCGCAGGGGCAGTTCTCCATATCGGACAGAGATGCCAATACACCTTATATTAAAAGCATACGCGTAGTGACTACTGTGAATTATTATCTGAAACGATAGTGAAAGAGTCCGCGTCTTTCCATGCGGGAAATTTTTTCTGAATGTTTGCAATGCGGTGAGTTCAAGTGCGGCGGTGGCTGTCCCTTCTCTATTATCGGGCACATGGCCAGCAGCTCACCTTTATGGGAGTAGATTACGCTACCGCCGTTATATGGAATTTGATTGTTATCTATACCGATGCGGTTGACGCCACAGACGTAACAGATGTTTTCCAGTGCGCGTGCCTGCAAGAGTATGTCCCAGACTTTCCGCCGGGAGACGGGCCAGTTGGCAACGTAAATCAATAGGTCGTATTCGTTGTCTACATTCCGGCTCCACACAGGGAAGCGTAGGTCGTAACACACAAGCAATAATATGTTCCAGCCCCGGTATGAGATTACGGCACGTTGAGAGCCTGCCGTAAAATGTTCTGTCTCATGCCCCATGCGGAACAGGTGACGTTTGTCGTAGAAATAACTTTCCCTTCGGGAGTGAGGAAGAAAGCGCGGTTGTAGTATGCCGGATGTTTGTAGGATAATTCATTATCCTCGGATGCAACGGGAATTTCATCGCAGGAAATGTAGCTTCCGGCAAGGGCTATCTGACATTCCGCGGCCCATTGGCGCAAAGTAGCGATTGTCTTGTCTGTTACCGGCTCTGCCAGCCTGTCGGTATTCATGCTGAATCCGGTAGAGAATGTTTCCGGTAAAACAACAATCTCCGTCGCTCCACGAAGTGTTTCCAGTTGTTCGCGGAGACGACGGAGGTTGTCTTGTTTATTTTCCCAAGCAATATCCGTTTGCAGGATACTGACACGTAGTCGGTTCATTCTGATAGGAGGCCGTTGCCGGTCGCTTTTTAAATTGTTCCGATTGAAAAGTTCTCAGGGTTCTTTCCTTGAAAATCCTTAAAATAGAGTTTTATCTCATGCATGTCCTTTTCAATATCTCCCGTAGGCATTATTGCCTTGGTGGAAGTAATGGTTTTGGTAGGATAGTCTATACCGATCAGCATGATAGGTACTTGTGCTTTCAGTGCTATGAAGTAAAATCCTTTTTCCAGTTAGGATTGGCCTTGCGCGTTCCTTCCGGGGTAATAGCCAAATGAAACTGTTTGCTTCCGGCAAATTTACGTGCCATTTGGTCCACTAAAGAGCTTTTTCGGCTTCGGTCTACCGGTATGCCGCCAACGGCTTTGAATATTAGTCCCAAAGGAAAGAAAAACCACTCTTTCTTCATCATAAAGCTGGTCTTTCGCCCAATGGCTCCATAAAACAGTTTACCGATAAACAAATCCCAGTTGGAAGTATGTGGTGCTGCACAGATGACGCATTTGTCATAGTTGGGCACTGTTACATTCGTTTTCCACCCTAACAGGCGATAGTAGATAAAACTATATAGTCCTTTCTTCATTCTGTGTTATTTCAGGTTACCGATAGCTTCAATGATTTCGTCTACTTTTGCGTTAAAATCAGAACGGAATTTCTTGTAGTAACCTTTTACATTCCCCGGCTCGGTATGGCTAATGCGGCTGATGAATTCATCTTGCATTTTCAAGATTTCAGCCATTAGTTCATCGGCTTTCTTTTTGTCTGTTCCGGGTACATACAGGCTGTTCATAAGACATTCGGCAAACAATTCGCCGGCGATATAGTGACATTCTTTTTCAATACTTTTCTACTTGCCATAATCTTTACTTTTTATGTGAATAAATTGAATTATTTTCGGTAAAGATAGTGTTTTCTCAATGAATGGAGAGGAAAAACGGGATTTTATGTGTTTTTAATGTGAAACAGTTCGTAGAATAATTCTACATTTGTGGAGAATTTCCACAGCATACATGTGGAATATAGGTGTGGTATAGGTAGCCTGTATGTATGTTTATGGTTGATAACTAAACTATTATATAATAAGAATAATACCCTGTCAGGCTTTGGCACTGCGTTTGCGTTGAATAAAGAAACAGGGTTAAATTTAATAAACAAACAAGCATGAGACTATTTTTTACGAAAAAGAATTGAAGCTGAGAAAGAAAAGGGTAATAATGATGATAGCCTGTATGGCGGTGTTGCTTGCCGGTTATCTGATATTGACTTGGCCGAAGAAAGTACAACCGGAAGCGCCCACCGTAATTGTGGAGCCTGCCGAAGTGGGTGATGTGGAGATTTTTGGTGAATATGTAGGACGCATTCGTGCACAACAGTTGTAGAGGTTCGTGCGCGTGTGGAAGGTTATCTGGAAAGTATGCTTTTCGCCGAAGGTAAGTATGTAACTAAAAATCAAGTATTGTTTGTCATTAATCAGGATCAATATCGGGCAAAGGCGGATAAAGCTCGTGCACAATTAAAGAAAGATGAGGCACAGGCGTTGAAAGCCAAGCGCGATTTGGAACGTATTCGTCCTTTGTATGCACAGAATGCCGCCAGCCAGTTGGACTTGGACAATGCACAGGCTGCCTATGAAACAGCCGAGGCTTCCGTTTCCATGAGCCAGGCGGATTTGGATCAGGCAGAGCTGGAACTGGGGTATACCATTGTACGTTCTCCTTTGTCGGGTCATATCAGTGAAAGAAATGTGGACTTGGGAACGTTGGTAGGTCCGGGAGGCAAATCACTGCTCGCCACTGTGGTGAAGAGTGATACGGTATTGGTGGATTTCAGTATGACCGCATTGGATTATCTTAAAAGCAAGGAACGTAACATCGAGATAGCCGTCAGGACTCTACCCGTTCCTGGCAACCCAACATTACGATTACTTTAGCAGATAATACTGTCTATCCTTATAAAGGCTATGTGGATTTTGCCGAACCGCAGGTCGATCCGCAGACCGGTACATTCTCTGTTCGTGCAGAGATGCCCAATCCCAACAGGGTATTGTTGCCGGGACAGTTTACAAAAGTGAAGCTGTTGCTGGATGTGCGCGAAGGGGCTGTGGCTGTTCCTCAGAAAGCGGTAACCATTGAAAAGGGAGGTGCTTATATATATGTAATGCGCCGCGACTCTACGGTGGAGAAGCGTTTCATTGAGTTAGGACCTGAGTTTGGTAACAATATGGTTGTCGAACGCGGACTGGTGGCAGGCGAGCAAGTGGTGACGGAAGGTTTCCATAAACTCACTCCGGGTATGAAAGTACGTGCGCAGGGTGCTGCTCCTAAGGAAGAAGAAGAGCCGGCAGACTCTTTGAACAAGAAAATCGCTTCCGAGAATAGTGTAAAGGATAACAACCTCTCAAAGTAATGACAGTATGAAAGTAAGTTTCTTTATAGACCGCCCGGTATTCTCGGCGGTGATATCGATTGTGATTGTAATTGTCGGTATCATCGGTCTGACGATGCTTCCGGTGGATCAATATCCGCAGATAACGCCGCCCGTTGTAAAAATCAGTGCATCCTATCCGGGAGCAAGCGCACTGACCGTATCGCAAGCGGTGGCAACCCCTATCGAACAAGAGATAAACGGTACTCCGGGTATGTTGTACATGGAGTCCAACAGTTCTAATTCCGGAGGCTTTTCGGCAACGGTGACTTTTGATGTGTCTGCCGATCCCGATTTGGCTGCCGTAGAAATTCAGAATCGTGTGAAACTGGCGGAAAGCCGTTTGCCGGCCGAAGTTATCCAAAATGGTATTTCGGTAGAGAAGCAAGCCCCCAGTCAGTTGATGACTATCTGTTTGACTTCCAGCGACCCGAAGTTCGATGAAATCTATTTGAGTAACTTTGCCACAATCAATGTGCTCGACCTTTTGCGCCGTATTCCCGGTGTGGGACGTGTATCCAATATCGGTAGCCGTTACTATGCCATGCAGATATGGGCTATGCCGGACAAGCTGGCAAACTTCGGTTTGACGGTACAGGACTTGCAGAACGCATTGAAAGACCAGAATCGCGAATCGGCAGCCGGCGTTTTAGGACAGCAGCCGGTACAGGGTTTGGACATAACCATTCCCATTACGACGCAAGGCCGTTTGAGCTCGGCGAAACAGTTTGAGGACATTGTGGTCCGTGCCAATGCCAACGGATCTATCATTCGTCTTCGCGATGTGGCGCGCGTATCGCTCGAAGCCTCTTCATATAGCACAGAGAGTGGTATCAACGGTGAGAATGCGGCTGTTCTTGGCATCTATATGCTTCCGGGTGCAATGCTATGGAAGTGGCGGACAATGTGAAGAAAGCAATGGAGGAAATAAGTGCAAACTTCCCCGAAGGAATGAGTTACGAGATACCGTTTGATATGACTACTTATATTTCGGAGTCTATTCATGAGGTATATAAAACGTTGTTCGAAGCATTGATACTTGTTGTACTGGTAGTGTTCCTCTCTCTGCAAAGCTGGCGTGCGACTTTGATTCCTGTCGTTGCAGTACCTATATCCTTGATCGGTACTTTCGGGTTCATGCTTATTTTCGGTTTCTCGTTGAATATATTGACCTTATTGGGATTAATTCTCGCTATCGGTATTGTGGTGGACGATGCCATTGTGGTGGTAGAGAATGTGGAACATTTGATGGAGACGGAAAAGCTCTCGCCCTATGAGGCAACCAAGAAGGCCATGAACGGTTTGGCAAGTGCTTTGATTGCAACTTCGTTGGTGCTTTGTGCCGTATTCGTTCCGGTAAGTTTCTTGAGTGGTATTACCGGACAATTATACCGCCAGTTCACTATCACCATCGCTGTGTCTGTGTTGCTTTCTACGGTTGTGGCTTTAACTCTTAGCCCTGTGATGTGTTCGCTAATACTGAAGCCTAATAGCGGAGCGAAAAAGAATATTGTGTTCCGTAAAATAAATGAGTGGCTGAGCATCAGCAATCATAAATATATCGGTGTTATCAGTCGCGTTATCAAGCATCCAAGACGTCTGATGAGTGCATTTGGAATGGTGCTGATTGCTATCTTCATCATCCATCGCCTGATTCCTACCAGTTTCTTGCCTGTCGAAGATCAGGGATACTTTAAGGTGGAACTGGAGTTACCGGAAGGCGCCACACTGGAGCGTACCCGTATAGTGACCGATCGCGCGGTGAAGTATTTGGAGCAAAATCCGTATGTGGCTTATGTGCAGAATGTAACGGGAAGCAGTCCGCGTGTGGGAAGTAATCAGGCACGCAGCGAACTGACCGTCATTTTAAAGCCTTGGGAAGACCGCAAAAATACCACCATTGATAAGATTATGGCAAGGGTAGAGAGAGACCTGAAGGAATATCCCGAATGTAAAGTCTATCTTTCCACTCCACCTGTGATTCCGGGGTTGGGAGCTCCGGAGGTTTTGAAATGCAGCTTGAAGCACGTGGTGAGGCGACTTTCGAAAATCTGGTACAAGCGGCAGACACCTTGATGTATTATGCCCAGAAGCATAAAGAGCTGGCAGGACTTTCTTCTTCCTTGCAGTCCGAAATCCCGCAACTCTATTTTGATGTGGATCGTGACAAGGTGAAGATGCTGGGCGTACCGTTGGCAGACGTGTTCTCTACGATGAAAGCTTATACGGGCTCTGTGTATGTAAACGATTTTAATATGTTCAACCGTATATATAAGGTGTATATTCAGGCGGAGGCTCCGTATCGTGAGCATAAAGAGAACATCAATCTGTTCTTTGTGAAAGCTGCCAATGGAGCAATGGTTCCGCTGACCTCATTGGGCAATGCATCCTACACCACAGGGCCGGGTAGTATCAAGCGTTTCAATATGTTTACTACCGCCGTTATCCGCGGTTCGGCTGCACAGGGATACAGTTCCGGTCAGGCTATGGAGATCATGGAACAGATAGCACGCGATCATTTGCCGGACAACATAGGTCTTGAATGGAGTGGACTTTCCTATCAGGAAAAGAAAGCCGGCGGGCAGACCGGATTGGTGCTGACACTGGTGTTCCTTTTCGTTTTCCTCTTCTTGGCTGCGCAATATGAAAGCTGGACAGTGCCTATCGCAGTATTGCTTTCCTTGCCGGTAGCTGCTTTGGGAGCTTATTTAGGGGTTGCTGTTTGTGGCTTGGAAAATGATATTTATTTCCAAATCGGTTTGGTAATGCTTGTGGGGCTTGCGGCAAAGAATGCTATCCTTATCGTAGAGTTTGCCAAAGTGCAGGTAGATAATGGGGGAGACTTGGTACAGTCGGCCATTCATGCCGCTCAACTTCGTTTCCGTCCTATATTGATGACCTCGCTTGCCTTTGTTTTGGGTATGCTTCCTATGGTACTTGCAAGCGGACCGGGGTCTGCAAGCCGTCAGGCAATCGGTACGGGGGTGTTCTTTGGAATGATCTTTGCCATTGTATTTGGTATTGTACTTGTGCCGTTCTTCTTTGTACTGATTTATAAAGCGAAAGCCAAAGTGCAACACAAAATCAAAAAAGACTGATGATAATATTGCAAACGAATTTTGATTACGTACTTATGAAAAGAAAGAATATATATATACTTCTGTTACTCATTCCGGTGCTTTTTGCATCGTGCAAAGTGGGTAAGAGTTATGTTCGTCCGGAAATGGTGTTACCCGATAGTTTGGCTCAACAACAGGACAGCGCCAGCATTGCCGACGAGCAATGGCAGGCGGTTTATACCGACAACACTTTGCGCAGTTTGATAGATCGTGCATTGGAATATAACAAAGATATGCTTATCGCTGCTGCCCGTGTCAAGGAAATGGCAGCGCAGAAACGCATCAGTGTAGCCAACTTGCTGCCCCAATTGAATGGGAGAGTGGAGGCGGAACGTGAAGTGGAGAATCATGGCGGTCATAGTCGTGACGTAGGTAATACTTATGAGGCAAAAGCTCTTTTGTCATGGGAACTTGACCTTTGGGGGAATCTGCGCTGGAAGAAAGCCGCTGCCGTTGCCGAGTACTTGCAAAGCGTGGAAGCACAGCGTGCCCTACGCATGACAATCGTTTCCGAAGTGGCTCAGGCATATTATGAATTGGTTGCGCTCGATACGGAATTGGAGATTGTGCGTCAGACACAAAAAGCACGTGAGGAAGGAGTGCGTCTCGCTCGAATACGTTTTGAGGGTGGGCTTACCTCGGAGACCTCTTATCAACAGGCACAGGTGGAGTTGGCCCGCACTGCTACGCTTGTTCCGGATTTGGAACGCAAAATATCTATCAAGGAAAATGACATCGCTTTTCTTGCCGGTGAGTTTCCCACCCGTATCGAACGCAGCCGCTTCTTGCAGGAACTGGATGTACCGGAGTCTTTGCCGGTAGGGTTACCATCCGGTTTACTGGAACGTCGTCCCGATATTCGTGCTGCGGAACAGCAACTTATAGCGGAGCATGCTCGTGTAAAAGTGGCTTATACTAATATGTTTCCCCGGCTCTCATTAACCGGTCAGTTTGGATTGGAGAGTGATGTCCTGTCCAACTTCCTTCAGTCGCCTTATTCTTTGTTGAATGGTGCGGTACTGACTCCTCTTTTCAACTGGGGCAAGAACCGGGCTGCTTTGAAAGCGCAGAAAGCTTCGTTTGAAGCGAAGTGCATAGTTATGAAAAGGCAGTATTGAATGCTTTCAAAGAAGCCAAGAATGCGATTGTGGACTTCAACAAGATAAAGGAAGTATATCAGTTGCGCCTTAAATTGGAGCGTTCTGCCAAAACGTATGTGGAACTGGCACAGTTGCAGTATATCAACGGTGTTATCAATTACATGGATGTTCTCGATGCCCAGCGTGGTTATTTTGATGCGCAAATTGGGGTCAGCAATGCCATTCGCGACGAACTGATAGCGGTGGTGAATGTATATAAAGCCTTGGGGGGCGGCTGGCAGGTAGAGAAATAAGGCTGTTTGTGGTGATAGTTAAGAGTACTCCTGACATTTGTTAAGAGTACTCTTTTTTAGTAGGTATAGCCTTGATGTACAGATGCAAGGCTATGGTGGCGACTTTATTAGACTAAGAAAAATATCATAGGCATGACGACACTTCGGTATATATTGCGAATAGATTCTTCCTGTCAACTTTTTCAATGTTTTTATCTAGTCGTCCCTTAAAAAGTGCCCATCTGCGGAATATTGTACGGAAACAGTATCCCGCAGATTTTTTCAATAAGCCACAAAAGAGTCCTCATGGCTCTT
>ENA-OQLB01000010-OQLB01000010.1-human-gut-metagenome-genome-assembly--contig:-NODE-10-length-118166-cov-5.047586_pt1 | contig 118166 bp, 138 predicted proteins | sample MGYA00242656_ERZ504813 | MGnify/ENA primary metagenome ERZ504813 (study PRJEB26092, sample SAMD00036388) | human gut metagenome | host: Homo sapiens | study: EMG produced TPA metagenomics assembly of... | reverse complement strand
ACGTGCTGTACTCGAGATCTAGAGAGAGCGGCCAGCCCCCCACCCTGCCTCCCGCCACCAGAAAATCAAACCCTGACCGAACGCTGGCCCAGCGGACTGGATGAAGACGTGCAGCATATCCGTGCAAAGAACAAGGAACGCATCCTGCATGCACTGGTGCAGAAGATTGAGCACCGCAAGAACCCGGCTTCCCGCTTCCATTTCGAAGAGGGACTCAGCTACGAGGAGAAGTTCAACCTCGTCAGCGAATGGTGGAATGACTTCCGTTTCCATCTTGCCATGGCCGTCAAAAGCCCTACGGAGCTAAACCGTCTTCTCGGCAACTCCCTTTCTGCCGAAACCATGTACCTGCTCTCAAAAGCCCGCAAGAAGGGAATGCCTTTCTTCGCCACCCCCTATTATCTGTCACTGCTGAACTGCACCGGCAGCGGATACGACGACGAGGCCCTGCGCAGCTATATACTCTATTCACCCCAACTGGTGGAAACCTACGGACAGATACGTGCCTGGGAACGGGAGGATATCGTAGAACCAGGTAAACCCAATGCCGCCGGCTGGCTGCTGCCCGACGGGCATAACATCCACCGCCGTTATCCGGAAGTGGCCATCCTCATCCCCGACACCATGGGACGCGCCTGCGGAGGACTCTGCGCATCTTGTCAGCGTATGTACGACTTCAAGCAAACGGCTCAATTTTGAGTTTGACACCCTGCGTCCCAAGGAAACATGGGAAAAGAAGCTGCGCCGGCTGATGGCCTATTTTGAGGAAGACACGCAACTGCGGGACATTCTCATCACCGGCGGTGACGCACTGATGAGCCAAAACAAGACGCTGGGCAACATATTAGACGCCGTCTACCGCATGGCAGTCCGCAAGCGGAAAGCCAATCAGGAACGGCCCGAGGGAGAAAAGTATGCAGAACTGCAACGTGTACGCCTCGGCTCACGCCTCCCCGCCTACCTGCCCATGCGCATCAATGACGGCTGGTGGAGATTCTAAGGGAATTCAAGGAAAAGGCGTCTACCATCGGCATCCGCCAGTTCATTATCCAGACACATTTCCAAACCCCGCTCGAAGTCACTCCGGAAGCTGCCGAAGGAATACGCAAACTGCTGGCGGCAGGCTGGCTCATTGACAACCAACTGGTATACAACGTAGCTGCATCCCGCCGGGGGCATACCACCCGCCTGCGCCAAGTGCTCAATCAGTTGGGAGTGGTTTGCTACTACACCTTCTCCGTGAAAGGTTTTGAAGAAAACAATGCCGTGTTTACCCCCAACAGCCGTTCCGTACAAGAGCAATGGGAAGAAAAGCGCTTCGGAAAGCTGACCAAGGAAGATGCCCATAATCTGTCCGTACTGCTTGGAACCGTCCATGACCCGGCAGCCTGCATCCGGCGTTTCCTGAAAACGCACCACCTGCCTTTCCTCGCCACCGACCGCAATGTGCTCAACCTGCCCGCCATCGGCAAGAGCATGACCTTCAACATGGTAGGCATCACTTCCGAAGGCAAGCGCATCCTGCGTTTCGACCATGACAGCACCCGGCGCCACAGCCTATAATAGACCGGCTGGGACAAATATATATCGTAGAGAACAAGTCCATAGCTCCTACCTCCGCCAACTGCAGGCCATGGGAGAAGACGCCGAAGAATATGCCACCATCTGGAACTATACGGAAGGCAAGACAGAATCCCGGTTCAGCCTCTACGAATATCCTGATTTCCCCTTCCAAATCACCGACAGAATGAGCAATCAGGACATTGCAGGATAGCATATCCAAGATATATTCCGTACTTTTGCAGGCAGAACAATGAAATTGGAAAGTATGGAAATAGAACAACACCCTTTAGAACCCTTCCTTCCCGGCAACGCCCGTCTGCTGATGCTGGGAAGCTTTCCTCCGCAGAAAAAGCGGTGGTCCATGGAGTTTTACTACCCCAACTGGAACAATGACATGTGGAGGATTACCGGGTTCCTTTTCTTCAATGACAAGGATTATTTTGTAGACAAGACGAAGAAGGCTTTCTGCAAAGAACGCCTCATCAGTTTCCTGCAGGAAAGGGTATTGCCTTGTTCGACACAGCCTCTGCCATACGGCGCCTGCAGGACAACGCCTCGGATAAGTTTCTGGAAGTGGTGCAACCCACGGACGTCCCTGCCCTGCTACACCGGATACCGCAATGCAAGGCTATCGTTACCACCGGCGAGAAGGCTACGGACACGCTGTGCACGCAGTTCTCCATCGACAAGCCCAAAGTAGGCGACTTCACGGAGTTTCTTTTCGAAAACCATCCGATGCGCCTCTACCGGATGCCTTCTTCCTCAAGAGCCTACCCGCTGGCACTGGAAAAAAAAGCAGCAGCGTATCGCATTATGTATCAGGACTTACAGATGTTGTAAGCAACTTTCTTTATAAAATAAGTACGTCTGTTACTTGCATATTTGAAAGTTTGCATTACCTTTGCAGCCGCAACACGGGAGTAGCTCAGTTGGTAGAGCACCGGTCTCCAAAACCGGGTGTCGGGAGTTCGAGCCTCTCCTCCCGTGCATGAACGAATAATGGCTGTAAGCATTGCTTACAGCATTATTCGTTTTATAAATGCCTACCGGATATCTATCAGCTTATGTGTCTGCAAACTAAGTCTCCACTTAGGATGCTTCATCACGCAATCCACCGTTTCGGCCGTATTGCTGCAAGAGCAAGGCTGAAGAAAGAAATGCCCGGCGGGCAACTGCTCATAAACAGTAATATCCTGCCCTTCATACACCACCTTCACTTCATTCATACGCGTAATTTCCAGCTTTACCCCCTGCTTGGGAGAGCAGGTCACCCAATCTATATTATCCGGCAGCGGACGGGTACCGTTTGTTTCAATGCAGACATACTTTCCCGCCTGGTGCAGACAATCCACAAATTCACGGTCAATCCAAAGGGAGGGTTCTCCACCGGTCAGTATCACGGTAGCGGCAGGGTATCTACTAACTTCTGTTACGATATCTTCATCGGACATCAGTATGCCGTCCTCATGCTGCGTATCACAAAAGAGGCACTTCAGGTTGCAACCGGAAAAACGGATAAAGACAGCCGGGGTACCCGTATGGTATCCTTCTCCCTGCAAACTGTAGAATATCTCATTAATCTTCCTCATAGACGGCAATGTTTGATTCCGACTCCTGCACCTCTACCTTGAAGCAAGTGGGTATCTGGTCGCATATCCAACGGGCTATGTTCTCGGCTGTGGGATTGAAGGACAGCACTTCATTAAGATTATGGTGGTCCAGCTGTTCCTTTACCACCTGCTTGATGTGACTGAAGTCTACTACCATTCCGTCCGCATTCAGCTCTTTGGAACGGCAATAGACAGTGATAATCCAGTTGTGACCGTGCAGATTCTCACACTTACTGCGATAAGAAAGTTTCAGGCTATGGGCAGCCGACACTTCCATACGTTTGATGACTGTGTACATATTGTTAATACGCTAATTAATATAATAAGTTGCCGCATCTAATGTCACCTCGATGCGACGGCAAAATTACAAAAAACTTAAGATTTATCCATTCACTTCCCTAACTTATTCGTACACACAAAGAGAATTGGCAACCTTACGCTCTGCGCTGCCACTCGGGGTATTGGCTATTCCCTTATCCGGCAACTCCCCACTCCACAGCGTAGAAGAACCGCCACCGTCCAGATTCAACGCATCCTCCCCACCCAATACACGAATCATATGGGCAAGCTCGGTATATTGATGCCTTCCGCTTTTCCCTTCCGACGTCCGTCAACGACAATAAGCAGGATTTTTCCTTCTCTTGTCAGCGCCACAGCACTGCGGGGATGCTTGGTATCTACAAAATTCCGGTTAGTCCCGGACAAGTCGCACACTTGCCCGTCCTTCAGCATCAAAGGACCGGAAGCCAGCACAGTGCCTTTTTTCAAAGTACATGCCTTTTCTTCCTGCTTGCTCCAGGGAATCAGTTCCAGCCTGCCCTTCTTTATAAGTACAGCTCCATTGGACACTGTTGCCAGAACCCCAGTAGAGGTAGTATCTATCACCACCCCGTCCTTACGCAGATAGCAGACGGAATTTCCGGCTTTCATATCAAAATAGGAGCCATTGATGGCCGCCACCGCACCTGCATGCCGGGCGGCTATACTGGTCTCCTCCTTGGGATTGTGGACGAGCACATCGAAACGGTAGCGCTTCGGGGATATTTCAAAAATAGACACTTCCTGAGGAACTCCATACAAAGAACTGAATACTGCCTTTTTATAAAGCATCCCTTTCTGCAGGGGCTCAGTCTGCCAATCGGCAGAAACGATGGCAAGAGAGTCGGCAGCAGTCTGCGCCATTGCTGCAAACATGCCGCAACAGAGAAACACTGCCAGGAATATTTTCTTTTTCATATAGATGGGATTGGTTTAAATTAATTCATAGCTACAGATTTGAATCGGCATGTCGAGATTATGCAACACCTTTTCAAGCTGTATACCTTCACGGTTGTCGTACTCGTATCCGAAAGTAGCACGGATACCTTGCAGAATGAACTGCGTGGCACGGTCCAGGGCAATGGGCAAACTGTCACCTTGCAACAGTGCCCCGGTGATGACACTGGTAAACGTATCCCCCGTTCCGATAATGGGCCGGCAGGTAAGGACACGTAACCTTCCAGTAGCGGTTACCGTTCCGGTTATAGGCATACACGGACGTCTTATGCTTATCATCCCGTACGGGCACACTGGTAATAATCACCACTTCGGGACCACAATCGGAAAGCTGGCGAAGGTATGACTTCAATTCCTCATCCGTATTCATCTCCTTATAAGGAATACCCAGCAGATAGAACAGCTCCGTCAAATTGGGAGTAACGACATCGGCCTTGGTGATGAGATGTTTCATTTCATCAATCATGGACTCGTGGAAGTTCGCATAAAGCCGTCCGTTATCGCCCAACACCGGGTCTACCACAACCAGACCGTCCGGTCGGCGGAAGTCATCAATAAAGTCAGAAACAATATGTATCTGCCGCGGAGAACCCAGATAGCCGGTATAAAAGGCATCAAACTGTACTTCCAGCTTCTTCCACTCGGAATAATCTTCGGCATTTCATCCGTCAGGTCCAGAAAAGAGAATTCCGGATACTGGGTATGGCTCGACAATACGGCTGTAGGCAACGGACACACCTGGAAACCATAGACGAAAGAATGGGAATGACCACCGTCAGAGACACCCGTCCGACTCCCGACAAGTCGTGGACGGCAACAACCTTCTTTACTTTATTCGCATACATATTATCTATATTATTATTTTTCCTACATTTGCCGCATGAAAACCGTCTGCATCATTTTGGGAACAGTTTCTTTGACACTCGGCATCATCGGCATCTTCCTGCCGTTGCTGCCCACTACGCCTTTCCTGCTGCTCACGGCAGCACTCTACTTCAGAGGCTCACCCAGACTGTACCAATGGTTGCTGAACCACAAATGCCTCGGTCCCTACATCCGCAGCTTCCGCGAGAACAAAGCCATCCCTCTACGTGCCAAAATCATCTCCCTACTGCTGATGTGGGGAACAATGGTTTACTGCATCTTCTTCCTGATTCCACTAACAGAAATAAAGGCAGTATTGTTCCTTGTCGCTGTGGGGGTGACTTGGCATATACTGTCATTCAAGACGTTGAGATAAATGAATGTGCTAATGTGGTTAATGTGGTTAATGTGGTTAATGTGCTAATGTGCCAATGACCTGCGGTGTGAGAGTCTAATATACACATAGCGCAGCCAATTAGCACATTGGCATATTAGCACATTAATCAAACTCCTCCCAATTTTTCGAAGAATTCTCCCAACCCCTTCCGAGCATCGGCAAGCTTGTCTTCCCAATGTTTCACGGAGTTCTGTCCGATAATATCCGTCACGTACTTCACCGAAATGAAAGGAACATTCTTGGCACGGCATACCAAAGCCTGGGCATAGGCTTCCATATCCACAACATCACCGGACACATCCGAGAGTTCTGTCAAGAAAGTATCCCCCGTATTGCATACACCGCCTGCCGGCCAGTGCAAGCAATATCCTTTTTGGGACAACAAATCCATTGAATCAATCTCATACTCCATACCAAGCTCCACCAGCTTCTGCATATCACGGTCCACAAAATGACGGCATACGAAAATATCTCCTACCCGATGACGGATAGTCCCTGCCGTACCTACATTGACCACCAAGTCCGGTTGCGCATGGCTTATCGCTTCAGAAAGATAAAAAGCCGATTTCACCTTTCCCACACCGGTACGGAGATAGCCTATCTGCACCTCTTCCTCCCCTATCAGTCCGGGAAATTTCAATTCCGTAAATTCGCCTTGTACGGCATAAGTGACTAAAATTCTCATATCATTCTATCTTTTTAGAGTCTGTTTAAATTTTGTCCGGCATGAGGGTGGCAAAACGGTTGATGACACACCCTCCTCCTTCTCATGAAAAAGGCAAAGATAGAAACCTTTTTCAGAAGATTTCCATCTTTGCCCCATAAATGTAAAGTCACCCACACTCACAACCTCCCTGCCAGATAAGATTTCAATGACTCTACATATTCCTCAAATGCGTCTACTCCTTGCGGAGTGATCTTACAAATCGTACAAGGCATCTTTCCTTTAAAAGTCTTTGTCACCTCCACATATCCCGCCTTGCTGAGTTTGTCTATCTGCACGCTCAGGTTTCCTGCCGTAGCTTTGGTCTGCTGGCGGATATAGACAAAGTCCGCCTCCTCGACACTAATAAGCAACGACATCACCGCAAGCCGCAGTTCGCTATGGAGCAAAGGGTTCAGTTCTTTAAACATATATCATCCTCTTCTTTTATTGTTTGTGACGCTTCGCCACACTGTTCATGTAATGTCCGGGAATCACCATCATAAAGACGAACGCCAATGCAAAAAACAGTATCTGGTCTATGCCGGGCATATAGAAACATCCCAACGAGAGCAAGGCTCCCAGCACTCCCCCTATCGTAACCACTTTCGTGTTCACAATCAGTCCCGTCAGGGCAGTTCCCATCCCCATCATCAGCAAAATGACAAACAGAATAGGAATCTTCCATACAAATATGGCGGTACACGATACCAAGAAAGCGCCCAGTCCAAATACCGTCCACACATAATCCACAACACGGTCTATGTAGGTCTTCAACATTTTCCGAGCCTTCCGCTGACTCCACAACGTAGCAGGAAAGGCTATGACTGGAAGCAGGAACCATAGGAATTGCCAATTGTTATTGCCCGTTTCCTTCAATAGAAACCAAACCAGCAACGAGATAATTACCGTTACATATCCCCACAGCAAAAAAGGTGTCCCTGAATTTTCCGCCATTCTGTCCTTCGTGTTCTGTATCATCTGAGTGATGAGTTCTAAACTCTCTTTCTCATTCAATTTTCTTTCTTCCATTTTCCTGCCGCCTTATTTGTTGCTTCCTTTTAATACCCGCTTAAGTGCTATCTCCACCTGCTTCGTGTCAACGCTCACCTCCACATCCGCTATCGCGCAATACTCAGATGGAATTCCGTCTTCCCTATCCAACTGATAATTGTTGTTTTCATCATGATAGACATAAAGCTTATATTTACCCACTGTCACATCTTTCAGTTCCAGTACCGCCTCCGTGCCCTTGGCATCTACCATACCATACTGCCCCTTGTCAGTGGCAATCATTATCTTTCCCACAGCAGAAGGTATGTTCATCACCTTCACTTTCAGAACATCTTGCGCAGACACCCCCAATGCAAATACACAAAGAAGAGCTGCCGCCATACTTCTACAAACAATCGTTTTCATAATCATTCTCTTTAAGTTATACATACCAAAATCACATCTCGGGTTCGAACTCCGATGCAAAGATAAATAGTTTATTTTATAAACCAAATTATTATATAAATTATTTTATTTATTTCTTAGCATCCCCTCCTTCCTTTACTACATACTATTCCAACCACACCTAAAGAGTAGTGCCGGAAACGGCAAAAAGTAATTCCGGCCTTACTAAACAGTAATCGTCCGACAACCGTTTAATTATCATCCGACATCTGTTTAATTATCGTCCGACAACTGTTGGACGATAATTAAACAAACGTCGGACGATTACTGTTTAGCAACGGAGATACTAAGCGCTCGAAGAGGAAGAAATAAAATCCTTCTAAAAAGCAAACAGTTCCATACCTATCCACATCTTTTGAAAAGCCAGCCTCCACCACCCTTTTTCAATCCCTCAAACCAGTATTTCATGTGCCATTTCGGTTATTTCGATACCTCTACAGCACATTCTCCGAAAAGTTTTTGTAATCTCCAAGTAAATCGTATTTTTGTGTACAATTTTGGTGTAGTGATGACAGACGAAGAAAAGAAGCTATTAAGTACCTTTGAAGCCAGACTGCGACATTTAATCTATCTGCACGATGAATTAAAAGCGAAAATGCTGAGCTAAAGCAACTTCTCGAAGCCAAAGAAGAGGAATACGGGAAGGTACAAGCTGAATACCAGGAACTGGAACTTAACTACACGAACCTAAAAACAGCTACGACAATCAGCCTTAACGGCAGTGACGTGAAAGAGACGAAACTGCGATTGTCCAAATTAGTGCGTGAAGTCGATAAATGCATCGCTTTGTTGAATGAATAAAGAGAAGAGGATGTATGAACGATAAGATAAAGATAAACCTGCAGATGGCAGGAGCCTCCTACCCTCTCACAATCAACCGTGAGGACGAGGAAATGGTAAGAGAAGCCGCCAAGCAGGTAGATATCAGGCTCAATGCGTATCGGGAGCATTATCAGAATGTGTCTCTAGAGAGAATTATAGCCATGGTGGCTATCAGTTCGCTTTAGAAAACCTTCAGTTGAAGGACCGTAATGATACTGAACCCTATACAGCTAAAATAAAGGAACTGACAGAGGTATTGGAGACCTATTTCAAGGAACAATAAGCTGCAATCCCTCCGTCGGGTCGGTAAAAGAGAGAAATTCGCGCACTGTACAAAAGTTTGCCCTTCATCAAAGCAAGCTTTTATGCAGTGCTTTTTTATTTATATACTAAAAACAAATTAATAAAATGACAGTAGTTACAATAGTATTATCCATTGCCTGCTTCATTGTCGGAGGGTTTGCCTCGTACTTGTTCTTCAAGCACGGGCTGAAAAACAAATACGACGGTATCCTGAGAGATGCGGAAGCGGAAGCGGAAGTGATTAAGAAGAATAAGTTGCTGGAAGTAAAGGAAAAATTCCTGAACAAGAAGGCAGACTTGGAAAAAGAAGTGGCCCAACGTAACCAAAAGATACAGCAGGCAGAAAACAAGCTGAAACAACGTGAATTGGTACTGAACCAACGCCAGGAAGAAATCCAGCGCAAGAAGATGGAAGCAGAAGCCGTGAAAGAAAATCTGGAAGCCCAACTGTCCATCGTAGACAAGAAGAAAGAAGAACTGGAGCACATGCAGCGCCAGGAAATAGAAAAGCTGGAAGCCATTTCCGGACTTTCTGCCGAAGAAGCCAAAGAGCGCATGGTGGAATCCCTGAAGGAAGAAGCCAAAACGCAAGCCCAGTCCTACATCAACGACATCATGGACGACGCCAAGCTGACGGCAAGCAAAGAGGCCAAGCGCATCGTGATACAGAGCATCCAGCGCGTGGCTACGGAAACAGCCATTGAAAACTCGGTAACTGTATTCCACATCGAATCAGATGAAATCAAGGGACGTATCATCGGTCGCGAAGGCCGCAACATCCGCGCCCTGGAAGCTGCCACCGGTGTGGAAATTGTGGTAGACGATACTCCGGAAGCTATCGTATTGTCAGCTTTCGACCCGGTTCGCCGTGAGATTGCACGTCTGGCATTGCACCAGTTAGTAACAGACGGACGTATCCACCCAGCACGCATCGAAGAGGTAGTTGCCAAAGTACGCAAGCAGGTAGAAGAGGAAATCATCGAAACCGGTAAACGCACTACTATCGACCTGGGCATCCACGGTCTGCATCCGGAACTTATCCGCATTATCGGTAAGATGAAATACCGTTCTTCATACGGCCAGAACCTTTTGCAGCATGCACGCGAGACAGCCAATCTTTGCGCTGTGATGGCATCAGAGCTGGGACTCAACCCGAAGAAAGCAAAACGTGCCGGACTGCTGCATGATATAGGTAAGGTACCCGATGAGGAACCGGAATTGCCGCATGCACTCTATGGTATGAAGCTGGCAGAAAAGTTCAAGGAAAAGCCAGACATCTGCAACGCCATCGGTGCCCACCACGACGAAGTGGAAATGACCAGCCTGCTGGCCCCCATCGTACAAGTATGCGATGCCATTTCAGGAGCACGCCCGGGAGCACGCCGCGAAATTGTAGAAGCATACATCAAGCGCCTGAACGACCTTGAGCAACTGGCCATGTCCTATCCGGGAGTGACAAAGACATATGCCATCCAGGCAGGCCGTGAGTTGCGTGTCATTGTCGGTGCAGACAAGATTGACGACAAGCAGACGGAGAACCTTTCCGGTGAAATCGCCAAGAAGATTCAGGACGAAATGACTTATCCGGGTCAGGTGAAGATTACCGTTATCCGTGAGACACGTGCGGTGAGCTACGCAAAGTAACATCAGAAAAGAAAATAAATGCAGAAAAGGGTGAATTCGTATTCACCCTTTTCTTATTTTTGCACCACAACCATAACTTTACAAAATGAAAGATTATCAGTTTGAAGTTTGTGCCAACTCCGTAGAGAGTTGTATTGCCGCACAAGCCGGCGGAGCAGACCGGGTGGAACTATGCGCAGGCATCCCCGAGGAGGAACAACCCCCTCATACGGCGATATCCTCATCGCACGGGAAGTATTGCAGCAGACCAAATTGCATATCATTGTCCGTCCCCGTGGAGGAGACTTCCTTTACTCCTCCACCGAACAGCGCATCATGCTGAAAGACATAGAGAATGCCCGCCGCCTAGGCGCTGACGGAGTCGTGTTCGGTTGCCTGACGGCAGAAGGAGATGTAGACATTCCATTGATGGAGCAGCTTATGAAAGCCTCACAAGGGATGTCCGTCACCTTCCACCGTGCTTTCGATGTATGCAGAAATCCACAAAAAGCAATAGAAGATATTATCGCATTAGGATGCAACCGCATCCTAACTTCCGGACAGCAATCTACAGCAGAGCAAGGCATTCCCCTTTTGAAAGAGCTCCAACAACAAGCATCAGCCGAATCATTCTATTGGCAGGCTGTGGGGTGAATGAAGCCAACATAGCCACATTGCCCGAGAAACCGGCATCCGCGAATTTCATTTCTCCGCCAGGGAAAATATCGAGAGCTCCATGCTCTATCATAATTCCGCCGTCTCTATGGGAGGAACGGTACATATTGATGAATATACACATACCGTCACTACTGCGGAGCGGGTAAAGCGTACAATCGGAGCATTATTAAAAGCCTCTCCTAGCCCCTCCCCCGTAGGGAGGAGGCGGGGGAAGAGGCCTATAAAAAGGATGTACTTTTCAGTTACATCCTTTTTTTATATCATAGGATAAATATTATTTCTTCACCGGAGAAGAGTAATCTTGCATTCAGGCCATCCAGAATCTCACGAGTGATGTTGTAGACACTGTCTGCATAGAGCAGATTGTCAAAACCCGTATTGCTGATAATCATGCTGTAACCTTTTGTCTTATTGTACTCCTTCAAGAAAGCGTTGATAGAATCACGCAGTTGCAGGCTGTTCTTTTCATTCTCACTCATCAGTTCAGACTGCAGCTTGTTGCTCAGGTTCTGCAAATCCTGCTCCAACTTTGCGATGCGGTTGTATTCCTGCTGCGCTCTCTCCTGAGAAAGATAAGCGTTGTTCTGATACTTTGTCTGGAATTCCTGCTTCTGCTTCTCCAGTTCGCTGGCTTTCTGGTTCAATGTCAGACGGACATTCTCGCCCTTCTTCACCATAGCCTCATTCAAGTCTATGCAATAGTTGTATTTTGCCAAAAGCGTATCTATTTCAACATAAGCAATCTTCATTTCCGATAATCCGCCGGCTTGTGCAGGAGCGTTTGTTGTCTGTTTATCAGTATTGCCGGCACATTGAGCAAATAAAACGATCAGTGCGAGAGCTGCCAGACCGTTCATGAGGTAGTTTAATCTCTTCATAATTGATAAATATTGTTTTTTAAAATTAGTTCATACTATCGTTTAAGGCTTTTTCCAGTTCATCAATGGAAAAACGGGATTTGCGTTGTGCTTCTCTGTCCTGCGACTGCGCACAGCCGATACCTCTATCGCGCATTGCCTTATTGCCACTGACATGCCCGTTAGGAACCTGCCGCCTTTCACAAAAAAGACCTTTACACCCAATAAAACAATGCAAATAGCAACTATTAACAGAGATATCAATATTGTATCAAGCATTTCCATTAATTTTGTTACATGAAAATAGTGTTTTTACTATTTTTGTGGGTGCAAATATAGGCTTTGGTTGGACTAACTCGCCTTTTTTACTCTAAAAAAGAGAAAGGGGAATAAAATAGTCAATCAATTTAACCATATTTAGCAATAAGTGGTTAATTTAATGGAGAATTGATATTTGACAATTGATAATGAAGCTGCATAAACACATGTAAGGCAGCCGCTAATTCAGATAATTATGGAAAAAAAGACTTGAAACCGGCTGGTGTATTTCACTATTTCGAGGAAATCTGCCAAGTGCCGCGCCCTTCGAAGAAGGAAGAGAAAATCATTGCTTACTTAAAAGCATTCGGAGAAAAACATAAGTTGGAAACGAAGGTGGACGAAGCCGGAAACGTTCTGATAAAGAAACCCGCTACTCCGGGTATGGAAAACCGCAAGACTGTCGTACTTCAATCGCACATCGACATGGTATGTGAAAAGAACAACGACGTGAAGCACGACTTCCTGACCGACCCTATCGAAACCGAAATTGACGGTGAATGGCTGAAAGCCAAAGGTACAACCTTGGGAGCCGACAACGGCATCGGTGTAGCCACCGAACTGGCTATCCTTGCCGACGACAGCATTGAGCACGGTCCTATCGAATGCCTCTTCACCGTGGACGAGGAGACCGGACTGACCGGTGCCTTCGCCCTGAAAGAAGGCTTCATGAACGGAGACATTCTGTTGAACCTCGATTCCGAAGATGAAGCGAGCTCTTCATCGGCTGTGCAGGCGGTATAGATTCCGTTGCCGAATTCACCTACCGGGAAGTGGACGTACCGGCAGGGTATTTCTGCTGCAAAGTGCAGGTAAAGGGGCTGAAAGGCGGACACTCCGGCGGCGACATACACCTGGGGCGCGGCAATGCCAACAAACTGCTGAACCGCTTCCTGAGCCAGACATCCCAGAAGTACGACATGTACCTTTGCGAAATAGACGGCGGTAACCTGCGCAACGCCATTGCCCGCGAAGCACACGCGGTAATTGCCATACCCGATGCCGACAAGCATGCCCTGCGCACAGACTTGAATGTCTTTGCCGCCGAAGTGGAGGCAGAATATGCCGTCGTTGACCCGGACCTCCAATTCGTGCTTGAATCGGAAGCAGCCCGTCCCAAAGCCATTGACAAAGATACCGCCAAGCGCTTGCTGCAAACCATCTATGCCGCACCTCACGGTGTGTATGCCATGAGCCAAGACATTCCGGCTGGTGGAAACCTCCACCAATCTGGCTCCGTAAAGATGAAGCCCGGTCATATCATCCGCATCGAGACCAGCCAGCGCAGCTCTACCGCCTCCTCCAAACAAGACATTGCCAATATGGTGCGCACTGTATTTGAAATGGGTGGAGCAGCCGTATCCTTCGGCGACGGGTATCCGGGCTGGAAACCCAACCCGCATTCAGAAATCCTGAAAGTGGCTGTTGAGTCCTACAAACGTTTGTTCGGTGTAGATGCCAAGGTAAAAGCTATCCATGCAGGTCTGGAATGCGGACTGTTCCTTGACAAATACCCGGCACTGGACATGATTTCCTTCGGACCTACCTGCAGGGTGTGCACTCTCCCGACGAACGGATGCTGATTCCTACTGTACAGAAGTTCTGGGACCATCTGCTGGATATACTGAAGCACATACCAGCGAAATAGATATCCTTCGTTTCCCTAAAAGGGGAACGGAAATAGTTTGTATGAACGTTATCCATAAGATAGGAGTTATACTCTTCCTTCTCTGCCCGTACATCAGTCTGTACGGGCAAGAAGGAAAAGATACCCTCATGTTTCGGATAGTAAGCTACAATGTAGAAAACCTATTCGACTCCCGACATGACACACTAAAGAATGACTACGAGTTCCTGCCGGATGCCACCCGGCATTGGAACTACTCTAAATACAGAAAGAAACTGGATGATATAGCCCGCGTCATCATCGCCACCGGAGGATGGACGCCGCCTGCCCTTGTTGCCTTGTGTGAGGTGGAGAATGACAGTGTGATGCGCGACCTTACCCGCTACTCTGCCTTGCGCGAAGCAGACTACCGGTATGTGATGACACAATCTCCCGACAAACGCGGCATCGACGTAGCGCTGTTGTATCAACGTAATCTTTTCAAACTGCTTTCCTATCAGAGCCTCCCCGTAGACAAGCCCCGGAAGAATAGCCGTCCCACACGGGACATTCTTCACATCAACGGATTGTTGCTGAACCGGGATACGCTTGATGTACTGGTAGCTCACTTCCCATCCCGTTCGGGAGGGGCAAGAGAGTCTGAACCTTACCGGCTACTGGCTGCCCGAAAGGTGAAGCATGCCATAGACAGCCTATACACGATACGCCGACATCCGCAAATTGTCCTTTTAGGGGATTTCAACGATTATCCGGAGAATAAATCGGTAAAGGAGGTGTTGGAGGCAGCAGCACCGTCAACATTGCAAGACTCTCTACGTCCACAAAAACTTTACCATCTACTGGCAGGAAAAGCCAAAACACGCAAGCACTTCGGCAGCTACAAGTATCAAGGAGAATGGGGACTACTGGACCACATCATCGTATCGGGTACGTTGCTGCAAGAACACGCACCGCTATATACAGAGGAAGCGAAGGCAGACGTATTCTGCCTGCCCTTCCTACTGACAAGAGACAAGAAATACGGAGGGCAGCAACCCTTCCGCACCTACTACGGGATGAAGTATCAAGGAGGATACAGCGACCACTTGCCTGTATATGCGGAGTTCCGGTTGATATATTAGTCGGAATACTGATACAGTTTCAAGTCAAACTTCTGTACCATCACCAGCAAGTGGTCGAAGATGTCGGACTGAATGCGCTCGTACTCTTTCCATACCTTGTTGCGAGAGAAGAAATATACCTGGATGGGTACCCCATACGTCGTGGGTTCCTTCTGGCTGATAATCAAGTCCATCTCCTGGTTCACCACCGGCAGGCTGCACAAATAGCGTTCGATGTAGATACGGTAGAGCTGCGCATTGGTTGGCACCTCTTCTTCTGCTGGCTGATAGTCGGTCATCAAGGGGACTTCCTTGCGGATATTATCCAGCATTTCCGGAGTGCAGAACTTCAGGGTAGTCATATCCAGAAAGATATTCTTGTTTACCCGTCGCCCGCCACTTTCCTGCATGCCGCGCCAGTTCTGAAAAGAGTTGTTCACCAGGGTATACGGTGGTACGGTCGAGATGGTTTCGTCCCAGTTGCGTATCTTGACCGTGTTCAGCGTAATCTCCTCTACAACTCCATTGGCAACGCCACCCGGCAGCGCTATCCAGTCCCCTATCCGCAACATGTCGTTGGCAGAGAGCTGCACGCCGGCCACAAACCCCAGAATGCTGTCCTTAAATACCAGCATCAGTACAGCTGCAGATGCGCCCAGACCGGCAAACAAGGTCATAGGGGACTTGCCTATCAGCACTGAAACCACTATGATACCTCCGATAAAAAACAGCAGCACTTGCAATACCTGCACGAAGCCTTTCAGCGGACGGTTCTTCTGCTTGTCCTTCATGTTATAAACATCGAGCATCACCAGCAACAAGCCGTTAATAGTAAGCAGCACCGCCACAATGATATAGACAGCACACACCTTTTGTGAGAACTCAAGCATCTCCTTTCCACGCACAAAGGCCATGGGCAGCAGGTAGTAGATGAGGATTCCCGGCAGAATATGTATCAAATGGTGTATCACCCTGCGTTTCATCAGCAACGTATTCCACTGATGGGGAGAGCGTCGGGTATAATGCTTCATACCGCCAACGAAGATTGCCTGGCACAAATAGTCCAGCCCTATCGAAAGCCCCACCATCAGCAGTGCAATAATCGTCTCGTCAAACATATCGGCAAACTTCGGGTCTATCCCCCAACCTATCAGGACTTTATTCATCCATCCTCCTAAACTCATCATAAGCTCTCTTTTTTTTGAAGTGTCTTGTTTGTATAACAATCCAAAGATAAAGATGTTTTCAGAGAACGGCAAGCATATACTTTTTTCATTCAACGACTCAATCCTCACACTCGGGTCGTTTTTTAGCGACCGCCGCAGATAGGACATCTGTACATTCAAGGCAAGGGAGTTGGCATATGAGGCAGTGCCCCACACAGCATCCAGCAACGTATCGCGACTGACAGTCTTATTCACATTCAGCGCCAGCAAGCGAAGAATATCGGCTTGACGGGAAGTAATCAGCACCTTACTATTTCCCGTACGAATCTCGTTCGTACTGTAATTGAATACGGAATGGCCGAAAGCATACATCTCATCCTCTGCCACACCGGACAACTGTGAAGTGAAACGCTCGCGGATACGCGCCGTAAGCTCTTCCGGATAGAAAGGTTTGGCAAGATAATCGTTCGCCTTCAGTTGGAATCCTTGCAGGCGGTCAGCCTTGTCGCTGCGGTCGGAAAGAAAAAAGATGAGGACATGTTTGTCTGCTCCCGGATTCGTTTTGCCACTTCAAAGCCATTGAGCCCGGGCATATTGATGTCAAGCAAGACAAGGTCCGGTTTGACAAGAGGAAACTGGTCGAGGGCGATAAGACCATTTCCGGCATAGGTCACTTCATAACCCTCTTTCTCCAGGAAGCGTTTCAGAAGCATGGAATACTTCAGGTCATCGTCAGCAAAAAGAATTTTCAGTGGTTTCATGAGTTGCTATTTATATTCTCGATATCCATCTGTGCAGATTATTGTGGAATGGTTATTTCCACCGTCGTCCCCCTCCCAATCTGACTGGTCAGAAAGACGGTTCCCCTATGAGCCTCAACCAACAACTTGACATAACTCAACCCCAAACCAATGCCCGGCAAGGAACGGTCAGGCAAGTTGCTGCTACGGTAAAACTTATCGAATACCCGTCCCTGCTCGGAAACAGGGATACCAATGCCGTCATCGGAAACTTTCAATGTGAGCTCGTGGCCATGCAGGTGGCATTCCACCCGGATACGGACGGAGCTTCCCGAATATTTCACGGCATTTTCCATCAGATTACTGATGATATTTGCCATGTGCACGGGGTCGGCCGTAACCAGCAGGTTGTCCGTGAAATGTGTCTCGAAAGACACTTGTTTTCCCTTAGGAGCATGCTGCAGACGTATCAATTCTCCACAACCGGTTTCAAATCGAAAGTACTGAGGGAAAGTTGTGTCTGCTCATCGTCAGCACGGGTCATGTCGCGCAGCTTCCGGAGGTAGGCGGAAAGGTTGTCCAGCTCGGAAACGGAATCACGCACCACTTCATCCATGGCCTGCTCGTCGGTACGCATTGTTTTGTCATTGAGAAAAGAGACGCACATCTTCAAGGCCTGCACGGGACGTTTCAACTCGTGTATCATGGTGTTGACAAAGCTTTTCCGCAACTCGTCCACACGGTGCTGCTTCAAAATGGTCTTTATCTGGAACAGCAGACAGACAGCCAGCAGAAGAATCAATACCAAGCTGCCCAGAAGTTGCCAGCCCATACGGAGCAAAAGAGTATGCGGCATCACCTGCACATCCACTTGTACCAACTCCCGCTTCAGCGGATTGTAAGGATAAACCAGACGGATGACCGGATGCAAATCACTCCCCAGCCGTTCTACGGTTTCCACCCATTGATAGAGGCTGTCGCGCGGCGTGACTAGTCCGGTAGTGAAAGACATGCCGTCCAGTTTAGTCGCCAGCACCGAATCGAAGCGCTGCAACGTAAAAGGGACATCTATCTGCAACTGATAAGCAACTATCGCCTCGCTGAAGCTCATGTTGAAAAGCAGCTTGTCTTCGCCATGTATCACAATCTTGTCCTTATAGACAATACTATCCTTCATTGCCGTGGATAGAACGGATTTATCTGCCATGGCCCCCACCACAAACGTACGCGTATAGCGCTCTTTGAGCTTGTTGGTCAATGAATCCCTATCCGTATGCATGTCCACATTGGTGTTGAAAAAGGATATATTAGGCTTGTTGAACACTTTCTTCGGCTGTTCACGCCGGATAGAGTCGTTCACTGCCACGGCATCCATGACAAGGCGGTGTATCTCTTCTTCATATTCCTCATTCTTATACTGATACTGGTTCCACAACCAATATCCCTGCCCTGCTACAAGTAGCAGCATGGATATCAGTGACAATGCCCATACTATTCTGATTCGTTTTTCCATCTCAGAGTCTGTTCTTCTTTTATACTATACAAAGGTAAGGGTTTCCTCCAATCAGAGGTACGCGCGAGGCGGCTATTCTCATTTGAGTAACATTTCAGTAATAACTTTCTCACTCCGGAAAGACAAATTCCGCATAGATTTGCGACGACAGGACACATGACACGTCCTCGAAACAGTAATTCCTAACAACGAAAAAGTATGAAAAAGCAGATTCTACTCACCGCCATGCTGTTGATAACCACCACAACCGCCTGCGCACAGTTTAACATCAAAATCGGCTCCGGCAAGACGTTCAGAAAAGATACCATAGACCAGACTGTACTCATGGTGCAGTATGAAGTGGACGGCTGTACGGACACACTGTCGGAAGAGCGTTTCCAGGAAACCATGATGTTGGAAATCGGCAAGAAATGCTCCAAGTTCTACAGTTACACAAAGTATGTGGGCGACTCGGTATTTGCTGCCGACATTGCCAATAACGCCTCGCAAGAAACGATGATTGAACACGCCAAACAGTTCGGAAAAAGCAAGCTGAACGAACAGACCTACAAGAGATACCCCGTAGGCAAAGTGACCACACTGGATGAAATTGCCGGAGACATCAACAGACTCCGGTGCGAGGAACCGGAAGAGTGCCCACAGTGGACGCTGCAGACAGACACGGCAACCATCCTCTCGTATCTCTGCCAAAAAGCAGAATGCGTGTTTAAGGGACGCAGATGGATTGTCTGGTACAGTCCGGAGATTTCCTCCAGCGAAGGGCCGTGGAAGCTGTTCGGACTGCCCGGACTGATACTGAAAGCAGAAGACAACAGGGGGCATTATCTCTTTACCTGCACCGGTATGGAGCAATGCCATTCCTACCGACCTATCCTCTTCAACGGAAAAGATTATGAACCCGTAAACCGCAAGGCGTACAACAAAATCCACGAAAGATACTATGCCGACCCGGTAGGATTCATTATGGGCAACACGCCTAACGTACGTATCACCATACGCGACAACCAGGGCAATGAAGCCAGGAAGCCGAAGAATATAGCCCACAATCCGCTGGAACTTGACTGATTCATCCCATCGAACTCCAATGGATATACACTTCAAGAAACTCTCGCTGCCAATCCTTGCCTTGTTTGCAATGACAGCGCATGCACAGTCTCTCAGTGGCTTGGTAACGGACGAAGAAACCGGACAACCGCTGGAAGCCGTAATGATTAGTGTGCTGCGAAACGGCACCATGATAGATTACGCCCTGACCGATGCCCGGGGGAGATATTCCCTGCCATGGAAATACAACGGCAACCTGCAAGTCAGCGTATCACTGCTGGGCTATAGACGGGAAATACGCAACATATCGGCAGCAGGAACACTCCATATTCGTCTGCATCCCGAAGCCATTGCACTAAAAGAAGTCCAAATACGTCCCGGCCGCATTCATGGCAGGAAAGATACCGTAAGGTATAATCTGGCAGAGTTTGCCTCTTCCAAGGACGTACACATCAAGGATGTTCTGAAAAAGCTCCCCGGTGTGGATATTGACAACAACGGGCAGGTGAAATATAAAGGTAAAGCCATCGACCACTATTTTGTGGAGGGTATGGACGTGACGGGTGGACGCTACAGCCAAATCAACAACAACCTCAGTGCCAAAGCCGTAAAATCGGCAGAAATTATGGAGAACTACCAATCGGTCAAGGCATTGAAAGGAAAACTCAGTTCGGATGAAATAGCCCTGAACTTGAAACTCGACCCACAGGCACGCGACCAATGGATTATCAACGGTACCCTGGGTGCAGGCTGGAGCGATGGAACACAAGAAACGACCGGAACGGCACAAACGAAGAGGGACAAAGGAACGCTTCTTTGGGAAAATGCCGCCAATGCCCTCCAACTGGGTAAAGGCAAGCAAAGCATCTACGGCTACAAGAGCAACAACAACGGTACCGACCTTAGCCGTGAGCAACATATACTGACAAACAACACCTCCCAACAGATTCCCCTGCACGGCTTTCTGGTACAACCGGGCATCAGCGCTCCCCTCGACAAGCAACGGCTGCTCTTCAACGAAACCCATACACTGAACGCCAACCGCATGTATAAATGGAACGACGAACGTTCCCTGCGCCTGCAAGCCGGATATACCCATAACCGGATTACCCAGCAACGGGGCAACTCGCAAGTCTACTACCAGCCCGATGACACCATACGCATGGATGAAACCTACCACTACTGCCTGCAGAACGATGCCACCCATATGGAAATGCACTATGAGGATAATAAGGCCATCCACTATCTATCGAACCGCTTCCTGGCAGAAAGTGAAACGAACCGCGGCACCTCCCACGAGTTGCAGCAAACGATGCGCACCTCCCAGTTTACGGCAAAGAATTTCTTCAGCCTTATCCGCAATGGAGAGAAAAGCACATGGAAGTTCAATTCTGCCACACAGTATGCCTATCTGCCCTCCTCCTTGTCACTACACGACGGGGAAGACAAATTCATCCAGCACAGCCTTTACAGCGACAATAAGGCCAGCCACCTAAGAAAACACAACGGTTTCACCCGGCAATACACCGCCGGTATAAAGGGCGAATGGGCATCGGTAAAGCACCATTCCACCCGAATGGAAACATTTGGCGCATCCAGTTTTTCTCCCTACCTCTCCTCCTACTTCCAGTTGGAGCAAGGCAAGTGCAGGGAAGTCTGTCACTCCCTCTCAGCTATAAGCGCTACTTCTCGCAACAGCGCTCTTTTCTCTTTTTCAATCCGTCACTCTATCTGCGCTATCAGCCCGACTACCATTGGAAAATTTCCCTCTACGGCAGTTTACACCACTCAGCAGGAGATGTCACAGACCTCTGCCCTTTTACCTACCGGACGGACTACCGTACCTGGAAAAACACTGACGGCTTCTTCCCCGTCAGTACACGCCAGCAATACAACCTTTATGGAGAATACAAGAATACCGTGCAGGAATTTTTCGCCACCGCCACTTTGTCCTACCGACATGTGCACTACAACACCTTGAATGAACAGAGTATCTCTGAAAACCGCATTGTCCACACCCTTCGCCTACATTCTAACAGTACACAAAGTTGGTTCCTGCTCAGCACTCTCTCCAAGGGATTTTTCGACTGGAATCTGAAAACCTCACTTGACTTACAACTGAGCCGCAATACCGGCTGGCAGTTGACACGGGTTTCAGATACAGACGCCCTCACTCCACAAACGGAAACAGCCGGAAACGACCCACTTCAAAAATACCGTTATGACTATCTTAAGATGGAACCCAAACTGATATGGTCGCCCGCCGAAGCTTTCGAAGCCGAATATCATGCCACAATCAGCTATGGCGGCAGTAAAATAGGGAACGACACGCACCTTGCTCCTCTACTGGACTTCGTACAGCGTATGCACCTCACATTCAGCATCGGACACGTCGACCTCTGCCTTTCCGGAGAACATTACCGGAACGATTTAAACAGCGATACGCATCTCAACACACTGTTTGTAGACGCATCACTCATTTATAAGACAAGGAAATGGAGAGTGGAAGCCAGCCTCAGCAATCTGTTCAACAAGAAAGAGTATGCCTATACTACCTACTCGGCCACACAAAGCTATACTTCACGGTTGAATATCCGTCCACGGGAGGTTATGGTGACTGCCGGTTATCAGTTCTAAAGACTGTCATCTACAACAATATCCGTATTCCGGCATAAACCAGCATCCCCGCTATCGTCAGCAACCCTACCCATATAGGAGCATAGACATGAGTGACATGCTCGACACGCTTATATCCGCTAACCTTCACAAACAAGCGGTAAATCAGCCAGGCACCAATCAGCCCCACAATAGTCCCTGCCAACAAATCACCCGGATAATGCACACCGAGATATACGCGCGAATAGCACGTCAGCAACGCCCAGGCCATAATGAAAAGAGTAAGCCACCGCTTGCGGAATAGAAAGAACAGGAAAAACGCCAATCCGAAGGTATTGGCGGCATGACACGAAGGAAAACCATAACGCCCTCCACGATGATTGTTGACGATATGCACCATCTCCGAAATGGGATTATTCAGATTAGAAGGACGCATACGCTCCACATAGGGACGTATCCAAGTGGCACATGCCTGGTCGGCAAAAGTAATGGTGAGCGCAAGGCCTATCATGCAAAACAGTGTGACCTTCCAATGAAAATTGCGCAACATCACATACCAGATGGCAGCATACATGGGAATCCAAACCCACTTACCGCTATAAGCGCTCATAAAATAATCGAAATACATGTTGTGCATCCGATTGATGGAAAAAATATGTTTGTGTCTACATCTATTGCCCCTTGCAAGGCGTCCATAAGTGCTGTCATACGTTATCTTTTGGCTATATCATCATATAATTTTTGCAAATAGGCTTTGCCCAACGGCAGGTTCTTCCCTTTTGCTGTGCCTCATCCACTACCACAGTACCCGCCTGGCAATTGAATATCACTTGATTGTCCGCTGTCACCATACCGAAAGCATCGGGTACGGTAAAGAACGCGAAATGAGGGGAAGCGGGATTAAGCATATCTTTACTGAAAACAAACTCATCATGGGGCAGCGCCAATTGAGCCAGCAACGTGGCTGCAATATCATGTTGCGAGCCATAGACGTCAATGCGCCTCGGCTCTCGGACAGCACCGCCCACCATCAACAGAGGTATCCGGTAGCGTTCTACCGACAAATTGTCGATATGTTCGGGATAAGCTCCCAAGTGGTCTGGAACAAACACAATCACCGTATTCTTCCACTGGGGAAGCTCACGGAACTGTCTTACAAAATCGCCTGCACAACTATCCGTATAGGCAAAGGCGTTCAGCCGGTCATTCTCCAGACGACGGAAAGGTACTTCAAAGCTCGTGGCTGCTGGAGGTCTGCAAGACACGGAAATGAGGAGTTTTCTCTTCGGCAGTTCCTTCGGCAGCTTCGGCTTTCAAGTCTTCCAGCAGACGGTTGAATACGAGATGGTCGTGCGCCCCCCACTTACTTAAACGTTCCGTTACGGGAAAATCCTGGTCGGAAACAATGTCTTCAAAGCCTGATGACATCAGGTAGGAACGCATATTGGTAAGTCGGCATCACCGCCATAATAATACTTGGTACCATAACCCGCCTTCCGCAAGCTGCCTGCAATGGCAGGAATGGACTGCGTTTTACGGGGATACTTCATAATACTAGTAGTGGGCTGGGCAGGATAGCCACTCAAGATAGCCACCAGCCACGGTCGTACGGAAACTGTTGGCGTAGAAGTTCGTAAAGAGCACCCCTTCCTTACTCAAGCTATCCAGATGGACGGCAATATTCGGCTCACCTCCCAAAGCTGTCATCAACCTGGAGGAAAAACTCTCAAGAATCACAAAGAGTACATCGGGACGCTGAGTATTGAATAAAGTATGCAGTGAATCGGCAGGTTGCAGCACAGAATCTGTCTCTTCCGTTTGACCACCGGCACCTGCGGGTTCAAGCATGTCTTTAAAAAGCCGGTCGGCCTCCGCAGCTTCCATAAAACGGTACTGCTTGCTGAAGTCCTTCTGCTTGGCAAGAGATTCCATCAGACTGAATGCAGGGTTGATAGCTGCATGGTTCAGACGCTGCTCGGCACTGAAATAGACTTTCCCCACATTCATGGTAGATACTGTAAAGCCTCCACGGATAGGAATAAACAGTAACCCCGTCATCAGCAACAATATACCTGACACCTTCAGGCGACGATAAGGCAGTTTCATCCGCAGCAACAGCTTCTTCTGCAGCAAGATGCCGTAGAAAACAGCATACAGCACGACAGCATAAACAGCCATTGCCACAATTCCCCCCAGCACCATCCAAATGCTGACACTGGCCACTGCGTCTTAGGGAGGAAAAGAAATAGAATAACGGAGTAGCATCCAAACGGAACCCCCAATACTCGTATAATCCTAAATCGACAGTAAAAATTATGGAGATAAGTACTGAAATGAAGAGGAAATAGCCGCACCAGATGCGATGAAGGGATTTAGAAAGTGTCCATACAGAGGTTATGAAAAGAAAACCGGGAATAGCTGTCAGATAACCAGCCAGAGATAGGTCTAAAGGTAACCCATGCCAAATGACACTGAACCAGTCCGCACACGAGGCATCCGGATACAGCGATTTGTAAAACAGCATAAATAGTGGTTTCTGCAACACAAAAATGCAGACAAACAAGCAGTATGTCTTAATAAATCCTATGAGCCTATCTTTCATCGGTGCCTTATTGTATATCTAAATATAAGGTGCAAAAATAAATCTTTTTATTCTATTTCTCACCAATATTAGTCAATAATTACATTGAAAGATAGGCTTATAGGATATTTTAAGTTTATCCGTTCACGCGTTTGTAATCTTCAAGGAACTTCTTCAGACCAGAATCGGTCAGCGGATGATTAAGTAAACCCTTAATGGCCGAAAGCGGACAAGTAGCCACATCAGCACCCACCTCTATACACTGCATGATATGTGCCGTATGACGGATAGAGGCGGCAAGTACCTGGGTGGTATATCCATAATAACGGTACATCTCTACAATCTTCGCAACCAATGCAATGCCATCCTCACAGATGTCATCGAGACGCCCCACAAACGGAGAAACATACGTTGCACCTGCCTTGGCTGCAAGCAATGCCTGACCGACAGAAAATACCAGAGTACAATTTGTACGGATACCTTTGCCCGAGAAGTATTTAACGGCCTTGATACCTTCTGCAATGCAAGGCACCTTCACTACGATATGCGGATTCAAGGCTGCCAATTCTTCACCCTCTTTAATCATGCCTTCATAGTCGGTAGCTATCACCTCGGCACTCACATCGCCTTGCACAATATTACAGATGTCCACATAGTGCTTACGCTGGTTCTCCACTCCTTTGATACCTTCTTTTGCCATAAGCGAAGGATTAGTGGTAACTCCGTCGAGTACGCCCAAGTCATAGGCCTCCCGAATCTGTTCTAAATTTGCCGTATCAATAAAAAACTTCATGATATAAATGTTTAGATGGTTGATATTACAAATATAACGATTTACACCATAAATGGTTCCTGCTAGTCCTTTATTATCTTTGCTTGACTAATTATTATCTGGTCAGCGGTTTCGCTTCAAGAATAAACGGTTAGTAATTGTTTGCGGCAATTCATTCTCATAGTGGGTTACCATAATCATCGTTTTATCCCGACGATGGCAGAATGCTCTATAATCTTCTTGACCCGACGGCGGTTGTATGTATCGAGTCCATGAAGCGGTTCATCCAATATCAGCAGTTCCGGGTCCTTGACAAAAGCACGTGCCAATAATGCCAGACGCTGTTCCCCGCTGGAGAGTTGCAGAAAAGGACTGTCTTTCAAGGCGGCAATACCGAAAATCTCCATCCACCACTCACATACCGACATCTGTTCGGCATGAGGACGTTTATACAATCCGATGCTGTCGTGCAGACCGGAAGCGACAATCTCTATGGCAGGCAGATTCTTCAGATAAGCACGATGCATTTCCGGACTGACATAACCGATGTGTTTCTTGATTTCCCAAATACTCTCCCCCGTTCCGCGCTTCCGTCCGAAAAGACTGATATCGCAGGCGTATGACTGCGGATTATCCGCACAAACCAAACTAAGCAAGGTAGACTTGCCGGCACCGTTCTCGCCACTCAGCGCCCACTTCTCACCACGCATCACTGTCCAATCCAGCTCCTTCAGAATGGTACGGTCATCGTAACGGATGCTAACCCCGTTCAATTTCACCACTTCGTCCGAAGTGAAATTCGCATGTTCGTAGGGCAAATCGAGAATACACCGCTGCAATTCCTCCAACGCTCCGGCCTCTTCCTGAATACGCATCTGATTGCCCGCACAGAATGCCTGCACATACTCCTCACGTTCCATCTTTTCGCCCACCTTCATGTCCTCTACCGGCACAACATGTGTAATAAATGAAGGTATGTCATCCAACATGGAAAGCACAAGGACAATCTGCAACTCGCCCAGCCGGGTAAGCCGCTCCAGCAAATTAAAAAGCAGTTCACGGGTAGCGCATCCAGCCCTATGAAAGGATTGTCCATGATAAGAATTCGGGGAACAGTCAGTAAAGCTTTAGTCAACTGAAACCTGCGCAGCTCCCCACTGCTGAGAAGAATGATTTTCTTGTCAAGCATCGGCTCTATGCTGAAAAGTTCAAATAGCTGCCGCCTCAAGACATCGTCTTTTACCTCTCCCAGCACTTCGCGTACTAGCGGAGCATCCTCCTGGTCGTGGGCATTCCAACGCTGTTGATAGTAATAATTGGCATCGGCAGAACCGTAAGTATCACGGAAAGCAATGTATTTGATATTGTCATAGGCAGTTTTCGTGAGGGAGGGAGAGAAATCATAGGTAAGCTCACCATCACGCAAAGGATACTTTTCCGTCAGCATATCCACCAGGAGGCTCTTTCCGGCTCCGTTCGGTCCTACAATGGCAATGTGTTCTCCTGCCAGGAAATCAAGGGTGACAGGCTCTGTCAAACGAACAAGCGGGTTGCGTACTACGCCCCCCGCTATGTGTATTGTATGTTGTTGCATCATCCAATCATCATTTATACATAATCAGTGCCGATTGGGCCGGAACAACAACTTCGGGGCCGTACAGTGTGCCCAAACCTTGTTCATTGATAAAGCCATCCTTGCAGACCACTGTATATTTACCTTCGGGTACGGTAAGTTTGGCAGGCTCCTTACGGGCATTCAAGACTAGTATAATATCTCCCATGCATCACCGTTGGCATTTTCTTTCAGACGGTAAACCACCACATTGCTGCCGTCAACCGGTAGAAATTCCAAATGCTTACGCACCAAATCCGCATCACCCATACGGAAAGCCGGATGCTTCTTACGAAGCTGTATCAACCCTTTATAATAAGCAAATACATCTGCATGCTCCGCCTTTCGTCTCCAATCAATCGCATTGATGGAATCGGGACTCTCAAAACTATTGTGTACTCCCTTCTTGTCACGCATCACTTCCTCACCGGCATAAATAAACGGTACACCTTGGGAAGTGAATACGGCTGTTTGCGCCAGTTTGTCAAGCTTTGCCAATTCTACGGGAGTAATACCCGGGATACTTGCTTTCAGCCTATCCACCAAGCACATATCATCATGGCAGGAAACATAGCTGATCATCTGTGTAGGTTGTTCCGCCACGGAGCCTTACTATAATTCACAGAGTCATTATTTACTTGCGGATGCCTGATGGCTCCTACAATACCAAACTTTATGCTCTCCTCTCCTCCCGGCAATCCAGCAAGGAAAGCACCTTGATGATTGTCATTAAACGGACCGCGTAAAGCATCACGCATTTCGTCAGAGAAAGCAGCAACACCCGGCATCTTATAAGTATTGGCTTTCATTGCCAGAGAATCTTCCGCCATCTGTGGAGCCGATGCCGCCCATCCTTCACCATATATAAATATAGTCGGATCTACAGACGTTGCTGCCTTACGGATTTCGTTCATTGTCTCGATGTCATGAATACCCATCAGGTCAAAACGGAATCCGTCAATGTGATATTCATTAATCCAATGTAATACAGACTCTATCATGTATTTACGCATCATCGGACGGTTGCTGGCAGTTTCATTGCCACAAGCCGAACCGTCTGCATACGTTCCGTCCGGTCGCTGACGGTAAAAGTATCCCGGCACTGTACGTTCAAAATTACTGTCGGATGTATTGAAAGTATGGTTATACACCACATCCAGAACAACACGGATACCTGCTTTGTGCAAAGCCTGCACCATCTGCTTGAATTCCCGGATACGAACATCCGGTTTGTAGGGGTCGGTAGAATAAGAGCCATCAGGCACATTGTAATTCTGCGGATCATATCCCAATTATACTTGTTCTCGTCCAGCTTTGTCTCATCAACGGAGGCATAGTCATAAGACGGAAGGAGATGTACATGTGTCACCCCCAATTCTTTCAGATGGTCAATGCCGGTTGCCAGCTTGTCGGGACTTACCGTTCCTTGTTCTGTCAGTGCCAGGAACTTTCCTTTATGCTCAATGCCCGACGACGGTTCGATGGACATATCACATGGTGCATTTCATAAAGAATCACATCGGCAGGAGAGGCCAATGCCGGACGTTTATCATCTGCCCATCCTTCGGGTCCGTGGATTCATGTCGATGATGGCGGCACGTTTTCCATTCACCCCTACAGCTTTGGCATTGATACCCGGAGTATCCCCCAGCCACTTATCATTGATTTTCACATTGAATGTGTAGAATTTACCCATCAAGTCCTTTTCAACTTTAGTTTTCCAAGTTCCTTCTTCAGAGGGTTCCATTGAAATAGTTTCATAGGCATGCCCTCCATCTCCTGCTTCGAACAACATCAGGCGAACTTCATCTGCCGTAGGTGCCCACAATGTGAATTGCGTGGCAGCAGGTGTATATTCCATCTCTGTCAGACTACCCGAACGGACAGGGTAAGTTCGTACGAAGCATACTCCGTCTTCGCGGGAGTGCAGCTTACAATCGTCGTTGCAGCCACTCCAATGATAGCAAGTTCATTCAATTTCATGATATTATTTTTAGATTCTACATTTCAATTCTTATCACTTCTTCACCTTATCCGGATTTTTGGCAATAAAGTCTTTCCAGCCATGATAGCCTTTCTCCACCGTGGGACGCCCCATCTGCAGAAAGTGACAATAGGCAGCAGCAAGCCCGTCCGTTGCATCCATAAAAGTAGGCATATCCTCTTTAGGAAAATGCAGCATACGCTGCAACATGTCCGCCACCTGTTCCTTGGATGCTTGTCCGTTTCCGGTGATAGCCATCTTTATTTTTAAAGGAGCATATTCCGTAATGGGAATATCCCTGCTCAAAGCAGCTGCCATTGCTACGCCTTGCGCACGCCCCAACTTCAACATGGACTGTACATTCTTTCCGAAGAAAGGGGCCTCAATAGCGAGCTCGTCAGGCAAATAACTCTCTATGATACTCAGTACCCGTTCATGAATATGGCGTAACTTCAGATAGTGGTCTCCAAATTTGCGGAGGTCGATAATTCCCATGGCTATCATTTCCGGCTTGACACCTGCCACACGCAATACTCCATACCCCATAATGGTGTACCAGGTCTATACCCAATATTATTTTCTCTTTGACCGGTTGTATCACACTATTACCTCCATCAATGTAGGAAAGCCAATCACTTTATCTTTAAAGATATTCAGTAATTCCTCGTTCAGTTTCACTCCTTGCTCTTGATGCCAACGATGCAGTTTGGCAGAGTTTTCCACCTCAAACTGAACAGAATAGCAGATGCTTCCTTCTTCAATATGACTCAAGATACGGGCTATACGTGGAGCATACAATGTTCCGTTCTTTTCTACCTCGGGAAGATAGTGTTCCTGCATCCATATCAGGAAGTTTTTGTCTTCTCCTTCCTCTACATGATAAGTGGTATTATATATCAGCATAACTTATTTTTTCAAATTCTTTCGCAAACATAGCAATTATTTCAGAATAATGCATTATATTTGCACCATCAAAAACGAAAGCAAGCCTGCAAACGTTGGCAACGGGGCGTTAGCTCATCTGGCTAGAGCGCGACACTGGCAGTGTCGAGGTGATGAGTTCGAGTCTCATACGCTCCACAAAAATTAAAACGGTTAGATTAGTCTAATCGTTTTTTTTGTACGTATTAACGAGCTATAAATTTACATATAGTCCATTTTCATTCGACAACTCATGAAAGAAGCTTTTACACACAAGTCATTACTTATTTTAGGACGTGGCATAGGGCAAGTCATGTTCCAAAACAATGCATTGTCCGGATTATTGATGCTGATTGGAATCTTTTTGAATTCATGGCAAATGGGCCTATTGGCTGTAAGTGGCAACATAATAAGTACATCGACAGGCCGTATCTCAGGATATGACCGTGATGATATAAAAAATGGATTATATGGTTTTAACGGTACACTGGTAGGAATAGCCGTAGGGGTCTTTATGCATCTGACTGTAAATTCCTTGATACTAATGGCTATTGCCTCGTGTGCATCTACCTACATTGCACGGTTTTTCAACATGCAACGCATGTTGCCCGGATTCACTACCCTTTTTATCCTTTCTGTATGGATGCTGCTGGGATTGTGCAGTTGGCTGATGCCTGACATGCTACTCGTCTCTGATACAGAAACACCTGCTTCTTCCTCCATAAATTACTTACAATGTTTCAGTATGAGTATAGGCCAGGTGATGTTTCAAGGAAACATAATGACCGGACTATTTTTCCTTGCAGGCATTCTCGTGAATTCTCGGAATGCAGCAGTATATACCATATTGGGGGTACTTCTCCCCCTCCCCCTAGCCATATTATTGGGAGCAGATTCCGAAGCTTTGAATATAGCCTGATGGGATATAATGGCGTATTGTGTGCCATTGCTTTAGGAGGTAAAAGCTGGATGAGCTTATATGGGCTGTATGTTCCGTTTTACTCTCTGTTGTATTGCAAATTGTGGGAATGAGTTGGGGAATTATTACATTGACCGCACCTTTCGTTCTTTCCGTATGGCTGACAATGGGAATAAAAAAACTTTATCTCCTCTTCAAATTAGGCAGAAAGCAAGCCACCAACCCCAACAAAGGCATAAAGGCACATACATTATAAACAGCCTCTATACCATATTTATCAGCCATGCCTCCCAATACAGCCGAAGCAATACCGGCAATTCCAAAAGCGAAACCAAAGAACAACCCGGAAATCAACCCCAGCTTATTGGGTAGCAATTCCTGGGCGTACAGCAATATGGCAGGAAAAGCGGAAGAAAGCATCAGACCGACACAGAAGCTCAGCACTACTGTCCATGCAAGCCCTACGTGAGGCATCATCATACTAAATGGAGCCGTTCCAAGAATGGAAGCCAGATGACATATTTACGTCCTACCCTGTCACCTACGGGACCTCCCACCAATGTTCCGATGGCAGTGGCTACCAGGAAGACAAACAAGAAAAGCTGTGAAGCCTGAACAGTAACACCAAATTTATGGATCAGATAGAATGTATAGTAGCTCGTCAAACTTGCCATATAGATATATTTGGAGAAGATAAGTATCAGCAGAATACTTATGGCAAACACCGTCATCTTTGAGGAAAGAGGGCGTTCTATCTTTCCTGCCACAAGCATCGGGCGTTTCTTGATGTGGTTCAAGTAGGAACGGAACCAACGACATATAGGAATCATCACCACGATGGCAATCAAGGCAAAAACCGTGAACAAGGCAATGTGATGCCTCCCGTAAGGAGCTACCAGCAAAGCCACCAGTAACGTCCAAGCGAGCCTCCCAAATTCCCACCCACTTGAAACAGAGACTGCGCCAGTCCGCGTTTTCCGCCGGAAGCCAGAAAAGTAATACGTGACGCCTCCGGATGGAGTACAGACGAACCGATACCCACAATGAATACCGAAGCCAGCAACCAATACAGATTAGTAGCAAAAGCCAGATTCATGATACCGACCAAAGTAAAGCCCATACCTATCGGCAATGACCAGGCAATGGGGCGCTTATCAAAGAACAATCCCATTAGAGGCTGAAACACGGACGCGACATCTGATACACTAACGTAATCAGACCAATCTGGGCAAAACTCAAGGATAAATCCTCCTTGAACAAAGGGTATACTGCCGAAATAACCGATTGCAGCATATCGTTCAAACAATGCGAAATACTCAATGCTATAAGAATAGGAAAAGCAATTCTACGGATAGGAGGTCTCTGATTCTGTATCATCTTATACTGTCTATTACAAAAAACGGTGCAAAGGTACGTAAAAAATACATATCCAATCCACATAAAGACAAAACTCCCCGATTCTCGTCAATACAGAATCGGGGAGTTTTATCTTTATCAGTTCAGCAATCCCGGATTGCTTCTATGGCTTCTTTCGGAATGGCCAATGTATAGCGGGCATCATTCTCTTCGAGTACATAACGCGTACCATCAAGCACTTTCTCCAAACGCGGACGGGTGGAACGACGAAGGTCAAACCAGCGATGTCCTTCAAAAGCAAGTTCACGGGCACGTTCATCTAATATTTCCTGTACCAACGCTTCCTTATCCATGGCATTGACAACAACGGATTTCGCTTCGTAGGCCTCCGGTGCATAACGTTTCCGCATCAGTTCCAGCAGGCGAGTACGTGCTTGAGACAGTTCTCCAAGTCGGGCAGCAGCCTCAGCAGCCGTCAGATATATTTCACCCACACGGAAAGTACACAAGTAGTTATTGCTTCCCGCCTTCTTATTCTTCCGGAAACCTTTTTCATCCGTTTCAGCAAAATATTTGTCCAGCCGAAGGTCGTTCTCAGCATAAAGGGAGAGAAAAACCGGAGTAGCCAGAGCAGCCCCATTGATTGTACTGCTCAGAGGTGTCTCCAGTGGAGTAATATTTTCCACGGAATTATAACTGTTAGGAAGAGTTGCAGCGGCATCATTCAAATCTACCAATACAGACTTCACGGCAAGCACTGCCTCAGCAGCATCCCAAGCCGCCTGCCACTCGCCCTTATAAAGGGATACGCGTGATTGAAACGCCTCTACCGAAGCCGCATTGAAACGATATGAATATCTCTGTTCCCATTCTGCCTTCGTGACCAGTTTGCGTGCCTCGTCAATATCTGCTTGGATGGAAGTATAAACTTCTTCCACCGTATTGCGTTTCAGGACTTTCTCTAAATCCGTATCCAATTTCAGCGGTACCGATTTGGTATCCAAAGCTCCCTCCTTAGTATAGGGCTGTCCATAAAGATTTACCAATAAGAAATGTACATAAGCACGGAGCATATACGCTTCTCCTACAAGCTGATTTATCTCTTCCTCAGTGCCTTCCTTAATATCACTTCTGCTCTCAATAACGTGATTGGCAATAAAAAGCACATTGTAATACTTGGCCCATTCAAACGATGAGGTATAGGCATTGGGAGCAAGGTCGTTCCAGCGCTCTATATCCATATAATAATTTTGGTCATATTCATTATCCCGAACCTGCATCTCGTCGGAACGGAAACAAGCCATTCCCCGGTCACTGAATTTACTCACGTCCTTATAAGAACGGGCAAGCAACGCTCTATACTCAGCCAAAGAATTGGGAATGACACTACCGGTAGGCTGTATATCCAGATAGTTGTCGCATGCCGCAAGCAGAAGCATGCAGGCCATTATCATCAGACTTATTGTTTTCTTCATTTTCTTTCTGCTTTTGAAGTTAGAAATTCAAGTTCAAACTGAATGTAACCGACTTGGGTACGGGAGTTGCATAAGGATTGTACATCGACTCCGGATCCATGTAGTTATTATATCCCGAACCAAACACGAAGAGATTGCGTCCTTCAATAGATACCGTTGCCGAGTTCATTCCCAAACGCTTTGTCAGGAGCTCAGGGATACGGTAACCCAGACGCAGATTCTGCAAACGTACGTAGTTCAGCTTCTTCACCCAGATATCCAAATCCCTCCAGATGGTTTTAGAATCATACCAGGAGTACTCTTCCGGGTTGGAAGCACTCAGCATAAATGCCGGAAGCTCCGCATTCGGGTTTTCCGGAGTCCAGCGGTTCAGCACATCCGCATTATAGTTCTTGCCATAATCCGGATTAATGATGTCATAAGAGGGCTGCGTACGTACGTACCGCCAAACGTCAAAGAGAAATTGACATTCAGCTCCCAGTTTTTATAGCTGAAGGTATTAATCAAACCTCCCGTATAAGGAGCATCGCTACTCCCGATATACGAATAAAAGGTTCTCTCTTCGGCTGCAGTTACATCGGAAGAGGCAATACCTATCCCCCACTCGTCCTTCAGGCGGTAAAGCTCCTTCAAGGTCACTTTCTCTCCCTCCGGATTATAGAACATCATATTACCGGTTTCCTTATTCACTCCCGCAGTCTTCAGTGCGAAAATTGCCCCTACGGGATAGCCTTCACGTCCCGGAGTGGTCTGCTGCTCCGGTATGTTTTCCTGCAATACCTTATTACCGTTATAGGCAAAATTGAAATTTGTGTACCAGGAGAAGTTTTTTGTCGTTATGTTACGGGTAGACAAGCTGATTTCCACACCTTTGTTCTCCATACTTGCCCAGTTGACGTTCATTGAAGTAAAGCCCGTCTCCAGAGGAAGCATGCGCAAAGCTATCAAATCGGTACCCTTACGATAATAATAGTCCACGCTCAGATTGATAGCCTGGTTCAATACAGAAAAATCAAAGCCGGCATTGACAGACTGCGTCTTTTCCCAACGCAACTTCTTGTTGGGAGCGGAATTAATAATAATTACATCTTCCGATACTCCGGGCAAAATACTTTCCGACCGATATGTACCCAACAGGAACGGAGAAGTATTCTTGTCAATATTTCCCTGCAGACCGTAAGATGCACGGAACACCAGGTTATCCACCCACTTGGCCTGCTGCATAAACGGTTCTTGTGACAGACGCCACAAGGCACTGACAGAATAAAGAGGAAGATAGCGGTACTTCTTATCCACACCGAAAAGGTCGGAACCGTCAAAGCGGATACTTCCTCCCACCGTGTAGCGGTTCAACAAAGAGTAAGAGGCCGTAGAGTAGAAAGATACATAAGCATTCTCCTTATACGTTGTCTGATGGAGCGGGAAAGACGTGGCGTAACTTTCGTTGGGGAAAATCACCGGTTTGGTCGTCAACGTCTTGCGGTCGAAGCCATACCCTGCCGAGAACAAGGTTTCATACCAGGTCTTGCGCAGCTCGGTACCCGCCATCACTTCCAGTTCATGAATATCATTGAAACTGTCGCGATATTCTCCCATCGCCTTCCAAGTAATCTGTGAATTGGAGTTTTCATAAGACTTCTGCATACCTCCTTCGGGCAGGAAGTGTTTGGTTTCTCCGCCCTGGGAGTATTCGCTCAACTTATAGTAATAGCGCATGGCATAGCTTTCCCAGTCCGCTATTTCTTCTCTGGAAGTCTTTTCCAACTGATAGCCAAACTGGGAAGTCAGCTTCCACTTGTCATTGAACCGTAGCTCCGCATCAAATATAGATGAAAAAGAATTCACCACGCTTTCATTAGACGTGTTCTGCCGTTCTTCAAAGATGTTGAATCCTAAATCCTTATCAGTGTTGTTCTGAATATCGTAGTCGTAATTATAGTTGCCATTCTTGTCATAAAGTTCAAAATACGGATTAGCCTTGCGTGAATAGAACACGGGATTCGACATACCGTATGCATCTGTCAGATAATTGGTATTTTTGCGACGGTTGGCAAACATGGAGGCACCCACTTTCAGTATACTGTTCACCTTATAGGAAGTCTTTCCTACCAAGTTGAAACGGTCCATACCCACACCGTCCACATTTCCATCCTCTTTATAATAGCCGAAAGAGGTATAATACGTAACCCTTTCCGTACCGCCGGAAAGGCTCAAGTTATATTCCTGGCTGAAAGCATCGCGGAAAAGGATATCTCCCCAGTTTGTATTAACACTCTTCAAACGGTTGATGGCAGCTTGTGTATCACTGCTCAAGGCATCCCATCCTCCATTCTGAAAAGCAGACAACTCATTGTAATTGGAAAGAATATTATATACGCCTCCTTTATGATTGTCCGGAGAATAGTTATTACGGATCATATCCATTTCCAATCCTACTTTCTCCGCTGAGTTCAGCAAGTTCAACCGGTCAAGGCTCAATGTAGGAGTATAGGTAAACCGGGACGAGAAATTGATAACCGGTTTACGACCTTACCCTTCTTTGTTGTAATCACAATGACGCCATTGGCTGCCCTCGCACCATAGATGGCAGTGGCTGCCGCATCCTTCAGGATGGTGATATTCTCAATATCTGCCGGATTCAGGCCTGCAATGGAAGATTGCTTCATGTTGGTGATGTCATTCAGCTCATCCGGTTCGGGAACATCCGTTCCCTCCAAAGGAATGCCGTCCAGCACCCACAAAGGGTCTTGTGTACCATTCAATGAAGCAGTACCGCGAATGCGTATCTTTGCCGGAGCACCCGGAGCACCGGAAGTCGGGCTGACAGAAAGTCCGGCAATTTGTCCGGCAAGTGCCTGGTCGATACTTTTTACTGCACCGATGGTCTCGTCCGATATATCCAGTTTGGATACCGCTGCCGTCAGCTTGCGGCGCTCCACTGTCTGGTAACCCGTCACAACAACGGCATCGAGCATTTGGGAAGATGCATGAAGTGTTATTTCATAATGTTCCTTTCCCGGAACAAGCTTCACTTCCAATACGTCATATCCCACGTAGCTACAAAAGAAACGGGTTATCCCCGCAGGTATAGCGATAGAGAACTGACCATCCACATCAGTGATGACCCCCATTGTAGTCTGAGCACTCCCCGCCTTTTTCAAGTCTTCCGCAGTCACATAAACGGAAGCACCGATAAGCGGTAGGTTATCCTCTGAAGATATTACTACGCCCTGGACTTTTTTCTCTGCAGCAAAAGCAGATGACAAAGCTCCTACAAAGCATAGCAAAACGATTAATACACGTTTTTCATGCGTTACATATAAAATTAATTAATACTCTATTGAAAAGAAAAATCACTTTACTCCTAATGCAGTATTGATACGCAAAATCAAATCCTTATAATGATATTTAGTGGCTATATCCGATGCACCCAGACGATTTTGGAGCAATTCTTTGATGCGAAGCAACTCACCACGCTTCACGGAGATGACATCAGATACGCGGTTTATCTGCGAACCGTAGAAGTTCAGTTCGCGGTGTGCACCCATACGGTCGGCATCCAAAGTCTTACCGGCATGCTCGTCACAGCTGCAAAGGGCAGTCTGATGGTCCAGCAAGAAGTGGTTGTCCATCAGTTTTTTGTTTATTTTCACTCCTTCGCTTTCGGCAGCTGCTGTAATCAGTGCATCTACGAAGTTCTTCTGCAAGGCGCGTGTCATGACGTCCGGCAAGGCACCGCGTTCCGTAGTGGCAAAGATGTTGCGATGCAGGCCATCCATCAGCTCTACACCGTGAAAGCCTTTTTGCCGTTCACCGATTCGTTCTCCAACATACGCATCAGGCGGTTGTTGCCCAGCAAATCCCAAAGGATATAGGATTGGGCATTCTTCAACACTTGTGTCGGTGCATTTTCCACTACGCCCAGCGGAGTGTTGCGCAGCAAGTAGGTGTACTCTCCCACTTCTGTGTCGAACAGCCATTTAGGATAGGTCAGCACTTCATCCAGCAGGAACTTCAAGGCTGCTTGCTGCTTCTCTTTCTCCACAAAGGTATAGGTTTTCTGTCCGTCTCCCACAACCGTGTTCTCTATATAGATACCACCGATATTTGCCAATACATGATAAAGATAATTGTTCCATTGGTTGATAACCGCATAGTATAGGCGGGAAGCTTCTTCATAAGTCTGTCCTTTCTCGCCGGTAGTAGTCCATTGGATGATTTGAGGAACAATACGCTTCAAGTTCTCAATACCCAGCAGAGACGAGCGGACAGCATCATCGCCCAAATCTTCATTCTGCGCACGCGGGTCTACGGCATCACGTACATCCTGCGCCTCACTATATTTATATAAACGGTCTGCATGACGGCTCAGAAAGTCGGCAAGCAAGTCCTTCTCTGCTTCTGGGGTTTCTTTACCATACCAACGATAACCGTATTCTATGGCAAACATATCATACGGGCCTATATGGGGAGAAAGTGCCGTAACGCCGTCACCCGGCTGTGCCACATAATTGAAACGTGCATAGTCCATAATAGAGGAGGAAGTGGTATTCATACGGTCCGTAAATGTTTTGGAACGCAGGGAATCTGTCGGAAAAGTCCAGGAAGCAATCATATTGTGACGCAAGCCCAGCGAGTGCCCCACCTCGTGGCATGCCACAAAACGCATGGCATCACCCATCAGTTCATCCGGCAGCCTTACTCCTCTTGCTTCGGGACGTACGACACCGGTTTGCACTGTAATCCATTCCTGAAGCATGCCCAGCACATTATGCCACCACATGATGTCCGCTTCCAATATCTCACCCGAACGGGGGTCGAGGATAGAGGGGCCCATGGCATTGGCTTTGGTGGAGGCGGCATAGGTCAGCACGGAGTAGTTCACGTCATCCTTATCCACATTCATGCTGTCCGTCAACTCCCTTGCAACGATGGCATTCTTGAATCCGGCACGTTCAAAAGCAGCCTGCCAATCCTCGATTCCCTGCTTGATATATTTCCGCCAACGACTGGGAGTGGAGTTCTCGATGTAGAACACAATCGGTTTGGCCGGTTCCACCAATTCACCGCGAAGGTAACGCTCCCGGTCTTCCGGTTTCGGTTCCAGACGCCAGCGGGTGATGAACGGTTTCTTGTCTACACGCTGCTGACCGTCACTGTAATTTAATAACGGATTAGTAAAATAACCTACACGCGGACTATCCAGACGTCCCATCATCGGTTTCTCCGGCAACAGCAACAGAGAGGAACTGACTTCGACCGTAACAAACACAGTCGTTGTTCCCTCAGTCACCTTAGTTGTCAGCTCGGAAGTAGCTACCACATTGTTCTCAAAAGCTTTGATAGATAAAATGCGGGAGAGATTCTTGATGGCCGAAGTTCCCAGGTTGATATTCGTAAAGACATTATTGATACTCGTCTCCGTACCATCATAAATATCGTTGACCTTGACCACTATCATGGTAGAGTCATTATTGAATGCCTCTATCTTGAAGCCGGCTATCAGCGGAGAAATATAATTATCCAGTACGGACTGCCGTATGGCATCCTCGTCCGGTGCCAACGGAAGAGGACGGCTCTGACGTACCAACAGCTTGTTGGCAGCCTTGTCCAATTCAAAACGCACCATCTGATTTTCGTAATTCGTACCACGGTTCACACCCGCCTCATTCAGTTCGGAAGGCACACGTTGTAATTTATTTACTACCAGCATATCACGTCCCAACAGCCTTGCCGGCACTTCAAAGTAATAATCGCTCTTCTTCTGGTAAACATTGAACATTCCCTTGCGGGCAATAGCATCGGAACCAGTCAATTTTTCGTAGTCGCTCTTGGATTGAACGCTGTCCTTGGTTTCACTCTTCTTTTTCTTACGGAACCATCCCATAGCTTCGGGAGAAGCAAAATCAGATGTACCGGCATGCAACAATACGGCAGGCTCACACATGAGTACTCCCGCAACTGCCACGACTGGCAGGATTGTCTTCAATTTCATCAATTCAAACTCTAACTTTAATGCAACAATTACTCCGTTAACTCTCTCTCTTTGACGTATGTTAATAAATACCAACCGCCAGTTTGTTCTACCTCCATAGAACAGTAAACGGGGCGCAAAGATACGAAAAGTATATTTTAAAAGTCACTAAACAACGCTCATTTATGTTTTTTCCATAAACAATATGAAGACTTTTACATATATATCATTTTTTCTCCCATCCTCTATCATTTCTTCTTCACATAAAATTTTGTACCACTGATACCAAATTATCTTCCCCAAGTGGAGGCAAAACAATGATAATATTGTATCTTTGCACCGTTTTTAACTTAGAAAATAAATAAGATAACAACGATATGATAGCTAAAATCAATCAGCTTCTGCAGGAAGTAGAGGCGCTGAAAGCCGCTAACGCCGAGGAATTAGAGGCACTCCGCATCAAGTACCTCAGTAAAAAAGGAGCCATCAATGACTTGATGGCAGATTTCCGCAATGTAGCCGCCGAACAGAAAAAAGAGGTGGGTATGCGCTTGAACGAACTGAAAAACAAAGCACAAGAAAAGATTGCCGCTTTGAAAGAACAGTTCGAAAGCCAAGATACCGGCTGTGACGATATTGACTTGACCCGTTCAGCCTACCCGATAGAATTAGGAACCCGCCATCCGCTCTCCATCGTGAGAAACGAAATCATCGATATATTTGCCCGTATGGGATTCAATATCGCCGATGGACCGGAAATGGAAGACGACTGGCACGTATTCTCCTCCATGAATTTTGCCGAAGACCATCCGGCACGCGACATGCAGGATACATTCTTCATCGAAAATGATACAGAAAACGTATCGCACAGCATCATTCTTCGCACACACACATCCAGCGTGCAAAGCCGTGTTATGGAGACTACACAGCCTCCTATCCGCGTGCTTTGTCCGGGACGTGTATACCGTAATGAAGCCATCAGCTACCGTGCACACGCATTCTTCCATCAGGTAGAAGCCTTATACGTAGACCGCAATGTGTCTTTCACTGACTTGAAGCAGGCCTTATTGCTCTTTGCTCAAGAGATGTTCGGCAGTGACACCAAGATTCGTCTGCGTCCTTCCTACTTCCCCTTCACCGAGCCGAGTGCCGAAATGGACATCAGCTGTAACATCTGCGGCGGCAAGGGTTGTCCTTTCTGCAAACATACGGTTGGGTAGAAATTCTGGGATGCGGTATGGTAGATCCGAATGTATTGGAGCTGAACGGAATAGACAGTAAAGTGTATAGCGGGTATGCCCTGGGTATGGGTATAGAACGCATCACCAACTTGAAATACCAGGTGAAAGACCTTCGTATGTTCTCTGAAAATGACACACGCTTCCTGAAAGAATTCGAGAGCGCTTACTAAATATAGTGAATAACGGCTAGTGATTAGTGATTAATAAGTTGCGCATTTTCAGCATATCATTAATCACTCATCGCTAACCACTCATCGCTAACCACTATTTTTCGCTATGGCAAAAGACAAACTTGTAACTTCCGGCTATTGCCTTATCCTGGCTGCCAATTTCCTTTTGTATTTTGCCTTTTATCTGATACTACCGGTTCTTCCATTCTACCTGACTGAGGTATTCCATACCGGAAATGCAGCAGTAGGTGTCATCTTGTCATGCTACACCATTGCCTCGCTCTGCATACGCCCGTTTTCGGGATACCTGCTCGACACGCTAGCCCGCAAGCCTCTTTATCTGGTGGCATACTTCATCTTTATCACCATTTTCGCAGGTTACATGTTAGCGGGAGTCCTATCTTTATTCATCATGTTGCGGGTTGTCCACGGCCTTGCATTTGGAATGGTGACCGTAGCGGGAAATACAATTGTGATTGACATTACCCCTTCGTCCCGTCGCGGCGAAGCCGTAGGATATTATGGACTGATGAACAATACAGCCATGAGCTTCGGCCCGATGATTGGTCTTTTCATGCATGACATATATTCCTTTGAAACGATTTTTGCCTGCTCGCTCATATCAGGAACTATCGGTTTTGTTGCCGCATGCCTCGTCAAGACCCCACCCAAACAACCAGTCAAACGAGAACCTATCTCATTGGACCGCTTTGTGCTGCTGAAAGGTATCCCGGCAGGAATCGCACTGCTATTGCTCTCCATACCATATGGCATGACAAGCACTTATGTAGCCATGTATGCCAAAGAAATAGGAATTACCTTGAATTCCGGATTGTTTTTTACTTTTATGGCCGTCGGCATGGCAGTGTCCCGTATGTTCTCCGGCAAACAAGTGGATAAAGGACGTATCACCCAAGTCATAACTTTAGGACTATATCTGGTATGTAGCTGTTTCTTCATATTGTCCGCTTGCGGACTACTGATGAAGACCGTCCCGGAACTGACAAACATATTGTTTTTTATGGTTGCCCTCCTATTGGGAGTAGCTTCGGGACGATGTTCCCCGCCTTCAATACGCTGTTCGTAAACCTGGCCCCCAACAACCAGCGCGGAACAGCCACCTCTACCTACCTGACTTCATGGGATGTAGGCATTGGTATAGGTCTGACAGCAGGAGGTTATATCGCACAGATTACCTCATTCGATATGGCATATTTTTTCGGAGCCTGCCTCACGGTTATCTCCATCTTCTATTTCAATCTGAAAGTATCTCCTCACTATCATAAAAACAAATTAAGATGAGAAAGAAAGAGCGTTATGAAAAAATCCTTGCTTGGTTTAGGGAGAACGTTCCCGTAGCCGAAACAGAGTTGCATTATGACAATCCGTTCGAGCTGTTGATAGCAGTTATTCTCTCTGCACAATGTACGGACAAACGCGTCAATATGATTACCCCCGCCCTTTACCGGGACTTCCCTACTCCCGAAGCACTCGCCGCTACTACTCCCGACGTGGTATACGAGTATATCCGCAGCGTCTCCTATCCCAACAACAAAGCTAAACATCTTGTAGGCATGGCACAGATGTTGGTGAAAGAATTCAACAGTGAGGTACCCGATACCCTTGAAGAACTGGTAAAACTGCCCGGCGTAGGCCGCAAAACAGCCAATGTCATCCAATCCGTTGTTTTCAATAAAGCGGCTATGGCAGTAGACACACACGTGTTCCGCGTCAGCCATCGCCTGGGTCTCGTATCAGATAAATGTACAACTCCGTTCAGTGTCGAAAAAGAATTGGTAAAACATATACCGGAAACAGACATCCCCATAGCTCACCACTGGCTTATCCTGCACGGTCGCTATGTATGCCAGGCACGTACTCCACAATGTGATACCTGCGGTTTGCAATTAATGTGCAAATATTACTGCCAGAAATATAAAGTTAGCAAAGAGAGCGGCAAAGACAAAGAATAAACAACGGTTTCATAGCAAAAAAAAGAAATAAATGCTAACTTTGCGCTCACTAAAAAGAAATTAGTAACACTTTTAAATAAAATAGAGTATTATGACAATTGATCAATTTAACTTTGCCGGAAAAAAGGCATTCGTTCGTGTGGACTTCAACGTACCCTTGGACGAAAACTTCAACATTACAGATGATACCCGTATGCGTGCCGCTCTTCCTACATTGAAGAAGATTTTGGCCGATGGCGGTAGTGTAATTATCGGTTCTCACCTCGGTCGTCCGAAAGGCCCGGCTGACAAGTTCTCCTTGAAGCACATTCTGAAGCATCTCGAAGAGTTGTTGGGTGTTGAGGTGCAATTTGCTAACGACTGTATGGGCGAAGAAGCTGCCGTAAAGGCTGCTGCTCTGCAACCGGGTGAAGTGTTGTTGCTCGAGAACCTCCGTTTCTACGCTGAAGAGGAAGGCAAACCCCGCGGTTTGGCTGAAGATGCTACAGACGAAGAAAAGAAGGCTGCCAAAGCTGCTGTTAAGGAAAGCCAGAAAGAATTCACCAAGAAATTGGCTTCTTATGCAGATTGCTATGTAAACGACGCTTTCGGTACCGCTCACCGTGCACACGCTTCTACTGCATTGATCGCTAAATATTTCGACAAGGACAACAAAATGTTCGGTTACCTGATGGAAAAAGAAGTAAAGGCTGTTGATAAAGTTTTGAACGATATCCAACGTCCGTTTACTGCCATCATGGGTGGTTCCAAAGTTTCTTCCAAGATTGAAATCATTGAAAACCTGCTGAACAAGGTAGACAACCTGATTATTGCCGGCGGTATGACTTATACTTTCACCAAAGCCATGGGCGGCAAAATCGGTATTTCTATCTGCGAAGATGACAAACTGGATTTGGCTCTTGACCTGGTGAAGAAAGCAAAAGAAAAAGGCGTAAACCTTGTTTTGGCTGTTGATGCCAAGATTGCCGATTCTTTCTCCAACGATGCCAACACCAAGTTCTGCCCGGTTGACGAAATTCCTGATGGCTGGGAAGGTCTTGATATCGGTCCTGAGACTGAAAAGATCTTTGCAGATGTCATCAAGAACTCCAAGACTATCCTTTGGAACGGTCCGACGGGTGTATTCGAATTCGAGAACTTCACTCACGGTTCACGCGCTGTAGGCGAAGCTATCGTAGAAGCTACCAAGAACGGTGCTTTCTCACTCGTAGGTGGCGGTGACTCTGTAGCTTGTGTCAACAAGTTCGGCTTGGCAAGCGGCGTGTCTTACGTATCTACCGGTGGCGGTGCATTGCTTGAAGCAATCGAAGGAAAAATCCTTCCGGGTATCGCTGCTATCAACGAATAAAAACAAGCAAAATAACACCCAAAGGCAGCTCTTTGAAAAAAGGGTTGCCTTTTTTACTACTATCCATCCCTATAATGAGACGAATTCTACTATCCTGCATCCTTTTATCAGCCACATGCATCCTGAAAGCACAAGATGCTTGTCTGAATGATGTAGTCAACACTTTAAAAGACCGCATTTCACTCTCCGGCTATGCCAAGTGGGATATACATACGATGATGCGGGCGAAGGTACCAGCAATACTTTCGATATAAAGAGAGTTATCTTTATGGCGCGCGGTAAAATCACCGATAAATGGTCGGCTTACTTCATGTACAGCTTTGCCAATACCGGAAAAATTCTGGAAGCCTACACGGAATACCGCTTTCTCCCTCAACTCACAGCACGTATCGGACAGTTCAAAACCATGTATACCATTGAGAACCCGATGTCTCCCTGCTTTGTCGAATTAATAAACTGTTATTCTCAAGCCGTCAATTACCTGCCGGTATCAATGGCAGTGATCCGTTGTATGGCTCTGCAAGCGGTCGTGATATGGGATTGTTAATTTATGGAGACTTGTTCGACTCTTTGATGACTTATAACCTTGCCATCATGAACGGACAAGGCATCAACCTAAAAGATAAAAACAATCAGAAAGATATTGTAGGCAGCCTTATGGTACATCCATTGAAATGGTTGTCCGTCGGCGGTTCCTTTGTTAAAGGGAAAGGATGCGCCGTAGCCGTTTCTTCCATTAATCCAGACATAGCCATAGGAGAGAATTACACCCGAAACCGCTGGTCGGCAGGTGCCACCATCAAAACAAAATCCGTAGATGTACGTACAGAATACTTGGCCGGAAAAGACGGACACGTTAAAAGTGACGGTTACTATGCAACCGTATCTGCCCATGTGCTTCCCAAATTTGACGTAATAGCCTCTTATGACTATTTCAACAAAAATAAAACTATTTCCGATAAACAGACCAATTATGTAGCAGGTGTACAGTATTGGTTCTATCCCAAATGCCGTCTGCAAGCCCAGTATACATACTGTAACCGCCATAAAGGAGAAAACTCAAACCTGCTTCAAGCACAGTTGCAAGTTCGTTTCTGAGCTGGGGAAATGGAAATTTATGAACTTTTTGGCATCCTTTTTGTAGTTTTATAAGATACATACCCAAAAAGAGACTGATTTATGAACGAACAAGCCATACAAGAACAATATCAGCATATCGTTACTCTACTCAAGCAGCAACGGCTGAAGGAAGCACAATCCCAACTGGAAGCCTTTCTTTGGAACAGCGGTGACTGGACACTCCGCAACCGCTTGGAACAAGCTCAGACATCCTATCAGTACATGCTGCAATACATGCGCCAGGGAATCGACGATCCTGAACGACAGAAACTATATCGCCAGATTCTGACCGAAACTTGGGAAGTCGCTGACCAGGCACGTCTGTCTCTCCTTGACGGAGTTTCCACGCACTATTACCATTCCCTGCGCAATAACCGGGAACGCTCCCCAAAGAATACAATATTGCCGCACTGCAGAAGTATTGGAATCTTTCCCTGATGACCTGGCCGTTTGTCAGCTGATGCCGGATAACCAAGGCATGGACGCCGTACTGCAACGGCACGAACAAACCGCCAGGTTCTTTTCCTTTCCACATGGAGTAACAGTGACTGGTCTGCAGAAGACGAACAGCAAGCCAAAGGATACTGGAATCAGAAATGCTTCCCGTCAATGATTTGTGCCTGTTCACCAGTGCCGTCATGCTCAGTCTGATGGAATGCTTCGATACCCGCAAATTCTCATGGTTGCTAGACGCCGTAACGCATGCAAATACGCAAGTAAACCAACGGGCTTTGGTAGGTATCGCTTTCGCACTTCTTTTTCATCCCACCCGTCTGTCGCTTTATCCCGAATTGACAGCCCGCCTTTCCCTGCTCAACGAAGACGGCAGTTTCGGCAAGCAACTGAACCGTATTTACATCGAGCTGCTCCGTAGCCAGGAAACGGAAAAGATAGACAAGAAGATGCGTGAAGAAATCATTCCGGAGATGATGAGGAATGTGAACATCATGCGCAACATGAAGTTCGGTTTTGAAGAGAACCCTGAGGAAAACGATCTTAATCCGGATTGGGAGAAAGCTTTTGAAAGTTCCGGACTGGGAGACAAGATACGGGAGATGAACGAATTACAGCTGGAAGGCGCTGACGTCTATATGAGTACGTTTGCACAACTCAAGACTTATCCGTTCTTTAAGGAACCGTACAACTGGTTCTATCCGTTCGACATGCATCACTCCAGCATCATCAAGGAATTCGGATTCAAGCCTACCGGAGACAATGCCATCCTCTCCCTTATCCTCCAATCCGGTTTCTTCTGCAATAGTGACAAGTATTCCCTTTGCTTTACAATGGCACATATACCACAGTCACAGCGTACGATGATGCTCAGCCAGATGACTTCCCAGGATTTGGATGCACTCATGGACGAAAGCAAATCTTCCGCTTTACGGCAGTATGCCGAACGACCGGATGTCATCAGCAACCAGTATGTCCACGACTTATACCGTTTCTTCAAGTTAAGCCAGCGCAGACACGAGTTCCGTGACATCTTCAAGGAAGAGATTGCCCTGCACCGTATCCCGGCACTCAAAGATATTCTGTGCAAACCCGAGCTGCTGATTACCATCGCCGATTTCCACTTCCGCAAAGAACACCCGGCAGAAGCATTGGAGCTTTATAAGGAATTGATAGCCTTGAACCATGCAAATGCAGACATTTTCCAAAAGGCTGGCTATTGCCTGCAAAAGGAAAAGAGGTATAAGGAAGCGATAGACGCCTACCTGAAAGCCGATGTACTAAAGCCCGACCATGTCTGGACAATCCGCCATCTCGCTACGTGCTACAGGCAGATAAGGGACTTTGCCTCTGCACTGGAATACTACAAGAAAGTGGAGGCAATCCAGCCGGAAAACCATAATATCCTTTTCTACGCCGGAAGCTGCCTTGCCGAACTGGAAAGATATGAAGAGGCTCTGCAATATTTCTTCAAGCTTGATTTCATCGAAAGCAATTGTATCAAAGCATGGCGTGCTATAGGCTGGTGTTCGTTTGTCAACGGCAAGTATGAGCAAGCAATGAAGTATTACGAAAAGATACTCGCCTCCAAACCACTCGCAGCAGACTATCTCAATGCCGGACATGTTGCTTGGAGAACGGGCAAAATAGAAAAAAGCTGCAGAACTTTACAGTAAAGCAGCTTTGGAATATGGCGGGCAGGAGATTTTTAGAGAAATGTTCGGTAAAGACAAAGAAACACTTGTCAGACAAGGAATCAGTGAAAAAGATATCCCTCTAATGATGGATCTGGTTTAGACCTCCAACAACTCCCTGTACAGCCTCTGTACGGGGAGCCCCATTATATTATAGTAACTCCCGGATATGTTTTCCACCCCGATGAATCCAATCCACTCTTGTACACCATAAGCTCCGGCTTTATCCATGGGGTGGTATTTGTCCACATAATAGGCAATTTCCTCTTCGTTCAGTTTGGCAAAACGCACTTCTGTTGCCGCCGCAAAACTGCGTTGCCACTCAGTGGTAGTGATGCATACACCGGTAAACACTTCATGGGTACGTCCGGACATGTCGCGCAACATCTGCATAGCTTCTTCCCTATTCTTGGGTTTTCCGAGAACTTGTCCATCCAGCCAGACAATGGTATCTGCTGTAATCATCAATTCGTCCGGATGCATCATATCACGGTAGGCATCTGCCTTTTCCCTGGATATGTAGAGAGGAATATCCGCTCCCCGCAACGTTTCGGGATAAGACTCGTCCACATCGGGCAAAGTTCTTACTTCATATTCCACTCCCAAACCAGCCAGCAATTCTTTCCTTCGCGGAGAGTTAGAGGCAAGAATCACCTTATATTTCTTCAGATTATCTAACATCATATCATTTACGATTTGACGATTTACAATTTAACGATTGAAACAACTACCAACCAAAAGCTTTTTCATCTGCCATCCAAAGCCCTTGCACTTTCAATACCTGTTCCACAATGTCGCGACCACAGCCATAACCGCCTTCTGCATACGAAATATAGCGAGCCACAGCCTTTACCTCAGGCACAGCATCCTTAGGACAACACGGCAAACCACACTCACGCATCACCTCCAAGTCGGGAATATCATCACCTACATACAATATTTCCTCGTCCTTCAAGCCATGACGGTCACGGAAGTCATGGTAATCATGGATTTTAACAGAAGAACCCATATAGATATTTCCATCCTCAAAACCTAAAGAAGTAAAACGCTTGCGGACTGCTTCTGTACGTCCACCCGTAATTATACCCAGCAACACACCTTGCTTAGCGGCCAGATGCAGGAATAACCATCCTTTATGTTGACCGTACGCAGAGGTTCACCCTCCGAACTCATAGGGATAACATTGGCACTCAGCACACCGTCCACATCAAAAACAAGGGCTTTTATCTTTTTCAAATCATAGTTTATGGTACTCATTGCACTTTTTTCTTGTTCATTATAATATACCTATATGCAGCAAAACATTAGTTCAAAAGAGGCAAGCATCGGCATCCGGTTATCTTATTGCCAACCGATGTATATTCTCGCTAATCTCCCGATATAGTTCCAGCATTTGCGGCTCATCGGCAAGCATCCGCAGATGCTCGTCAATGACATTCTCATCATAGCGCACAGCCGGTCCTGTCTGTGCGGCAAGCGGTTCCAGCTCATGCACCTTGCGGGCCGTCTCGTCTATCAAGGGGAGCATTGCCTCGAACGGCAACCCGTACTTTTTCAGCAGTTCAGCAGCCAACACATACATGTGATTGGTAAAATTGCACGTAAACACAGCCGCCAGATGCAAACTTTTGCGCTGCTCAGAACTTGCTTCATACACTTTTTCCGATAGGGCGGAAGCAATGTCCTTCAGAAGCTGCACATCCTCTTCCGAGTTGCTTTCCACAAAACACGGTATCTGTCCAAAATCCACTTCACGCTGCTTACTGAAAGTCTGCATCGGATAAAGCACTCCATAACGCGCAACATGCCCCTGCCAAATATTCATAGGAATACTGCCGGCTGTATGCACCCATAAAGCATTCTCCTTTCCAGAAACAATCTGGGGTAATAATTCTACAAAAGCCGCGTCCTTCAGCGAAACGATATAAAGCTGCGCCTCCTTCGTAACCGCCTGCAGCTCCGTGGTATATGCAGCTTCCACCGTCTGTGCCAATCCCTGCGCCGATTCTTTTGTACGGCTGTAGACCTGCACAATACGAAACCCTTTCCGATAAAGAGCTTTTGCCAGATTAGTAGCTAGATTTCCGGCACCGATAAAGGCAATGGACATATCTTCTATACTTCTTCCTGCCATACGCTTATCTTGTTGCCAACCAATACAGAATAGCCCCTAATGCCAGCAACGCCAACGGCAGCAGATAAGCGGACATCGTACCGAGTAAGGCAGTTATCAACCCGAAGTTCAATATCAGCCACAAACCTATCAATACCAATCCCACTGACTTGTCATGCTTGAACAGCAGAAAAATCACTGCGGTATACAATAGAAAATTATCCTTATTCATCACCCACGGCAAGCCGATTGCAGAAAAATGCACCAATTTGTCCACCAAGTAAAGAATGCCGAATACAATCAGTGTGATGGCAGTGGCCTTATATGTATCACGGTTATTGTTTGCTTTTGCTGCACTCACTGTTACTTTCCTCCGTACTTATTGATATGTATCTTTTCCCACTGCAGATTGTCTTCGTTGAAAGGCTTGCGCTCCATCCCCTTATGGCCGATAGCAATAACACTAAGCACCTGCAACTGCAAAGGAATATCCAACACCTCGTGCACATACTCGCCGGAAGCATACCGGAAGCCGTAAAACGTTCGCGCACCTGCACCCAGCAGCTTCCCAGCCCCATATCTTCGGCCTGAAGTTGCAGGTAGATGGAAGCAATGGAGGCATCTTCTATCCACACATCGCTTGCCAGCGGGTCGGCAACAACCACTACTGCCAGTGCCGCATCGGCAATAAACTGCGATGCCTGCTCCTTGCAATAGGACAATTCCTTCAATTTATCCTTCTCGTCCACCACTATGAACTGCCATGCATTGCTACGCTTCGACGTGGGTGCCATCAAAGCAGCTTTCATCAAAGTGACGACTTGTTCTTGTGTCAATTCTTCTTCTGTAAACTTCCGCATGCTGCGGCGTGCTTTTATCAATCACTGAAACTTTCCATAACATATTCGTGTTTAGCGAAGGCAAATTTAGATAAAATATCCGGGAATGGCGAATAAAAGCCCTTACAATCTTCTCCCCGCTTCCTTTTGTATCAGACAAGCAGATAGGCGGTATCCGGAGCAACCGAAAATTCCTCTAAATAGATTATCCAGTCGGTCACATCCTCTACCGTAAACCACCCTTCATCACCCTCGTGCATGTGGCTGACGTCGTAAGGTTCTTGTATAAGCTGTCCCTTGAAACGCTCTCCATCAAACTCCAACAGCTTAAACCAAATATGTTCGCGGTCGTCAGCCTGCTCGGCACTGTCTGTCTTCAAGCCAATTTTAAGCAAGATAGAGTCTTCGTCCTTCTTTGCCATGTATTTCACAAGACCGAAACGCTCGCGAGCCAACGCACTCATGCGATTGGTTTCACGGGTACTAATAAAGAATAGCGGATTCTCACCCCACATGCTATCGTATTCGGACACCTTCCGCAGTCTGCCTTTCTTCTCGTCGTCCTCACTCGTATAGATGAACACGGGTGCCGTGCGGCCGTTGTGTCCCTCCTCACGGTCGTCCGCACTGCCAAGAACGAGGCTTCGGTACTCATCCAGCGCCTTTGTCCACGAAACGTAGGTGGCCACTATCGGCAAACGGTCATTCAACATCCCGATATATACGCCAACACCAGGTTCGGAAGTCCTATCGTCTTTATCGAGCAGATGACTAGCAAGGGCGGAAATCAAGTAATAATGGTTGTTGTAATTCTCCTTGTCTGATTTCAGAATCTCAAGTTCATACAAACCGCAACGGTTCAATCCGTGCTATGCAACCACACCTCGCCTCCTTCATCGGTCACAGCATGTACCGTGAACAAAACACTCGTTCCGGGAACTACCGCCGAGTCGGCAGCCAGAGTGGCCCACCGAGCACAAACCAGTTTCTCGGCACTTTCGTCCACAATGGCAAGCAGGTCGGGCACCATAGCTACAGCAATCTTCAGTTGCAGATGGTAGGACTTCTGCCCGTCAACGCCGAACTTCATGAACACCGTAAGTGCCCTATCGGCTCTGCCAATAGCATATAGTTCTTCGTCAGTGAAATAATAATCCCGACGATTAAACATATCAGGCATTGAAAAATCACCTTCATAGAAACCTATTTCATACACTTCGCCATCATATCCTACTTCCATATATCCCGGTTCGTCTTCATCAGGCAAACGTTTTTTCAACAATTCCACTCCAGAGATAGCAGCCACGCGCTCAAAAAGCCGTACCGACAAATCCATTCCACCCCCCTTAGCACTGCCATCATATAAGAGGACTCTTCCCAGTAGCACAGCGGCTGTTCTTCGAGAACCGTTTTCTTTTTCTTAAAAATCATATCCATTCTTTTTATGTAAGACTTCAGCTATAGTGACAAATTTAATAAAAAAGCCTACCCATGCCAACCGAAATTTCAGTTTTTTTGTTAAGTTTGCAAGCAATGCCCCTCAAACTCACTACATATTACCGTGGGAGCAAGGTTCCTGACCTGCCAGGCACCAACACCTTCCATTCCACAGAGTTGTTCCGAATCTACGAGGAAACTCCGGGGTATACCCCCATACTCATTGTGGCATCCGAAGATGACAAGCCCGTTGCGAAACTGCTTGCCGCCATACGTAAAAGTGTCCGCATGTTTCCACCCGGCATCATCAAAAGATGTGAGGTGTACGGTACGGGAGAATATTTCAATAACGAGGCAGACAAAGAGATTATCTTCAGTGACATGCTGCAAAGGCTTACCAATGAAGCATTGCGCGATTCTTTTCTCATCGAGTTCCGCAACCTGGAAAATGCCATGTTCGGATACAAATCTTTCCGAGACAACCAATACATCGCCATCAATTGGCTGCGGGTACGCAACTCGCTGCACAGCGTCGAAAAGGTGGAAGAGCGTTTCAGCCCGTCACGTATCCGGCAAATAAAGAAAGGGCTCAAAAACGGCGCCCAAGTACGGGAAGCACGTACCAAAGAGGAGATTCTCTGTTTTGCCCAGATGTTGCGCCACGTATATTCTTCCAAGATACGGCGCCACTTCCCCAGCATCAAGTTCTTTCAGCATCTCGAAAACCAGTTGACAAAAGGGCAGCAAAGCAAAATCTTCATCGTCATTTATAAGGAGAAGATTATCGGTGGCAGCGCATGCATTTATTCAGATGATAGCGCCTATCTATGGTTCTCAGGTGGCATGCGCAAGACTTATGCCCTGCAATATCCGGGGATTCTTGCCGTATGGAAAGCACTGGATGATGCCAAACAACGCGGATACCGCCACTTAGAGTTCATGGACGTGGGACTTCCCTTCCGTAAACATGGCTACCGTGAGTTCGTTCTCCGCTTTGGAGGAAAACAAAGCAGCACCCGACGCTGGTTCCGTTTCCGTTGGAACTGGCTGAATCGGGTGCTGATAAAGATGTATGAATGATTCTTACCGAAATCAGAAATTAGTGTAGACCACATATCCATGAGCCGGTACATTAACCTGTTTATTTACGGTTTCACTTTTTCCTGTAAAGTAATTGGTCCAGTTACCAGGAGTGGCAGGGAAAACAATATCAGTAGCGGTATGTGTAAAGTTACCCACCACCACCAGTTGCTTACCCGTTATACTTTTTACCAATAATGTACGACCGTTGTCCCAATCAGAAGTTTCCACCTTCCATGTCAAAGTTGCATTTGCATCAAACAACTCCGGATGAGCATTGCGCAGCTTCATCAAAGCTGCATAAACATCGTGCAGCCCTTTACGATCGGCGTTATCTAAATATTCCCAATGCAAAGGCTTCCTACCGGTACGGCCATTCTCTTCAATAGAGATGTCATATCCCATCTCTCCGAACTGCCAAACCATCTTAGGACCAGGAACGGTAAGGAAGAAAGTTGTATTTAGTGCCAACTGATTCATACGGGCATCAAGGTCGGTTTTCAGCACACCATCACCCCATTGCGACTGTTTGTAAGCTGTGCGTTCTTCATCATGGCTTTCCATAAAACCTACCCATGCAGTGTTTTTCTCATAAAGGCTACTAAAAGAACTATTTTCAGCATACCCCATAGCCGACTGACAATAGGCATTATTCAAGTTACGCCATAAGTGCATACCATCAGCTGCCAGTTCATTTTCTTCCTTTGAATCACAGAAATGCTCCAAGATAACATAAGAGTCCTTTTTCACTTCCTTGATGGCCGCATTATAATCCTTTAGGACGGCAATGCGACCCGCATCGTAATTGGATGCTGTACTTTCAGTGCAAGAGGTTTGTGTGAACCCTTTCGTCAAATCAAAACGAAAGCCATCCACCTTATATTCCTTCAACAAGAATTGCAGATTACGCTTCACAAACTTACGCACCAATGGGCTTTCATGATTGAAATCATGGAACACGCTATAAGGATGAGGTGCTTCCACATTGAAGTATGGATTATTCTTTGCAGTCTTATCACCATCCCAATAGAGTTTAGCCAGCGGATTATTTCCTGTAGCATGATTATAAACCACATCCAGAATAACTGCCATACCAGCCTCATGACAAGCATCAATGAACTGCTTATACATTGTTTTTGTCCCATAAGCTTTATCCATCGCAAAGAAAAAACAAGGATTATACCCCCAACTGTCATTGCCGTCAAACTCCTGCACCGGCATCAACTCAATAGCGTTGACACCCATTTCTTTCAAGTAAGAAAGCTTTCCCATCGCACCGTTAATGTCACTCGTAGCCGTAAAGTCGCGCAAGTGCAATTCATATATCACTAATTGCTTAGGATTTGCTATTTTAAAATCATTATACTTCCAGTTATAACTATCTTTCTGTATCTTGAAGGTCGAAACGATTCCTACCCCTCCCTTAGGATAAACCAGGTTTTCATTATAGGTAGAAGCTGAAATATCTTTATCATTATCAGGATCCAGTTATTTTTTCAGTATAAGCATCTGCCAAATGAATTACTTCACCTTCCTTTGTACCCTACATAGTATTGGAAAGCATACTCTTTACCAGCATCTAACCCCGCCAACGTAATCCACCAACATCCGGAAGCATCATCACGATACATCTGCGACTTTTCGTCATTACTTAAGGTCCAATTGTTAAAGTCACCCACAACATGTGCAAAATCCTTATGATTTCCATTCACATCTTTATCATAAAGTACCAGTGTCACTGTAGAATTATCCATTATGTTGATACCTTCGACCATATCAGCCGGTACAGCGGCAGTTTTAATCTCACCGGGTACAAATCCTTCATATTTTGTATCAGTTACCGCTATAAAGGAATCAGTATCTATTCCTTTTTTACTACCATCCGCACTACGAATCACTATTCCAAGTTGGTTCACCGGTGTCTTTCCACTCCCAAACCACTCCCGGATATTCGGACTCAATGTAATACTCCAAATATTAGCCTCAGATAAAGTCATCTTACATTTATCTTTGTTTTCTGCCCACTCTGCAGGCACGAATTGCCAACGACCTTCACTGACAACACCAATATGTACATACACATCTCCTTTATACTCATAGAGGGCAGACTTTGTATCCGCTTTAAACGTAATGACAAGAGACTGATCAGCATCTGGTACCACCGGTGTATAACTCAGACCAGCAGGAATTGCAATTGCATTGGCAGCTTGAGTGACGGATATTTCTTCCCTTTTTGAACCGGATATAATATTCAATTGTGCTGTACGCGCTATTCCAGTTTCATTTTTAGCAACAGAAACCATAATCGTAGCTTTTCCTGACAAGCCTTTTGCCGGATTGATACTGCACCAGCCAATATCCTCACCACTCAGCTCAGCAGTCCATTGATATCCGGCCTCAAAACTGACACTTTGTGAAGAAGCAGCTTCAGCAAAGCTAAAACCTTGTTCAAAAATAGCTTCACTACCGGAGGCAGGAGTCAAATATTCCTGAAACTCCTCTTTGTTGTCACTACATGCCGTGAATGCCAGCAGCACGCTGAAGCATATCAAATGCCATAAAACAAGATTCTCACGTTGAACGATAATTTTCATAATATGAAGTATTTAAAGTTATCACTTCACAAATATAACCGGAAAAGAAAGGGCAAATCAATTAACGTAAAGGAAAACGAGAACAATATCACGAAAACGTTTGCATATCAAACAGAAAGAGGAGACCTTACACAATATAATAGTATAGGGTCTCCTCTTTTATTAAAATCCAGCCGTCAGAATCTAATTATTCTATACTCTAATGCATTCAGTTTAATTTCATTCATCAATTCCAGAGGTTTATTTTCGTAAATATCAGTAGCTACATGATGCTTCCAACCTCCGGTAAGATAACAGAAACATCTCTATTACGCACATTAACCAATATCATAAAAGCATCTTTACCATCACTTTTCTGATACATCAAGACGTCTGAAGCAGGATACCCAGTTAATATTCCTTTCCGAAGTGCAGGATATTTATTATACAATCCCATTAAACACCCATATTCTTGATAAATATCCGAACATTCGGACCAATCCACGGATGTATATGCAAAAAAAATTAATAGGAGCCTCATGTCCAATTTCTTGTGAACTATAAATCAATGCTCCACCATGCAAAAAAACTGTTCCAACAAAAGCAGCCATAGCTGCCCTTTCACTTCCTAACTCCACAATTGGCGACATTTTAGAAGCCTCATCATGATTGGTAATAAAACGTAATTTCATTTTTCCTGCCGGAATTGAGTCATACTCGCTCCAATCCACCTCCAACAAGCGTGCCGCACTACTATCATTAACGAAAACATCCCGCATCGCCTCCATCAAATCCCAAGCATAGTTCATATCAAATCCTGCATCAAAATGATCTTTGCGCTTACCTTCTGCCAACATTAACAATTTCCGATTTGGAATAGCCCTCAGAGAATCAACAGCTTGCTTCCAGAAAGTATATGGAACATAATCAGCAGCATCACAGCGAAAACCATCTACACCAACTTCTTGTATCCAATATTTCATAGCATCAATCATTGCAAGGCACATATCTGCATTATCGTAGTTCAAATCTGCCACATCATTCCATCCCGTTCCTGCAGGAGAAATTATATTTCCGATACTATCCTGAGTATACCACTCTTTATGTTCTTTAATCCAAGCATGGTCCCAAGATGTATGATTAGCAACCCAATCTAAAATTACACTTATTCCTTTTTCATGGCATAATTCCACTAAACGCTTAAATTCTTCTACTGTTCCAAATTCAGGATTTATTCTTTTATAATCTTTGATACAATAAGGAGAATTCACCGTATTTACCTCACCAATCTCATAGATTGGCATAAACCAAACAACATTAACACCCAAAAACTGAATAGAATCAAGATGTTTTGATATGACATTAAATGCATTCTTCAGAGCAAAAACACGTGGATTGATTTCGTACATCACAACGTCTTCTACAGCAGGTAATACTTGCTTTTGTTCAGTAACTATCTCGCGTTTTCCGGCACAAGCATACACTGTCAATAATACAAGTATAGTATAAAATAAATTCCTCATCTATTTACAATTCATTGGTCTGACAAATAAAAAAGGATTAAAGGTCCCCCCTTAATCCTTTTTCTATAAATAAGAGAGCCTTAATTGGCTGTCATTGTAGCATTCTTAGCTTCTGGATCCAATACAATCGTGTATGTTCCAGCTGAAACTTTAATATTTCCACCATCCTGCGTCAGCGCACCTAAACTACCACCAAAGTTTATAGTCCAAGCTGCATCCCATCTGAATTTCATTTCACCATCACCTAATGTAACAGTCACCGACCACTTTTGCGTTTCAGCATCATAATCCATTAAAGTGCCTTTATCCCATCCACCAGGAGTAGCATCACCAATAATCTCCCAACCTGTCTTATCCAAAGTAGCAACCATCTTCTTAGTATCGGCACCTACTCGATAATAACCGGCAGCCTCAATCTTAACATTACCGCCATCACCGATAACAAACGTAGTTGATGTCTTAGCCTCATTCCAAGTAATATCTCCAACAACACCAATCCACGTACCAGAATCATAGAACTTGAATTCTGTATCGGCAGGGAAATAGTGAGTGCCAGTATATTTGAAATCACGAGCTGCAGATTCTACCTTATAGCAATCATCAGCTTCCGGCTTCCAACCATCACCACTCTGATAGCTACCAGGCAATGTCATTGCAGAGCTAGAAAGCTCAATCGTTGTTTCTTCCATACTATAAGTATATTTTCCTGCATTAGTCAAATTTAAAGTAATAATATAGGGACTTGCCTTTACCACTTTGAAATTTTGACCTCCAGCAACCAAGTTACCGGCCAACTCAGAAAGTTTACCTTCTTCTGCTCCATAATTGAATCCCCAGTCATTATTGGCTCTAAATTTGAATTCCTTATCGAGCAACGGAGTAACCACTGTCCAAAGACGAGTAGTGGTATCGTATTCCATCTGGGTATCTTTGTCCCAACCACTAGACGTAGCATCTCCAATTACTCCCCAAACCAGCCCTTTCTCTGATTGGGTTACCTTACCTTCTGCATCTAAAGTAATTTCAATGAAACCTTTACCATCAGCAGTAACTTGCTGGTCTTTAGCCAATACTTTCGTAAGGTCTGCACCATCAATGATTGCATAAGAAGCAGCACCATCAAAATTGGCATAACCACTATAAATGCCATCACCGTCAGGGTCACCTATCAAATAGGCAGTAGTGTAGTCCCAATCAGGATAGCCAACAGCTACATAAGCATACTTCCATGTAATATTATCTACATTAGGGTCATAAGGTGTAGCCTTAAAAGTTATTGAGTTACTAGCTGCATCAGTATAAGCATCATATGCCTCAGAAACCAAAGAAACAGTAAAATCATACGTTTGCCCCGGATATGCTCCTACCTTAGCCAATAAAGAATTCATTTCACTATTTGTAAATGCCAGTTTTGCATCCCCTGTTTCTCCTATTACAATACTCTTATTGGTAGAAGTATTTGTTAGAGTTACAACATAATTAACTACTGCAGAAACTCCATAATCTGCCTTATCCCAAGCTATTTCCGGAATTGCGCATCCTTATTGTCTTTAGTAATAGTAATGTCTGTTTGGGAAAGCGCATGCAATGCAGCAGCAGTCTTCAATTCCAATATGGGGGTAGCATCCTCCTCACAAGACATCAATGCGAAGATTCCAGCCAAAAGTAAATAAATATATTTTGTCTTCATATCATTCATGTTTAATCATTAATATTAGTATCCTTCATTCTGTACCAGGTTCTGATTAGAACCAACATCGTCTGAAGGCAAGGGGAACACTTGATAAAAGCTTTCAACAGATTTTCCTGCCGCAACTCCACCCTTCCATGGCCAAACATAATCAGCAGAAGTATATTTACCGAAGCGAATCAAATCTGTACGTCTTTGAGCTTCGTAGAATAGCTCACGTGCGCGTTCATCCATCATAAAGTCCAAAGTAAAATCACTATCGGAAATAGGTGCGGACGCCTTGTCTGAATATGCACGTTTACGCAAATCATTTACATATCCCAAAGCCTCTGTTTTTGTTGCTCCTTGTCCGCCACGAAGAACAGCTTCTGCTAAATTCAAATAGATTTCACCTAAACGGAATAATGGATAATCTGTCCAAGCTTCCGCAGATGCAGGTTTACTTCCATCTTTATTCACATTATAAAACTTGGTAACGGGAATGCCATTATTGACAAAATCAGCTTCATTTGTGATCTCAATATTTGTGGTAGCTTCTGTACGCAACATTGCTTTACGAGTATCCTTATCACTGCTATCCTCTTTTTCAAAGATATTATATAAAGACGACTTAGCTCTAACACCTTGCCAACCTCCCTTTGCATTCGTTTCTTCTTGAAAATCAGCAGAACCCCAGCATAACAAAGCTGTCATACCTCCCCAGGTCATTGTATCTTCACCTTCATATCTCAATGGGAAAATCATCTCTTTGGATTGGTCATTATCAGCTTTGAACATATCGCCATAAACCGGTTCCAATTGGTAACCTGCTGAAATAATCTTTTTAGAATAAGTCACACATTCAGTATATTTATTTACACCTACATACGTGTCTGCATTCAAATACAAGCGAGACAATGCAGCCCACAGAGCAGCTTTATTAGCATGTCCATAATTATCATTAAATCCAACTACAGGATCAAGCATATCACTTTCACATGCCAACATTTCACTTTCAATGTATTCAAATAATTGATCTTTCATAATTTGTTGTGGACGAACGCTACCAATAGGGCTGTTTTCATCTACAAACGGAACATTACGATACAAATCCAAAGCATACAGATACATCAAAGCACGCATAAAACGAGCTTCTGCACGGAAAGTTTTAATAGAAGCCTTTACTTGCTCTGAACAACCTCGTGAGGCAAGTTTATCATCAGTTGTTTCACGTAAAAACGCATTTGACAAGTTAATCTGATAATACAAACGATAATATGATCCTTTGATCCATGGACTTGAAGCAACCCAAGAAATATGATTGAAGTCTGGAATACCAGGATCATTCCAGCAACAATGAGCGATATCAGAAGCCAATTCCTGCATATTCCACAATACGCGAATAAATGAAGCCTGAGAACCACCGTCAATGCCGACAACATCCTGGTCTGAGTCTCCACCTGCATTACCACCTATTACCAAACCTGCATATATTTTAGCCAAACTTTGTTCATAAGCTCCTATCTCCTTTCCAAAAACGACATCCGAAACCAATTCATCCTTATCCAATGGAACCGTATCCAGATCGTTCACACAAGAGGTAACCCCTAACATCGTACTCAAAAGGGCTGCCGACAATATATATTTATATTTTAATATTTTCATAACTTCATTGATTAAAAATTAAGATTCAAGCCTAACATAAATACACGAGGGCGAGGATAGATATTATTATCAACTCCACTACCGCTAATTTCAGGATCCAAACCATCATATTTGGTAATAACAAACGGATTCTGTACCGTGACATAAACACGTGCACTTTGTTTATCATTGAACAGCTTGTTAAAAGTGTATCCTAATGAAATATTGTCCATCCGTACAAAAGAAGCATTCTGAACATAGTAACTAGAACGATATTGCCCTGTCTTGAAATTTGTTTTCCATGCAGAAGTCAAACGATTTTTCAAGAAACCAGTTTGGTCATACATTTGTGAACCATCCCAAGCCTCACGATTGGATTGTACATTGTTATAAGCATAGTTTCCAATACTTGCACGCAAAGCAAATGACAAATCCCAATTCTTATAAGACAATTGAGAAGTTAATCCCATAAATACGTCAGGAGCAGACTTTTTGTAAGCGACCAAATCTTCTTCGTCTATTTTATTATCCCCATTTTGATCAACATAAGCACCTTCTATCGGATTTCCAGCCTTATCATAAAGTTGTTCCCATACATAGAATGAATTATAAGGATGATCAACAGCATTTATCATGATATTATAACCGGTTGCTCCATCAATACCAGTATGAATCACACCTTTATAAGCCGGGTCATCATTAAATGTCAATTTGGTAATTTCATTTTTATTATAAGAGATGTTATAACTCAATGTCCAGTCCCAATCTTTTGTCGTGATAGGATGAGCCGTCAAAGTAAGTTCAATACCTTTATTCTCCAATGTACCTACATTCGTCAACAACTGGTTACTAAAGTTTGTACCGGCAGGAGCTGTAACCGTATTCAGCAAATCATCAGTTTTACGATAATACAAATCAAGAGTACCTGTCAATTTGTTGTTCAATACACCGAAATCCAATCCAATATTGTAAGTTGTAGTTTCTTCCCATTTCAAGTTTTCATCATAAGCTTGAGGAGCAATCAATGAATACTTGTTATTACCAAAATAATAATTTGCTCCAGCTTTGGAATACATATAGCGAGCCATATAAGGATAGTCACCATTATTCAGGTTTTGCTGACCAGTAATACCATAGCCCAAACGCAACTTCAAATCAGAAAGCCAATCCACTCCCTTCAAGAAATTCTCTTCTTTCATCTTCCATGCCAAAGCAACTGAAGGAAATAATCCCCAACGATTGTCTTTATTGAAACGTGAAGAACCATCATTACGCAAGGTAAATGTCACCAAATAACGATTCAATAATGTATAATTCAAACGCCCAAAGAAAGAAACAAGATAGTTTTCAGTTGAATAATCTTCCATATCCTTATAGAATTCCTTACCAGTTTCTTCAGCTTTTACTGTAGAATAAGGATATTTGGTCCATGTAGAATTATAGAAATGCTGCCAAGAATAACCGCCCATAACATCGACATGATGTGCACCAAACTCTTTAGCATAATTCAAATAGAAATCCAGCAATGTATTCCGCTTCAATTGATAATAGCTGCTATTTTCCCCAAACCCAGTTTTATAGTTACCTTGGCACCAAGTCATAGGAGCATTATCTTCTATAATAACATCACCTTCACTCTTAGACACGTCGTAACCTAAATTCAAGTTTGCTCTCAATTCGGGCAGGAAATGAAACTTATAGTCAATTTGTGCATTACCAATACTTCTATAAACAGTTGATTCGTCATGCTTTGAATCTAAAATAGAAACGGGATTAGCCAAACCAATATCAACCGGTGTAGGATTATTGCCACTTTTCATATACATAAAGTAGCCGTTACCATAGGGATTTCCATCCATGTAAATAGCTGTGTCGGATCATATTGCGTCGCCATACCTATTGCACCAGTATCTGCAAAACGGTTTGTATTATAAATACCTTTCACATTCAACTGAATATTCAATTTCTTATCAAAGAAATTAGGATTCAAGCTAATAGCACCAGTCAAACGCTCCATATTAGAAGTCTTCAATATACCATTTTCATTGGTATAAGAAACTGATACACGATAGGGCATGTGTGGTATAGCACCAGAAACATTAACATTGTGGTCTGTACTGAAAGAGGTTTTGAATATTTCATCCTGCCAATCAGTATTTGCCTGACCTAATGCTTTAAACTGAGCACTTGATTCACCGAATTTAGAAGTCACAAATTCTCTAAATTCATTTGCAGACATTACATCTACTTTATTGGGTCTTGTATTAATAGAGAATGTACCGCTATAACCAACTTGTACACGTCCAGACTTTCCTTTTTTAGTATTAATAATAATAACACCGTTAGATGCACGAGAACCATAAATGGCTGTTGCAGAAGCATCTTTCAAAATAGTAAAAGTCTCAATATCATTGGGATGGACAGTAGCCAAAGGATTTGACATACCATTAATACCACCGTCATCTACAGGCACACCGTCAATAACAATCAACGGATTATTGGATGCAGACATAGAAGAACCGCCACGCACACGAATTGTAGCACCAGCTCCCGGAGCACCACCGTCAGTAATCACACTTACACCGGCAGCTTTACCAACCAACATATCAGTAGCAGATGTAACAGCACCTTTTACCATTTTATCTGCACTAATAGCCGTAACAGACCCAGTCAAATCATTCTTTTTGCTGTACCGTAACCAATTACGACCACCTCGCCCAACAATTCCGCATCATCTTGTAATGTAATAATTACTGAAGGAGCAGCAGCTACTTCTTGCGTCTTGTATCCGATAAAAGACACGACCAACGTAGCTCCCTGAGGAACTGTCAATGTAAAATTACCATCAAGGTCAGTGATTGTACCATTCGTGGAATTTCCTTTTTCCACTACATTTGCGCCTATCACTCCTCCCAAAGCATCTTTTACATGCCCTTTCACGGTGATGTTCTGTGCATAAGCGCCTACAGACAAGAATAACCCTAACATTAGGGTAAGAATCGTTTGACAGATTCTAAGATTAACTTGCTTCATGCATTTAATAAATTAAAGTTAACAATATTAATTACCTATATATATTATTCGAAAAATAATTTTCGTACTTTCGCTTTCTAACGTCTTTCAAGTACTAAAGCATGACGCAACAAAATATGCTTTATTACTTTAGTAAAGTATAAAGAGAGTGTAAAATGTGGAAAACGAACAGTGCAAACGATTGCATGCGGTTGCACAAGATAGAAAAATCACTTGATATATCATAATACAGCGCTTCTCTCCACTCTACATGTGGCATTCTTGCACATAACATATATGTTTATTCTGCTAAAGTACAGAGATTTTCACCGCCTAACGGCCGTTAGGCGATTTGTCGATGGCCGTTGACAGATCGCTTTACGGCCGTCAACAAATCGCTTTACGACCGTTAAGTACTACACAACATCAAGACAAAACAAAAGAAACACAAAGCTTTTACTGAAGAAATGCCATGCATGTATGAACCAAGCAACATACTTTCAGGATATGAATAACGTGTCTGCACAATATTAATATGCCATTAACACGATATTAACAAAATGGCCGATATGATATTAACTTGTTACATTACAACAAGTTAACATCATATCGGCCCTAAAAACAGAGGTGGAAGCAAAATTTGCTTCCACCTTTTTCTGTTGCTTCCACCGCACCTCAAACACCGATGAACAAAGGGTTACAGAGCAGGTGTGGTAGAGTGGAAGCAAATAGTGCTATTTATTTCTCTGAAGTATAAAGTACCAGCTTTCCGGACTTCAATCCTTTAGCCTTGCCTCAAACACAATCTCACCGGCTTGCTCGCCACTCTGCACAATAGCCGTCAGCTGACCGCTGAAAGCCGGCATCTTGGGCAGATGGAACAAATCGAGGCTGGTAGCATCTCCATTGGCAGCAGCGCGATACTTTCCGGCACCCTTCACCGAGAAGTTTACCATGCGGCTGTCTGCCGGACAAAGGTTACCGTCCTTATCCACGACACGGACTGTGATATATGCCAGGTCCTTACCATCGGCAGACAAGTGGGTGCGGTCGGCAACCAGCTCCAGATGATGGGGCTTGCCAGCGGTACGAATCACCTTTTCTTCTGCAGGATTGCCGGAAACATCATAAGCCACCACTTTCACTTCGCCCGGTTCATAAGGAACATCCATCCACATCAAGCGATAGCGACGCTGCAAAGCAAGGGAGTCCTGACCTTCCAAAGCACGGCTTTCATCAGCAGTAAGTTTCCGTTGTTTGCCATAACTCTTTCCGTTGACGAACAGTTCGGCACTGGGATAGCTGGTGTAAACAAAAACCGGAGTATTCTCCCTTCCCTGCCCGGCCACGTCCAGTGCGGAAGGACATGCAAGGTATTTGCCTGCTTGTTCCATAGGCTGCGGTACAGATAGAAACGGTCTTTGGGGAGCTTGCCAAGTCTATGATACCGAAAACGGAGCTGTGGCTGGGCCAGGAATCCGTACTATAAGGAGAAGGCTCACCCAAATAATCAAAGCCCGTCCAGACGAACTGTCCGATTGTCCAGTCATAATCATCAGCCAAAGCAAAATCCTCATCGGAAGATTCGACCAGGAACAACACTCCACATCATAACCGGAACACTGATGGTCATCATACATCACACTGGCACCCTTCTGTACGGGAAATTTATAGACACCACGAGAACTTACAGTGGAAGCCGTCTCCGAACCAAGCACAATATTCTGTGGAAGAGTCTCATAAGACTCCACATAACGGTGAGCCCGATAATTAAGACCGGGTACATCAATCATTGCCGCAAACCCGTTGGCAAGCACGCAAGTTACCTGGTCCATACCGCAAGTAACGGGGCGTGTAGGGTCTTCGCGATGGCAAATATCCTGCAGGAAAGAAGCCACTTTGTAGCCTCGGGACTACATTGGGTAGGAACCTCATTTCCTATACTCCACATTACCACACAAGGATTGTTCCGATAATGATGCAGCATGTTTACCATATCCTTTTCTGCCCATTCGTTGAAATAGCGGTGATAACCATTCTCACATTTGGCAATATCCCATTCATCGAAAGGTTCCAACATCATCATAAAGCCCATCTCGTCACAGAGTTCCACCAATTCGGGTGTAGGCATATTGTGGGAGGTACGGACTGCATCACATCCCATATCCTTCAATAATGTCAACTGACGGCGAAGAGCAGCCACATTGACAGCCGCACCCAACGGGCCCAAATCGTGGTGATTGCATACCCCCTGGAATTTACGGTGCTTACCATTCAGGAAGAATCCCTTATCAGCTATAATCTCAATGCTGCGGATACCAAAACGCGTGGTATATTCGTCAGTCTGTTTGCCATCTACATAAATCTTAGATACTGCCTTATATAAATAAGGTGTCTCAGGGGACCACAGAGACGGAGCATTTATCAGAAAATTCTGCTCAAATGGCTGTCCGTGATTAATTTTCCGGCTATTATCCTTACGGGCTACTATCTTACCGTCCGGCGCAATAATATCAGTAGAAATACGAACATCCGCATCACCGGCATTCCGTATTGTAGTACGCAGACGCACGGAAGCGTATTCAGCAGAAACATGCGGTGTGGTGAGCTGTGTACCCCAAACCGGAACATGGACACGTTCCGTAGTAACCAGGCGGACATTGCGATACAATCCCGCCCCCGGATACCAACGGGAGGACTGGGGTCTGTTTTCCAGACGGACAGCCAGCACATTGTTTTTACCGTCGGCATTCAGCAAACCGGTAACATCGCAATGAAAAGAGTTATATCCGAAAGGCCAGAAACAAGCTTCTTTCCCATTGACATAGACCCGAGCCTCACTCATAGCACCATCGAAAACCAGAGTGACCTGTTTGTCTGCAGAAGCATCAAAAGCCGTACGATACCAACCGACACCCACATAAGGCAACCCTCCGGTACGCCCGGTCTTTACGGAAGCTTGTTTTTCAAGGTCTTGCGTAACCGCTACCTCCTGCAAATCGTTGTTGCGGTCGAACGGACCAAAGATGGCCCAATCATGAGGAATGGTCACTGTTTCCCACTTACTGTCGTCGAAATTTGTTTGTGTTGCTTCGGGAACATCTCCCTTGGTGAACTTCCAGTTCTTTTCCAACAATGCTTCTGTACGCTGCGCCATTGCCGCCAAGGCAAAAAAAGCGCAGCAGGAAAAGATAAGTATTGTCTTTCTCATTCTTCTTTAAAAGATTTTGTTAATATAATTATTTAAAAGCATCCATTATCACAGTGGGGCGGCCGTCTTCAGTGAATGCCCCCAGCCGATATTGGTTCGGCCTGCATTCCGGTTCCCAGTAGAACACGCCCTTGCAGCGTCCGCCGGTATTCTCCTTGCACTCTTTCAGGATACGTGCCAGTTGGCGTTTCCCTTCTGCCAGCACGGAAGCACTTGCCAGATTCCCTTTGTCGTCGGCACACTCCATGCCGGTTTCCACAACCATCACGTCACAGTTGTATTTCCGGGCTACACTATTAATATTGGCAATACACTCGGTGATAGTTCTATCAGCTGTATATTCCTTGTGCTCGAGCATCGTCCAGTAAGGATAGAGCGACATGCCTATCATATCCCACTTACCGCCATTGGCTCTCAGTTCATCAAAGAACCAGGTATACAATTCGTTGTCATATCCATTGTCCAGATGGACGATGACAATGGCATCGTCGAAGACGGACTTTACCGCATCGTATCCTACATTGATAAAAGCAGCCAGGTTGGCAAAGTTCTTACGGTATTTCACTTTCTCGGAAGTGCTGTTGGAACCCTTTACATCACATTCCCTCACATCATAGGACGCACCACTCAATGCAGCATCTTCATCCCAGAGCATCCCCGGACGGATTTCATTGCCTACCTGAATCCACTTAGGAGTAACTCCTGCCGTTTTCAGCGCATTAAGTACATCGGCAGTATGGTCGGCGACGGCTTTCTTCAAGTCGGCCAAGTTCAGTCCTTTCCATGCAGCAGGCTTATGCTGCTGTCCAGGGTCGGCCCACCAGTCACTGTAATGGAAGTCTACCATTACGTCCATGCCCAGCTCTGCGGCACGCTTGGCTTTCGTCACCAAATCGGCCGTATTGCACCAGTTATCGTGTTCTTTGGGATTGACCCATACTCTGAGTCGAACTGCATTCAAGCCCAAATCCTTCATCAGCTGGAAACAATCGGTCTCCACACCGGAAGCATTGTAGAATTTCATACCCTTATGTTCCATCTCCGTTACCCAACTGATGTCGGCACCTTTAGCAAAGTCCGTAGCCAGAGGTTCCTCCTTATCGGGAATTCCACCGGCGTTGGGGTCTGTCTCATTATTGCTGCTGCATGCAAATACGGCAAAGGCAATACAAAAAAAGAAAGTCAAAAACTTCATGTGTTTCATGGCGTTATCATCATTAATTGCGTACTGCAAATATAAGCATTTAGGAAATATAGAACTACATATCACCTTAATTTGTCAAAATACGGGTGTCCGCAATCGTTTGCACAAACTTACAACCCGATAAACCTCAACGAATAAGCACAATTTACCATATTACGTTATTTTTGCAATCGGATTAGGGAAGTTTACCTTATCTTTGTCCTCAAAACTATACCATGAATAAACCGCAGATTACCATCAAGGATATTGCCCGGGCGCTGAATGTCTCTCCTTCCACCGTGTCAAGAGCGCTGAAAGACAATCCGGACATCAGCAAGGAAACTCGTGACCTTGTACATGCCTATGCGCGCGAACATAACTACAAGCCCAATGTACTGGCTGTAAACCTCCGCGCAAGCCGCAGCAATACCATCGGCGTCATTGTTCCCCAGCTGGTACACCACTTCTTTTCCTGCGTATTGAGCGGAATTGAGAAAGCGGCGGCAGATGCCGGATATAATATCATAGTGGCGCAGAGCAGCGAATCGTACGAGCAGGAAGTGAAGATTGTGCATTCTTTCCTTGCCGCCCGTGTCTGCGGAGTCATCGCTTCACTTGCCAAGGACACTTCCCAATACGACCATTACCAGGAACTGCTGAACAACGACATTCCCATCGTCTTTTACGACCGTATCTGCACGGGACTGAAAACCGAGCGAGTGGTGGTGGACGACTATGCCGCTCCTTTGCCGCCGTGGAATACATGATACAGACCGGATGCAAGCGTATCCTTTTCTATGGTGCGGCTCCCCACCTGGAGATTACCAAAAATCGCCGGAACGGCTACCTGGATGCCATGAAGAAGTATAAAATTCCGGTGGACGACAGCATGATTCTGTTGTGCGACACCCGTGAACGCGCCATCTCCATCACTCCCGACCTGCTGGAAAGCGAAGACCGCCCTGACGGTTTCTTTGCCATCAACGACGAGACAGCTTCGGGCATACTGTATGCCTGCAAACTGGTCGGCGTAAAAGTTCCCGACGAAGTATCCATCTGCGGATTCACCGACGGAGCCATTGCGCAAAGCACCGACCGAAGCTGACTACCGTGGAGCAGCATGGCGAGGAAGTAGGTAAAAGCGCTTTCAGCATTCTGACCGGAAGGCTGGAGGGAGAAGAGAAAAGCAACAACAAGATAGTACGTACCAATCTGGTGATAAGAGGAACAACGAAATAATAAAACATATTAAACCATCATGAAAGTAAAACCCGATTTAAGTTTCTGGAAGCTGTGGAACATCAGCTTTGGTTTTTTCGGCGTACAGATTGCATATGCTTTGCAGAGTGCAAACATCAGCCGTATCTTTTCCACTTTGGGTGCAGACCCGCATAATTTGAGCTATTTCTGGATACTGCCGCCGTTGGCAGGTATCATTGTACAACCCATCGTGGGAGCCGCCAGTGACAAGACCTGGACACGCTTCGGGCGGCGCATCCCTTATCTGTTTATAGGTTCGTTGGTGGCCGTACTCGTCATGTGCCTGCTACCCAATGCCGGAAGCTTCGGCATGGCAGTAAGTACAGCATGATTTTCGGACTGGTATCGCTGATGTTCCTCGACACCTCCATCAATATGGCCATGCAACCCTTCAAAATGATGGTGGGCGACATGGTGAATGAGAAACAAAAAGGACTCGCCTACTCCATCCAGAGTTTTCTCTGCAATGCAGGCAGCCTGGTGGGATATCTCTTCCCGTTCATCTTTGCATGGATTGGCATCAGCAATACAGCTCCCCAAGGAGTAATCCCCGACTCGGTGATTTACTCATTCTACATCGGAGCGGCCATCCTTATCTTCTGCGTCATCTACACTTCGGTCAAAGTAAAAGAGATGCCGCCTGCCGAATATGCAGAGTATCACGGCATCACCGAAGAAGAGGAACATGAAAAGACCAACATGCTGAAGCTGCTCATCAAGGCTCCGAAAGCATTCTGGACTATCGGACTGGTACAGTTCTTCTGCTGGTTTGCTTTTATGTTCATGTGGACCTATACCAACGGCAGCATCGCTGCCAATGCTTTTGATGCTCCTACAGTAGAGCACCTGGTAGATGGTGTCACCAAAGTGGTACTCGACACCAAGAGCCTGCAATATCAGAATGCCGCCGACTGGGTAGGCGTACTGTTTGCCGTACAAGCCATCGGCTCTGTGCTTTGGGCCATCTGCATACCGATGTTCAAGGACCGTCGCCGGGTCTACTCACTCAGCCTTGTTCTGGGAGGTATAGGTTTCATTTCCACCTACTTCATACACGACCCTTATATGCTCTTCATTTCCTTCTTGCTGATAGGTTGTGCATGGGCTGCCATGCTGGCACTGCCGTTCACCATCCTGACCAACGCACTGAGCGGAGGACACATGGTACTTATCTGGGACTTTTCAACGGTACTATCTGTATCCCGCAGATTATAGCAGCTGCTTTGGGCGGCACCATCCTTGCCTTGTTTACTCCCCAAGGAGGACTGCTCCTGAAATCAATATGCTTGTGCTGGCAGGAATCATGCTGATAATCGGCGCCGCCTGCGTATACCTCATCAAAGAGAACCAAGGAGAAAAAAGCAAGTAAGCACACGCCTCCGAAACATAACACACAAAGAACCGAGACCGGCACACCGTACAAAGGACAGCCGTTATCTTTGTAATAAAGACATGAATCATACCGTATGATTACCATAATCATATCGTATGATTCATGCTTTCATACCGTATGATTGTTACCTCTTCTTCTGACCGTACATAGCATCTGTTATTGACGAGCCTACCAGCTCCGGCAAGAAAGCAGGTAAAAAAAAGCCTACCGCACGTTTGTTTTTTTCCTTTCCATTTCTTCTTTATTTCCGCATATTGCTTAACTTTACGGCGATAACTACAGAAAACACGTCGCCATGAAGAAATACCTCAAGACCGATGAATGGAACATCATCGAAGACCAATTCCACCCCGACCGTCAACGGATGTCGGAAAGTATATTCAGTCTCGGAAACGGACGTTTCGGGCAACGGGGGTATTTTGAGGAGCCTTACAGCAGTGACAGTTACCGTGGTTCATTTGTGGCCGGCATCACTTTCCTGGACAAAACCCGCGTAGGATGGTGGAAAAACGGATTTCCCCCATATTACACCCGTATACCCAAGGCTGCTGACTGGAGCCGCATCAACCTGCGCCTCATCGATGAGGAACTCGATTTGGCAGGCTGGGATGTCGACAGCTTCAACCGCCGCTGGATATGAAGGAAGGTATCTTCTACCGGGACATGGAGGTGACGTCTCCTCGCGGAAACCAGCTCCGCATCCATGTAGAGCATATCACAAATATGGCAAGACCCAACCTCTGTCTCATCAAGTACAGCGTGTCTTCCATCAACTATACCGGCAGAATCTCACTCGTGCCCATCCTTGACGGGAATATAGTAGACGATGCCGATCTGCCAAACCTGAAAATATGGAACATACTGCGTTCCGGTTCTACCAGCAGCTGTGCCTATCTCTGGACACAGACCCGCCGGGAAGATGCACAAGTGTGCTACGCTATGACTTACCAATCTTCAAAACAACAAGGAAACCAACTGCCAACCTCATACGGATAGAAAAGGAAAAGCAGACCGGTTTCAGCGTAGGTGCCGACGTGAAACCCGGAGACAACGTGACACTCATCAAATACACCGCCATTGCTTCTTCTCTCTACCACGAACGGAGTGAATTGGTGGAACACTCCGTGGCCGAGGCACGCGAAGCCAAGAGCATAGGCTGGAATACGCTGGTAGAAGAGCATCGAAGGGCCTGGCAGGAAATCTGGGACGAAACGGATGTCGTCATCGAAGGGGATCCGGAAGCGCAACAAGGTATCCGGTACAACATATTCCAGCTGTATCAGACTTACCGGGGAGATGATCCGCGCCTAAACATCGGCCCCAAAGGATTCACCGGAGAAAAATATGGCGGAAATACTTATTGGAACACGGAACTGTGTTGTGTACCGTTTTTTCTGCTCTCCACTCCCAAAGAGATTGCAAAGAACTTGCTGGCATATCGGTACAACCAGCTTCCCAAAGCCATCGAAAACGCCGTAAACTGGGTTTCAAGGACGGTGCAGCGTTGTTTCCGCAGGTAACCAACAATGGAGAGGAATGCCACAGTGAATGGGAAATAACCTTCGAGGAAATCCACCGTAACAATATCATTGTCTATGCCATCGTTCAGCATGCAGCGCTGACGGGCAATATGGACTATATCGCTAAATATGGCCTGGAAGTAATGATTGCCGTCAGCCGTTTCTGGAGCCAACGGGTATCCTTCTCCCAACCCAAACAGAAATATGTCATACTGGGGGTTACCGGCCCGGATGAATACGAAAACAATGTGGACAACAACTGGTACACTAACTATTCCTGTATACAGTGCCTCAAGATGACCCTCCGTTTTCTGGAAATGGTGGCACAGCAATATCCGGATGAATATGCCACATACGCCGCATCACCAATCTCGACCAAGTGAAGGAAAGTGCCCGGTGGAGAGACATCATCGAACACATGTATCTGCCGGAAGACAAGGAACGGGGTATTTTATCCAAAATGACGGCTATATGGATAAAGTACTGGAAAGTACAGATAACATTCCTGCCGAAGAACGCCCCATCAACCAACATTGGTCATGGGACCGCATTCTGCGCTCTTGCTACATCAAGCAGAGTGACGTGTTGCTCGGACTTTACCTCTATTATTTCTATTTCGACACGGAAACCGTCCGCCGCAATTTCGAGTTCTATGAGCCGATGACCGTACACGAATCCTCCCTTTCTCCCCACATCCATTCCATCCTGGCTGCACGCATCGGCAAAGTGGAAAAAGCTTACCAGCTTTTCCTGCATGCCACGCGGCTTGACTGGACGACTACAACAACGAAGCGGACCAAGGTCTGCACATAACCAGTATGCCCGGCAGCTGGCTGGCCATTGTACGCGGATTTGCAGGTATGCAGGTGCTGAAGGAGACGTTGTGTTTCTCCCCTGTCATACCGCAAAATGGGACAGCTATTCATTCAAGGTGAATTATCTGAAAAACACACTTCACATACGGGTAGGAAAAGAAATCGAAATCTCGCTTACAGCAGGCAGCAAAGTGGACATACAAGTCTACGGACACCCATATACGCTGGAACGGGGGACGGAATTGAAAATTAATATGCCAATGTGCCAATGACCTGCGGCGTGATAGCGCAGCATAAACATTGCGCAGCCAATTAGCACATTGGCACATTAAATCATCATTTATCCTATAACCGGGAGAACATTTGGTTGTTTTCCCGGTTTTATGTTTTTATATATACCTGAACGAATAACTATATACTTGTTTACCAATGAAAAAAATGTTTCTTTTCGCCCTGGTCATGGCGTTGCTCATCACGTCGTGCGGGCAAAAACAAAAGGGTAGCAATACCCTTATCCGACCGGTGAAGACTGCGCAAGTCAGTTCACAGTCGGTTATCCGCAAAGACTTCTCCGGAATAGTGGAAGCCGTGGAATATGTGAGACTTGCCTTCCGCGTCAGCGGACAAATCATCAGCCTCCCGGTTGTAGAGGGACAGCGGGTAAAAAAGGGGCAACTGATTGCCGCCATCGACCCACGCGACATCTCCCTGCAATATGCAGCCGACAAGGCTGCCTACGAAACAGCTGCCGCACAAGTGGAACGTAACAAACGGCTGCTTGGCCGCCAGGCTATCTCCGTGCAGGAATACGAAATCAGCGTAGCCAACTATCAGAAAGCAAAATCCACTTACGAGTTGTCCGGCAACAATATGCGGGATACGCGGCTGACAGCCCCTTTCGAGGGTTCCATCGAAAAACGGCTGGTAGAGAACTATCAGCGTGTCAATGCAGGAGAAGGGGTTGTACAGCTGGTAAATACACAGAAGCTACGAATCAAGTTCACCGTACCGGATGATTATCTCTATCTGCTCCGTGCCAAGGACGTAAAGTTCAAGGTGGTGTTCGACAGTTACCCTGCAGAGGCTTTCGATGCCAGACTGGAAGAGTATCTTGACATCTCCACAGCAGGGACGGGTATTCCGGTGACAATAACAATTGACGACCCGCACTTTGACCGTACACGTTATGACGTAAAACCGGGATTCACATGCAAAATAAAGCTGGCATCGGATGTCGCTCCCTTTCTGGAAGAAAAGCTGATGAATGTACCGTTAAGCGCCGTATTTGGCGACAGTGAAAACCGGAAAACGTATGTATGGGTGGTGGAAGGTAATAAAGTCAGTCGCCGCGAAGTGACCGTTTATTCTCCAACGGGAGAGGCAAACCTGCTTATTTCTAAAGGGTTGGAACCGGGAGAAACCGTTGTGACGGCCGGAGTATACCAGCTGACAGAAGGAGAAGCAATAAAGGTACTAATGTGATTAATCACATTGGCACATTACATTCCCCATTTATCTAAAAATATTCATTATGAATCTAGCCCAATATTCATTAGACAACACGAAGATAGTCTACTTCTTTCTGGCTGTGCTGCTTATCGGCGGTATACTGTCATTCGGCAGGTTGGGAAAGAAGGAAGACGCACCTTTCGTCATCAAGTCGCAGTCATCATGACACGCTACCCGGGAGCGGAGCCGGCAGAAGTGGAACGGCTCGTCACCGAACCCATCTCCCGAGAAATACAGTCGATGAGCGGCGTCTACAAGATAAAGTCAGAGTCCATGTACGGACTCTCCAAGATAACCTTCGAACTGCAACCGTCACTCTCTGCCGCATCCATTCCGCAGAAGTGGGACGAACTGCGGCGTAAAGTGCTCAACATACAGCCCCAACTGCCCGCAGGCTCTTCTGTACCGACCGTCTCGGATGATTTTGGAGACGTTTTCGGCATCTATTACGGCCTGGTGGGTGACGACGGTTTCTCTTATGAAGAAATGAGAAACTGGGCGGAACGAATCAAGACACAAGTCATCACGCAGACGGTGTGATGAAGGTAGCCCTTTTCGGTACACAGACAGAGGTCATCCATATATTCATCTCCGTAAACAAGCTGGCAGGAATGGGTATCGACCCCAAGCAGCTGGCCAGCCTGCTACAATCGCAGAACCAGATTATCAATACGGGTGAAATCAGCGCCGGAGAACAACAGTTACGCATTGTGGCCAACGGTACCTACACGACTGTCGATGATATCCGCAACCAGGTTATCACTACCTCCGGCGGACAAGTCAAGCTGGGTGACATCGCCATCATTGAAAAGGGATACATGGACCTCCCGGCAATATCATGCACGTCAACGGAAAGCGCGCCATCGGTATCGGCATCTCCACCGACCCGACAAAGGATGTGGTAAAAACCGGTGAACTGGTAGACCGGAGGCTTGCCGAACTCATGCCCCTCATCCCCGTGGGGCTGGAACTGGAAAGTCTGTATCCCGAAAACGTGATTGCCAAAGAAGCCAACAACGGGTTCATCATCAATCTGATAGAATCCATCCTGATTGTGATTGTAATCATCATGCTGGTGATGGGCATGCGTGCAGGAGTACTGATTGGCTCTTCCCTTATATTCTCTATCGGAGGCACACTGCTCATTATGTCGTTTCTTGCGTAGGTCTGAACCGGACCTCCCTCGCCGGATTCATCATAGCCATGGGAATGCTGGTGGACAATGCCATCGTGGTGACAGATAATGCCAAATTGCCATTGCCCGCGGCATCGACCGCCGAAAAGCGCTGATAGACGGTGCCACCGGTCCCCAATGGGGATTGCTGGGAGCAACGTTCATTGCCATCTGTTCGTTTCTGCCACTGTATCTGGCTCCCTCTTCCGTAGCCGAAATCGTGAAACCGCTATTCGTAGTGTTGGCCATTTCCCTGGGATTAAGTTGGGTGCTGGCGTTGACACAAACCACTACATTCGGCAACTTCATACTGAAAGCAAAGGCTAAAGATGGTGATAAAGACCCATACGACAAGCCTTTCTACCATAAATTCGCCTCCATCCTCGGCACACTGATACGCAAGAAGGCGTTGACCCTTGGAAGCATTACAGCACTGTTCATCCTCTCCCTCATCGTCATGGGACTGATGCCCCAGAACTTCTTCCCTTCTCTGGACAAGCCCTACTTTCGGCAGATGTATTCTATCCGGACGGGTACAGCATCCGCGAAGTAGAAACCGAAATGAAAAAGGTGGAAGCGCATCTGATGCAGCAGCCGGAAGTGAAACGGGTATCCGTCACATTCGGCAGCACACCGTTGCGTTACTATCTGGCCTCCACTTCCGTCGGCCCCAAACCTAACTTCGCCAATATCCTGGTGGAAGTAACGGACAGCAAATATACCAAGAAGCAGGAAGAGAATCTTGATGCCTACATGAAGGCCAACTATCCCAATGCCATCACCCGTACCATGTTGTTCAAGCTCTCTCCTGCTGTAGATGCCGCCATTGAAATCGGGTTCATCGGCAATAACACGGATACGCTGGTCATGTTGACCAACAAGGCTCTGGACATCATGCACCGTGACGGCGAACTTATCAACGTGCGCAACTCCTGGGGCAATAAGATACCGGTATGGCATCCCGTTTACAGTCAGGAGCGTGCACAACCGTTGGGTATCTCCCGTCAAAGCATGGCACAGAGTATCCAGATCGGTACGAACGGCATGACACTTGGGGAATATAGGGAAGGAGACCAGGTACTTCCCGTTCTGTTGAAGGATAAAACTATCGACTCTTTCCGCATCAACGACTTGCGTACACTCCCCGTATTCGGCACTGCACGCGAAACAACCACTCTGGAACAAGTCGTCAGCCGGTTCGACTTCCAGTACAAGTTCTCCAATGTGAAAGACTACAACCGGCAGATGGTGATGATGGCGCAGGCCGACCCACGCCGCGGTGTGAATGCCATTGCCGCCTTCAACCGTATATGGAAGCAAGTGCAAGAAGAGATTGATGTGCCCGAAGGTTACACCATGAAATACTTCGGAGAGCAGGAAAGCCAGGCAGAAAGCAATGCCGCACTGGCAGCTAACCTGCCGCTGACATTCTTCCTTATGTTCGTCACCTTGCTGTTTCTGTTCCGCAGCTACCGGAAGCCGATTGTTATCCTGCTGATGCTGCCGCTTATCTTTATAGGTATTGTACTGGGACTGGTGGTATTGGGGAAATCATTCGACTTCTTCTCCATCCTCGGCTTGCTGGGGCTGATTGGAATGAATATCAAGAATGCCATCGTGCTGGTGGACCAGATTGATACGGAAACCGCTGCCGGAAAAGCACCGCGTGAAGCCGTTATCAGTGCAACGACCACCCGTATTGTCCCGGTGGCCATGGCATCGGGTACCACTATCCTGGGAATGTTGCCGTTATTGTTCGACGCCATGTTCGGCGGCATGGCGGCAACCATCATGGGTGGTTTGCTGGTAGCCTCGGCATTGACACTATTCGTGCTGCCGGTGCTTATTGCGCCATTCATAAAATCAAGTGAGAGAACATTCAACAATTTACAGTTTACCTATTGAATGATGAAAACAAATATACTTATTCTATCATTACTGTGCTCAGGACTGAATGCCGGGGCACAACAAGCATATCTGAGCCGCGAAGAATACCGCGACAAGGTAGAAGCATACAGCCAGATTCTGAAACAACAGCATCTGAAAACATTCGCCAGTACCGAGGCACGCAAGATTGCCTCCACCGGTTTCCTGCCCCAGATTGACATCACCGCCGAGGGTACCGCCAATCTCAATCATCTGGACCAATGGAACAGTCCGAAAGGAGACTACCGCCCTTATACCTATCAGGCACTTGCCACCTTGACGCAGCCGCTTTATACCGGAGGTCCCTAATAGCCCAAAAGAAAGTGGCGCAAGCCGAAGAGGCACTGGACCAACTTACCACAGAGCTGACCCTCGACCAGATACACTATCAAAGTGACGCCGTCTATTGGAATACCTCTGCCGCCCGTGCCGGTCTGAAAGCCGCGGCTACCTTTCAGGATATTGTACAACAGCAGTACGACATCATCCAAGACCGCTTTGATGACGGTGCCATCAGCCGCACAGACTTGCTGATGATTTCCACCCGACGTAAGGAAGCCGAATTGCAGTACATCAAGGCACGCCAAAACCATACCCTTGCCCTGCAAAAACTGAATATCCTTATGGGCTCGGAACCGGACGCTCCCATAGACAGCATAGCCGAAATAGATATACCGACTGCCTCCATCATACCTCTGGGCCTGGATGATGTGCTGCTTCGCCGGGCAGAATATGCCAGTACCTCCGTGAACATCGCCCGCAGTGAAGCGCAACGGCATGCCGCCCTCAGCCGCTACAACCCACAAGTCAACATGTTCCTCGCTACCGGTTGGGATACGGGAATCACCTATATGGGGCAGGATGTACCTCATACTCCCGTCGTAGGAGTCAATGTCAGCATCCCCATCTTCCGTTGGGGAGCCCGCTTCAAGACAAACCGCCAACAGAAAGCCTATATCGGCATACAGAAGCTGCAACAAAGCTATGTAACGGACAATATTCTGGAGGAACTCTCCGCAGCCACCACAAAACTGACGGAAACTGAACAGCAAGTCAAGACGGCCCGGGAGAATATGATACTCGCCGAAGAGAATCTGGGCCTTGTCACCTTCTCTTATAATGAAGGAAAAGCCAGCATGGCAGATGTGTTGTCCGCACAACTCTCGTGGACGCAGGCACACACCAACCTAATTGATGCGTATCTGGCAGAGAAGATGGCGGTGGCTGAATATTGGAAGGTGGTTAGTGAATGAAATGCCCCTCAAAGAAAAACATACAAAAAACTCCGGCATAGCTTTACAAAGCCATACCGGAGTTTCTTTATATTTTTCCTACTGACCGTTTATCCCAGGAATGAAATCAGCACACCCGCCGCAACAGCCGAACCGATTACACCGGAGATATTACTGGACATACAGTAATTCAGCACATGGTTTTTCGGGTCATACTTCGTTGCTATTTCATTGCAGACACGGCTTGCCATGGGTACGGCACTCAGGCCGGTAGCACCAATCAGCGGATTGATCTTCTTCTTGCTGAATAGGTTGAACAGCTTCACAAAGAAAATACCTCCCGTAATGGACAATGCAAATGCCAGGAAACCACCAATCACAATACCGATAGTCGTCCAATTCAGGAATGCCTCACTGGTCATCGTGGCGCCAACGCTCAATCCTAAGAAGATGGTAGCTGCATTCATGATACTATTAGCAGCAGCATCAAACAAGCGGCTTGTATCCGAACCGATTTCCTTAATCAAGTTACCGAACATCAACATACCAATCAAAGGTACTGCTGTGGGCACAAATAAAGCAACAATCGTAGTCACTGCAATCGGGAAGATAATCTTCAATACACGCAGATTCTTAATCTCGGTTTTCGAAGGATACAGCTTCTCCTGCTCCTTCATGTTAATCATCAATTCCTTCTTGGTACAGAACAGCTTCACCACCATCGGAATGATGACCGGTACCAGCGCCATATAAGAATAAGCAGCAATGGCAATCGGTCCCAACAGATGGGGAGCCAGCTTGATGGTAGTAAAGATAGCCGTAGGACCATCGGCACCACCGATAATGCCCAACGCACCTGCTTCCTGCGGAGTGAACCCTATCATCACAGCACAAAGCAGTACGGTGAAAATACCTAACTGCGCAGCCGCACCGAATATGGAGAGACGCAAGTTACGGAGCATCGGACCGAAGTCTGTCAGCGCACCCACACCCATAAAGATAACAGGCGGCAGAAAGCCGGTCTTAATCAGCATATAATAAATGAAGTTCATCAGTCCGAGGTCGTGCGCAATCTCGTGCAACGGCATCTCCCAAATATTCTTCATCACCCCGCCTACCATGACCATTCCCGTTTTCATCTGCCTGAATCACCCCCATCTCGCCGCCGGGAAAGTTGGCAATGAGCACACCGAAAGCGATGGGTACCAACAACAATGGTTCATAGTGTTTCTTGATACCTAAATAAAGCAGGATGAAAGCGATGGCATACATCACGAGGAACGACGGATCAGCAATGATGTTGCTGAAGGCCGTCATATCATAGAGTTTTGCAAATATATCTTCCATTATCCTATCTTCATTAATACATCATCTTCAGAAACAGAGTCACCCGGATTGACACAGATGGCAACAACCGTTCCATCAAAGTCTGCGCGGATGGCATTGTATGTCTTCATAGCTTCGATATAGCAGAGGAGGTCACCACTCTTCACCTTGTCACCCACTTTCAACGGGGTTTCTTGCGCATTCTTTGTCAGGAAGAACTTGCCTTCGAGCGGAGCCGGAACGTCCTGACCTTCGCCTACGGGGGGAGCTGTCACCTTTTCGGTGGCCGAAGCGGGCAGGTCGATGTCACCGTATGCCACCGTCACGCGGTAAGCCTGACCGTCCACCTGCACAGTGAGCGTCTTGGGTTTGGCATCGTCCAGCGGAGACTTGTCACGTTCGGCACGGCGTTTCTCCACATCCTCCAGGAAGTCCTGCTTGGCCTTGCCACTCTTGTAAGCCTCGTATTGAGCCGGGTGCATGGCGTATTCGAAGAGCTCTTCGTCGTCCTCGCCCAGTTCCCACTTGTTCTCCTTCATCAGCTTGCGGTACTTGTCCAGAGCATCGGGATAGTTGTCCTGCGGATTGCCGGTGAAGAACTTGCGTCCTTCGCGTTCGGCCTTCTCTATGATTTCGGGAGCCAGCTGACCCGGCAGCTTACCTGCCTTGCCCAACAGCATATCCCAAATGTCATCGGCAATCATACCCCAGCGTTCCTTGCCTTTCTCCATAGCAATGACGTTCATCATGGAAAGGTTCTTGACGTACTGGCTGAACGGAGTCACCAACGGGGGATAACCCACGCGCGGCCAAACATATGCCACTTCGTTGAACAACTTGATGAGCAGTTCATCCTGCTTCATGAAGGGCAGGTTGCGTTTTGCCTTGTATTTGTTGATGGACTCCAGATTGGATTCCAAGTCTGCCATCAGACTGCCCATCATGCCACCCGGCAGTCCGGGACCAATCAGCAGGGAGTTCATCAGGCGGTTGCGCGGGCTGATGTACAAGCCAAGGAAGTCGTCCATAAACTCCTGGATGAGTGCGCGTACCTTCATATATGCCTCCATATTGACTTCGGGCACCTGGAAGCCTGCATCCTTCAGCATGGCCTGCACACTGAGCAAGTCGGCATGTCCCGTACCCCAGGAAAGCGGCTCCATGCCTACGTCGATATAGTCGCAACCCGCTTCGCACACTTCAAGAATACTTGCCATATTGAAACCGGGACCCGCATGACTATGATACTGGATAGGAATATCGGGATGCGCCGCCTTGATATTGGCCACAATCTTGCCCAAAGAAACCGGACGTCCGATACCTGCCATATCCTTGATGCAGATTTCGTCGGCACCTGCTTGATAAGCTTCAGTGCCATCTCCGTGTAGTATTCTACGGTATGGATGGGTGAATGGGTGATGCAGAGCGAGCATTGGGAAATCATTCCGGCATCGTGTGCATAGCCAATAGAAGGGATGATATTGCGGGTATCGTTCAGACCGCAGAAGGTACGCGTGATGTCCGTACCCTGCGCTTTCTTTACCTTATAGAACAGCTTGCGCACATCGGCGGGCACGGGACTCATGCGGAGGCCATTCAGGGCACGGTCCAACATGTGAGTCTGGATACCGGCTTCGTGGAACGGCTTCGTCCATTCGCGCACGGCTTTATTCGGATTCTCCCCAAACAGCAGATTTACTTGTTCAAAACCTCCGCCATTGGTTTCCACGCGCGCAAAACAACCCATCTCAATGATAGCGGGAGCTACTTTCACCAGCTGGTCAACACGGGGTACATATTTTCCGGCACTCTGCCACATGTCCCTGAATACCAAGCTGAACTTAATTTCCTTTTTCATACTAAATTATTCGGTGTGTTTTTATATAAGATTATTATTTCAGATTTTTTCTACCTTAGCAACTTTACCCTTACCTTGTGTCACTACTGTTACGGCTGCACTGATAGCTGCCAGAATATTACCGGGGACAGGTGCAGGACCATTTGCTGCAGCTTTGGCCGGTACCACTTCTTCGGGTGCATATTTGTTCACAAGTGCAATGAGACATTTTCCTAAGTAGATAACAATCAGCAGGATAGCAAAGACTGTTGCCATACCTACCACCATTAGCAGAAGTGCTATGTTCAAGTTTTCCATATTATAAATTATTAGTTATTCCGTAGGATTTAAAAAAAATCGTTCGAAATTAGCGATTATCCGTTAAAGAAAGGTGGTAAAAAATAATAAAAGATGCTAAAACGTCACTTCCCGCACTACCGGAGAGGTGGTACGGAAGTGTATAATACCCCATTTATGTCAAGAAAAGAGGCAATTGGCGGGATGGGAAAAATCAGCCCAGCGGGTTCTCTCCCTGATCGCCGTCGTTGCCGCCCTGGTTGCTGCCACCTTGATTGCCACTGTCAGAAGAAGGAAGCTTGCCCCACTCTTCCCAAACAATCTTCGTATTCACCATGCTGCGGGTAATCACCTGACGGCCACTATTACGCTCCACTTCGGGCAAAAAACGGACACGTACTCCGTTAATCAGCGAAGCGCTTACCTCCGCAGCCGTCGACACTCCTCTTTTAGTAGAGGTGGCAGTATAGTAGAAGGTGCCGACACCGTTTATCTTCACAGTACGTCCCTGCCCCATGAAATTGCTCAATACACGCCCCAAGTTCTCCATCACCGCATACGTGTCACCACGGGTCACGGTAGAAAGAACAGACAGCTCGTCTGCCACTTCACGGGTAGTAACCGCCTTGCCCCAGGTTACTGATTGAGGATACCACAAATCGTTTACTTTTTTCTGAACTCTTTTAAAAAATGCCATAATCGTAATGTTTTAAATGATTAATTAATAATGTATATCCGGTTTCTCTTGTCTCACCCGAGAAGCAGAAGTTTTCATCGTGAGGCCTCAACGATTCAGCGTCTGCTTTTCTCAAATTCGATGTTGCAAAGTTAGGGCGGGAAACAAGGGAAAACAAGAAAATGGCATCTACAACCAATTTTCATAAATCACTCAAATACAAACAATTACAAAAATAACATCTCTACAAGAAGAAGGGGGAAATAAAGCTGAAATAAGAAGAATAAGGTGATAATCTCTACAAGCTATACACGCAAACTTCTGATAATGAAGGCACCTATATCTTCCGGTCTCTACAAGATAGTTACTATAAGCTATTCTTTGCAATATGACATCATTTAGAGTTTATGCCAGTGAAAAGAAAGAATGCACACATAGAGAGAATGTGCCTCTCTACGTGTTTGGCTGATTTTACTTTGTTACTGCATTATACAAATCCTGGTAGGTTTTCACCACACTATACGCCACATCGCCAGTGCTGATAGCTGCAAAGTGGCGACGGGCGCACTCTATCTTGCATCCTCGGCACGGCGAAGTTGTGATACTTCGATGTCGTTGCCTTTGGTTTCTGCCACGAAATAGACGTGCTTCACGGAATCTTCTCGAAAAGCTACAGCCCAGTCGGGATTATATTTGCCCATCGGAGTGTTGATGTAGAATCCACCGGGCAGTTTGCTATATACCACCACATCATCCTCAGCTTCCAGCGACTCGGCAAAACTCTTTTCGATACCTTCACTATCTACCACTACAAGATCGTAAAGCGACTTGGTACTTTCGATAGCATTCTTGCCAAGTGTACCACGCAGCGTAGCTCCTCAAAGATGCCAGTACCAAAAGTTCCAGCACATTTCTCATACTGGATGTGTTGGATGAGCGAGATAGCCTTACAATCGTTGATGATGCGACCGGCTTTGATGATGAACTCTTCTGGATTCAGCTTGACTGATGGAAAGTCGCATGATTAACGCCTTTCAGCATTTCTACAATGGTGCGGCGAGTTAGACCGGTGGATTGCACGAGTTCACCTACCAAGTCGTAAGTTACTTCTGCTCCAATAACTTCCGTTACCCGAATGGTTTTCACTGTAGCGGCACTCATGGCTGCTCCGGCTTCCAATTCTTCGCGGTCACGGATGCTTTCCATGCCGCCACTCTCCACTACAATACGGATTTCTGTCACATTCAGGTGCTTGTCGAGTGCATCAATGGCACTCTTTGATGAGTTTTTGACGTTTTCAAAACTCACGTTATAGTAGGTACGTGTATTGATGCGCCGCCACAACTCTTGCCACTCTTTTTTGTTGAAGTTGTCTTTCACTAAGTGAGCCTCCGTTTTATTACGTCCATTGGCTGGTTTGAAGGCATCGGGATTGAACACTTTATCCAACTGTTTGATGATAAACGAATGTAGATTTTCCACCTCACCAAACTGGAGCGAATCGGCTTTCTTTTCGTCAAAGTACTTTTGCGTGAGCTTGCCCTTCTTGATGTAACCTTGGACTATCAGTTCTTCGTGGATTTCCACGGCCTGTTCGGTCGTAATCTTTATGCTGTGTCCATCTTGTGTCTGTGCCAGTTGGTCGGCAAACAGTGTGGCTGTCACCACTACCGGACGGCTGGCACAGGCTTCTGCATATCGGTTTGCAGCTTCTTGCAAAGTCGTCATAGCTCTCGCTGGCAATAACGGTCAGGATATTGGTGTCGAACACATGGTCACCCAATACGTCGGCATCTTGACGTTCGCCCTTATCGTTGACGCATAGGCGCATACCACGACCCACCTCCTGACGTTTCTTGATTTCGTTGGAGGTGTCTTTCAACGTACAAATCTGGAACACATTAGGATTGTCCCAACCTTCCTTCAAGGCTGAGTGAGAGAAGATGAAGCGAATGGGGCAACTTTGGCTAAGTAAGCGTTCCTTATCCTTCATGATAAGGTCGAAACCACGTTCTTCGTTTTCGCCTTCCTTATTCTTCGATTCCACGTTCTTCCCTTTTTTATCAATAGAAAAGTAACCATCGTGAATGTTTTCGGGCGCATTCTTCGGATTGGAAAGGAAGCGAGTGTAGGCGGTATCCTTAAAGGTAGACATAAGCTCTTGCAAGGCACGTTGGTATTCCTCTTCAAACATCCGTGCAAATTTCCCCTTCTCTGCCGTGTCCTTACCGTAGATGCGGTAACTATCCACATGATCGATAAAGAAGAGCGAAAGCACCTTGATGCCGCGAGCAAAAAGTTGGCGTTCACGTTCCAAATGAGTCTTGATGGTTTCACGTATCTGGTGGCGACGGAGAATATCCTCATTCACGCTGCCCACCACCTCACCGGGATGAAGCGTCAGTCCGTTGAGGAAATGCACGGTATTGGTCAATCCGTCTATACATTCCACTTTAAAGTTATTGGCATACTCCTGCAAACCACCGCTTTGCTCTTTGAGATCGAACCTTCGCCGACCAAGCGAATGGTCTGGCGTGTGCATTGGCAGTCTTGACATCGAAGCCCAATCGAGCTTGGGGATTGCCTTTGCTAATGACGATTTCATCCAGATAGACATAGCTATTGGTAGCTGTAGAACCCACTTGATGCACACTGCGTACCTCTATTTTCTTCACCAGCTTCTTGTTGTAAGCGTCGATGGCATCGAGGCGATATACTTGGTTGAATATTTCACGGTGCGTGGCACTATAAAGTAAGGTAAAGAGCGGGTTAAACAGTTTGATACCTTTTCGTGTGGCATTACTTTTATCCGTTCCCAACACGCTTTGCGGCTCGTCAATAATTAGGATGGGATTCGTTTTTGCCAAGATGTCAATAGGCTTTCGCGAACCGAACTCATCACGACGTGAGAAGATGATACGGGCTGCGGAATCACCTGCGCGACCTTCCTTGTTTTTATCCTCGTTAAGCGAAGCATTGAAAGCCTGCGTATTGATAATCATTGCATGAATGCCGTTATCCGAAGCAAAGGCATCAATCTTAGCGAGCTGCTTCGAGTTGTAGATGAAGTATTGCATGCGCTTACCATATTCTCCAGCAAAGTGCTCTGCCATACTCTCAAAACTCTTGAACACGCCTTCGCGGATGGCAATACTTGCACTACAATCACAAATTTCGACCAGCCATAGCGGCGTTCAGCTCATACATGGTCTTGATGTAGGTATAGGTCTTACCCGTACCTGTTTCCATCTCAATGGTAAAGGTACGTCCGTCTCCCTCCAGATGCTCCACGGGATTCAATCCTTCTGCCATCTGTATGCCACGCACATTCTCGCAAATGCTTTCATTGTCAAGTACAAGGGGAAAATTGCCGAAACCGTCGAAGTTGAGCGCACCAAACTTGTTCAAGAAAGTGCGGCTGCCATCGTGTTTGGGTTGCCCCTGAAACACATCGCTCACGCATTTGGCGGCTTCCGCTTGAAAGCGTTGATGTTTATATCTTATTTTCACTTTTTGCCTCCTTTCTTACTTTTGTCACTAATCGCCTTGATAGCGTTCAAATAATCTTGCTCCACATCGCTGAGTGTGCGTTGTTTATATTTACGATACTCAGTAGCGGCATGATCCATCGCTTCTTGATGGGATACTAGGCTCCATCCAGTAGGAGTTGTTTTCCAGTTGAGGTGAGTATGCGATCCAGATAGTTTGCCCAATCGTTCATGGTCATGGGTTGCTCTTTCTCGGCTTGGCGTTCTGCGAAATCAAGTAAAGCGATAATCATGTCAAGATTATAGAAGGTTGTCATGTATGACTTACCATCTGTGGCAGTTGTTCGGAATTTCCGAACAACTGAGTCCTCTTGTAGTTCGCCTTCTTCGAAAATGTGCTTAATATATTCACTTACATTCGATTTACTCGTCTGATACAACTCGCACATCTGCGCTTGAGTAAGCCATAAAGTATCTTCCTCAAGTTTCACATCTATCTTTGTCAGACCGTCATTGTCTGTATAGATTGGTATTTTGTTGTTCTCTTCCATGAACACGTCAAATTACTCTGATATTATTAAACGCATCATTATCCGACCAATCCAAGAAATTGCTTGAACTGCTCATAAATATTGATTTTCTGAGCATCTTCCTTGAAGCAGGCATCACGGAAAAGTACACGCAAGGGACTCTTGTCGGCCATCGCAGTTACTACCTTATCGGTAATGCCCTCGGAGAAGCAAGCCACAAGATCGCCTTCGTTGACAGTGTAGATGGTACAACCGTCCATGGTTTCTGCCTGCAAGGGCAAGTCCAAGCGAACACCCCATGCCAACATCGAACCATAGAGTAGGTCGAGGTCAGTACGATCGCGCTTGATATTATAGGCAAAGAGGTCAAGCTGGTCTTGCTTGTATTCCTTGGGTGAAAGTGATACTTTCTCGTAGTTGCTTTCGTCAAGGCGGTAGACACGGAAACCGGTGTCGAGGTTTTGGGTAGTAAGCGGGGAATCTGCTTTATTTTTGCACCGGAACGACGGATGCGTTCTTTGGCTATCTCAGGGATAGTGGCGTAGCTGCCTTACGTGCTTCGCTATCTTCTGGCGTTTCTTCGGGAAGCTGAACGCAGATATATCTTCTGTTACCTCCGTCTTCGGCGTTGAGTTGCATTACAGCATGGGCAGTGGTGGCAGAGCCTGAGAAGAAATCGAGAATAAGTGCATCTTTATCAAAATGAGTCATCATCTTGAGCATCCTTATCAAGAGATTTATACTTTTGGGATTGTCGAATGCTTTGCAGCCCATTAATTTCTGAAGATATGAAGTTGCGGAAGAAGTTAAGAAATCTGTATCCCACCAAGTCGTAACTTTTTTTCTTGATTGTCGAGCCTGTTCTTCGTAATACTTCTTCTGGAGATTGTTCTCTGTGACAATAAGCAGTCCATTATCATACAGTTTCTGCATGGTCTCTTTTGAATATCTCCAATATCCTTCAACGCCCATAAATTCGTAAAAAGGATTACCTTTCTTTGCTCCACCAGGACCATCTACAGGTGCCAATTTATATTTTCCCTTATCGTCTTCTCGATCAAATCCGTCTAATACAGGGTCTTCTCCTATATTCTTTTGTTGAGCAAACACCTCATTTATTTCTTTGGCATAAAACGCAATGTGATTGTGATTTTCAGATATTATTCTATCATTAGAAACAGAGGCTCTATGCTTATGGCAAATATCAGCAATGAAATTATGCTCGCCAAAGACTTCATCACATATTTTGATGAGATTTGCATTCTCATCATCACCTATCGAAATAAAGATAACTCCATCCTCCGTGAGCAGAGAACGAGCCACCAGCAGACGACTATAAATCATACTGCACCAATCCGAATGAAACTTACCATTCGTATCGGAATTCTTCCTGAAGCGATAGCCCAACTCATCCACATTGCCGGCTTTGAAATCCTCTTCGGCAGCAGTGAGAGCAAAGTCGTCATGATACACAAAGTCATTGCCAGTATTATAGGGTGGGTCGATATAAATCATCTTCACCTTACCCATATATGAGCGTTGCAAGAGTTTGAGCACTTCCAGGTTATCACCTTCGATATAGATATTCTTCGTATTGTCCCAATCCACGGAATCTTCCACCACCGGGCGTAATGTCTTATCGGTTGGTTTGGCAGCCTCCGCACGAGCGGCATTCTTACCTACCCATGTAAACTGATACATCTCGCCATCGCCGTCTGTGACATAGTCGCCAAGCAACCGGCGAAGCACCTCGAAGTTTACCTTTCGGGAGATTTCACCAGTCTTGTCATCACGTACTTCGGTAAATGCCGAAGGTGCTATCTGATAGAGCGCATCAAGATTGAGTTGCGTTCCGTCTGCGGAGTTCAAATCCAAATGTTTTAATATGTCAGTCATATATCTTGTTTCTTAATTGTTTTCTAATGTTTTAAGTTTCTCTTTCTTTGATTTGTCCTTGATGAAAGTAGGAGATGTGAAAATGAAACGCAATTGTTCCACTTGCTCCAATTCTTCTTTCAATGCTTCGTAGGCATAGATGGAGAATGAAGCCGCAGCAATAGACACAAAAGTACCTTTGGATAACCGTCCTTTGATGTCATCCACTACACGTTCGTTTATATTGTTTATTAATTTGGAATGTTTCATCCTCGTTCTATCAGACCTTAGTTCCGCGGCACTTTACAAAACAATTATTTAAAATACTGAGCAATAAAATATTGCCCAGTACTTTGCCATGTCAGAAGATTCACTTAAATTAGTGCTGCAAAAAAAGCACAAGAAATCCTCAACAAGCATGACAAAAATAAGCATAAAATCCGGTAAACTCACTTCTTTTGGAGGGATATTTTTAATTATGGAGCAATTTGATTCTATGCTCTCATCCGTAATCAATTCAACACTTTAGCAGTCCAATAGAAAGCGAACTATTGAAATAACAAGGAATAACAATATTTTTTAAGTCACCAATCAGTTTCTTATTTCATTTTGTAACAACATTTCAAATCCCAAAAGCATCCGTTTCAAGCCATCAAACCGTCACAGTCCATCCCCTCCCAGAACACCTTCTGAAGTGGGGGTAATTCAGTATACGATTAAATAGGATTCAATATAAGACTGAATGGCATTCAGTATACGACTGAATAGGGTTCAGTATAAGACCGAGGTTATATTAGTAGCAAAACAGATTGAGAACAAGGGAAATCACCGACTTTTTGTCCTAATAAATCAACACAAATTGGCTATATCCCTAAAATAATCATATAAAAATATCGGAATCAAGCAGTGTTCTTTGCCCAACGGTAGGAAGTCTATAAGAAATTGACTATCGACCCGTTATTTGCATTACTTCCGAGGTTATTCTCTATGGTTTCTTCCATAGGAAACTGTTGCTTGTTTATGCAAAAAGAACCATTCTTCCGTTCAAAAACCAAATTATCGTCCACCCGAAGCGATTCGGACACTAATATACCACCGGCATTTTTAGAATAGGCATAGACAACTGTCCCGTTCTCAAACCTAAATGTATATTCGAACCCGACTACTCCCTCTTTCTTTCCAGCATAAATAAAATTCACATAATAATCTATCTTCTTCCATTTGGGCGACAAATGTTCTCAATATCGAATAAGGCCAAACTGAAGTTTGTTTTACCCGATCCGTTCGGTCCATATACAATACCATTTTTTATGATACCGTCTTTGATAGCGTTTTTATGAACTCATAATTAGCCGGACTTGACAAATCCCACTTGAAGATACGAAAAAGGATTTCCGTAAAGAAATTACGTGCCTAATTTATCTTAATGCCACCTAATAGTTTCATACCCTTGTCACTGTTGTCTTGCAATCCGAAATTTCAGACATGGCACACTACTGTATCCAGCGTCTCTCCATCAGCAAACAGTCCACCATCTGCCTGCATCATCCGCTTCTTCAGGCGGAATTTCTGCTGGGACACGGAAGCGGGAGACACGGCAATGAACGTGGCAATCTGTGCATTGCTGAAATGCAAGCGGATAAGCATGCAAAGCTGGCTGTCGGCAGGCGTAAGCTGGGGAAAGCGCATGACAAAGCGTTTGGAAGCGCCCTTATATACTCTGTCAGTAAGTTTCTGCAAGTAGTCCCACTGGCTGTCCGCAAGGAATTTGGGCTGGATGCGCAACTGCTTCACCACTTCGTCTGCGTCTATCATGGCGGAAGCAAGCGCCTGCACCTGCCCGTCGAGCATCCGGACACGCTCGCCCTCTTTCCTCAACAGTTCCAGTTCGCGGGGCACGGGGTTGTCTTCATACTCCTTGAGACGGGCGCGGAGTGACTCGTTTTCCTTATCCAGACGGCTGCCATGTTCCATGAGGTTCGTCAGCGAGCTATGCACTTCTTCGCGCTCTTCGTCGGTCAGCGACATCTCCTTCAGGCATTCTTCCAGTTCCTCGCGCTCGCGTTCATTGTTGTGCAAGCGCTGTTCGTTTTCGCTCAAGGTGATAAGGTAGTTGCGGTGGTGGCGCTCTTTCTTGAACCGGACAAGGCTGAACAGCATAGCACCGGAAATGCTGAACATAATCACAGAAAACACTCCCCAGAAAAAACGTTCGTAACCACTGACCGGCTTCAGCCGCACATGCCTGCCATCGGAAAGCTCCTTTATCTGACTGTATTCACGGTGCAAACCGGAAATCAGGCGGACGGCCCGGGCACTGTCGACAGCACCGCATTGCACCAACGAGTCAGCATGAGAAAGGGCCTGTTCGTAGTTCATCAAAGTTCTACCGGCAGGTTTCGAGCAGGCTGTCAGCCCTAAAAGGAAGGTCAGCAGGAGAAAAAGGAAGGTATGTTTCATCTTGAAATTTTGTGTTTATAATAAGTAAGGTGTAAAGTCGGTAAGGAACGAGCTTACTTCAAGTGTCTTCATAATCAATGCATATTAATAGAAACAAAGGTAACACTTTCTTCCCACAATAAATAAAGAGGTACAAAGTTTTTTTATTACTTTGTACCTCCTCTTTTTCTTCAACCTGCATCATTTACAGCCGTGAGTCAGCAAAATCATATAGCTTAGAACTCACTCGTAAAGTGGAACTTGATATGCTTGAAGTCCATCTGCGCCATCTGCAACACATATCCGCTGTCGGCCAGGAACACATCCCTACCCTCGCGGTCTTTGGCCATGTACTGGTATTTGCGCTTCTTGAAGGCTTCCAGCTCCGCCGCATCATCGCTCTCAATCCAGCAGGCTTATACAGACTGAGCGGCTCCCAACGGCACTTCGCACTGTATTCGTTCTCCAGACGATACTGGATGACCTCGAACTGCAACTGCCCCACCGTACCGATAATCTTACGCCCGTTAAACTGGTTGACGAACAACTGAGCCACACCTTCGTCCATCAACTGGTCGATACCCTTGGCAAGCTGTTTCTGCTTCATCGGGTCGCATTCTCAATGTACTTGAACATCTCCGGCGAGAAACTTGGAAGTCCCTTGAAGTGGAGCACCTCGCCTTCGGTCAGCGTATCGCCAATCTTGAACGTACCATTATCCGGCAGACCGATAATATCTCCCGCCCAAGCCTCATCGACAGTTGTCTTGCGCTGCGCCATGAACTGCGTAGGTGACGAGAAACGCATCGTCTTGCCATGACGTACGTGCAAGTACGGGGCATTGCGTACAAACTTCCCGGAGCAGATTTTGCAGAAAGCGATACATGAACGGTGATTCGGGTCGATGTTGGCGGTTATCTTGAAGATGAATCCGGTAAATTTAGGCTCTTCCGGCTCCACCTCACGTTCTTCCGCCTTCACGGGACGGGGACTGGGAGCAATCTCCACAAAGCAATCCAGCAGTTCCTGCACACCGAAATTATTCAGTGCCGAACCGAAGAATACGGGAGCAAGCTCCCCTTTCAAATATTCCTCCTTATCAAATTCGGGGTAAACACCGTCTATCAGTTCCAATTCTCCGCGCAGCTTGTCGGCCAGCTGGGCACCAATCCGGTTGTCCAGCTCCTCGGTATGGATATCCACTTCCACCTTCTCTGTCACCACCTGCTTACTGCTGGTAGAGGTTAAGATTATGCTCGTAGATGTTGTAGACACCCTTGAAACGGACACCGCTCTCGATAGGCCACGTCAAAGGGCGCACGTGATGTGCAGTTCCTCCTCCAGCTCGTCCAGCAGGTCGAACGGGTCTTTGGCTTCACGGTCCATCTTGTTGATGAAGATAATCACCGGCGTATTACGCATACGGCAGACCTCCATCAGCTTGCGTGTCTGCGTCTCCACACCTTTCGCACCGTCCACCACGATAATAACGCTGTCCACAGCCGTCAGCGTGCGGTAGGTATCTTCGGCAAAATCCTGGTGACCCGGAGTATCGAGGATGTTGACCTTGTAGTCATGGTAGTCAAACTCCATTACAGAAGTGGTGACGGAAATACCACGCTGTTTTTCAATATCCATCCAGTCCGACGTTGCTGTCTTCTTTATCTTATTGCTCTTTACGGCACCCGCCACCTGGATTTGTCCACCAAAAAGCAACAGCTTCTCGGTCAATGACGTCTTACCGGCATCCGGATGCGCGATAATCGCAAACGTTCTCCGTCTTTCTATTTCGTTGTTATTGGCCATATATCAATTAGTCAGTAATAATCACTCTTCCAAATTCTTCATGCAAACGGCAAGGCTCTCCTCCCAATGGGTATATCGATGCCGAATGTCTTCTTTATCTTTGTCTTGTCCAGTACGGAATAATGCGGACGCGGCGCCTTGGCAGGGAATTCGTCCGTATGTAGTGGATTTACTTTGCAGGTCTTTATGCCGGCCAGGCGATGGATAGCCAAAGTGAAATCATACCACGAGCACACACCCTCGTTGCTGAAATGATAGATACCGGGAACAATCCCCCGGTTGACAGCCGCAAAAATGACACGTGCCAAATCATTGGCATATGTCGGCGTACCTATCTGGTCGAAGACAACCCCCAGCGTCTCTCGCTCACGCCCCAGACGAAGCATCGTCTTCACAAAATTATTCCCGTAAATGGAATAGAGCCATGCTGTACGGATAATCATGGCACGGCTGCAATGCTTCATCACCGCCTGCTCACCTGCCAGTTTAGTAGAGCCATATACCGAATTGGGGCAAGTGGACGCCTCTTCCGTATAAGGAGTGTGTCCGGTTCCGTCGAAAACATAATCGGTGGACACTTGTATCAAGGCAGCACCGCAAGCTTCGGCAGCGGCAGCCAGATAGCCAGGAGCGACATGGTTCAGCTTGTCGCAAAGTTCCTGATTGTCCTCCGCCTTGTCCACCGCCGTATAAGCAGCGCAATTCACAATCACATCTATCCGGTTACCCTTCACAAACCTGTGCACAGCTTGTTCGTCGCAAATGTCCAATTCCTGCACATCAGTGAAAAAATAAGCATGTTGTCCGTTTTCTTTCGACAACACTCGCATTTCATTGCCAAGTTGACCGTTGGCACCGGTTATCAGAATATTCATTTAATAAAGTTACACTTATATATAGAATGTTACGATGAACAATATTTTCCTTCATAATTATCAATCATCCACTATCAATTATCCATCAACTCCAGTTCTCCCCGCTTCTCCTTGTCATAATAGTTGGCAAGCAACGAGATGAAACCACTGATGGCCTCCATAGCCTTTGCCGTGCCCTGACTGATTTCCTTCTTCTGCAAGCGTAACAGCAACACTCCATAAAGCGCCTCGAAACAAGTGTCTACCTCAGACTCCTCTTTCCGGCCGTTCTTCTGACGCAGTTCCACGATAAAAGGCAGTGCCTTGAAATAAGCCGCATTATAGAACGGATATTTCGTAGAAGCCAGCAATTCGCCATGCAGTTCCGTCAGATTCAGAATGACATTACGGTTGATTTGCAGATGCCCTTTTTCCGTTACGCCTTCCGCACGCATCATATCTGCCAGGTTTCCATACCATTCTTCCAGCGCAGGCCGTTCCTCCTCCGGATAGCGCAAGATGATGTTCTGGCGTATCCGGTCTATGTCACAGCCGTTGGCACGGAGCAAGTCCTCCACCTGCCACATATATATAAGGTATTCGGCTATATTCTTCTCTTTCAGTTGTTGCGCAATCTTCACGATAAAATGTATGATTTATAACCTTAGATTTATGACTTCATTATCAATTTATCCACTATCGATTATCCATTAATACAGCGATTCACCCATCAGCGTAAACACCAGTCCCATCACAGACACCACAATGACAATGCTCCCGATAATACGGTTCAGTATCCAGATACCTCGCAGGTTGAATTGTGTACGGACCTTATTGACAAAAAAGGTTATGCCAAACCACCAAGCCAAAGCACCCAATGCGATGGCAGGTATCCGGTGACAGCCTCAAACACCAGCACGCCCTCACTTACAAAAGCAAAGCGGGCGAAAAGGCCTACAAAAAGGAAAATAATCAGTGGATTGGAAAGTGTGACGGCAAACGCCGTTATGAAGTTATGGAAATAGGAACCCTTATTGGTGGATACCGGCCGGATGGACTGTACCGGATTGCTGCGGAACGTATAAATGCCAAATGCCAACAGAAGAATGCTTCCGAAAAGCTGCAGGTAAAAGATGTTCTTGTTGACATAATCAAAAACGAAACTCATCCCGTAGCCCGTCAGCAAGGCATATGCAATATCGCTCAGCGAAGCTCCTATCCCCGTTACGAAACCATACCACCGTCCTTTATTCAAAGTACGCTGAATACACAATACTCCTACAGGACCCAATGGCGCGGACACAATGACGCCGATAATGAACCCCTTCCACAATATGTCAAATATGGTCTCTATCTGAATCATGGCTGCAAATATCGGACTTTTTTATGAGACGAACGAATAGTGTTAACGTTTTTTCGACGGAAAAGGATTTTAAGAAGTAAAGATTATCCATTTTACATATTATTCCGTATATTTACCTCCGAACTTAACAATACCCCCTAATGAAACGAATAAAAAAAACTCTAGCACTCGTTTCCATGACCGTCTTACTACTGACGGCATGCGAAGCTCCCAAGGAACTCGGTGTGATTCCATATCCGCAGTATGCCCAAACTACGTCAAAAACAGTCGAACTGCCATCTACGGTAACCTTCTCGACCAATTTGGCGAAATCCGACATGAATGACCTGCTGGCCTATCTGCCGGACTTGCCATCCCCATGAAGCTTGTCGACAAGAATCCTTTTGTAACGATAGAAATAACGGACGAGACGGACAATCCAATCGCCGCCGAAGGCTACAACCTGACAGTCAGCAAACAAGGTGTAAATATTCAGGCCTCCTCCGCAGCAGGTGCCTTCTATGGACTGCAAACCCTGGCACAACTTGCCCGTAACGGGAAGGAACTGCCAGTCACGACCATCAAGGACGAACCCAGATTCCCCTACCGTGGGCTGCACCTGGATGTTTCAAGGCACTTCTTTAACACGGACTATGTCAAGAAACAAATAGACCTGGTAGCCACCTACAAAATTAACCGCCTGCATTGGCATCTGACCGACGGTGCCGGATGGCGGCTGGAGATTCCGGGCTATCCCCGCCTGACAGAATTCGCAGCCTGGAGAAAAGCCGCCAATCTGCAGGATTGGGGGAAATATAACCACCGCTTCTGCGAAAAGGATGAAGAAGGAGCCTATGGAGGCTACTATACAGAAGCAGATGTACGCGAAGTTTTAGAATACGCCCGCTTGAGGCATGTTACTGTCATCCCCGAAATAGAAATGCCGGGACACTCAGGAGAAGTACTGGCAGCCTATCCACAGCTGTCCTGTACCGGCGAGCCTTATACATCCGGTGAAGTCTGTATCGGCAACGAAGAGACCTTCAAGTTCTTCGAAGATGTGCTGGATGAAGTGATACGGCTGTTCCCTTCCCGGTATATCCATATTGGAGGTGATGAAGCCAGCAGACGCCACTGGAAGGCATGCCCCAAATGCCAGAAGCGCATGAAGGAAGAAGGGCTCAAAGATGAAAGTGAGCTGCAAAGCTATATGATAGCCCGCATAGAGAAGTACCTCAACGACAAAGGGCGTGAAATCATCGGCTGGGACGAGATACTGGATGGAGGCCTGGCCCCCAACGCAACCGTCATGTCGTGGCGGGGTACGGAGGGTGGCATTGCCGCCGCCCGCATGGGGCATTACGCCATCATGACACCGGAGAGCCACTGCTATCTGGACCACTACCAGGATGACCCTGAGACACAGCCGCTGGCGTTTGGCGCCTGCATCCCCATCGGACAGACCTACTCCTACGACCCGGCTCCCGATTCATTGGGAAGTGATATCTGCAAATACATATTAGGCGTGCAAGGCAATGTATGGGCTGAATATCTGCCCACTTACGAACATGCCGAATATATGATATACCACGCATCATGCTCTGGCAGAAGTAGGCTGGACTCCCATGGAGAACAAGCATCCGGAGAGTTTCAAGAGACGTATCAACAACGAAATACGATACATCCGGACGAAAGGGTACAACCGTTCACCTTGTCGGAACAAGTGCAGACCAGCCAGACCGTTGACTATGCCAAGAAAAAAATCATGCTGTCCCTCACCTCCGAAAAACATCCGATTGACATCCGCTACACAACGGACGGCTCCGAACCGACTGTATCTTCCAAGTTATACAAGAAACCGTTTGCCGTAAAAGACTCCATATTGCTGACCGCACGCCTTTTCGACGGAGAAAAGCCTATCGGAAAAAGCCTTCACCTGCGCACCGACTACCATAAGGGCATAGGCAAAAAGATAACCTATGCACCGGGCGGCAGATACTATCAGCATAAAGAAGTATACAAAGGCGGCGGTGACGCCGGTCTCCTCGACGGACTTCGCGGCGGCAAAAGCTACATGGACGGACGATGGCAGGGCTTCTGCCCCAATGATTTGGATGCCATTATCGACCTGGGCGAAGTGACCGCCATACATCGGGTCATGGCCAACTTCATGCAAATCCGTACCCCACAAGTATTTCTCCCTGCCAAAGTGGAAGTATGGGCATCTGTTGATGGCAAGAACTTCACCCTGCTGGGCAGTGATATCTGCAGCGAGGAAGAGGCCGGAAAGGACGTGATATTCCGTGATTTCGGCTGGATTGGCACCCCCACTGAGGCACGATATGTACGCTTCCATGCCATACAAGGGAAGAAGCAATTCTTATTTACGGATGAAATCGTCATACAATAACACACATCCGGTTTTTATGAAACAGAACAAAAAACGCATACGAGTAAAATTGCATGCGTTTTTTGTTTTCCTTTTTTTCTCCTCCCCACCGATTTTACGTATCTTTGCCCCCAAGAAGAAAAGATGAAGATACTCAAAGAAGTAACTTCAATCGTAAAATCGTAAATCGTAAAATCGTAAATATAACTATGATTCTTTTTTTCAGAACCCCATCCAAGAGTGTGATTGCCGTAGAATGTAATCATGAACTCCCCCAGGCAGACAGCGACAAACTCTGCTGGCTTTTTGGAGAAGCCACCCCCGAAAGTGAAGACAACCTGAAAGGACATTTCGTCGGCCCGCGCCGTGAGATGATTACTCCTTGGAGTACAAACGCCGTAGAAATCACCCAGAATATGGGGCTGGACGGCATCATACGCATCGAAGAGTACTTCCCCGTAAAAGATGAGAACGCAGACCACGACCCGATGCTGCAACGTATGTACAAGGGGCTGGACCAGAATGTATTTACAACCAACCGGCAGCCGGAACCGATTGTACACATCGAAGACCTGGAGGCATACAATGAAAAGGAAGGTCTGGCACTCTCCAAAGAAGAAATGAACTACCTCAAGAAAGTAGAGAAAGACCTCGGGCGCCCTCTGACAGACTCCGAAGTATTCGGCTTCGCGCAAATCAACTCCGAGCACTGCCGTCACAAAATCTTCGGCGGAACATTCATCATCGATGGAGTGGAACAGGAATCTTCACTCTTCCAAATGATAAAGAAGACCACACAAGAGAATCCCAACAAGATTATCTCTGCCTACAAAGACAATGTGGCCTTTGCCGAAGGTCCGGTTATCGAACAGTTTGCTCCGGCAGACCACTCCAAGCCCGACTATTTCCAAGTAAAAGACATCAAGAGTGTCATCTCCCTGAAAGCGGAAACACATAACTTTCCCACAACAGTAGAACCGTTCAACGGTGCGTCTACCGGTACGGGCGGTGAGATTCGCGACCGTATGGGCGGCGGTAAGGGCTCTTGGCCGATTGCCGGAACAGCCGTTTACATGACCTCCTACCCCCGTACGGAAGAAGGACGTCCCTGGGAAGAGATTCTGCCGGTACGCAAATGGCTGTATCAAACTCCCGAACAAATACTAATCAAAGCCTCCAATGGTGCCAGTGATTTCGGGAACAAATTCGGCCAACCGCTAATCTGCGGTTCCGTGCTCACTTTCGAACATAAGGAAAAAGATGAAGTCTATGGTTACGACAAAGTGATTATGCTTGCCGGAGGCGTAGGCTACGGTACCCAGCGTGACTGTTTGAAAGGTACACCGGAAGCCGGCAACAAAGTGGTTGTCATCGGTGGAGACAATTATCGCATCGGTTTGGGCGGCGGCTCCGTATCTTCCGTAGATACCGGACGCTACAGCAGTGGCATCGAGCTGAATGCCGTGCAACGCGCCAACGCCGAAATGCAGAAACGCGCCTACAACGTGGTACGCGCACTTTGTGAGGAAGAGACCAATCCGGTGGTTTCCATCCACGACCACGGCTCTGCCGGACATGTAAACTGTCTGTCTGATTGGTAGAGGAATGCGGCGGTTTAATTGACATGAGCAAGTTGCCCATCGGTGACACGACTCTGTCTGCCAAGGAAATCATTGCCAACGAAAGCCAGGAACGCATGGGCTTGCTGATTCAGGAAGAGGCCATCGAACATGTACGCAAGGTAGCCGAACGTGAGCGTGCCCCGATGTACGTAGTCGGTGAAACGACCGGCGACCATCGCTTTGCCTTCCAGCAAGCTGACGGTGTACGTCCGTTCGACCTCGCCGTAGAACAGATGTTCGGCTCTTCCCCCAAGACCTATATGGTGGACAAGACCGTGGAACGTCACTACGAAATGCCCCAATACGAAGTTTCCCAACTACACGAATACCTCACCAATGTGCTCCAACTGGAAGCTGTGGCTTGTAAAGACTGGTTAACAAACAAGGTGGACCGTTCTGTAACAGGCAAGATTGCCCGCCAACAGTGCCAGGGTGAATTGCAGTTGCCTCTGAGCGATTGTGGTGTGGTAGCTTTAGACTATCGCGGCGAAAAGGGTATCGCAACCTCTCTGGGCCATGCTCCCCAGGCGGCACTTGCGACCCGGCAGCCGGCTCCGTTCTTTCCGTCAGCGAAGCATTGACCAACTTGGTTTGGGCACCGCTTGCCGAAGGTCTGGACAGCGTTTCCCTTTCTGCCAACTGGATGTGGCCTTGCCGTTCGCAAGAAGGTGAAGATGCCCGTCTGTACACGGCAGTAAAGGCCTTGAGTGACTTCTGCTGTTCCCTGCAAATCAATGTACCGACCGGTAAAGACTCTCTTTCCATGACACAGAAATACCCCGACGGCAGCAAAGTAATTTCTCCGGGCACGGTAATTGTTTCTGCCGGTGGAGAAGTTTCCGACGTCAAGAAAGTCGTATCTCCGGTGCTGGTTAACAATGAAAAGACTACCATTTATCATATAGACTTCAGTTTCGACAACCTGAAACTCGGCGGTTCCGCCTTTGCTCAAACCCTGGGCAAGGTAGGTGACGAAGTTCCCAGCGTGCAGGATGCCGAATACTTCCGCGATGCTTTCCTTGCCGTGCAGGAACTGGTCAACAAGGGACTGATTCTTGCCGGACATGATATTTCCGCCGGTGGTCTTATCACTACACTGCTTGAAATGTGCTTTGCCAATGTGGAAGGCGGTATGGAAATCAACCTGGATAAAATCAAGGAGCAAGACCTTATCAAGATTCTGTTTGCAGAGAACCCGGGTATCGTTATCCAGGTGAGCGACAAGCACAAGGAAGCTGTAAAGCAAATACTGGAAGATGCAGGCGTAGGTTACGTGAAGCTCGGCAAACCGACAGACGAACGCCATATTCTTGTATCAAAAGGCGATGTTACTTATCAGTTGGCATCGACTATATGCGTGATGTATGGTACTCTACTTCTTATCTCCTTGACCGTAAGCAGTCCATGAACGGCTGCGCCAAGAAGCGTTTCGAAAACTACAAGATGCAACCGGTGGAATTCGCCTTCATGCCGGACTTCAAAGGCAAGTTCTCACAATACGGCATTAATCCGGACCGCCGTACACCGTCAGGTATACGCGCCGCCATCATCCGTGAAAAAGGAACCAACGGCGAACGCGAAATGGCCTACTCACTCTATCTGGCAGGCTTCGATGTGAAGGATGTTACAATGACCGACCTTATCAGCGGCCGCGAGACGCTGGAAGATGTAAACATGATTGTTTACTGCGGTGGTTTCTCCAACTCCGACGTTCTTGGTTCTGCTAAGGGTTGCAGGTGCTTTCCTCTTCAATCCGAAAGCAAAAGAAGCGCTCGACAAATATTATGCACGCGAGGATACGCTTTCACTGGGTGTCTGCAACGGCTGCCAGCTCATGATGGAACTTAATCTTATCAATCCCGAGCACAAGAAAAACGGCAAGATGCTTCATAATGACTCACACAAGTTTGAATCCAGATTCCTCGGTGTTACCGTCCCCACCAACGCAGCGTAATGCTCGGCTCACTGAGTGGCAGCAAACTGGGTATCTGGGTAGCTCATGGTGAAGGAAAATTCTCCTTGCCATACGACGAGGACAAATACAACGTCGTGCTGAAATACTCATACGACGAATATCCTTCCAACCCCAACGGCTCAGATTATTCCATAGCCGGATTGGCAAGTGCCGACGGACGTCATCTGGCCATGATGCCCCACTTGGAACGTGCCATCTTCCCCTGGCAGAACGGTTGCTACCCCGCAGACCGCGTAAACAGCGACCAAATCACTCCTTGGGTAGAAGCATTTGTCAATGCACGCAAGTGGGTGGAAGCCAATAAAAAATGAGCTGAACTTCCTTTTTATAGAAATGTAACAAGCGCGGGTTATGAATAATCTCGCGCTTGTTACATTTCTATTCTTCGCTTTCTTTTTGTTTTTCTCAAACAAAAGCATTATTTTTGTGTTTATTTTCAACTCTCCCTCAGTACAACATTCAAAAAACCGTTCGACAATTATGAAAAAGTACTTCTTTTTCTACATACTACTATTATTGCCAATTATAGGCATTGCACAAACATACAAATACATCGGTGTGGAAGACGGTTTGAGCAACAGACGGGTATATGCAATTCAAAAGGGACCTAAAGGTTACATGTGGTTTCTTACCCACGACGGCATCGACCGATACAACGGAAAGGACTTCAAGCCGTACAAATTGATGGATGGAGATGAAGAAGTGAATTCCATGATGAACCTGAATTGGCTCTATGTTGACCCCAAAGGCACCATATGGGAAATAGGCAAAAAAGGACGTGTGTTCCGCTATGATACAAAACACGATCGCTTTGTCCTGGTATACAAGCTACCCGAAAGCGAAGTGAAAGGACGTCCAACCCCTATCAGTTACGGTTTTGTGGATGCCAACAGCGTAATATGGCTTTGCAATGAAGATGCCCTATATCTGTACGACAGCAATACCCAGAAGGTAACATTCATTCAAAACGAAATAGGAGAACGAATTACGGATATCGCACAGATTGATTCGACCCACTTCTTCATCGGAACCGACATCGGCATACACTATGCTGAACTGGCCAACAACATCCTCACCCTCAGCCCCTGCAACCAGTTGGATACCTTGAAGATACAAATCAACGAACTATACTATCACAAACCATCCCACAAGGTTTTATCGGTACTTTCCAGCGGGGAATATTCTCCTATGACCTAAACAAGCACAAGGTCATGCATATACCATCCGGACTGATGGACATCAGCATCAACTGTATCCGTGCCTTCAATGACAATGAGATTCTCATCGCAACGGACGGAGCCGGTGTCTACAAGATGAATACCGATACCTATGCATCCGAACCGTATATCGTTGCCGACTACAATCGGTACAACTCAATGAACGGAAATACTATCAATGACATTTACATCGACAGCGAGCAGCGTATCTGGATGGCCAATTATCCCATCGGCATAACTGTACGCAATAACCGATATACCGATTACCAATGGATAAAACACTCTATCGGCAATAAACAATCACTCATCAATGACCAGGTAAACGCCATCATCGAGGACCATGACGGAGATTTATGGTTTGCCACGAACAACGGAATCAGCCTCTATTACAGCAAGACGAAACAATGGCATTCTTTTCTCAGCACCTTCGACTCCGAAAGCCATAGCAAAAATCACACCTTCATCTCACTATGCGAGGTGGAGCCCGGCATCATCTGGGCCGGAGGGTATAGTTCCGGCATCTACCAGATAAACAAGAAGCAACTGTCCATAGACTTCTTTACCCCATCCTTATTCAGCAATCTGAATATCCGGCCAGACAAGTATATTCGTTCCATTATGAAAGATTCTTCAGGAAACATCTGGTCCGGAGGGTATTATAACTTAAAAGAAATAGATTATTCCAGAAAAAACATACGGCACTTCCCGGGCTTGAATGGTATCACCGCTATCATAGAGAAGGACTCCACACATATGTGGATAGGCACTGCCACCGGCTTGTACCTATTGGAAAAAGTGACCGGTAAGTATAGCTATATCCAGATGCCGGTAGAATCCTATTACATCTATTCTCTATACCAAGCTTCCGACGGAATGCTGTATATCGGTACCAACAATGCCGGTTTACTGGTATATGATACGACCAAAAACACATTCAGACATTATCATAGAGACAACTGCGCTTTGATTTCCAATAATATCTATACACTATTGTCCGATGGTAAAGGAAATATCTTCCTGAGTACAGAACACGGTCTGTCCACCTTCTATCCTGCCGAAGAGACATTCCATAACTGGACCAAAGAACAAGGACTGAAGTCTGACCATTTCAACGCAGCCTCAGGCACCTTGAGGAAAAACGGCAATTTCATTTTCGGCAGTACGGATGGAGCCATAGAGTTCGACAAGGACATGGTCCTGCCTCGCGACTATAAGTTCAAAATGGTATTCAATGACCTGCGGGTATTCTATCAGACCGTTTATCCCAAGGATGAAGGCTCTCCACTTATTCTGGATATTGACGAGACAAAAACCTTGCGTTTGAAGTACAACCAGAACATCTTCTCATTGCAGGTCTCAGACATCAACTATGACTATCCTTCCCTAATTCTGTACTCCTGGAAACTGGAAGGCTTCTATGAGGGTTGGAGCCGTCCGGGAGAGGAAAACGTCATCCGTTTTACCAACCTGAGTCCGGGCAACTATACCCTCCGCGTACGTGCCATCTCCAACGAAGACCGTCGTATTGTCCTGGAGGAACGCAGTATGGACATCATTATCGAGCAACCCCTCTGGCTCAGTTTCTGGGCGCTGATACTCTATGCAGTAATTATCATATCCATTGCAAGCATCACTCTGCGAATAATAGTCTTGAGAAAACAGCGGAAAGAATCCGATGAGAAAATACGCTTCTTCGTCAATACGGCGCATGATATACGTACTCCACTGACGCTCATCAAAGCACCCTTGGAAGAAATCACCGAACGCGAGCAACTGACTTCCAGCGGACAGAGCAACATCAATACAGCCCTGCGAAACGTAAATGCCTTGTTGCGCCTGACCACCAACCTTATTAATTTCGAGCGCGCAGACACCTATTCCGGAAGTCTATACGTATCCGAATACGAACTGAGCACATATATGGAAGAGACGATCGATGCTTTCCGTTCATACGCAAACATAAAACACATCAACCTGACCTACGAAAGCAGCTTCCGTTATCTGAACGTATGGTTAGATAAGGACAAGATGGATTCCATTTTGAAAAATATCATATCCAACGCACTGAAATATACACCGGACGGCGGCAATGTACATGTCTTTACTTCCGAGACAGAAGATACCTGGAGTATTGAGGTGAAAGATACCGGTATCGGAATTCCGGCTTCAGAACAGAAAAAGCTGTTCAAGATGCATTTCCGTGGCAGTAATGCTATCAATTCCAAAGTTACCGGCAGCGGCATCGGACTACTTCTGGTAGGGAAACTTGTACGCTTACATAAAGGAAAGCTCAACTTCAGCAGCATGGAAGGGAAAGGCTCTTGCATCAAAATCACGTTCCCCAAAGGGAACAAGCATTTCCGCAAAGCAATCCAACGCCCTCAACCCAAAAACGAACGGATTGTTTATTCGGCCTCCGGAGTGCCTATCAATGCCTCTACTACATCGTCCCCTGCTTCCAGTGCATCTACGACAAGACGCAGCAACAGTCACAAAACAACAGTAGCCACCAGAAAATTCTTATTGTAGAGGACAATGACGAACTAAGGAATATCTGCGCAGAACATTGTCTGAACAGTACAACATACAAGTATGCTCCAACGGAAAAGAGGCACTGACCATTGTCAAGGAGTATATGCCCAACCTCGTCATTTCAGACATCATGATGCCGGAAATGAGAGGAGACGAATTGTGTCATATCCTGAAGAACGACATCGAGACATCACATATCCCCATCATCCTGCTCACAGCACTGAATACCGACAAGAATATCATCGAGGGACTGCAAAGCGGAGCGGATGAATATATTGTGAAACCCTTCAATATCGGTATATTGCGAGCAAACATTGCCAACCTGCTGACTAACCGGGCACTGTTGCGCCACAAATATACCAGCCTGGACCTGAACGACGAGAAGAACAATACGGATTGCATCAACTGCTCCAACGACTTGGACTGGAAATTCATTGCAACCGTCAAAAAGAGCGTCGAAGACAATATGGACAACCCAAGCTTCAACGTCGACGTGCTCTGCAACCTGCTGAATATGAGCAGGACCAGCTTCTACAATAAGATAAAGGCACTGACCGACCAAGCTCCGGCTGACTACATCCGGCTGATTCGACTGAAACATGCCGCCCAACTTCTGAAAGGACAAAAGCATACCATCACCGAGATTTCAGAACTGACCGGTTTCAGTGATGCGAAATATTTCCGTGAAGTATTCAAGAAACATTTCAATATGAGCCAAGCCAGTATGCCAAGAGAGGGAAAGAAGGGAAAGATGATGAAGAAATAAAGTAAATTACAACATTTTGAATATGAATATATATCTTGAAGCATTCTCCATTTTCTTTAAGATAGGAGCCTTTACCATCGGCGGCGGTTATGCATGGTACCACTGATAGAAAACGAAATCGTAACCAAACGAAGCTGGATAGCCAAAGAAGATTTCATTGACCTGCTTGCTATATCACAGTCCGCTCCGGGCATCCTTGCCGTCAATATATCCATTTTTATAGGGTACCGGCTACGGGGAATACGAGGGAGCATAATCACTGCATTGGGAACCATACTTCCTTCGTTTCTCATCATCCTCGCCATAGCGTTGTTTTTCCACAACTTCAAGGACAATACCATTGTAGAACGCATATTCAAAGGCATCCGCCCGGCAGTAGTCGCACTGATTGCCGCCCCTACATTCAGCATGGCTAAATCGGCCCGGATAAACCGATACAACATATGGATACCGGTGGTTTCAGCACTGCTCATCTGGCTGTTGGGCTTCTCTCCCGTCTGGATTATCATTGCGGCAGGTGTAGGAGGATACTGCTTCGGACGTTTTCAACGTCCGAAGAATTAAAAATTAAAGAATTAAAAAGGATAGCAACATTAATCATTAATCACTAACCATTTATCATTAATTACTAATCATGGTTTTCTTACAGTTATTCTATACATTCTTTAAGATTGGGCTTTTCGGCTTTGGTGGCGGATATGCCATGTTGTCTATGATACAAGGTGAAGTAGTTACCCGTTACGGTTGGCTTACAGCGCAGGAATTTACTGATATTGTGGCAATCAGCCAGATGACACCCGGTCCGATAGGAATCAATTCGGCAACTTATGTGGGTTATACTACGATAGCTGATTGCTACGGTACAAGCTATGGTATTTTAGGTTCTATTATTGCTACGTTTGCCGTGGTGCTTCCTTCTTTCCTACTGATGCTGACCATCAGCAAATTCTTTCTGAAATACCAGAAACATCCTTCCGTGGAAGCGGTATTCAGTGGGCTCCGCCCGGCAGTAGTCGGTCTGCTGGCCTCAGCCGCGCTGGTATTGATGAATTCGGAAAACTTCAGTTCTCCCAAAGAAGACATATATTCCTTCGTCATCAGCTGCCTCATCTTCCTCGTGACATTTATAGGCACAAAGAAATATAAACTGAACCCGATAGGAATGATTGTAGCTTGTGGAATAGCAGGATTGATACTTTATTAGGGATTAAGGATTAAACGTTAATGATTAATCCCTAATCCTTAATCCCTAATTTTTAAAGTTTAATCTTCTTTCCAACGGATTTCGACTCATTATGCAGACGGTCCAAGGCTGTCACCACATAGCGGTACTTTGTCTTTCCGTCTTCATAAGGAAGTTTATAGAAATTATCGCGCGTGATGGCTACAATATGGGAAGGGTCATCTATATTCACTTTCTCTTTGTCATTAAAGCGATAGACCACATATTGGACGGCACGGTTCATTTCCTCTTTATACTTGGGAGCTGTCCAGAAAAGAATATATCCGTCTTCCGTCCACACCGGTTTCATCTTACGTACCTTTGCCGGGGCTTCGTTATCCATGAAATCGAAAACGGGAGCAGCGCCGGATACTTATGATATTCGGCAATCAGGCATCGCGATACTTGCCTGCATTCTCTACAACCGCACTGGCAGGCCACTGGCAACTGCCACCGATGGTCTGATAGGCCCGTTGCAAGGCCATTTTGCGAGGAAGCTGATTTATCGACGGGTTCTTGGGGTCGGCATTCTGCACGGTGTTCATCACGGACTGGCCAATAAACAAGGGGCGGTTTTCCGTATTCCTGGCCCACCACTTCACCAGTGTCTCATAGTCGGCAACCGGATGTCCTATATGCCAATAAATCTGCGGAATATTATAGTCTATCCAACCTTCACGGGCCCACAGCAACACGTCCGCATAAAGGTCATCGTAGTTTTGCAGGCTTTGGTCTTACTGCCAAGCGGGTCACTGCTTTCATTCCGGTAAATGCCAAACGGAGAAACCCCGAACTTCACCCACGGCTTGATTTCACGAATTGTTTCATGCAGTTTCTTAATCAGCACATTCACGTTGCTCCGGCGCCAGTCTCCTTTATTGCTGAAACCTCCGCCAAAACGTGCAAAACTTGCATCGTCAGGGAAATCCTTTCCCTTAATGGGATAAGGATAAAAGTAATCGTCCATATGAATGGCATCCACATCATAGCGGGAAACGATGTCGCTCACCACCATGCAGATGTGCCGGCGGCTCTCAGGCAGTGCCGGGTCAAAATACAACTGGTCGCCATAAGTGACAAACCATTCCGGATGGATATTGTACACATGATTGGGAGCCAACTCACTCTTCAAGGTCGTCTTCGTGCGATACGGATTAATCCATGCATGAAACTCCATACCACGCTTATGGCATTCATCAATCATAAACTGCATAGGGTCCCAATAGGGTTCGGGCGCTTTACCCTGCACTCCGGTAAGGAAACGACTCCACGGTTCCAGTCTGGAAGCATACAGAGCATCCGCTTCGGGACGTACCTGGAAAATTATGGCGTTGATTCCCGCCTTCTGCAAGGAATTCAACTGCCCGATCAGATTCTGCTTCAGTTTTTCGGTCGGCATTCCACGGAACTGTCCGTTTACTGACTGTATCCATGCTGCACGAAATTCACGTTTAGGATAGGCAGACCCGGTCTGCACTTGCGCAAATACTCCTCCCGCCATTAGCAGCAAGAAGAATACACATAAAAGGATTTTACTCTCATTCTCTAATTACAGCTTTTTAACACTTAAAATAGTTTATAATTAAGGTTTGTCCTTCATCGGCCATTCCACAATAAAGCGGCATCCTCCGCAATAGGTGTCATCCAGATAAATCCGGCCTCCCACCAACTCCATTATCTCATTGGCTATGGCAAGCCCCAATCCGGACCCTTTGGTAAACGTGTCCACTTTATAAAAACGTTCGAAAATACGGTCCGATTCGTCCGGCCTGATGCCTATACCGGTATCCTCTATCACGAAGCGCAATACATGTCGGGACTTATCTTCCTCGCAGGAACGCTATATGACCTTCTTCCGTAAACTTCACCGCATTATCCAACAAAGACACCAGCACCATTTTCAGCCATTGCCGGGCTGCATAAAAGGCCATAATGCCGGAAGCAGGCACATATTCCAGTTCAACTCCCGGCTTCAGTTCCGGACGGAAGCCTCAATACATTCCTTGCAACACGCATCCACTTCTATCTCCTCCCGCGGCATCTCCCACACTCGCGAATCCATATCCGCAATATTGAGTATGTTCTCCATCAGACTCAACAGATATGTATTGTTGCCCTCCACTTGTTCAACATACTCGCGTTTCTCCACATCATCCAGTTTCTCTTGAGCCAGCAAGGTAGAAAAGCCGACGATGGAATTCAACGGAGTACGGATTTCATGGGTGATATGCTGTATAAAGGAACTTTTGACCTGGCTCATTTTTTCCACCGCCCTGCGTGCAGCTTCCAACTTGCGGTTCATGGAGAGGGTGCGGATATACAGATAAGTAATGAGCAGCAAAAGCAACAATACCAGTCCGCCAACGGCCAAGGCTATCATCAGTCGTTCCTTGTTCAATCTGGCACTCAGCTCCAGCTTCTCCATCTTCAACCGGTCCACCTCAAACTGTGCCGTATATTTGCTTAGCTTGTCATCCATTTCTGCCGTACGCACGGAGTCACTCACGGCGGCATATCTGGCATAACTGCGGCAAGCCGCACGATAATCGCCCAACTGTTCCTGCAGTTCTCCTTTCATATAATGGTTATAAGGATAGCAAAGCCCCAGTGAATGCTGATAATCCATGAGTGAATCCACGTAAGCAATGTTACCTTTCAAATCACCGAGGATACGGCAACACATTATCTTATAGCCAAACCATGCTTCGGGCGTCGAGCTCTCCGGATGTTGACGGTAGAAGCGGTCAGTCTCCTCAATATAAGGCTCAGCAGCCTTTCTACCTTCATTGGCCAATAAGCTATAACCCTGAATTCACAGAAACGCAGGTGCAGGGAAGGGTCTACGCCGACTTGTTTACGGTTCAGTTCATCCTCCAGTTGCGACAATTTACTCAGATACTCGCCGGCTTCTGCATACTCACTGCGTGAAAGATAAGTCTGGATAATATTAAGCAACACCACGTATGCGTCACGATAGTAGCTGCCTTCCTCGAAAAGTTTCAGTGCATTGTTGTAATTCTCTATACACAGTTTTACGTTGTTTCCAAAGACCCGATGGTTATACCCGATGCACATTTCGCCACATGCCAATCCGTATTTGTCCCGGGCTTGCTCGGCATCCTGATGGAGCCTGACGGTTTCAGCCATCGCCTCCTCCTGCATACCTTTCTCTGTCATGCGCTGAATGTACTGCCGCCACGCCATATACCGGTCTCGTGTCCGTTGGTATTTCCGGCACCAGTCCATATATTCATAGGTTGCGGCTTTCAGGTGGTCAATGTCCCCCAACTGATAATAATGAGAAATCAGGTTGTTGTGGGCATCGCTAATCTGTACCGTATCGTTCAGTTCGCGGGCAAATTTCATCCACCGGGCATTGACGGAAGGCAGCCGGTCTTGTCCCAACACTTTCCGCGCACTATCTGCCAGAGCTTTCATCTCTCCATAAGGGTCTTCGGCATACAAGATTGAGGGGTATAAACCTAATACCAGCACAACAAGAAGCCATTTTATATTACGCTTTACCATGTTCGGACATTAAAAGGAGTCGGATGCGAATTTAGTGCTTTTATTTAATGTAAATTAGCAGTCATCCTAAAGTATAACAAATCTTAACCTTGCCTGTCTGATACGATTTTTCCAGCAGGTTCGTTTTATTCTACCCCGGTTTGCATTATCTTTGCAAATCCTAAATCACATAAGTGACTTTTATATGGCAGAAAATACATCGATTATCATAAAGGGAGCTCGTGTCAATAACCTCAAGAACATTGACGTAGAGATTCCCCGTAACAAACTCGTAGTCATCACCGGACTGTCCGGTTCCGGAAAATCCTCACTTGCTTTCGATACATTATATGCCGAGGGGCAGCGCCGCTACGTGGAGAGCTTGAGCAGTTACGCCCGCCAATTCCTGGGACGCATGAGCAAGCCCGAATGCGATTTCATCAAAGGCATCCCGCCTGCCATTGCCATCGAGCAGAAAGTTAGTAGCCGCAATCCGCGGTCCACCGTGGGCACCTCCACCGAAATATACGAATACCTGCGGCTGCTCTATGCCGTGTGGGGAAAACCTTCAGCCGGTCAGCGGACAGGAAGTGAAGAAGCATTCGGCGGAAGACATCGTGAAGTGCATGCTGGAATATCCGGAAGGAACCAGATATACCGTGCTCGCCCCGATATTGCTGCGCGAAGACCGCACGCTGCAACAACAACTGGAGATAGACATGAAGCAAGGTTTCACCCGTCTGGAAGTGAACGGTGAGATGATGCGCATCGACGAATACAAGCCGAAAGAGGGAGACACCGTTTTCCTGCTGATTGACCGTATGACAGCCTCTTCCGAAAAGGACTCCGTGAGCCGCCTCACCGACTCGGCAGAGACAGCCATGTACGAAGGAGACGGCGCCTGCCTGCTGCGGTTCTACCAGTCCGACGGAAGCACCTGCCTCTACCGGTTCAGCACCAAGTTCGAGGCGGACGGCATCATCTTCGAGGAGCCGAACGACCAGATGTTCTCCTTCAACTCTCCCATCGGCGCATGTCCCGTATGCGAGGGATTCGGGAAAGTCATCGGCATCGACGAGCATCTCGTGATACCCGACCGCTCCTTGTCCGTCTATGATGGAGCCGTTGTATGCTGGCGGGGCGAAAAGATGGGCGAATGGAGGATATGGTGATACACGGAGCCGAGAAAGCCGGCTTCCCCATCTTCACTCCCTATTATGAACTGACCGACGAGCAACGCCGGATGCTGTGGGAAGGGACACCCTACTTTGAGGGCATCAACGCCTTCTTCAAGATGGTGCAGGAAAATCAGTACAAGATACAATACCGTGTGATGCTGGCAGCTACCGCGGAAAGACGCTCTGCCCAAATGCCACGGTACCCGCCTGAAGCCCGAAGCAAACTACGTACGCGTGGGAGGACGCAACATCTCCGAACTGGTAGATTTGCCCATCACTGAGTTGAAGCTCTTCTTCGACAACCTGCAGCTAGACCCACATGACGCCGACATAGCCCGCCGCATCCTGACAGAAATCAACAGCCGCATCCAATTCCTATTGGATGTCGGTTTGGGATACCTCACGCTGAACCGCCTCAGCAACTCGCTCTCCGGCGGTGAAAGCCAGCGAATCAACCTCGCCACCTCGCTGGGAAGTAGTCTGGTGGGCAGCCTGTATATTCTTGACGAACCGAGCATCGGCCTGCATAGCCGCGATACGGACAAACTGATACACGTGCTCCGCCAGCTGCAACAGTTGGGCAATACGGTAGTGGTAGTGGAACACGATGAAGAGATTATCCGTGCTGCCGACTATATCATCGACATCGGTCCCCGGGCAGGCCGCCTGGGAGGGAAGGTCGTCTACCAAGGAGATATGAAAGACCTTCAGAAAGACAGTGACAGCTATACCGTGCGCTATCTGCTGGGCGAAGAAACCATCCCCCTGCCGGAACACCGCCGCCCGTGGAACAACTACATAGAAATAAAAGGCGCGCGCGAAAACAACCTGAAGGGTGTAGAGGCACGGTTCCCGCTGAATGTAATGACCGTAGTCACCGGTGTCAGCGGTTCGGGCAAGAGTACGCTGGTACGCGACATCTTCTACCGCGCCCTGAAACGAGAGCTGGATGAATGCAACGAACGTCCAGGCGAGTTCACTTCCATTGGAGGAGACTTGCAGAACCTGCGCAATGTAGAGTTTGTTGACCAGAATCCTATCGGGAAGTCATCGAGAAGTAACCCCGTGACCTACATCAAGGCCTACGATGAAATCCGTAAACTATGGGCGGACCAACCGCTTGCCAAGCAGATGGGATACAGTGCCGGATACTTCAGCTTCAACAGCGAAGGCGGCCGTTGCGAGGAATGCAAGGGTGAAGGCACCATCACGGTGGAGATGCAATTCATGGCAGACCTTGTACTGGAATGCGAATCCTGCCACGGCAAACGCTTCAAGGCGGACACGCTGGAAGTGAAGTTCCACGACATGAATATCTACGACGTATTGGAGATGACCGTAAACCAAGCCATCGAATTCTTTACGCAACACGGACAGAAAAAGATTGTGAAGAAGCTGCAACCCTTGCAGGATGTAGGTTTGGGATATATCAAACTGGGGCAAGCCTCCTCCACCCTCTCCGGTGGAGAGAACCAGCGCGTGAAACTCGCCTTCTACCTCAGCCAGGAGAAAGCAGACCCGACCATGTTCATCTTCGATGAACCGACCACCGGACTACACTTCCATGACATCAAGAAACTGCTCGAAGCCTTCGATGCCCTAATACGCCGCGGGCACAGCATTGTCATCATCGAACATAATCTGGATGTGGTGAAGTGTGCGGACCATGTGATAGACCTGGGGCCGAAGGAGGGGACAAAGGAGGAAACATCGTAGCTACCGGTACACCGGAGGAAGTGGCGAAGTGTGCGGCAAGTTATACGGGACAATTCTTGCAAGAGAAATTACACCCCTCGCTTCCTTAAATAGAACACAGAGGCACGGAGACACAGAGATATTAAATTCAAGGAAAAAGAATAAAACTCTATGCCTCCGTGTCTTTGTGCTTAATCTTACCGGGTGCTACTACTCCAATTTAAAAGTAACCGGAAAAGTAAATTCCACCTTCACGGCTTTACCCTGCTGCATCCCCGGTTTCCATTGTGGCATCAATTCTACAATCCGTAATGCTTCCTCATCCAGGGCAGGATACCTGCTGCGCATAATAACGGGGTCCGTCACACGACCATTCTCGTCAATCACCACGCTGACAGCAACTCTTCCTTGAATGCCATTCTTACGGACTTCTTCCGGATAACGGATATTCTTTTGAATAAAATCCATTAAGGCTTTCATACCTCCCGGAAACTCGGGCATCACTTCCACTACTTTATAGACCGGTTCTTCCATTGGCTCTTCCGTTATCAATTGTGGGCTCCCGCCCTTCCCTGCATCCGAAATATAAGGGGGAAGAGATGTCTTTTCCGCCGTTCTCCATTCTTCCTCATTGTCCGTCAGTCTGAACTCAGCCATCATCAAGACAGGTTTCCTCCTGATGGTTATCTCATAAAAGTAACGGTAGCGTCCCGGCTTGTTGGGATGCACATCCGGATAAAGGGAGGCTTTCATAACCCTTTCCTCCCCATCCCGCAGCACATAGGCGATGTCCCAAAAGGCAGCGTTTATCGGCAATTCCCGCCAGGTACCTTTTTCGTCTTCGAACGTCAGGTAGTAATGCTCGCCGCAGGTCAAATCTCCGCCGCTGTGATTGCTGAGGATGAATGTCGCATGGAGAGCTTTCGTTGAAAAGACCGGATATTCGGGACGGATATGGATGCCACGAATATGATTCCTGCTTACTCTCTCGTTGATGACGGGGACTTCTACACCATGAAAACAGAAAACGGGGGAGTCCATTATCTTCTCCCGGAACTCTTTCTGCCGCTCGGGAGTATTCACCATCAAATCTAGATCGATGCAATGCAACCCCACCCCATATCCGGTCACATTCCTCTGAATGTGTGTATATGGTGTATTATTCAATCTTTTTCTCAGTTCTTCGTGAATGGCAAGCAATTGTCTTTGCAAGTAGTCACCATCATCCGCAATCCCTATCTTGAGGCTATCGCTCACTGTTTTTTTCCCACCCCTTGGTCTATCCTTACTGTATCTATGGAATCTTCAGACATTTCCATGCGTTCCGTCTTATTCATTCGGCAAGATGACAAGCAGCAAAGCAATAAGGTAATACAAACTCTATTCATGGCATTTTGCTTTTAGGATTCATACTTCGAGTATAAATATAAGGATTTTTGCTATAATGTTCAAAACCAGCCTCTACTTTCATTAACATATAAAAAGTTTCACGTTATCCAGGCAACCAACAAATATCCACTTTTATAGTGGAATATTGGAGATATACATTACCTTTGCACAATGAAAACAATCTAAAAACAATGGAAATACACTTTGATAAGGAATACTTGCAACAACTATATGAGGAAGGAAAAACAAAGGATAAGAAATATCGCTTTCAGCCTCAAATGGTGAAACGATATCAGTTGCGCATAAAGACCTTGGAATACGTTCAAAATATCGAAGAGCTTTACGCCATTCGGTCGTTTCATTACGAAGTATTGAAAGGAGATAAAGCAGGTATTTCTTCCATTAGAGTAAATGACCAATACCGCATAGAATTCACAGTAAAGCAGAGTACATCTGAAACCGTAGTGACAATATGTAATATCCTGGAATTATCGAACCACTATAAATGATTATGAATATGGGAAATTATAAATGCCAACGCCCTATACATCCGGGTGAATTACTCAAAGAAGAGGTGGAAAATAGAAAATTACCCCAAACTAAGCTTGCTGCACAAACCGGCATCTCATATAAGGTACTAAACGACATCTTGAACTGTCGACGTCCCCTCACAACATCTACAGCATTGCTCTTTGAAGCAGCCTTGGGAATCAGTGCCAGCTTGCTGATGCGAATGCAGCTAGACTATAACATGCAATTGGCTGAAAGTGACCAAACACTCATGGAGCGCTTGAAACAAGTTAGAAAATATGCAGCATTGCTCTAAGCAAAACGTTACTGCAAAACCACTGCATATCTTTTGCAGTACTGCTGCAAACATTTATGCAGTGCCACTGCAACACATTTACAGCGGCACTGCAAAAAAACTTGCAGTAGCAGGAAAATAAGATTAGAAATAGAATCCGAAACCTACCTTCAGACCGAATTTAGAACGGTCGCTATTGACGTTCCAGTAAGCTGCAGGTTCGATGGTCACCGTGCGGGTCAGGAAGAACGCATAACCGGCTTCCAGACCGAAAGAGAACTTGGTATCATCCAAATCATGTCCCCAATCCCAACGGTCCACATTGACATCGGCACCCAGATACACGCCAATCTTGTCGAAATAATAACGTCCACCTACACCCAGCGTATAGACATCGAGGTCAGACCCTCCGGTATTCCAAGCAGCCCCAGCATGCACCAGCAAGGCGATGTTGTCGAGCAGGAAAGCACCTCCCTTGCTTCAAGCCAAAACTTGTCTTGTCGGTTCCCGTGTCATGAGAAAATTCCAAACCGGTGATGGACGGGTTCAAAATCCACTTACCTTTTTCAAACTGTGCCTGAGCTGCCACTGTGACAACAAGCAAGCAAACGAATAATGCCAGTTTTTTCATCTTGTTCTGTTTTTTGAGTAAATAATCAATGTTGTTTATTGTCTTCTTCGAATCGCTTGCGTTGCAGCGCCTCCTTCTTGCGAAGCACCAGCCACAGCACAAATACAATGAGGTACGAAGCAGCTACGGTGACATACTTCTCAGTATCGCTGATTTCCGTATTGCGGGGAAGGAAATAAGCGGCAGTAGCAGAAACGTAAATAAGCAGGGCCAACGTGAGCCCGGTAGATTTCTTGATTTTCTTCATTACCAAAGTTTTTTAGTCGTCTTAAAATACCAAATATTAAACCAAATAGCAGCCAGCACAACAGCTATCAAGGCTACGCCCAGCGCATAATTCGGACCGAGCCCGAAACCTTCGGGAGCAATGCAGATGTAAGTGGTACACACAGCCGTCATGAATAATGCCGGGAAATAGGTGACGTAATAATAACGTCCTTTCTTCTCGCGTACCAGATAGACCGTAATGGCCCACAACGTAAAGACGGACAGAGTCTGATTGGCCCAGGCAAAATAACGCCAAATCATGTCAAATCCATCCTTGTCCCGCAGGCTGTAAAGCAACAAGCTAATGGCTACCAGGAACATCGGGATGCATATATATAAACGGCGACGCATGGATTTTTGTTCCATTCCCAAGAAATCCGCCACAATGAGGCGCGCTGAACGGAAAGCCGTGTCGCCACTGGTAATAGGCGCGGCAATAACACCCAGAATGGCCAATACGCCACCTACGGCACCCAGCCAGTCTTTTGTAATGGCGTCTACAATGATAGAGCATTCGTCTCCCCCATCCCGTTCTCGTGGAAGAAATAAGTGGCGGCGGCAGCCCATATCAGAGCTACAATGCCTTCGGTTATCATTGCCCCATAGAAAACGGGGCGTCCGTGGCGCTCGCTTGTCATGCAACGTGCCATCAGCGGACTCTGCGTGGCATGGAAGCCACTGATGGCACCGCAGGCAATGCTGACGAACATGATGGGGAAGATGGGCAATGCAACCGCATCGGGATGCGTGTTCTGCAATCCGTCCCATATCTCCGGCAATGCAGGATGGTTGACGTAAAGCATTACCAGAATACCGACCGCCATGAACAGCAGGGCAACGGCGAACAGTGGGTATATCTTACCGATAATCTTATCTACCGGCAGCAAAGTGGCAAAGATATAATAAGCGAAAACAACAATAATCCAGAAGGTGGTATCCAAGCTGTCGGGGGTCAACTTGGCAAGCAGTCCGGCCGGCCCTGCCACAAAGACAGCTCCCACCAATATCATCAGGATGACGGTAAAGCCGCGCATCACCTGCTTGGTGGTCAGCCCCAGATAGCGTCCGATGATTTCCGGCAGGCTTTCCCCGTCATGCCGCAAGGAGAGCATACCGGCAAGATAGTCGTGCACTGCACCGACAAAGATACTGCCAAGTACAATCCACAGATAGGATGCCGTACCGAACTTAGCTCCCATGATGGCACCGAAGATAGTCCCAACCCGGCAATATTGAGAAACTGTATCATAAAGATTTTCCAAGTAGGCAGTGGAATGTAATCCACACCATCGGCTTTGGTAAGGGCGGGTGTTTTGCGGTCATCGGGACCAAAGACGCGTTCTATGAAGCGTCCGTAGATAAAATAGCCGGCTATCAACGCCAGCAGGCAAAGCGTAAATGTAATCATGGCGTGTTAATATCTTTAATGTATGCAAATGTAACAGTTTCCAAGTAAACAGCACAAAATAATCGGGTGTTTTGCTTATCTTCGCCGAGAAATTATGACAGAAATAAAGAA